>Ga0097691_1000015_pt1 | contig 153047 bp, 156 predicted proteins | sample NGESurdeep072012_8_FD_72858 | JGI IMG/M metagenome (GOLD analysis project Ga0097691, IMG submission 72858) | Arctic peat soil microbial communities from Barrow, Alaska - NGEE Surface sample 210-1 deep-072012 | ecosystem: Environmental > Terrestrial > Soil > Wetlands > Peat ... | reverse complement strand
CTTCTCGGTTATCGAAACAGGTGTAGGTGCGGAAGCCTGGACCGGAGCCGATGCGGGCGAAGGAGCCGGAGCCGATTGCTGATCTGCCATTTGCGTAGTTACCTCCTGGCGTGCATCGTCCTTGCGGGAGGCAGCCTCGGGTAGAGGCTAGGGACCCGCGTCTCTGTGGCCAGTCGGCCCGTTATCAAGCGCGGGTGAATCACAATGTCGCCGGTAGGCTGCCGGCGGCGCGGTGACGGCGCCGTCGGCTGCTGATAGCCGTTCACGCTGCAGGGCGATGGGTTGAGGGCTTGTCGAGTGACCACCGAGAAGCCAAAGAGCCCTGAGGCCTGACCAATGGAGTCGGCTGGGATGCCGACCCGCCCGTCTCGCGCGCGATCCATCTATACATAAGAGCGCTCGCGGTCGCGAGTGAGAAGGCGATGGCGCCGGCCGGCCTGGGCTCAGAGGCTGTCGGGCGGGCGCGGGCAGCTACTGAAGTTCCGCTACCCCTCGGTCATCCTCACCGCCAGCCAGAAGATCGCAAGGGTAACTAGAAAGAGGAGCAAGGAAATCGCGCGGGAAGCAACGATCGCCATCCGGGAATCGGTGCGGCGGCCTGTGAGCGCAGGGACTACGGCGAGCGTGACGGCCAGCACCGCGAGGCCAGTCTTCGCCTCCATCAGCCGGCCGAAGACCGTTGAAGACAGGCTGGTCAACGTGTAGCCGAGCCGAGGCCAGGCCATAGCTGCGCGAGAAACCGGCCAGACAGGCGGCCATCCTCGTGGGTTAGGGCCGATCGCCCCCGAGGTTGGGGGTATTAATCCGCTTCCCGGTTCAGCGGTCGCGGATCAGACTCCAATCCAGGAGCACCATGTTGAGTGACGGATGGAGACCGTTTCGCGACCGCTACGATGCGGGTAAGCGCCTCGCGACACGACTCGTCGACTACCGCAATCGCCCTGATGTCGTGGTGATGGCGATCCCACGCGGTGGGGTCCCGGTCGGGTACGAGGTGGCAAAGGCGCTGGCGGTCCCACTGGATGTGATCGTCGTCCGCAAGCTTGGTTTGCCCGGCCAGCCGGAGCTCGCCATGGGAGCCATCGCCTCTGGCGGCGTGCGTGTCTTGAACCCGGACGTCGTGGGCGCCTTGCGGATACCCGATCGGATCATCGACAGCGTGGCCGCCCGGGAGGCGGTGGAGCTCGAGCGGCGCGAGCGCGTGTATCGGGGAGAGTGGGCAGGCGAGGACCCGACCGACCAGACCGTGATCCTGGTCGACGACGGCCTGGCCACCGGCTCGAGCATGCGGGCGGCGATTGCTGCTCTTCGTGCCCGGGGAGCGGCCTCGATTGTCGTCGCGGTGCCGGTCGGTCCGCGACCTACATGCGGGGAGATCGCCCGCCTTGCCGATGGCTTCGTCTGCCTCAACCAGCCCGCATTCTTCGCCGCCGTCGGCGAGTGGTACGCGGAGTTCGCCCCCACCACGGACGAAGAGGTCCGGCAGCTTCTCGAGAGCAGCCTCGCATTCCGGGCGCAGAAGTCCGCAGCCCCGGCCGCGAGTCGTTAGGAATTCAGATGGGGTCTCTGTCAGGACTGAGCCGAGTTCGGTCGCCGACCTGGTCAGGGGCTCGCCCGACCGCTACTATCGCCGGCGACGTGGTCATCCCCGCCCACGCCCGTTGATTGGTTCGTTCGCCACCTGAAGTGCATGGTGATGGAAATGCTTTACGAACGAGGGCGGCTCGTCGCCGAGGACGCCACGTCATTAGAGGCGAGGCGCGAGACGGTTACCCAGCCTTTGGAGGACTCCGCCACAGTCTTTGGGGAAGGTTCACCGAGCAGTTCCCGCGCGTCGTTGTAGGCCTCAAGCAGGGCCTGAGTGGCCGCCGGGAGCTGACCGGTCCCTGCCTGAGCAGCCGCAGCGTGGGCCGTTACATAGCGCCTGAGCATCGTGCGGTGTTCGCGAAGCTGCCGCGCGAGCGCCGCCAACCTGAAGGCGTAGTCGTGCCCGGCCTCGAATGCGAATCGGTCGAGTTCTCTCTCGTCCACGTAGGCCCCACAAAAAAAGGTGACCCCAACGAACCCCGTCTCGGGCTCCATTACTGCTCTTCCAACCTGTTCCGGGCCCTCGAACGTGTCCCGCGGGGCTGCCACTCATGCTAGGTCCGCATTGGTGGTTAGCACGGGCGGTGTTTACCAGGTTGCCTGGCTACTCGGGGTTGTCGCGCTCACGGTCGCGTCAGTGAGTGCGGCCTCGGCCGGAGCGCTCGATCAGCTCTCGGTCTTCTTGCCGGACACCAGCACCAGCACAGCGAGAATTCCGATCAAACCGAACGCGCTGCCGTACCAGAAAGTTGCGGAAGGGCTGACCCGGTCCCACAACTGGCCGGCCACCACACTAGCGACCAGCGCGCTCAGGCCTACCGTGCTCGCATAGAGGCCCAGCCCGGTACCTCGTAGGACCTCGGGGCTGAGGTCGGACGCGAGCGCCTTGCCGATCGCCCGGTACATTCCTTGGAAGACGCCGTAGAGGACGAAGAGGGCGGCCACCACCACGGTATTGCGCCCGATCGCAAAGCCGGCGTAGCTGACCACGAAGATCGCCAAAGCCACCAGCAGCGTCCGCTTCCGACCGAGGTGGTCGGAGAGGTAGCCGGCCGGGAGAGAGACCAGCGAGGCGCAGAGGTTGAAGCCGGAGTAGACCAGGATCGTGGTCTGCAGCGAAAGGCCCAGGTTCTGCGCGCGCAGGATAAGGAACACGTTGGTCGAGTTGCCAAGCCCGAAGAGGCCGGTCGCCAGCAGGTACTTCCAGAATCTGGTCGGCAAGTCGCGGGCTCGACCGGTCGTGGCTGTGGGGACGAACCCCGCCCGGCGCTCCCTGACGAGCAGTACCAAAAGGAACGAAGCGAGGCCTGGCACCAAAGCCAAGTAGAAGATCGAGCGGATCGGGTACCGAAGGCCGAAGAGGATCAAGAGCGCAAGGAGCGGACCGATGAAGGCACCGAGGTTGTCGCCGAGTCCCTCCAACCCGAAGGCGCGGCCCCGGGCGTCATCCGCTGCGGAACCGGCGATGAGGGCGTCCCGCGGTGCGGAGCGAGTACCTGAACCGACACGGTCCGCGAAGCGCCCCGCCAGCGCCTGAGGCCAGGAGCTAGAGAGGCCGATCATGGGCTTGGCGACGGCAGAGATCAGATAGCCGGCGGCTGCGAGCGGGCGGCGCGACGGAAGCCGGTCGGCGAGCCACCCGGAGGGGCCCTGAACCAGGTACTGGGTAGCGTTGGCAACACCTTCGAAAGCTCCCAGTGTCGCTGCGGAGGCGCCCAACACCTGGGTGATGAAGATCGGCAGGACCGGGTACAGCATCTCCGTCGAGATATCTGCGAAGAGGCTGGTCAAAGAAAGGAGGTAGGTGTCGCGGGTGAGGCCGGCGGTACGGCGCCGCACAGGGTCAAGTCTGAAGCCTGTGGGGTGAACCGCCCTGATGGTCTTGAGGGCAGCTCGCAACCGCGTGCTACACCATTACAGCGCGCGTATTACCGTGCTCTACATCTCGGGCATCGGTGGCGAGCCTTCGCCCCGCTTCTCCGGGACCTCGGTGACGATCGCCTCGGTGGTCAGCACCATAGCCGCGATGGAGGCAGCGTTCTGCAGGGCGGAGCGGGTCACCTTCGCGGGATCGACGATGCCAGCCTCGAACATGTCCACGAAGCGATCTTTCAAAGCGTCGTAACCCCCACCGGGCTTCATCTCGCGGACACGTTGGAGAATCAGGGAACCTTCCTTGCCTCCATTCGCGCAGATCTGCCTGATCGGCTCCTCGAGCGCCTTTTCGACGATGTGCAGGCCCGTGAGCTCGTCGCCGGCCAGGCCGAGGCCGTCCTTCAGCACCTCTTGGGCTCTGACCAGAACGGTGCCGCCGCCCGAGACGATGCCCTCCTCGACCGCGGCCTTCGTGGCGAGGATGGCGTCCTCGATGCGGTGCTTCTTCTCCTTCTGTTCCACCTCCGTAGGGGCGCCAACCTTGATCAGGGCGACGCCGCCGGACAGTTTGGCGAGGCGCTCCTGCAGCTTCTCCTTGTCGTAGTCGGAGGTGGTCTCCTCGATCTGAGCCTTGAGGGCCTTGATCCGCGCTTGAATGGCCTCGTGCTTGCCGGCGCCTTCGACGATGGTCGTATCGTCCTTCTCAACTGTCACGCGGCGGGCGCGGCCCAGGTGCACGATCTTGGTCTGGTCGAGCTTCAAGCCGAGGTCCTCGGAGATGACTGTGCCGCCGGTCAGTATCGCCATGTCCTCGAGCATCGCTTTGCGCCTGTCGCCAAAGCCGGGCGCCTTGACGGCGACGGCGGTGAATGTGCCACGCAGCTTGTTCACAATCAGGGTCGCGAGCGCCTCGCCGTCGACATCCTCGGCAACCAGCAGGAGCGGCTTGCCCTGCTGAATGATCTGCTCCAGCAGCGGCAGCATGTCGGCGATCGCTGAGATCTTCCGATCGGTGATCAGAATGAATGGGTTCTCCAGCACCGCCTCCATGCGCTCCGGGTTGGTGACGAAGTATGCGGAGACGTAGCCGCGATCGAATTGCATGCCTTCCACAACCTCGAGCTCGGTGGCTAGCCCTTGCGAGTCCTCGACCGTGATCACACCGTCCTGCCCGACCTTGTCCATCGCATCGGCGATGAGCTTTCCGATCGTCGGGTCAGCCGATGAGATGCCGGCGACCTGAGCCACGTTCTCGTGTCCTTTGACCGGGACCGAAAGCCTCTTGATCTCCGCGACCACCGCCTCGACCGCCTTCTCGATGCCCTTCTTCAACTCCACCGGGCTGGCGCCTGCGGCCAGGTTTCGAAAACCCTCACCGACCATTGCCTGAGCCAAGAGGGTGGCTGTCGTCGTACCGTCGCCGGCGACGTCATTGGTCTTGGTCGCCACCTCGCGCAGCAGCTGCGCGCCCACATTCTCCGCGGGGTCCTTCAGGTCGATGTCCTTGGCGATCGTGACCCCATCGTTGATGACCAGAGGAAGTCCGTACTTCCGCTCCAGGACCACATTGCGTCCCTTGGGTCCCAGGGTGACGCGGACCGCGTCGGCGAGTACGTCCATGCCGCGCTTGAGGGCTTCGCGCGCCTCAACGTCGAAGACGACGACTTTAGCCATGGTCAACTCCTACTGGCTTTTTGAGCGGCGATCCATAGGCGAGTGAACCGCCGGAGGAATCCTGCCAGGAGCAGCGTGACCGAACGCATTTGGCGTCACCAGGGCCGTTAGACCTTTGTCACCCGGGTCTACCGGGGTCGGCGCTGTGCGTCCACCGTGGATTCCACGAAAAGACCAGTTGTTTCGGGGCATATTGCCCCCTGCTTGGTGCCCGGTTAGCCCCTGCCTGCTGGTTCCCTCGAGACGACGAACGGCCCTTTTTAGTGCCCGTTCCGTATTCAGATAAGCCGGCCACCCGCCCCTAAAAGGGTTCCGCTACCCTTCACCATGACGCCGGCGTAGCTCAATTGGCAGAGCAGCTGTTTTGTAAACAGGTGGTCTGTCTCTGAGATCGAGATCGGCCCAAAAGGGCCTTGTGACCAGCTGTATAAAAACAACTGAACAGCCCTTTGTGCTGCACCGTTAAGGATACGGCTTGAACCCTTGGGCAGGAATCGAGGCAGTTCCCTCAATTGCCGGAGCGGCTGCTTTCGGGGCCATCATCGAGAGGAATGAGCACTGTCGCCAACATGCGTCGCTTGCGACCCGGCTTCGGGTCGAAGGTCAAGAAGCGACCCAGAGCTCCGTTTAGCGCGGCGGCCATTTCCGAAAGCTCCTCGTCGGTGAGGTTCAAGACGACCTGGCGATAGCCCACTCCGTCCTTGAGCAGATCGATTTCCGATCGTTCCAGGTACTGCTCGAACTGGGAAATAAGACCAGCCGCAAAGGCCGTGAAGTATCCGAGGTGGTCATCCGGTGACGACTTGGCGAGATCCTCGGGTGAAACCGAAGCACCACCTTCTGCAAGAACATAGGTCCGCTCGACCGCACCGCGAACACGCCGCTCAGAAGCAACCGCCAGAGCGCCCCCTTGATACAGACGCTCAATCTGACGGTAAAGGGTCGCCTGGGGCACGTCAGTCAGACCGGCCGCGACCTGTTGCGGCGTCAGGCGCCGTCCCCTGGCAAACGCGAGGACGATGCGCAGCCGGACGGGATGGAGGATCAGGTCAGCTCGTTTCATTATCAATTATGATACCATTATCGAACATGAGAACGCTTCTTTTAGTCGGCTCTCTGCCCCTGGCGATCCAGCTCTCCACGAGCCTACTGTTGATCCTCCTCCCCCTCGTCGTGATCGAACTCGGCCTGGTCGTGTTTTCGCTCGTGGACCTCTTCAAGTCCGAACGGCGCGTCGTCGGGAACAACAAGGTGGTCTGGGCGCTCGTCATCGTTCTCGTCGGCACGATCGGACCGATCGTGTACCTGTTGGCAGGCCGCAAGCAGAGCTAGCGAATTGGAAGCGGCGATCGTCTGTCACGGGCTCGTCAAGCGCTACGGCGACGTGACTGCGCTCGACCGTCTCGACCTCGAAGTACCAACAGGATCGCTGTTCGGCTTTCTGGGTCCGAACGGCGCCGGCAAGACGACCACGATCCGGCTGCTGACCGGGCTGGCCTGGCCCACCTCCGGTCGAGCAATCGTGGCGGGTGTCGATCCGGCGAGCGGTGACATCAAGCTTCGGCGGCGGATCAGCCACCAGGATCAGCAATCGAAGCTGTACGGCTGGATGAAAGGCCGGGAGCTCCTGGAGTTCGTGGGTCGACTCTTCGGTTTCCGTGGACCCGATCTCAGGTCACGTGTCGATGAAGTGCTGGAGAAGACCGGCCTCGTCGAAGCTGCCGGGCGCCGCGTGGCCGGCTATTCGGGTGGCATGCGCCAGAGACTGAACCTGGCGCAGGCGCTGATGAACCGCCCCCAGGTCTTGTTCCTCGATGAGCCCGCCAGCTCCCTTGACCCGGCGGGCCGGCACGACGTCCTCGACCTCCTGGCGGACCTGCGCGGCCAGGTGACCGTCTTCATGTCCAGCCACATCCTGGAGGACGTTGAAAAAGTCTGCGACCGGGTCGGCATCATCGACCGGGGGCGCCTGGTTGCGGACGCGACGATGACGGAGCTCCAAGCGAGGTTTGCGGAGCCGGTGTTCGCGATCGAGCTCGAACCGGGTCAGGCAGCCGCTGCGGCGGATTTAGGCACCGTCCTCGAACAGTCGGCCTTGATCGCCGGCATCGGGCGCGACGGAGCGGTACTTCGAGTGGCGGTGAACGACGCCTCACGAGCCGGGCCCGAGATCCTGCGGATCCTCGCCACGAGCGGCGTTCACGTCGCCCGTTTCGAGCGGCTCCGGCCAAGCCTGGAGGATGTATTCCTGCGACTGGTGCCAAGCCAGCAACCACACGGGGCCCACGAATGAGGGGCTATGGCGTCCTGGTCATCAAAGAGATCACAGAGCAGTGGCGCACCGGGCGCCTACCTGTGGTGGCCGTGATCTTCCTGCTCTTGGGGCTCGCGGCGCCTGTACTCGCCAAATACACGCCGGACATCGTCAAGCTGGCCGCCAGCTCGATCGACATTCAAGTGCCCACGCCAACCATCAAGGACGCGGTCGCTGAGCTGATCAAGAACCTGAGCCAGGTCGGGGTGCTCGCCGCGGTCCTGCTCGCGATGGGCAGCGTCGCTGGAGAGAAGGAATCCGGCACGGCGGCTTTCGTCCTGGTCAAGCCGGTGAGCCGCCTTGCATTCCTTGCCGCGAAGTTCAGCGGCCTCGCCGTGACCATGGCGGCCGCTGTCCTCGTCTGCGGACTGGCGGCTTACCTGTATACCGACCTGCTTTTCGCACCTCTTACGGTCCTTGGATTCGTAGCCGCGTGCCTCGTCATTCTGTTGGGCCTACTTGAGATCGCCGCAGTGACGTTCCTGGGCAGCACGTTGGTGCGGTCCTCAATTCCCGCCGCCGGCATCGGGATAATCGCTCTGGTGGTCGCAGGCACCGTGTCGTCGCTGCCCAACGTCGGTCACTTCACTCCGTTCGGCCTGAATGAACTGGCAAGTGATCTCGCCCTGCAGCAAACAGCGACGGGGTGGGACTGGCCGCTCATCGTTAATGCCGGTTTTGTGGTGGTGGCGCTGACCGCCAGCTGGCTCGTCTTCCGACGTCAGGAGATATGACGCCTCGGTGCTGATGATTGCGTCGATCGGGTCTGAGGCCACAGAGGGCAAATCAACTCACGTGGACACGCTCCCGAGTCGATGCCGCGGATCGGTGTACGGTTTGGGAATGTCCCGCCGCAAACGCAAAGCTTCCGGACCTCAACCAACGGCGAAGCCGCAGAGCAGCGATCAGGCGCCCGGGGAAGAGGTGGTCCAGGTCAACGACCAGTACAAGGGCGGCGAGCCCGCCCCCGACATGAAGCAAGAGGAGCAGGCGCAGCACCAGACCGGGGGGTAGCCCAAATCCGGCGACCTGACCAACAATCCGGGCTGTCTTGCAGTCCGTCTAATTGAGAGTTCGTCAGATTTGGCTTGCGCTACCCTCTGGAGGACGCCGGCGTAGCTCAATTGGCAGAGCAGCTGTTTTGTAAACAGCAGGTTACGGGTTCGATTCCTGTCGCCGGCTCCAGCGTTCGATCTCAGACCTGGCGGTTTGACCCCTACCCTGACCCCTACCGGGAAATTTGGCGCGGGAAGATCGCGACAGTTGGGTGACCGGATCGGCAAGACTCAACATATCGAACTGAGAGAGCACCCTTTGACCCCGGAGGACAAAGCCGCGCTTCACCCGGTAGCGGCCCGGACGGCCCGCTTGGTCGCCATCACTACGACGAATCGCCGCGAACACTTCTTGTCTTGGAACTGCGCTCGGCACAGACTGCGGCTAGATGCGTCGCAACCGAACATCCCGGGGCTTGCTGGTGATTACCGTGGCGATCATTGTCGTCGCCATCGCCTCGCTCATCTACCTGAGTCCGCACAAGAGCAAGGCCAGTGCCGCACGTCCAAGCGTGTCACCTTCTCGACTGAACTCGGCCACTCCGTCTCCCTCAGACCTTACTTGTGCGCCGACTGAACTCAAGCTCACTGGGGTCTTCGAGGAATGCGCCGCTGTAGACAGAGGGCAACTCTGTTTACCCAGTCAACCAAACCCTCTCTGGGTCGTTCTCCTGCATGGCACCAAGCACGACTTCCTGCTTTATGTCGAGGTGGATGGCGTGTACCACGGCCCCGGCAACTATCTTCTGGCTCCCCTAGCTGACGGCACCGCGAGGGTCCGAATCCGCGAATACATCAGTGGGCAGTTGTGGGAGTCATCGGCTGGCTCGGTTGCCATCATCGACCTTGGGAGCGGCGGCGGCTGGGGCGGGTGGATTTACGCTGGCCTAGGACAGACAACAAACTCGCCCGTTCAAACCGAACTGAACCTAGCCGGATGGTGGGCTTGTAGCTCACCCGCAACCTCTCCATCTCGCTCGTCGGCACCACCACAGTCCATCCCGCCATCAACGACTTCACTGTCCCCCGCTTGACCATTGCCTCAATCTCGCCCGTGCTGATCCCGAGCCGGGTCGCCGCTTCTCTCACTGTGAGCACACCGATCGATTCGCTCTTCGGCTGAGTCGGCTCCAGTGGTTTCGTGATTGGAACGTAGGTCGCCGCAACCTGAGGCCCATCCCGCCGCGCCCAGCGCCTGCCTCACCACCCGCCACGCCTCTTTCGAGGTTGCGGTGCTCTATCACCGCTTGCCCAGAGCCGTCATTAACGCGATGTGCTTTCGATGTTCGTGCGCTCGCCACGCATCCACGAGTTCAACCATCATTCGGGCCTCTTCTTCAGAAAGTGGTCGCGGATGCTCTAGCAGTTCTGAGTAGAGGTCGAGGTGCCTTTCGCTGATGTCGAGCCGCCAATCCTGAGGATCGTCTTCATCTGTCATCGATAGACCTTATTACCCCTCCCGCCGCGCCACGTCGCCGAGCGCTTGGGCAACGATGGCACGGGCTCGCTGGACTTTGTCGTGCTGGGGCCAATGGCCCTGGCCGTCAAGGACTTCCATCAAAGGCCCGGCAGATGTCCGGTTGGATCGTCAGCTGGCGGTTCAGGCCCGCTGCCGGCACCGCGTTTAGGTCGCGGCTCTGTCGCCTAGATCGTTTCGACTCGGAAGACGGGGTGCTTGGCCAGGTCAGGGAGCGCTTTGAAATAGCTCTCGAATCGAGCACCCATGTGGTCGCGGTAGGCGGCCACGATCCGATCGCGCGCGGCACCCTGAATCTCAACAGCGCGGAACTCTTGATGAGTCCCCTTGGCACGAAGCTGACCCTTACCAGCAGCTCTCAGGTTGCGGACCCACTGGGTCTCGCCACCGCCGCCAACGAGGTATCGAGCCCCCTCGAAGTCAAAGGGCGCGAGCGGAGTCGTCTTCGGGAGGCCGCTCCGTCGACCCCGAACGGTAAGCGTCGGCGACCCAATGGCCTTGAGGACAGGGTTCACGATGTGAGCCATGACGAAGGTGGGATGAACGTACTCGGTTGGCTCTGACGTGCTGCTCATGTCTACCTCCTTCCACCCGCGATCCTCGGGCTTGGCTGGACTCCATCGTCGCCGGCCTCGGCGTTACCTGCCAGTGCTGAATGACCTACTGTGAGCAGGGCCTGGGAGCAGGGTCGGGAACTGTTCTTCCAGGGGCTCGATGGCCCTGTTTTTGATCTCCGCCAGACGGGTTCGATTGCTCTGTCCGGCTCCATAGGAGGATGCGATGAACGTTGACGAGAGGGCGCTACTGATCGAGAGATACCGCGATGGACACCGCGTGGTCGCGGACGCCTTGAAAGGGATCACCGACGACGAGCTCGATCGCTCCGCGAGCGGCGAGTGGACCCCGCGCCAGACCGCCCATCACCTCGCGGACAGCGAGATGATGTCGGCGATCCGGATCCGGCGCCTCCTGACCGAGGACGAACCGATCATCCACGGCTACGACGAGGCGACCTTCGCGCGCAAGCTCACCTCCGACCGCCCCATCGAACCGTCGGTCGAAGCGATGCGGTGGGCGCGCGAAACGAGCGCGCAGCTCCTCGAGCGGATGACAGAAGAGGACTGGGACAGAGTTGGGACGCATACTGAGAGTGGTTCGTACTCCGTGCAGGACTGGCTGACGATTTACGCCGCGCACGCGCACGATCACGCAGCGCAGATCGAGCGCGCCAGAGGGAGGTCATAAAGATGGCGAAGACACAATCCGTGGAACAGGACGCCCTGACTCGCGCCGCTTCCGCGCGCGATGCGGATCTCAAGGACCTGATCGAGGAGCTGCGGATCCCGTCCGTGAGTACGCTTCCCGAGCGACGCGAAGACTGCCTGCGCAACGCCAGGTGGCTGCGCGACCGGCTCAAGGGACTCGGCTTCGAGACCGAGATCGTCGACGTCATGGACAAAGGACTGCCGGTGGTCGTCGCCGATTGGAATGGGCGCCCCGGCCAGCCGCACCTCACGATCTACGGCCACTACGACGTGCAGCCACCCGACCCGATGGACGAATGGAAGTCACCGCCATTCGAGCCCGAGATCCGCGATGGCCGCCTTTTCGCGCGCGGTGCTGCGGACAACAAGGGCAACCACATGGCCACGGTCAAAGCGGTCGAGCACCTCTTCGCGGCCGGCGGACCGCCGATCAACATTCGGTTCGTCTTCGAGGGCGAGGAGGAAATCAGTGGCGAATCCCTCCCGCGCTACATCCGAGCCAACGGAGCGCGCCTCAAGACCGACGCGGTGCTGATCTGGGACAGCGGCATGGACGAGGACGGCCACCCGACACTGGCGACCGCGCTTCGCGGGCTCCTCTACGTCGAGCTGCACGCCACCGGCCCCGCCGTCGACCTGCACTCGGGGGTCTACGGCGGTGTGGCGCCCAACCCGATCAACACCCTGGCCCGCATCGTCGGGGAGCTGAAGGATCGCCACGGCCACATCACGATCCCGGGTTTCTACGACGCGGTCGTCAGGCCCACCCCGGAAGAGCTGGCGGACTGGAAGAAGAAGGACGCGAGGTACATCGAGACGGTGAAGCGCATGTCGGGTGCGCGGGCACTCGAAGGCGAGGAAGGTTTCCTCGCGATGGAGCGCACCGGCAGCCGCCCCACGCTCGACGCGAACGGCATCGTGGGTGGGTTCACCGGCGAAGGCAAGAAGACCGTGATCCCAGCGCGCGCGTCGGCCAAGGTGAGCATGCGGCTGGTGCCGGACCAGGATTGGAAGACGATCCTCGGCGCGCTGGAGAAGCACGTCCAGCAGCTGACCACCCCCGGAGTGGAGGTCACGATCGACATGCTTGGCGCCGCGCCGCCGGTGACCTGCGGCGTGGATCACCCTGCCGCGCAGGCCATGCGCGCAGCCTACAAAGCGGCCTTCGGAAAGGAGACGGCGCTGATCCGGGTCGGTGGATCGATTCCGGTCTCGATCGACTTCCAGGAGGCGGTCGGCGCGCCGCTGGTCATCAGCGGGATCGCCCAATCCGACTCGGCGGTGCACTCACCGAACGAACGGCTGGTGATCGACAACTATTACCGGGGAATCGATGCCGTGATCCGGTTCATCTGTGGTCTTGCCCGGCCGTAACACTCCTCGGTAGCTAGAGGTGAAGGCGGCGGCCCAATCACCACACCAGGAGGTTCAAATGGCAAGACTTTTCAGGAATTTCGCGGCAACTTCGTTCTGTGTCATCGCATTGACGGTGGCGACCGGCGCCACGGCGCTGGCCTCCGGAGGAACACTCCAGACGCCGACCACCGGCCAACCCGGCGCCCCCACCAACACGTGCGGCTCGGCGAACCCGATGACCCCCGGGGCCTCGGCCACCTCACCGGGCTCTCCGTTCAACACGGCCGGCCGGGCCGGCGTCGTATATGCCGGCAACCCATCGACGGCATCTCTCGCCAACTCGAACAGCTCGGCGGCCGTCTCTCAGTACGACGCCGCCTGCGTGCGCCTCAGCAGCCACTAACCCTTCCGACCGCGAGGGCCGGCCGCCGTGGCCGGCCCCGCTTCGCGAGCCGGCTCGCTGTTCAGACTGCCGGCAAGGGCGATGATCACGAACGCGGCCACCAGCTGTTACGCGGGGATCAGCTCGAAGGAGGCCTGTTCGCCGAGGGTGAGAGGCTCGTCTGGTTTCGAAGCCTTGACAAATTCGCCGTATTTCTTCGTGTAGAGCGCGGACGAGGCGCGGGCTTCAGCCGGATCGGTCACGGGTCGCGGCTTGACCTTGACCTCCAGATCACCGAGGTGCAGGAGGCCCTCCCCCCGCGCCACCAGGTTTTGCGGCCATTGGCGGACCATGCCCTGGCCTGAGCGGATGAACAGGCGCTTGCCGTCGGTCACGATCCAGATGGTCACGTCGGAGGGTTTGCCGGACTTCCGGCCATACGTTGTCAGCTTGGCCTCGCGCTCACGGGCGGCGGCATCGATCACGTTCTTCAATGTGCTCACGTTCACTGCAATCTTCCTGGGACGTACGGCGATTCCACCGGACCGCTTCTCACGAGCATCACGACCGAGCACGCGACCAGCCACAACAGCCCCGCCCCGTACGAAACGACGTCCGGCACGCCGCCCGGAAGCCACCCGGTGAGGATGCGCATGTTCGGGAGAGTAAGCGACGCCTGGCCTATACGACGGTCGCTGGGAATAGAATCCCGCCCAGCATGGCGTCCTTCGTATGACAAAAATCACACTCCGCGTGCTGCGGCCGGGCGCCGCGAGCGCGGCGGCCATGCTGCTCGCCCTGACAGCGCTGGTTGTCGAGCCTCCGGCGGTTGCCCTGGCGGCCGGCCGAGGGTGCGTCACACCGGGTAATGACGGACCAAACGCCACACTGACCGGCATCGTCAACTCGTATTACCCGGCGACCGCCAGCGCCGCGGCCGGGGCAACCTCTATCTCTGTAGGTCCTGCAATCGCGGCTGGTTCGCTGACTGCCATCGCGCCTGGAGACCTGCTTCTCGTAATCCAGATGCAAGACGCGGACATCAACAGCAGCAACACGATCGCCTATGGGGACGGATCCACTGGGCGGGGCTCAACCAACCTCCACTCGACCGGGTTGTACGAGTACGTCGCCGCCACGAACAGCGTGCCAGTAGCCGGCGGCACTGTGAACATCGCCGGGACCGGTGGCGGCGGCGGTCTCGCCCACCCCTACGACTTCACCACGACCTTGAGCGCGACCAATGGGTTCCGCACCTTCCAGGTGATACGCGTGCCGCAGTACTCGAGTGCCACCGTGACAGCCGGACTGACCGCCACCGCGTGGGATGGCGCGCTGCATGCGGGTGGAGTACTCGCGATCGACGTCGCGGGCGCCCTCAACCTCAACAGCCAGATCATCAGCGTCAACCAGCTCGGGTTCAAGGGTGGCCTTGGCGTCGCCCAAGCGGGGCCGCTCAATGGCAATACCGGCGCGGACTACGTCAGACCCAGCCTGAACGGCGCCCACGGGTACAAAGGCGAGAGCATCGCCGGCACTCCCCACTTCCTGTACAACGCCATCGCGGCCGCGGCGGTCAACGGCGCCGCGGATGGTTACCCGGCAGGTGATGCGGCGCGAGGCGCGCCCGGTAACGCAGGTGGTGGCGGCACCGACGCGGATCCGGTGATCAACGATCAGAACTCCGGTGGAGGCGGTGGTGCCAACGGAGGGCAGGGCGGCATGGGTGGAAACAGCTGGAACAGCAACCTGCCGGTCGGCGGCCTAGGCGGCGCCGCCTTCCCCGCCGCAGCCGGGAGTGTCGTGCTCGGCGGCGGTGGCGGCGCCGGCAGCCGCAACAACTCGAGCGGGTTTGCGTCCTCCGGCGGGACGGGCGGTGGGATCGTGATGATCCGGACGGGAACGCTGACCGGAACGGGCACCATCACCGCCAACGGCGGGGTCGGAGTGACACCTGACAACGACGGTGGCGGCGGTGGAGGCGCGGGCGGCAGCATCGTCGTATCCGCGAGCGCCGGTACTGTGAACGGTGCGACCGCGGCCGCGAACGGCGGTAACGGCACGAACGCGTGGCCGCTCGACGCGGGCGGTCTGCCCGACCGCCACGGTCCCGGGGGCGGAGGCTCGGGTGGTGTGATCATCACGTCGAACGCTCTACCGCTCGGTCAGGCGAGCGTTCAGGGCGGCGCTCACGGCATAACCACCACCCTCAACGACGCCTACGGTTCGACCAGCGGTAATCCAGGGGTCGTTCTCACGACGGCCCCGGCAGCGATTCCCGGATCCTCGTCGGGCGCCGAGTGCGTGTCGGTGGTCACGGTCACCAAGTCGACGAGCACGCCCAACGTGACCAACACCGGAACCGGGACCACCGCGACCTACTCGATCACCGTGGGTAACGCCGCCGGCACCGCGCCGGCGACCAACGTCAGCGCTTCCGACGCGCTGCCGGCCGGCTTCACGTACGCGAGCACAGTCGGCATCGCTCTCAACGGCGGCGCGACCCAACCCGCGACCGTGAGCCCGCTTCTTGGTGACGCCAACCCTGTGTTCGGGACCTTCTCCATCCCTGGCGCGGGCTCGGTCGTGATCACCTTCACGGTCAACATAGCGCCGAGCGTAGCCACCGGCACCTACAACAACCCGGCCACCGCCACCTATCTCGACCCGACCCGCACCACCCTCCCCGGAACGGCGACGAGTGTCTATCCGGGCGGCGGGCCTGAGCGGGTGTCGGTCGGCATCCCGGACATGACGATCACCAAGACTCACACGGATCCATTCATCAGGGGATCTACGACGGCCACATACACCCTGACCGCGCGAAACTCAGGCGGCGGCCCCACCGCCGGAACGGTCACGGTGACGGACGTCCTGCCCGCGGGGCTGACGCCAACCGCGGTGGCCGGGTCCGGGTGGACTTGCCCCGCGCCCTCCGGCCAGACCGTGACGTGCACGCGGTCCGACGTGCTCGCTGCCGGCGCTTCTTACCTCCCGATCAGAGTGACGGTGACCGTGCTTTCGAGCTCCGCCGGCGCCGTCACCAACGTGGCAACCGTGAGCGGTGGGGGCGAGACCAACGCAGCCAACGACACCGCGAGCGATCCGACCAACATCATCTCGTTGGCGGGATTGCCGAACACGTCGGGTGTTCAGGTTCTTGATGACCCAACGGCAGCTGGCGTGCCCGCGACGCCGCCTACCAGTTGGTTGATTGTGCTGGGCATGCTCGCGCTGGCCGCCGGTTTGGCGGTTGCTATGGTCGGCCGGCGGCGCAGACACTTGCGGTTCCGGCAACGCCAGAGTCGACCGGCTCTCGGTGCGATGCCGGCGCTGATCGGCATCGTCGTGTGCGCCTTCGCCACCGGCCAGTTCGTCCCGGCCCAAAACATTCATTCCAGCGCCTCGACAACCACTGCCGCGACCTCAGCTGTTGCGGATGAGGTTGGCGCGCGAGCCGGGCTCGTCGGCCCCGCGAACGTGGTTCAGGTCGCGCCGGCCATTCCGGTCGAGATGACGTTTCACGCGGCTGCCGGCGCGATCACGCCGTCCCGGCTGAGGATTCCGTCGATCGGCGTCGATGCCGCGGTGGCGGGCGTGGGTCTCATGCCTGACGGATCGATGGGCGTACCCGGCGACCTCTGGACGTCCACCTGGCTGTCGAGCAGCGCACGCCCGGGACAGGCGGGCTCAGCCGTGATCGCCGGCCACCGGGGCATCGGAACGCAGGCCCTGTTCAGCCACCTGGAGAACGTGCGGCCGGGTGACCGGATCCACGTCTCGGATGCGAGCGGCGGTGAGCTCGTTTACCAGGTCACGCGGGTCGCGGCGATGGACCTGAGCGATGCCACACAGCTTCAAGTCTTCGGCGCGACCAATCAGCAACAGCTGGTGTTGATCACGTGCTTCGGCCATTACTCGCGGACCACGCGTACATACGACCAACGGCTGGTCGTGTTCAGCCGGCTTGTGCCCGCGGCCTAAAGAGGCCTATTCCGCACCGCACCCTGACGGTTCACCGCAGCCGAAAGCACGCCGAACAGTCCGAGCAACACCATTCACTCCCCCCAGCAAGACGCACTGCCCCTGCTCGCATCAAGCCGTTTGCGCATCCAGGCATGTTCCAGGCAAGCTGCTTGCTACCAAACACCCCTGGCAAGGTCGATCCGTCTACGGAATGATCCTGATCGTCGCGAGCAAGGCGATCACCACCACAGCCACGAAAGCACCCACGAACAGCAATGCCCTCTGCCACCAACTGAGCCGGTTCAGCCAGCGTTCACGGAGTCCGGCCGAAGGGTCGTTGTACAGCGTCGAGAACGGGTCCGGCGGCGGGCCGTCGTCGTCCTCGTCCTCGCCCATGCGAGGAAGCCTACCTACGCCCGAGCTTGAACCCCGTCTTCGCGTGGCAACCGGGTGGCCCTTGCTGATCGGGACGGCCTTGGACTACAGGGATGAAGGCCGAGGAGCGGCGCGACCCAGCACGCGAGTTTGGCGGGGCATCGTTAATGCTTTTCGAACTCTGCTGACCGAACCGTCCATTGCGCGCAGGTTCACTTTGGAACCGCTGGCTCCGTAACACCTAGCCCGACATCCGGTGACGACCCGGAGGACCCCATCGAGACGGTTCGGGACTGTGAGGCTCCGGGGCCAAATCCCGCGCCCCGGGATCAGGTCCAGTAGCCGATGTCAGTCGACCGGAGGCAGCTGTCTTACCAGACTAGGCACGTTGAGTTTCGGCATCGGGACCCGCGGGTTCATGGCCCGCAGGGTTTCCAGCAGTAAGCGCGACACTGCCCAATCGCGGAACGGCTTGTCGTCCGCCGGGACGATGTACCAAGGGGCGACCGGCGTCGAGCACCGGGTCAGGAGCACGTTGAAGGCCTCCTGGTATTCATCCCAATGACCCCTTTCCTTTATGTCATTGGGGCTGAACTTCCATCGTTTTTCGGGTGTGTTGAGGCGAGCAAGCAGCCGCTGACGCTGCTCCTCGTTTGAGATATGGAGACAGATTTTCAGGGGAATGACATTTGATCTGACAAGTCCAGCCTCGAATCGGTTTATCTGCGCATACCGACTCTCGATCACTTCCGGAGCGGCCAGCTTCTTGACCCTGGCGATGAGCACATCCTCGTAGTACGAGCGATTGAAGATGGTGATGTGGCCTGGCCCCGGCAATTCCCTCTTGAACCGCCAGAGGAAATGGTGTCTAAGTTCGGTCGCGCTTGGCGCCATGAAGGTGCGGACGTGCACACCTTGAGGATCCATGGCCGCCATTACGTGGCGGACTGTTCCGTCCTTGCCGCTGGTGTCCAATCCCTGTAGAACAATCAGGATCGCCTGTTTCTTCTCCGCGTAGAGGCGCTCTTGAAGGTCCAGCAATTCGGGGTATTTCTCACGGGCGGGCGCTATCTTCTTGCGCTTGACTCCCAGCCGATCGCCAGGGTCAACGTCCGCGAGGCTCACCTGGCCCTTCCACGCGCGAGCCTTGAGCATGTCCCTCATGGATCTCTTTGCCATTGAGCCTCCAGTTCAGCAGGTCAAATACTTGAATGAGGATCTGCGCGCTTCACGTATTCCCTCCTCGCTCGACCACAGTCTGATCTAATGTCGGCACTCGGCCAGGGCATAGGCTGCCGAGGTGTGCCGCCAAGTGGATCTGGGCGAGCACGCCTTTGATCCTGGACCGTCGGACGTGCTGTGGCTTTGGATGCGGGCCGTGCCGCGGTGTTGGGCCGCCCAGAATTCTTCAGCCGCGATCCATTACACCGACTTCCCCAGCCTCGTTCGCCGCTTGCTTGGCCCGCAGATTTACAGATAGGACACGCTGCCTCCGGCCCGGCCCATTCTCTGGGTCGAGGAAATACATGAGGGCACTACCAAGCGCCGCGGCGATGATGATTGCGGTCACTCCAGGCACCCAATTCGGGCGGCCACCTTCGCTCCAGTCCCCTCGCCCAAAACCACGCTTCACGCGTCGAACCAAGGGACGCACAGACTCAGCTGCCTGGGATACTCCACCTCCAACCTCGAAAGCCGTGTCACGATTCTCTCGCCAAAACGATTGCACCCGCCGGCGGCGATCCTCTCCGCTTTGCGGATCTAAGAAGTAAGCAGCCGCTCCACCGAGGGCGGCGCCGATTGTGATTCGATCCATCTGAACACGCCTCCTTACTTATCGACCACGCCTCTCCGAGCCTAGCAGGCAACCGAAAAGGCACTCGACTCAGGCGCGCGGGAGGTTGACTCGCGATAACAGGCGGGCTGGTCTTCCTCCAGAAGACCCCGGGCAACGCCGGTCCAACTTACCTCTCCTATCGCGTCGAGCGCCCGCGGACGAAACCGAACAGCCAGAGCACGACCAACACGATGATTGCTATCCAGATCAGGTTAACCAGACCGCCGGTCGCGTGAAACAGCAACCAGAGCACGAAAAGAATGACCGCAACTACAAGCAACGCGTGGATCACTTGGATACCTCCTAGGAAACCGCCCCAACGAAGTCTCGGTGAGCTTCCAAGGGGAGTCTAAAGACTGCACCACAATCCGCCTGATAAGAGCACGATCGCCAATGCGCAGTAACAAAAGCAGCAACTTCCCCTTCTGACGAGATCCATCTTGCCGAAGTCTTGCTGAGCCGGGTCGACGAGGTGGCCGCGTTAAGCCGCAGCGTTACCTCCGGATCAGCTCCAAGAACTCGGCGCGCAGGGCGGCATTCTCGCGAAACCCTCCCAGAAGGCACGACGTCACTGTGTCGCCGTCCACCTTTTCAACGCCGCGCATCTCGACACACAAGTGCCGCGCCTCCATCACAACGGCGACACCTCGTGGCCGCAGCACACGATCGATCGCTTCTGCGATCTGGCGGGTGAGCCGCTCCTGAAGCTGAAGGCGGTGTGCGAACACATCGACCAACCTGGGGAGTTTGCTGAGTCCGATCACCTTGCCCGCGGGGAGGTACCCGATGTGGCAGCGACCGAAAAACGGAAGGACGTGGTGCTCGCATAGAGCGTAGAAGGGGATGTTGCGGACGGTCACTAGGTCGTCGCCCTCGTGCTCGTACAGTGCGCTGCCGACGACCTGCCTTGGATCCACGCCATAACCGTTCGTCAGGTAAGTGAGCGATTCGGCCACGCGCCTCGGAGTGTCGGCGAGGCCCTCACGCTCCGGATCCTCGCCGAGCGCAACCAGCATCCGGCGGGTGATGCTCGCGAGCTCCTCGATCGGGAGGGAGCGGGCAGGCTGGGCGGCGCTCATTCGCAGATGACCTCAGCGGCGTTGTTCTCCGACTCGGTCAAGCGCAGCCGCACCAACCGCGCGGGCGCGAAATGAGCCGACAGTTTGTTGAAGGCTGCGAAAGCGATGTTCTCCGCAGTCGGCACAATCCCTCTGAGACATTCAACGTCTCGGTTGAGGTGCTTGTGGTCGACCAGGTCGATGAACTCGCGCCTGAGGACACGATCCACGTCCTTGAGGTTGGCGACCATCCCTGTCTCCGGATCGACTACGCCGGCAACGGTCACCTCGACCACGTAGTTGTGGCCGTGATCGCTCGAACATGCACCGAAGACCTCCTGGTTGCGGGCCTCGCTCCATTCAGGACGACAGAGGACGTGCGCGGCGGCGAAGGTCGCCCGGCGGGTAATCCGAACAGTAGTGGTGCTCATCGAGCCAACTCCTCTCGTAGAACGCAGGCCAGGATCAATCCGCTCGCCAGCGACGTTACCGACTCAACGGCCGGCATATCAACTAGGACGATCGGCTGGGTCGAGCCGCAGGTTGGAGCCCGACAGCGGCGCGGAGTCGGGGGACGCGAGCCAGACGATGATGCGAGCCACCTCTTCCGGCTGCAGGCGCGGTCCTTCGACGCCCGCGATTTTGAGCATTGGCGTGTCCACCGCCCCCGGACTGATCGCGTTCACCCGGATGCCATGCGGTCGCCCTTCGACCGCCAGCGCCTCGGTGAGCCCCGCAAGCCCTGATTTCGCTGCCACGTAGGCAGCCATGCCCGGGAACTTCTCCGCGCCGGCAACACCTGAAAGGCTAGAGACCATGACGATCGATCCGCCCTCCTCCCGCATCAGGCGAAAAGCTTCACGGCTGCACAGGAAGGCTCCCCGTAGTCCGGCACCGAGCTGGGCGTCCCAGTCCCCGGCGGTGAGCTCGAGGAGCGGTCGTTTGATGAGCTGTGCGGCGCAATTGATCAAAGCGTCAAGGCGTTCGATCCGCTCGAAGGCGTGCTGAACCTGTGCCTCGTCTGAAACGTCGCATCCTTCGCGGCGGCTGAGCGAGACGACCTCCCAGCCTCGCCCCCGCAGTTCGCTTGCGACCGCCCGGCCGATGCCGCCGGAACCGCCGGTGACCACCGCGGTTGGACTCACCCTGCGACCTCGCTCAACGCGGCCTCATATCGGTTCAACATGTCTTCCAGGCCAAGACGTCGTTGTGCGCTTGCCCTGACCTTCCCCCTGTCAAGGGCAAGGCATTTGACGATCGCGCGGGCAAGGTCATGCACGTCGTCAGGTACCGCGAGGAAACCGCTCACGCCTTCCTCAACGACCTCGGGCATGGCGCCGCGCCGGTACGCAGCAACCGGACACCCGGCCATCTGCGCCTCGGCCGCCACCAGTCCAAAGGGTTCCTCCCAACGGATCGCGCAAACCGTCACGGCGCTGCGTCCCATCACGCGGCGCAAATCGTCTCGTGGGATTGAGCCCATCATTTCGGCTCCAGCAAAGTCCACCACGTAGTCAGGATCGTAGAGCGAGCCGGCAATTCGACAGCGAACACCGGCCAAGCGAGCTGCCTCCAGCGCATGGTCGATTCCTTTTTCCGGAGAAATCCGCCCCGCGATCAGCGCGATGTCATCGACTGGGTCCACCGTCACAGGCCAGTCGGAGACCCCGTTACGAATCACGCGTCCGACCTGCACGCCCGCGGTCTCCCAATCCCGCCGGCAAGATTGCGAAACGGTCGCCAGCCGCGCTGATTGGATCAGGCGCACCGCGGCGATCACTGCCGGCTCGATTGGTGGCAGGTGCAGCGTGTGCAGCGAGGGAAGCTCTTCGGCCAGCTCGAATGCCGGTGCGTCGAAAGCGTGCTGGCTGACGACATCCGGCCGGCTTGCTTCAATTCCACGAAACATTGCCGTGATCGCCCTGGTCACGCCTGGCGCCGGGATGGCTCTGGCGCCTCCCGGCATCACGAGCGCCTGCTGCGCGTCTGGAGGGGCCGGCACCATGACCAGTTCCACACCCGCCACCTCCGAGCCCTCCGCGCAGTGCAGGAGCACATTGTGGCCGCGTCGGACCATCCCGACCGCCAGATCGCAGATCACCGACTGGGCGCCGCCCGTCTGGGCCGGGCGCAACGGGGTGACGGGCGATGCCACGACGGCGATCTTCACCTGATCGACCTAGTCTGATCGGAGGTAGGGATGGAATACCTTCGCACTGTCGAGGCGGCTCCGCCCGGGTGGCGGCATTTCACCATGGCCGATGTTGATCGGCTGCCTGCCTCAGTGCGCAACCACGAGCTCGCCCGCATCCCTAACAAAGAGCTCGATCTGCTCGCTGTCCGGGATGCGGCAGCCGGCGACAGAATCCTCAGGGCGTTGTTCTGGACCCTCGTGTATCACCTCGAACCGGAGAGGTGGGATGCACTTGCGACGGCCGAACCAATCCACCCAGGCGTGCTCGCCGCGTTACCAATTGCGCGGGGTCGAGGGCTGGAGATTGGAGCCGGCAGCGGGCGGTTGACCTCCCACCTGGCCTTGCGATGCACATCCTTGGTGGCGATCGAACCGTCGGCCGGACTTGGGAGGCTGCTTCGGAGCCGTTTGCCAGGCATCGATGTAGTTGCGGCGTGGGCCGAAGCGCTGCCGCTTCCGGACGGCTGGTCTTCACTCACGGCCGCGTGCGGACTGGTGGAACCCGATGACGCCGTGTTGGGCGAGCTGGAGCGCGTCACCGAGATTGGCGGGGAGATCGTGCTCATAAGCCCCGAGCAGCCTGATTGGTTCGAGGGACATGGTTGGCGACGCATGAGGTTTGACGCGCTACCGGCCCCAGCACACGACGACTGGATTGAAGGCTTCTTCGGTCCGATTGACCCGCCACACGACATTGTGTCGAGGACGATCACATGACCTCGAGATTTGCCCTTTCGTCCGCGAGCAGCTTCGGTGATGGCCGTGCGCCTTTCGCGATCAGGCGACCCGCCTTCGCCAGTTCGCCGTTCTTGTCCAGCTCCGGGTCGCCACCGCGGTTTAGTCCCACGGCCGCCCGCAGCTTACCGGCCTGCAGATAAAGGCCAACGAACTTGCGCTCGGCAAGGGAGCCCCTGATTACCAGACGATCCCACTTGCGCGCATGGCCGATGTATTCGAGCTTGTGCTCAAACTGATCGCTCCAGAAGCTGTGCATATAGCGGTATGCGGTCCGTGAACCCAGCATCGACCTTGCGGCCGCCGCGCCCATCTTTTCAGCGTTGTTGTAGTGCTCTACCCTCGCCCGCCCGAATATCGGATGAAGGTGATTGGCCACGTCACCGGCGGCGAAGATGCCGGCCACATTCGTGCGGCACGTTGCATCGACGAGAATCCCGTCTCTGGTTGCGACTCCCGAGCCTTTGACGATTTCTACATTCGGTTCGATCCCGACCGCCACGACGACGAGGTCGCACGCAATCCGCCGTCCCTTTTTCGTCACGACTCGCTCGACACGTAGCGACCCCTCGAATCGGACAACTTCGTCCGCGACCACCAACTCGATCCCGGCGGCGCGGTGTATGGCGCCAAACACGCCTCCCACTTCGGCACCCAGAACTGCGTCGAGCGGTGCCTTTCCGCGCATGACTGAAGTCACCTTCAACCCAAGCTGGCGCAAAGACGCCGCCACCTCCGAGCCGATGAAACCCGAGCCAACCACTACAGCGCGAGCGCCGGGTTTGGCGGCTCGTTTGATTCGATCGCATTCGGCAATCGTCCGGAGCTGGTAGACGCCTGGGAGACTTGAGCCGGGGGCATCAAAATGGCGGTTTCGACCGCCAGTCGCGAGCAGCAATCGTGAATAACCGATGGCGTCCCCAGACTCCAAATGCACCTGCTTGGCAGCAGGGTCCACGCCTGCAACCCTCGCCGGCACGAATTGAATCTGATGCGCTTTGTACCAGTCGGGCGGTGCGACCATCCAGCCCGACAAGTCCTCCTCTCCACGCAGGTAACCCTTGGTCAGAGGTGGTCGACCAAACGGGAAGCTGGGTTCCTCCGCGAGAATCAGCAATTCATCGGCATAACCCTGTTTCCGCAATTCCTTGGCCGCGGTACCTCCAGTCAAGCCCGCGCCGACGATCACAATTGGACCGCCTGCCCGCTTAGGCATTGAACACTGCTACAGGACCAGCGACAACAGCAGCGTAAGTAGAAGGCCCATGACCGAGATGATCGTCTCCATCAGCGACCAGGTCTTGATCGTCTGCCCCACCGTTAGGCCGAAGTACTCCTTCACCAGCCAGAAGCCCGCGTCGTTCACGTGCGAGAAGAACAGTGACCCAGCGCCAATGGCGAGCACAACCAGCGCCAGGTGGTTAGGAGTCAAACCGACTGCTAACGGCGCAATGATGCCGGCGGCCGTCACGGTCGCGACGGTTGCGGACCCGGTCGATAGGCGGATCAGTACGGCTACGATCCAACCCAGCAGGAGCGTCGACAGGCCGGCCGCAAGGGCGATCTTGGCAATGGCGGCTCCGGTGCCTCCATCGACGAGTGCCTGCTTGAAGCCGCCGCCGGCTCCCACAATCAGCATGACGCCAACGATCGGCAGCAGGCTGGCACCGATCTTTTTGGCCAGCACGGACGCCGAAAAACCGACCGTGGTCCCGAATGTAACCATGGCCAGCAGAACTGCGATCAATAGTGCCACGACCGGATCGCCGATGAAGTCCAATGCAGGCCGCACCCCGGCACCCTTGGCGATCCAGATATCCGCTGCCGCTTTGATGAGCATCAGCACGAGTGGGGACAGGAGTGTGATCAGGGTCCAGGCGAAGGTCGGGCTGCGTGTGGCTTCGGGGTCCTGCGCCGCCCCGGTGCCGCTCGAGCCCGCTCCGGCAGCCCTCGTCTCGCCGGTCGATCCGCTGGTGAACGCGGATCCTCCTCCAGCAGCTCCGATCGGAGTCGGCGCCCCCCCGTTCCTAATCGAGCCCGCGCCAACAGCACTCGTTTCGCCGGTCGCCGCGCCAGTGACTGCGAGTCCCGCTCCGGCAGCGCCGATCGGGACCATGCGGGCAGCGAGCATGCCAAACAGCGGCCCGGCCACGGCCACGGTCGGAATAGCGATCACGAGGCCGAGGGCCAGGGTCAGCCCAACGTTCGCGTGAAGGATCGCGATCGCGGCGAGCGGACCCGGGTGCGGCGGGACGAACCCGTGCAGAACTGACAGGCCTGCGAGGGCTGGGATGCCGAGCCGCATGGCTGGGCCCTTCGAGCGGTGTACCGCGAGCATGACGACGGGGATGAGGAGAACGAGCCCGATTTCGAAAAACATCGGAATGCCGATGATGAAGGCGATGAGCGCCATCTTCCAAGGCAGCGTCGCAGGGCGTCCCCGAAGCAGCGTGCTCACCACCTTGTCCGCCCCGCCGGAATCTGCCAGCAATTTGCCGAGCATTGCGCCCAATGCGATCAGCACGCCGACGTAGCCGAGAACACCGCCGACCCCGGTCTCGTAGGACGCCGTCACCTTGTCCAGGGCAATACCCGATCCGATGCCAACGAATAGAGCGCCGATGGTCAACGCTATGAAGGCGTGCATCTTCAAAAACACGATCAGGAGAACGACGATCGCAATGCCTACGGCCGCGACGATCAGCACCTGAATGTCGTGGCCGCTCAACGACTTGCTAGCTGCGGTTACGGTCGGAATACCGCTGTTGAGAGTGGCGAGCACGTTCATGAGTCCCCCCGTTTTCCGTTCAGTCGGCTAGGCCGAGTTCTACCAGGATCTCTTGAGCAATCACGCCAGGTGCCGGACCAACATCCAACCGGATCTCCGGCTCATCCGGGGTAGGTTCCTCCAGGTCTGCGAACTGACTATCAAGCAGGCTTGACGGCATGAAGTGACCGTGACGTGCGGCAAGCCGTGCGGCGATGGTCTCCTTTGAGCCTGCGAGATACACGAACACGACGCCCGAACCCCGTCGGTTGATCACGTCTCGGTACGAGCGCTTCAAAGCCGAGCACGTGATGAGGCCGTTCTCGTGGGTATCGAGGCGCTCGTCGACCCATTCGGCGACCCTCTCCAGCCAGGGCGCTCGATCGTCATCTGTGAGTGGATGTCCAGCCTCCATCTTCTCAATATTGGACTGAGGGTGGAGTGCATCGCCCTCCTCGAACCGCCAGCCCAGGCGGCCAGCCAGAATTGCAGCCACCGTCGTCTTCCCACAGCCGGATACACCCATAAAAACCAGTACCACGGGTTTCGCGATCGGTGTAGAGCTTGACGAGTCTCGCTCCTTGCGCATGTGCGTGGTCATGCTAGGGGCTTCCAACTGGTATTGGGTCCACTGTTTTTGAGGACGATTTGCGTCGGCGCCGCACCTAAGGAATGGGCCGGCTTCCTAAATTGCTGATTGGATCCGATACCTCAAGCCGTGGCCGTCAGAATGCAGGTTCGAAGGGCCGTCCACTAAAGGCCAGAACAAGCCGACAACAAGCTTGGCGAACCGACTACCTGGCACGCATCACGAGTCGAACCCATCAGGTAGGTCGGAATACCAGGGAGTAGCCGCGGCCGGGCTTGTTGACGAGGTCCACCGGGATCGCAACATCCGCGAGTATCTTCCGGACCCGCCGGACGTAGTTGCGCACCTCCTCCGGGAAAAGGGCAGGATCGGACCAGGCTTGGCCCAGGATCTGGGCAGTGGTGAAGTAGCGGTGGGGATGCTCAAGTAGGAACTGCAGGAGCTGGAACTCTCGCAATGTCAGCGCTACTTCCCGGCCCTGATGCCTGATCATTCGACCCTCGGGATCCAGCCACAATCCATGGAGCTCCCAGATTCGCCCGTACCACAGGTCCAGCCGCGCCTGGTAGCCCTGCATCTGGTCCTCGATGATCTGGACGTCGGCCTCCGCGGCCTTCCGGGCCAGCGGCTGGAGACGTGCTACGTCCCTCCTCACGCGATCAAGGATCCCGTGCTTGAACTCGAGGAGATCGGCGTAGATGCTCATCCAGTGGCGGGCGTCTTCCCAGTGAGAGGTTGTCAGGTCCTCTCCCTCGAGCGCGCGCGACGGTGTTGCCTTCGCTTTCGGCGCCATGTGCCCGGATTCTAGGGAAAGCTCTACTCCGGGGTGAATCTGACGGACCACACGCCTGGGGGGCGCAACCTTTTCAGAAAATTGCTGATCTTCTTACGCCGGGGGCCGTAGAACTACGTTCATGAAGCAGGTCCAGTCGAAACGCAGCCGCCCTGATATCGCCGCAGCGGTGCGTGGAGGAGATTGGACCCTGGGGATGAACGGTGAGGGTGTTCCCGGTCATGCCACGTTGAAGCAGGCGCTCCACTGGAAACAGATCTATACCGAGATCCTGGAGATGGAGGAGAAGGTTCTGAGGAGAATCCGCCAGCTCATGGACAAGCAGTCAGACGAGGCGCGGCGCGAGGTCGAGCTGACCAACGTGCCGGTGGTCGTCGCCCAGGCGGAACGATTCCGCCAGCGTCTCGGCTACTGGGAAGCTCGGGTGCACGAGCTCAACGGAACAGCTCTTCCGAAACGCGAGCGACGAATACCGGCGCGACCTCAGGCAGCTCTTGGCTCCAGTCGTTCGACTCAGACGTCGTCGTAATGGAATCAGTCTCAAGGAGGTCTTCATGAAGGACCAGGTTCGTGGCAAGGCAGAAGAGATCAAGGGCAAGGTCACCGGCAACCGTACCGAGGAGACCAAGGGCAAGTTGAGGCAGCAGGTCGGCAAGGCCAAGGCCACCGTCCGTGACGTCAAAGAGGACGTACGTAAACGAGGCTAATCGAAACCGGGCCTCACGGTAGGGAAAGGATCATCGTCTCGAAAATCGAGCTCGCATTGATCCCGTGATAGCCTGGCCCGCGGTGGCTACTTCGTGAACTGAGCTGCCCCTGGACCCAACGCAGGGTGACATTGTGCGGCTTCAGCTCAGCGGGCCATGCGGGACAAGGGTCACGATCAAAAGCAGGGCTGCAATCGTCATGCCAATGGTCGCGATCCAGACCAGCGTGACGCTGACACGACCGCTAACCCGCTTCTGCATGACCTTCTTGTCGGAGCCGAGCAGGGCGATCAGGACCATCAGTGGCGGCGCGACGACTCCGTTGATGACCGCGGTGTAGAACAGGGCGCTGATCATGTCGATATGGAGCAGGTTTAAGGCCACGCCGGCGAGGGTCGCTACCACGATCACGGCGTAGAAGGTGGGCCGATATTTGGGCTTCTCGGCGAGCGTGCCTTTGAGTCCGGTGAACTCGGCCAGCGCATAGGCTGCCGAACCCGATAGGACTGGGATCGCTAGTAGGCCGGTGCCGATGAAGCCGGCCGCGAAAAGGACGAAGGCGAGGGAGCCGGCCAGGGGCTCGAGGGCTTTGGCCGCTTGGTCGGCGGTCGCGATACCCGTCACGCCATGGGCGTTGAAGGTCGCGGCGCTGACCAGGATGATCGCGTACATCACCAGCTGCGAGAAGGCCATCCCGACGAAGACATCGATCCGCGCGCCACGCATCTCGGATCGGGTGACTCCCTTGCGCAAGCGCTCGGTCCGCTGGCCGGCCGCGCGCATCTCGTCGACCTCAGACGAGGCCTGCCAGAAGAAGAGGTATGGCGAAATGGTCGTGCCCAGGATCGCGACCAGCATCGTGATGAAGGCCTTGTTGAACTCAAGGTGGGGAACAAAGGTGGCGATCAGCATTTTTTCCGCCGCCGGATGGACCAAGAATGTGGTGATCACATAGGCAAAAAGGGCGAGGGTGAGCCACTTGAAGGCGTTGAATATGACCCGATAGCTGGCAAAGAGCTGCAGCCCTACTATCAGGGCGGCCGCCGGCACCACCAGCCAGATCGGAGCAATCCTGCCCCGCGTCAGCAATGAGCCGCCTGCCGCGATCGCGCCGAGGTCGGCGCCGATGTTGATGGTGTTGGCAACCACCATGGCGAGAATGCAAATGCCGACCAGCCAGGTCGGGAACTTGCGGCGAAGGCTGAGTCCGAGCCCAATACCCGTGTGCAGCGCAATTCGCGCACAGAGCTCCTGCATGGCCAACATGAGGGGGAAGGTGAACAGCGCGGTCCAGAGGACGCCGAAGCCAAACTGGGCGCCGGCCTGCGAGTAGGTGCCGATGCCGCTCGGGTCGTCGTCACTTGCCCCAGTGATGAGGCCTGGCCCCAGGATCTGCAGGAGACCCTTGAGGCCCATGCGCCGGGCGGCGCCAACGCCGGTCTCCGGGGCGGCCGGACCGCCGGTGGCCGCCACCTCACCACCCTCATGCGGCGCTTTGAGGAGCTCGCTTTCCGACGGCTCGACATCCGGGCCGAGCTTCATCCGCTGGAGAGCTGGGTCGTCGATGTCGCGTTCGGGTGCCAACCGGTCTATTTTCCGGGTTCAGGCCGCTAACCTGTCGAAACTCTTTTGGGGAAGCGGGGGTCGAAAGGAATCCGAGCGGGCGCCATTACGAGACAGTCTCAAGACCTCCGAAACGACTTCGAACATTTCGATCAGCGGGTTGAGCACTGTGCGAAACCACACTGGGACCCTCCCGAGTTTCGATGACTGGGGTCTGACCCAACCGGCGTAGGCTGCCGCCATGAGCGAGCCGCCGGCACCGCAGGTGCTCTCGCCCGATGGCAAGTATCACTGGGATGGTTTCCGCTGGCTTCCAATACCCCAGCCAGCGCCGGACGTCTCGCCTGGCAAGTACGCATGGGACGGGACGCAATGGGTTCCAAGACCTGAGGCTGTGCCTCGCCAGCCTGTCTCGGCCAGGAATCTGGCGCTCGTTGCGGGCGTCATCTTCGGCGGTTTGATCCTGTTCGGCCTAACAAAGGCCGTTACCCAGGCAATCAACCCTGATTGCACTGTGGGCTACTCCGATTCGAACCTCAACATCGAGGTCAGCGGGCAAGGCGCCGACGCGGCGTGCCGACAATTCATACCGGCTGGCCCAGGCGCCAACACCGACGGGTTCCCATACGCGGGGTTGGACCCTGCAACGGGGCAACCTTACGGTACTGGCCGGGTAGGCCAGCCCAGCGGCGATGTCATTTGCCGGGTCACATTGGGCACGCTGAGTTATACGGTCAGAGATAGTGGCCTAATCACGGTCTATGGAAGCGTCGCATGCGAGAACCTTCGCGCTGATCAATCAGCCATCCACGTAGCTTTCCCGCGAGTAGCGTTCGTGATGACCGGCGAGTGTCCAAGCGGTCAGCCTTACTGCGCCTCGGGATGGGACAAACTCTCCCCGCCGTTCACAAGTGCTGTTGAAGCATTGGGGAGGACCGCCAACGGCGACTGGGACATGTTCTGGTCATATAACTGCACTGGCAGCGACCATTACTTCTACACGTCCATACGGGACGGCGATGGCAAGACCCAGGCAACTGGGGACTTTACCCAACCCAATGACAGCGATCCGCATGGGAGCGGCGTCATGCACGCCCACGACAACCCCGACGCGGGTCCGCGCACCGTGGATGCGGGGGCCTCGGCTGGCTGCGCCTGGACTGTAATAGTGATCATCCTCGGTCCGCGAAGCTAAGAAACAGATGAAACGCCAAGGCCCGCCAACCCGCTGTCGAGGGTCAGCGGCGCGCAAGTCGTTGGTCGGATGGTTCGTATTCGAAATGGCGGAGAGGGAGAGATTTGAACTCTCGATGGGCCAGTGACCCATAACGGTTTTCGAGACCGTCGCCTTCAACCGGACTCGGCCACCTCTCCAGACAGCGCCGCCGGGCGGGGCGGTAATGGCGGTCCCGACCGGATTCGAACCGGCGTTCTCGGCCTTGACAGGGCCGCGTGTTTGGCCAGGCTACACCACGGGACCGACAGCGGCTAAGTCTACCAACCGCCTGAACTGAGCCCCGTTTCGGTGGGGCCCGGCAACCCCATACCTATAATTCGTTCGGCGTGAGCGACACCGATCGGCAAGGAGGAGGATCCCCGGACGAGCTCCGGAAGCGGTTCCAGATCCTGGAACGCGTGGCGATCTTCTTCACCCTGCCGGACAACATCCTCCACGCCCTCGCGCGCCGCCTTGCCCCCGCCTCGGCCTCCAAGGGATCCGTGATCGTCCACCAGGGCGATCCCGGGGACACCATGTTCGTGGTCGAATCGGGCCGCTGCGAGGTCTTCGTCGAGGAGTCTCCCGGGCACACGATCACGATCGCGCTCATGGGCCCAGACGACTTCTTCGGCGAGATGGCCCTGATCTCTGAAGAAACGCGCACCGCCAGCGTCCGCGCGCTCGAGGACTGCAAGCTGCTCACCCTCGACCGCAAGACCCTCTACGAGACGCTGCCGGCCGACTCCGACGCGATCATCGAGCTCACCAAGCTGGTCGAGCAGCGGAAGGACACGCTTCCCAACCTGATCGCCCGGGCGCGCATGGTCGCCCCCGAGCAGGCGGCGACAACGGTCGCGGTCTACTCACCCAAAGGCGGCTCCGGCCGGACCACGATCGCCGTCAACCTGGCCGCTGCGCTCGGCAAGCGGTTCCCGGGCGAGGTCCTCCTGGTCGACCTGGCGCTTCCCTACAACCACGCGGCCCTGATCTCGTACCTGACCCCGACCGGCTGCCTCGCCGCAGCCAGCCAGGTGCCCCCGTCTAACTTCGAAGAGGCCGTGCTCGGGGCGATCCTCCATCACCCGGGCGGCATGATGCTGCTTCCGGGCGTGCTCCGCGCCGAGCAGGCGGACCTCATCACGGTGGACCTCGTGAACCGCGCGATGGGCATCCTGGTCAACGCGTTCCGTTACATCGTGTTCGACCTCGGCGTCGCCTTCACCGACATCGTGATCAGCGTGCTGGACCACTCCCAGCGGGTGCTCGTGCTGGTCACGCCCGAGCTCTCGTCGTTGAAGGACGTGGGCGAGCTGCTGAACATCTTCACCAACGTGCTGAACATCGTGCCCGGGCGCATCATCCTGTCCCTGAACAACAAGGTTCCGAAGTCGGTCGTGAGCAGGGAGGACGTCGTCCGCACGCTCAAACAGGAGCTGGCGGTCGAGATCGACTTCGACGGCACCAAGCCGGACGAGGCGGCCGTCAGGGGCGAGATCCTTGTCCTGACCGATCCCAAGAGCGCGATCTCCCGCGGCGCCGAGCAGCTGGCCCAGCTGATCGCCGGCTCCGCGGCTGCGCCCGAGGTCAAGGCCGCCAAGCGGGGCTTCAAACTCGGCCGAGGGTAGATCCGCGGGGGGATGGAATGTTGCATCGCCCCCCACCCCGACCCTCCCCCTGCGGGGGAGGAGAAATCTTCCTTTAGGGGGGACGGGAATGTGCGTGGTAATATCCCGAACGTGATCGAACAAGAAGCTGCCGTCTCACTCACCCCCGAAGCTCAGTCTCACCTCAAGGACCTGCTCGCCAAGGAAGGCAACCCGCAGCTGGCGCTCCGCATCTTCGTCAGCGGTGGCGGCTGCTCGGGCATGCAGTACGGCATGGCGTTCGACGACAACCGCCGCCCGGACGACCTCGTGATCGAGCAGGACGGTGTCCAGATGGTCGTCGACGACTACAGCGCCAATTACATTCGGGGCTCGCAGATCGACTATGTCGACAGCCTGATGGGGGCCGGCTTCACGGTTCACAACCCGAACGCAGTGCACTCGTGCTCGTGCGGTACCTCCTTCAACACCGGCGACGACGCCGGCGAGGCCAAGGCCTGCGGGTGCGGTCACTAACCTCCTAGAAATCCCGACCAAGGCGCCGGTACCCCGGCGCCTTATCTTTTTCTAAGGTGATGCTCAGGTCCAGGCGACTTCGAGAGATCGTGCTGCTCACGCTCGGCGTGGTCACGCCCATCGGCATCCTCGCGGTTAACGCGTCGGCGTTTGTCATGGTGCACCTCACCCAGTTCCGGATCGGGATCGCGGCGTGCGCCCTCGTGAGCGGCCTGGTGCTGAACGGATTGACGGCGTGGTGGCTGCTGCGGCTCGCGAGCCGCACCGCCCCTCCCCTCTACCGCGAGTACCGCTGGTACGCCATGGGCGTCGCGGTCCTGATCGTGCTCCTCACAGCCGCCGGCGGCGGTTACCTCACCTACCTCGGCCTGCGCGACCCGAAGCGGCTGCCCGATGTCCTCTCGGTCTTCGTGGCCACCTTCATGCTCGTCCTGCCGTTTGCGGTCACGGTGGCTGCCCGGCGGATGGCGGGCCTTGGCGGGATCATCCCAGTCGACGAACCGACCAGGAAAGAAAAAGGCCCCTCGCCGAAACGAGGGGCCCCTTCTGTGGGCCGGAGAACCTAGAAGGTTCTTTCTCGACCCTCACCCCGACCCTCTCCCGCTGCGCGGGAGAGGGAGGGTACTTTCCTTCTTACATCATGTCCGGGGACATGCCGCCCATGCCACCGCCGCCGCCGCGCTTATCCTCGGGGACCTCGGTGACCATCGCCTCGGTGGTGAGCACCATCGCTGCGATCGACGCTGCGTTCTGAAGCGCCGAGCGGGTGACCTTGGCCGGGTCGACGATACCCGACTCGAACATGTTCACGAACTTGTCGTTGAGGGCGTCGTAGCCGAAGCCCGGCTTGCCCTTGCGGATCTCCTCGACGATGACGGAGCCCTCCTTACCGGCGTTCAAGCAGATCTGCTTGACCGGCTCCTCGAGCGCCTTGCGGACGATGTTGACGCCAGTCGCCTGGTCGTCCTTCAGGCCGAGCCCGCCGTCGAGCTTCTTCTGCGCGTTCAGCAGCACAGTGCCACCGCCCGCGACGATGCCCTCTTCCACCGCGGCCTTGGTCGCGCTCAGCGCGTCCTCGATGCGGTGCTTCTTCTCTTTCTGCTCTACCTCGGTGGGAGCTCCAACCTTGATCACGGCGACGCCGCCGGCGAGCTTGGCGAGCCGCTCCTGCAGCTTCTCCTTGTCGAAGTCGGACGTGGTCTCCTCGACCTGCGCCTTGATCGACTTGATGCGACCCTGGATGGCCTCGGCCTTGCCCGCGCCCTCCACGATCGTGGTGTCGTCCTTGGTGACGGTTACCCGGCGAGCCTTGCCCAGCTGCTCGACCTTGGTCTGGTCGAGCTTGAGGCCGAGGTCCTCGCTGATGACCTGGCCGCCGGTCAGGATGGCCATGTCCTCGAGCATCGCCTTGCGGCGGTCACCGAAGCCGGGCGCCTTGACGGCGACCGCGGTGAACGTGCCGCGCAGCTTGTTGACGATCAGGGTGGCGAGCGCCTCGCCCTCGACGTCCTCGGCGACGATCAGAAGGGGCCGGCCCATCTGAACGACCTTCTCGAGCACGGGAAGGATGTCGGCGATCGCGGAGATCTTGCGGTCGGTGATGAGGATGAAAGGCTCGTCCAGGACGGCCTCCATCCGGTCCGGGTTGGTGACCATGTAAGCGGCGACGTAGCCGCGGTCGAACTGCATGCCCTCGACCACTTCGAGCTCGGTCGCCATGGCCTGGTTGTCCTCGACGGTGATGACGCCGTCCTTGCCGACCTTGTCCATCGCGTCGGCGATGAGGTTGCCGATGATCGGGTCCTGGCTGGAGATCGCCGCCACGTGGGCGACGTCCTCGTGGCCCTTGACCGGAACGGACAGCCTCTTGATCTCGTCGACGATGGCCGCGACGGCCTTCTCGATGCCGATCTTGAGCTGCATGGGGTTGGCGCCCGCGGTGACGTTGCGGAAGCCTTCGCTGATCATGGTCTGCGCCAGGATCGTCGCCGTGGTGGTGCCATCACCGGCCACGTCGTTGGTCTTGGTCGCCACCTCGCGCAGCAGCTGCGCGCCGGTGTTCTCCATGGCGTCCTTGAGCTCGATCTCGCGCACGATCGTCACGCCGTCGTTGGTGACCGTCGGGGCGCCGAACTTCTTCTCGAGGACGACGTTGCGGCCCTTGGGGCCGAGCGTAATGCGTACTGCTGAGGCGACGACGTCAATGCCCTTTTTGAGGGCCTGCCTCGCCTCTACGTCGAATGTGACTGTCTTTGCCATATAAATCCCTCTTCTACTTTGCTACCGGATTACTTCTTCTTGCCGTTTGACGAGACGACGGCCAGGACGTCCTTCTCGGAGACGATCAGATACTCGATCTCGTCGTGCTTGAATTCGTTGCCGGCGTACTTCGCGTAAAGCACCTTGTCGCCGACCTTGAGCTCCATCGGCACCTTGGTGCCGTTGTCCAGGATCCTTCCGGTCCCCACTGCCTCGACGATGCCCTCCTGGGGCTTCTCCTTGGCGGTGTCCGGAAGCACGATCCCGCTCTTGGTTTTCTCCTCTTTATCGACCGGCTTCACCACGACGCGGTCGCCTAACGGTCTCAGATTCATGTGCGCCCTCCTCGGCAAGGTTGTTTGATTAGCACTCCCCACACCCAAGCGCTTAGCACTCGAAGGGGTCGACTGCTAATTGTACTATCCCCTGGTTCGAGGCCGCTAAACCTCGGGCTCGACCTCGGTGGGCTTCTGCTCCGCTTGTCGGATGAGGTCGCGGGCGGTCTCCGCCTGGTCGTCGGGGACCATGATCCGGGCGTCGGTCAGGTTGACCCCCACCCCGTAGGCGTGGTCGCCGAACACCTCGACCCTCAGGCCGTCGGCCTGGAGCACGGCGGCGACCAGGTCGGCCTGGATTCGCTCGCCCCGGAACACCACGGACCAGCCTTTGACGCTCACGACTACCAGCCTAGCGACGGGTCGACAGTTGCCGCCTGGGCTCCCAGGACGCCTGCCGCGTAGTGGCCCGCCGCGGCGATCATGGCGGCGTTGTCGGTGCACAGGGCAAGTGGCGGCATGGTCAGCCTGGCCCGGTCTCCCACCACCTCGGCGGCCCGGCTTCGCAGGAGCGTGTTCGCCGCGACGCCGCCGGAGACGACCACCTCCGGGTAGGGATGGTCTTTCAGGGCTGCGTCCAGCTTCTCCAGCAGTGACTCGACTACAGAGCGTTCGAAGCTGGCCGCCAGGTCCGCCTTGTCTTGTTCGGTCACGGCGTCGCCGAGGTCGCGCAGGCGGTAGAGAAGCGCCGTCTTCAGGCCGCTGAAGCTGTACTCGAGACCAGGCAGCGACGGCTGGGGCAGCGGCTGGCGGCGGGCGTCGCCGGTCCTCGCCAGGCGGTCGAGGGCCGGTCCGCCCGGGTAGCCGAGGCCGAGCATCCGGGCGGCTTTGTCGAACGCCTCCCCGGCCGCGTCGTCCCGAGTCCTGCCGATCACCTCGAAGCGGCCGTGCTCCGGCATGCGGACGAGGTCGGAATGCGCGCCGCTCACGACCAGGCCGAGCAGCGGAGGCTCGAGATCGGGCCGGGTCAGCATCGCCGCATAGATGTGTCCCCAGAGGTGGTTGACGCCCGTGAGCGGCGTGGACCACGCGGCCGCGAGCCCCTCCCCCACGCCGACTCCGACGAGCAGGCACCCGGCCAGGCCAGGGCCGCGCGTGACCGCGATCAGGTCGATGTCGGCCGGCTTCGCGCCGGCGGCTTCGAGCGCGAGGTCGAGAAGCCCGGGCAGGCGCTCCAGGTGGTCGCGGGCCGCAAGCTCCGGGACCACCCCGCCGAAGTCTTTGTGCAGCTCGACCTGAGAGTGGATGACGTTGCTCAGGATGCGGCGGCCGTCTTCGACCACGGCGACGGATGTCTCGTCGCAGCTTGTTTCGATGCCAAGAGTTAGTGTCATGCGGTGTTCTTTCTCGACCCCTCCCCGACCCTCCCCCGCTAACGCGGGGGAGGGGGATTACTCCCCCTTGGTGATCAGGTCTCGACGGAGGCCTCGGACGTCGGATTCGATTCGTTCCAGGTTTGTCTCGTAGGCACTGCGGAAGCGTGGCGAGTGGATGCTGTCGGACCACATCACGATCGCGTCCTCACCGTTGTCCGTGTAGTAACCCTTGCGGCGACCGATGACCTTGAAGCTGAATCCCTCGTACATCTTCATCGCGTTCTCGTTGGTCGTACGCACCTCGAGCGTGACCCACTTGGCCCCCATGTCGTAGGCGGCCTGGACCAGCCCGGCGAACACGATGCGGCCATAGCCGCGATGGTGGAGGTCGTGGCGGACGCCGATCGTCGTCACGTGAGCCTCGTCGTACATGCGCCACATGCCGCCGTAGCCGATGATCGTGGGGTCGATGTCCGGCGCTTTGAAGAAAGGCGGAGTCTCGACCAGCCCCTCCTGCCGGAGCACCATGTAATGGGCGCTGGCACGTGAGGCGAGCTCGCGGTAGTAGGCATTGCGCGGCCACGGCGTCGCGAAGATCTCGCGTTCGATCTCCTGGACCGTCGCCACGTCGGCCTCGCGCATCAGCTCCAGCGCCAGCTGCTGGCGGATCTGAACCATCACCTAACCGGCGCCACAAACGACTGCATGTACTCGAGTTTAAGACTGCCGTAGGGCACTTCGCGAGCCGTCTTCAAGAGCTCCGCCGCCGCCGCGCCCAAAGGCCGAAGCCCGCGCTTCGGGTTGAAGCGGTGTCCCGCCTTTTCGAGCGAAGCCTCCGCGCCGGGCGAGACGATGCCCACCAGCTGAAAACCGGTCGGTATGTCAGCCGGTTCGCCCAGGGCAACCTCTCCGCCTGGCACGAGGTAATAGAAGCGTCCGCGTCCCGCCTCTGAGATGGCTGTGACCGGTTGGTCGCTGCGGGCCGCCTGAAGCTCGAGCGTCCGCAGAGGAACGATGGGAATCCGCAGCCCCATGGCGAGACCGAGGCCGAAGGAGACGCCTTGGCGTAAGCCGGTGAATGACCCAGGGCCGGTCGCTACCGCCACTTTGGTAATCGTGTTCAGGCGCGCGATGCGGCGTAAATCGGCGATGAACGCCGGGTCGCGGGCCGGCCTGGATGTCTCTGACATCCTCCCGTTCTCGTCGATCGTTGCGACCATCGCCATGGTCGACGAGGTATCAATGACTAAGATCACGCTTCGTCCTGATCAGGCGGCGTTCGCCGCCGAGGTGCTCGAGGTCGACCAGGGCCGAGGTTGGCGCTTCGAGCCGGTCGCCCCACTCCACCACCACGGCTCCCTGGTCCAGCAGCTCGTCCAGGCCGAGATCCCCCAGCTCCGACGGGGTCTGGATGCGATAGAGGTCGATATGAGCGAGCTGCACCCGCCCCGGGTACACGCGAACCAGCTGGAAGGTGGGACTTGCAACAGGCGATTCCGACGCAGTGCCACGTGCCACACCGCGCACAAAAGTCGTCTTTCCCGCTCCCAGCTCGCCAGTCAGCAAGACCAGGTCACCTGCCTTCAATCGCTTGCCCAGGCGCTCGCCGGCTGCCTCCGTCTCGGCGGCGGAGCTCGTGACCACGTCAGGCAAAGTGGTCGTAGCCGCTGACCTCGAGCTGCATCGGCATTCCGCTGCTGCTGAGCAGCTGCACTGAAGAGTCGTCGGTCAGGTAACCGAACGGCTGGAGCCCGGCCTTAAGGACGAGCTCTTCGGGTCCGACGCACACCAGCTCCGCCTCTTCGCCGCTGGTCAGCGCGTCCTCCAGCGTCGCCCCATGTGCGACCGGCACCTCGGCGGCTCGGATGACGCAGCCGGCGCCCGAGAACGCGACAAACTTGTCCATCTCGCGAAGCAGCCCGTCGGAGACGTCGCCACAGCAGAGCCCGGCCTCGTTCAACCGCCGGCCTTCTTCCAGCAGCGGGACGAGACGGAGAGCGCGCCGCTCACGCAGCGCGACCGCCGCCGCGCCAAGCGGACCGGTCACCGCCACGGCCCATCCGGCGCGGGCCTCGCTGCGCGCCAGCGGACGCGTTTCTGTGCGCCCGGCGACCGTGATCGAGAGCACAGCTGGTCCGCGGGTCGAGCTCATGTCCCCTCCGGCGATGAGCACGCCGCTTTTCTGTGCCAGCTCGGCCATTCCGGCATACAGGCCGGTGAGGCTCTCGACCGTCCAGGAGTCGGGGATCGCGATGGAGGTCAGCGCCCACCACGGGGTCGCGCCCTTGGCTGCGAGGTCGCCGAGCGCAAGCGCGAGGGAGCGCCACCCGGCGTCCTCAGCGCCCATCCATCCAAGGTCGAAATGGACGCCTTCGACGAACATGTCGCAGCTCGCGACCGTGAAACCGGCGTCATCCTCCAGCACGGCGGCGTCGTCCTGTCCCGCATGGGCGGACAGGTAGGGCTTGATCCGTTCCAGCAGCCCGAACTCTCCGAATCCCTCGACCTTCATCTAGGCCATGAGCATGGCACGCAGGCGGCGGGTGGCCTGCTCCGGGTCGGCCGCACCAGCGACCGATCGGATGACGCAGACGCGACGTAAACCGGCCGCGACAACCTGCGCGACGTTCGTTTCGTCGATGCCTCCGATCGCGAACACGGGCGCCACTGTGGCCACGGCCTCCGCGATTGCGGCGACGCCGGCCGGCCCGATGACCTGCTTCGACGTCTTGATCGGTGTCGCGAAGGTGGGCCCGCTGCCCAGGTAGTCGGCGCCGTCCGCGATTGCGGCCAAGGCTGCTTCGGGGCTCGACGCCGACGCCCCGATCAGCAACCGGTCGCCCGCGACGCGACGCGCTGAGGCGATGGTCAGGTCGTCCGGGCCCAGGTGGACCCCGTCGGCTTCGGTGAGCAGCGCGATATCGACATGGTCGTTGACGACGAAGAGCACGTTCCCCACGCGGGTGACCTCGCGAATCCTCCGCGCCAGCTCGAGGAGCTTGCCTCGCGCCAGCCCCTTGTGGCGCAGCTGAATCACGTCTGCTCCTCCGCGCACCGCCGCGGTCGCGATGTCGACCACGCGCTCGGGCGTCTCGTCGGGAGTTATCACATAGAGATGGGCGGCCCGCAGCCGCTCGGCCACCAGGGCTCTCGTCGGTGCTACGCCGGTATGCCCGGCAGCGCCTGGGCCGTGACGGCCACTAAGTGAGGAGCTGGCGCAGTTTTTCGCGAAAGGCGGGCGGGGTGTCGCAGTCGCACGAGTGCCGGACGAGCCGCTTCAGCTCGGTCTGGAAGTCGTAGTGCTCCTGGCAGTCCGGACAGCCTTCGAGGTGGAGCTGGAGCTCAAGGACCTCCGTCGAGTTCAGCTCGCGGTCGACGAAGCGATCGAGCTTGTCCGCGCAGTCCTTACAGTTCATCGAACGTCCTTCCTTTCACGGCTGGGGCACCTGTTGCGTCCCGCCGTTGCCGCGGACGATACCTGATTCGAGCGCATAGTCATAGAGGGATTTTTGTAGCTGCTGGCGGGCGCGGTGGAGGCGGGACATCACGGTGCCGATTGGAACGCCCAGCGCTTGCGCCGCATCCTTGTAGGAAAACCCTTCCACGTCGACCAGAAGCACAACCTCCCGGTGCAGCGGCGGCAGCGTCTCGACCGCCTTCACGACCTCCGACGCGGCGAGCTTGTCGAGGACGTCCGCCTCGGGCCGCGCACCCTCGTCGCGAAGCTTTTCGTAGAGCACGAACTCGCCGACGTCGTCGAGGCTCACGTCCTCTTTTCGAGACCCCTTGAACCGGTCCCAGAACAGGTTGCGCATGATCGCGAAGAGCCAGGCCTTCATGTTCGTGCCCTGCTGATAGCTGTGCTGGTAGCGAAGGGCGCGCAGGTACGCCTCCTGGACGAGGTCCTGTGCCTGGTCCGGGTCACGGGTGAGCCGGAGGGCGCCTCGGTACAGGGTGTCGAGATGTGTCAATGCCTCTTCCGCGAAGGCAGTTTGTGCGGGACTTTCCGCCATCAGTAGTGCCAGTTTAGGGTCACCTGCCTTGCCTCATCTGGAATCACCAGGGGGTGGTGACTATTCCGAGTGGCGACGCTCCACTCGGGGACCGATGCTCGTCAACACCTCATAGGAGATGGTTCCGGACCAGTCCGCCACGGCCTCGGCAGTGATGCGCTCGTCCCCGTCAACCCCGACCAGCGTCGCCACGTCGCCCAGCTGCACGCCGCGTACGTCGGTGACGTCGAGCGTGATCGCATCCATGCTGACCATCCCGATGAGGGGGGCCCGGCTGCCCCGGACGAGTGCGTGCCCGCGGTTGGAGCGGGCGCGGTGGACCCCGTCCGCATACCCGATCGCCACGGTCGCCACCCGTCTCGCGTCCGGCGCTTTCCAGGTTGCGCCATAGCCGACGGTTGCGCCCGCCTTGACGGTTTTCAGGTGAGTCACGACCGAGCGCAGGGCCAGGGCCGGCGACAGACCCGGCCACTCGCAGCCGTAGACGGCGATGCCGCACCGCACCGCATCCAGGGCGAACGTTGGGTGGCGCAGCGTCCCCGCCGAGTTGCAGGCGTGGCGCAGACCGGGGTCGATGTCGAGGCGTGTCAGCGTTTCGGTGAAGAGATCGAACTGCCGGCGGGTCATGGCGTCGTCGTAGCCGGCGCTGGCGAAATGGGTCCACGTCCCCGCCAGCCGCAGTCCGGGCGATGCGGCGATGAACCTGGCAAGGTCTGGAGCCTCCTCAGGCGTGCAGCCAAAACGGCCCATCCCGGTATCGATCTTCAAGTGGACAGGAACCACCTCGTGCGAGCCGGCGAGTGCGGCGGCCTGCTCTTGACTCGAGACTGTGATCCCCCAGCCGCCCTCTGCCGCCGCGGACGCCTGCTCGACCGTCTGCCCGCCCATGACGAGGATCTGCTCGGACGGCAAGAGGGCACCGAGCTCACGGGCTTCGTCGATGGTCGCAACGGCAAGGCCGGTCGCACCCCCCTCGAGCGCCGCGCGGGCAACTGGCACCGCGCCGTGGCCGTAGCCACCCGCCTTGACGACCGCGAAAAGACGCGAGCTGCGCGGAAGGTGCGCCAGGATGCGAGCGCAGTTGGCGCTGATGGCGCCGAGATCGACGTCCGCCCAGCGCTGCGACGGGATCAGAGGCCGCCCTGGCGGAGCTCGTTCATGACAACCGGGATCTCCAGCAAGAGGTCGCCGGCCAGGAGGCCCGAGTCGCCCAACCGCTGCGAGATGCGCCTGCCGGCGGCCGCGTGTATGTAAACGCCGGTGACCGCGGCCGAGAACGGGTCCGAGCCCTGCGCGATGAGCCCGCCGATGATGCCGGCGAGCACGTCACCCGTCCCGCCGGTCGCCAGCGCGGGGACCTGGTGCGGGTCCTCGCTGATCCGGCCGTCCGGGTGCGCGACAAGGGTGTGGGCGCCCTTCAGGACGACCACGGCTCCCCACTCTTTGGCCGCCTTGAGGGCCGCGCCGTGCCGGTCGGCGGCGATCGCCTCGATGGTCTTGCCGGTGAGTCGCGCCGCCTCTCCGGGATGCGGTGTGAGGACGCGATTCTTGCCGAGCTTGCCCTTGGACCGTGGCGAGTCCGCCAGGGCGTTGAGCCCGTCGGCGTCGATGACGAGCGGGCACCGGGCGTGCAGGGCGAGGTCGAGCACCAGCCGCCAGGTCGAGCTGTCGCGGCCGAGTCCGGGCCCGATCACCCCCACCTCGGCGTTCGCGAGCTGACGCATGATCGAGTCGTACGCCGCATGGCCCACCGCGCCCGGCGCCACCTCCTGCACCGGCGTCGCCATGACCTCGGTGCATTTGGCGGCAAGGATGGGATAGATCGTGTCGGCGACCAGCAGCTTGACCAGCCCGGCGCCGGTCCGCGCGGAGGCGGTGGACGCGAGGTAGGCCGCGCCGGTGAACCCGAGGCTGCCCGCCAGCACGATGGCCGTCCCGAAGGTTCCCTTGTGGGCGTCGCGCGGGCGCTCGGGCAGCAGCACCGCATCGGGGGCGGGCAGGAGTTCGCCCGCGATGTCCGGCATCTCGAGGTGGGCGGTCGCCACGGCAAGCCGGCTGTGGTGGGTGATGCTCACCTCCAGGCGGGCGCCGCGGTGATCGCCGAGGAGGCGGGCCCGCGGGGCTCCCTTTGGCCCGGGGAGCACCTCGATGCGCCTGCGAGGGAAGCAGATCCCGGTGCCGTCGAAGCACTTGATGATCGCCTCCTTGGCGGCCCACCGGCCGGCGAGGCGTTCAGGGTTGCCGGCGCAGTAGGCCTGTTCCGACGCCGTGTAGACCTTGTTGAGGAAGCCGGGGCCTGAGCGGCCGACGGCCAGGGCGATGCGGTCCACCGAGACGGCGTCAACGCCAATTCGCTGCATCGACTCCATTGTGGTGCTCCGACGGGGATGTGGGCTTAAGCCCCTCACCCTGGCCCTCTCCCCGAGGGGGAGAGGGGAGCTATTCGACCGTGACGCTCTTCGCCAGGTTTCTTGGTTGGTCTACGTCCTGGCCCAGCTCTACTGCCACGTGGTAGGCGAACAGTTGCAGCATCACCGTGTTCAGGATCGCCGACATCGACTCTTCCGCCTCCGGCATCTCGAAGACGTCGGCTGCTATGCCGTCGAGCGAGTGGTCACCCTTCGTCACGAGCGCGAGGACTGGCGCGTTGCGGGCCGCGATCTCGTGGACGTTGCTGACCATCTTGTCCCTGGTCGCGCTGGCGGTACAGATCGCGACCACCGGGAACTCCTCGTTGAGCAAAGCGATCGGACCGTGCTTCAGCTCGCCACCGGTCGTGCCCTCGGCATGGAGATACGAGATCTCCTTCAGCTTCAGCGCGCCTTCGAGGGCCACCGGGTAGCTGAGCCCGCGACCGAAGTACATGAAGTTGCGATACCCGCTGTAGCGCTTGGCGAGCTTCGCGATCTCCTGCTCGCGCCCCACGAGCTCCTCGATCTGATCCGGCAGAGCCCTGAGCGCAGCGACGAGCTCGTGCCTTCGCTCCAGCGACACGCGGCCGTTGACCGTCGCCAGGCGAAGGGCGAGCAGCGACAGGCTGATCATGTGCGCGGCAAGCGTCTTGGTCGACGCCACCGAGATCTCGGGCCCGGAGTGCAGGTAGATGGCGCCGTCCGCGTCGCGGGCGGCCGAGCTCGCGAAGACGTTCGTCACCGCCACCGTCAAGGCGCCACGCTCCTTCGCGCGGTGCAGGCCGACCAGCGTGTCGGCAGTCTCGCCGGACTGGGTCAGCACGACCGCGAGCGTCTTGGGCCCGAAGGTCGGGCGTCGATAGCGAAACTCCGACGCGTCCTGGGAGCGAGCCGGCAACCCGGCCCAGTCCTCGATCAGGTACTCGCCGACCATGGCGGCGTGCCGAGACGTCCCCATGCCGAGGAGAACGACCTCCTCGTAACCGCGCAGCTTCTCGTCGGCGAGGTCGAACTCGCGGAACGAGACGATGCCGTCGTCGGTGAGCCGGCCGCGCATCGCGTTGGCCACGGCCTCCGGTGTCTCGTGAATCTCCTTGAGCATGAAGTGCGCGAAGCCGCCCTTCTGCGCCTGGCTCACATCCCAGTCGACCTGGATCAGCTTCGGTTTGACGGTGATCCCGTCGAGGCTCGACACCTCGACCCCGAGACGCGTGACGGCCGCAACCTCTCCCTCTCCCAGGACGAGCACGCGCTTGGTGTACGGGATGATCGCCGTGATGTCGGACGCGATGTAGTACTCGTGGTCTCCCAGGCCAACGACCAGCGGCGCGTTTAGCCGCGCGCCGATGAGCAGCTCCGGGTCGTCGGTGGAGAACATCGCCAGGGCGTAGGCGCCGTGAATCCGCTTCAGCGCGGCGCGCACCGCGGCGAGGAAGTCGCCCTTGTAGTTGGCCTCGATGAGGTGGGGCACGACCTCGGTGTCGGTGTCCGACGTGAACTCGTGTCCCTGCGCCTGGAGCTCGGCCTTGAGCTCGGCGAAGTTCTCGATGATCCCGTTGTGGACGACGAAGATCTTGCCGTGGCAGTCGGTGTGCGGGTGGGCGTTGACGTAGGTCGGCTTGCCGTGGGTGGCCCAGCGGGTGTGGCCGATCCCAAGGTGACCGGTCGGCATGTTCGCCTGCAGCTTCTCGATCAGGGTGTCGACCTTTTTTTCCGACTTGGTCAGGCTCGTGTGGGCCTCTTCGCCGGGCTTGGCAAGCTCCAGCACGGCCACTCCGGCCGAGTCGTAGCCCCGGTACTCGAGCCGCTTCAGGCTCTCCATCAAGATCGGAGTGGCTTCGCGGTCGCCCAGGTAGCCGATGATTCCGCACATTTCTTTACTGGAACTCCTGGAAAGCGATAAGGATTCGATCGATCGTGGGTTGAACGGGCGGGACCGGCCTCAGGTTACTGCCTAGGTCGGCGTCGGCGAAGGTGAGACTGCCGGGTTTGGTTGGATCTGGTACGTGATCGTTGCAACCGCGGTGGAGGCCGTCATGTCCTTGGGGTTCGGGATCGGAATCTGGACCTTGGCCGTGTAGGTCGAGGTTTGCCCGCTCAGGTCGACCGCCGGCAGCGTGATGAACGAAATCTGTGCCAGCTCGACTTCAGGCCCTGTGAGCACCACCGTGATGGGGTTGACCGTCACCGACGTGACGTGATAGCCGGCCGCCGGGCCGTGCGGCGGGTTGGAATCCACCAAGGCCACCGACCTGCTGGCAGTGCCTGTCTGCGCCTCCGCATGTAGGTTGACGTTCACGATGTCGAGGCCTGACGTCGGCACCGTCTGCGTCAGCTTGCTCTCGTCCAGTGTCACGCTTCCCTGCTTGAGGACCACCGGCACGGTGGGCCAGTCGACACTGGTGTTGTCGATCGGGCTTGGGAATATCGCAATCGCCTTCAGGTTCACCTCCCAGCTCTGGGGACCCGTGAAGGTCACCACACACGGGCTTTGCGGGCACTGGGCCTGGGGTGGTTTCGTCACCTGCCAGCCGGCAGCAGGACGGTATATCGGCTCTACAGTCAGCTTGTCGGCCTGATAACGGTCGATGTTGGCCGCAAACGGCGGTGGGTTTTGCACGCTCACGTTGGCAACGAAGGTGTGCGCCACGATGTTGAGCTTGACGCTCGGACCGGGAGTCGCGTTGGTGACGTCAACCCCGGCGACGAGCTGCTCTCCGGGGGTCAATGAGGCGATCGCGTCAGCCGGTCCGGTCACAGTCACGGCAACCTTGTTGGGTGGGTTGATCAGCACAAGGTCCTTGGAGACCCTGTAGTTGAGCGGCACCTGAAACGTCTTTGTCGTGGCCGGGTTCTGGGAGAAGGCCACCGCCCCGAGCATCAGGACCGCGAGGCCGACCGCAAGCAGCTTGAGCCGCCAGTCGTCCGTGATGAGGCTCACCTGCGGAACCTCAGGAAGCCGTTGCCGTTGGCAAGCGACGGAATTTTAACGCTGACCCGGCGGCGGAGCCCGTCAGCGTCGAGGTTGCGCGTGATCTTCCCTTCTTCTATCACCGAGATGTTTCCTGTCTCCTCCGAGACTACGAGGACCAGGGCGTCGGATGCCAGCGACAGGCCGAGCGCTGCGCGATGGCGTGTGCCCAGGCGTTCGCGGACGATGCCTTCCTCCGGCAGAGGCAACAGGCATCCCGCGGCGACGATCTTGTTGCCGCGGACGATGACAGCGCCGTCGTGCAGCGGCGAGTTGGGATAGAAGATGGACTGGAGCATCTCGGCTGAGATCTCGCCGTTGATGCGGACTCCCGTCGCTGCGTAATCCTCCAGCCCCACCTCGCGTTCGAACGCGATCAGGGCTCCAGTCTTCTTGTCGCTGAGGCGCTCCGTGGCGCGGATCGCTTCCGATATGGCTTGCGTGTACAGCCGCGTGTTGTAGCCAGAAAGGGGGCGGCCGATGTGCCCGATCCGTCCCAGCTGGTCCAGCACCCGGCGCAGCTCCGGCTGGAACATGACGATGACCGCGATGATGATGTAAAACGTGGCATTCCGGAAAAGCCAAGAAAGGAGGATGAGATTGAACTGCGTGGCGACCACGCCGATGACCGCCAGCAGGATGAGCCCGACGACGATCTGCGTGCCCTGGGTTCCGCGCAACAGGCGGAGCAGAAGATAGAGAATCACCGCCACCACCGCGACGTCCAAAACCTCGACGATGCTCAGGTGGTGGATCGCCGCGTTCAGCTGCGCGAAGAAATCGTTCACCTCTCGGCTCCAAAGAGCTCCGCCATGATCGCCATCTGGGCGTAAAGCCGGTTTTCCGCCTGGTCGAAGACAACCGAGCGCGGGCCGTCGATGACCTCGTCGGTCACCTCTTCACCGCGGTGCGCGGGGAGGCAGTGCAGGAACACCGCATCAGGTGCGGCATCCATGACGGATTGGTTCACCTGGTACGGCGCAAACACCCGGCGCCTTTCATCTCTCTCGCTCTCTTGTCCCATCGATGCCCACACGTCGGTATAGATCGCTGTTGCGGTGCCGAGATCGGCGAGGTTGCTCGTGAGATCGACCTGAAGCGGGCCTGCGCTGATGCTACGCGCACGCTCGAGCACACCGGTCTTCGGCTGATAGCCGTCTGGAGACACCACCGTAAGCCGGAAGCCGGCCAGAGCGGAGGCTTCGATCAGAGAGGTCGCGACGTTGTTGCCGTCGCCGACGTAGACGACGTGCTGACCGGCCAGGCCGCCGCGCACCTCCTCCAGTGTGAGGAGGTCCGCCAGCACCTGACACGGGTGCGAGCGGTCCGTGAGGCCGTTGATCACCGGTCTGGCGGATGCGGAGGCAAGCTCCAGCAGGTCGGCATGGGTGCGCAGGCGGGCCACGACACCGTCCACGTAGCGGTCGAGCACCCGGGCGGCATCTCCAACCGTCTCCCGAACGCCCAGCTGGACGTCCTGCTCGGAGAGGGTCGTCGCGGTGCCGCCGAGCCGGGCGATGCCCACCTCGAAAGAGACCCTGGTTCGGTGGGAGGGCTTCTGGAAGAGCATGGCGACATGCCTGCCTTGCAGCGGCCTCTGCGCCCATCGCCCGGCCTTGATCGAGTGCGCAAGGTCCAGCACGCGCCGAAGCTCCTGAGCAGTCAGGTCGGCGATGTCCAGGAAGTCGCGGCCGGCCAGAGTTTTCACCGAGCCGATCATGATCGCTCGGATGCCGCTAGAGGCGTGGTTCGATCAGCTCGCCGGCCACGACCGGCGAGCTGGCCAGGTCGCGCACTGAGTCGAACTCGGGCAGGCGGGCGCGCAGCCGGGAGTCGTCGCGCAGCCGGATCATGAGATCCCGGCAGGCGGGCGGGTCCAGGCCGAACTGGGCGGGCTTGAATGTGAGAGGCGGTTCGTTCTTGAACCGGATCGTGAGCCGGTCGGTGAGGCGCACCTGCGGCCAGGCGCCGGGCTCCGCAAGGGTGACGGTCTCCATGAGCGACCACACGGCGCGCATCTCGTGCCTACCCTGAATGACGACGAGGCGGTCCCGGAACAAACCGAGCTTGCCGGACGGCCACGCGAAGAGCCTCGAGGCGGCCCAGGCGGCAAGCGCGGCGCCGCCCAGCGCACCGGTCCCCAACGCGACACCGGCCGGCCAGATGTCCGCGACCATGGCGATCGCCGCCAGGGCCCCAAAGACAAGCGCGCACGCGAGCCCCGCAGCTCCCAGCGTCACGATCGACCGGCGCGATCTCACGTAGATCAAGCGCGCCCCACCAACGAGTAGTGTATTCCCAGACATGGATGTGATCGCCGAGCGCGCCGAGATCGACAAAGCGGTCTCAGGCAAGACGGTCTGCACGCTGTTCGCGGATGCTGTCGCGAAGTGGGGCGACCGGACGGCTTTGCACTGGAAAGAGGATGGGGAATGGCGGTCCCTGACCTGGACGGAGTACCGCGACGAGGTCGCGGCCCTGACGCTGGCGCTGCGGTCGCTGGGCTTCGGTTCGGGGCAGTTCGGACTGATCATGGCGCGCAACGTGCCGGAGCATGTGATCGCCGACCTGGGCATTGTCCACGCCGGCGGGGCGGCGATCAGCGTCTACAACACGCTGGCACCTGAGCAGATCGAGTACATCGCCAACCATTCCGAGGCGACGGTCGCCTTCGTGGAGGACGAAGGGTTTCTCGCCAAGCTCCTCGCCATTCGCGCCTCCACGCCGCACCTGAAGCACCTGGTGCTTGTTCGGGGCTCGGCGCCCGAAGGCGTCCTGTCGTGGGACTCATTGATGGCCAAAGGGCGCGAGATGTATGAGGCTTCACCGGCCGACTTCCAGGCATCATCGAAGGCCGTTGGTCCCGAGGATCCGCTCAGCCTGATCTATACGTCGGGTACCACGGGCCCGCCAAAAGGCGTGATGTACTCGCACAACAACGTCACCTGGACGCTCGAATCCCAGACGCGGTCCTATCGCGAGGGCGGGCGCCCGGTTGGGGGCGACACCCTGGTCAGCTACCTGCCGCTTGCGCACGTGTCCGAACGGTTCACATCGCAGTGGCACGGCATTTTCAATGGGCATGACGTCTGGTTCTGCCCGGACCCCAACCTGCTGTTGCCCTACCTTCTGGAAGCGAAGCCGACTCTGTTCGTCGGCGTCCCCAGGGTGTGGGAGAAATTGATGTCCGGGATCCAGGCAGGCCTCGCAGCCGAGCCCGACGAGACGAGGCGGCAGATGGCTCAAGGAGCGCTGTCAGCGGCGATCTCGGCCTACCGGATGCGACGCGACGGTAAGTCGGTGCCGGAAGAGCTGGCCGCGGGCGTTGAGAAGGCGCAGCCGCTGTTCATGCTCTTGCGGTCGAAGATCGGCCTGGAGCGGTGCACGTATGCGGTGACCACATCGGCCCCGTGCCGGCCCGAGGTGCACGAGTTCTGGGCCGCGCTCGGGCTGCCCCTCTACGAGGTCTGGGGGATGAGCGAGCTGACAGGGCCGGCGACACAGGTCCCACCCAACGACCACCACGCACCGTCGATCGGCAAGGCGATCGCCGGCGTCGAGGTGCGCCTTGCGGAAGACGGAGAACTGCTGGTTCGAGGCGGCAACGTCATGGTCGGCTACTACCGTGACCCCGAGAAGACGGCGGAGATGGTCGACTCAAAGGGCTGGGCGCACAGCGGCGACATCGCCGTGCTCGACCCGGACGGCCATTACCGGATCGTCGACCGTAAGAAGGAGCTCATCATCACCTCGGCGGGCAAGAACATCTCGCCGTCCAACCTCGAGGCGCTGGCCAAGTCGAGCCCGATCATCGGGCAGGCCGTGGCGATCGGCGACGGGCGGAAGTTCATCTCGGTGCTGGTCGTGCTGGATCCGCAAGTGGCGCCGTTGTGGGCCAAAGCGCATGGGATTCCCTCCGTGGCGATGAACGATCTGGCGCAGCATCCGCTGGTCGTCGAAGAGGTTCGGCGCGCGCTCACGGTCGCAAACACGCACCTGGCGCGCGTGGAGCAGTTCAAGCGGTTCACCATTCTGCCGGGCGAGTGGACGCCGGAGTCGGAGGAGCTGACGCCGACTTTGAAGCTGAAGCGTCGGGTGATCCACACCAAGTACCAGCCACAGATCGACGCGATGTACTCCGAGCCGCCGGGCGGCTACTCCGTGGACCCTGTGCCGGAGGCGGCTCACGCCGCGACGGACTAGGCCTTCGTCCGGGCCGCGGGCTTGAAGCCCATCACCGCCTCCGTGAACAGGCGGGTCGCGATCCGGCTCTTGGGTTCGCCTGTGCGCGAGGCGAGCTTGGTGAGCTGATCCACGACGCGCGGCTCGACGTTGAGCCTGTAGAGCTGTTTGACGACGGGCACTTGCTTCTTCACCGCAGATCCTCCTGAGAGTGGGTTGACTGGCCCGATTCTCAGTTGGAGGCGGGGTAGTTTCCTACCCCGCCTGTTAAGACCTCGAGATCAGCTCACCAGGACGGTCGAGCAGTACTGTGGAAAGCCACCCAGCGGGCTGGTGCAGCTCTTCGCCTGCTGGAACTGCTGCGCCTGGCCGAAGTCCTTCGTGGTACCGGGATAGTCGCCTCCATATGTGAAGGTCTTGTCCCGGCCGTTGAACGCGTACCAGGGATAGGTGCAGAACGGGGTGCCGAAGTTGGCGGCGCCGCAATCCGCGTTGATCTCGGCGAGCCCGCCGAAGTCGCTCACCGCCGCCCAGCCCTGAGAGCTGCTGCCGTCGCCGAAGGTGACGCTCTTGATCTGCAGCGGCTGGAACTTGAGCCAGGTCGGGACGTCGTATGAAAAGCACGGCGGCTTGGTCGAGCTGCCCGGCACGCAGAACTGACCCGCCGGCGTCGTGTAGTTTCCGGTGTGCCCTATCTCCCAGACCAGCGAGTTGGGCGCGTCGTTCACAAGACCCCAGCTGAGCGCGTTGCCGAGCCGCTGGACGTCGAAGGCGGGCATGAGCGGCCCATCGATCTTGCTGTTGAGGACGATGGTGCCGGAATTGCCGTTCGTCACGTCTGTGACTGTGATGTGCATCCCGTCCTTCGCCGCCGTCACGTACTGGTGGTCGGTGATCGTGTCACCGGCGTGCATGAGGAGCGGCCCGCCCGAGCTGCTGTCGGTCAGCATCGCGTTGAAGGCGGCCGACTCGGAGCTGCCGTGCTTCGAGACCTCCCAGACCGGCGAGCACACCGTATACGTGTTGGGAGAGAAGGAGACGTTGAATCCACCTCCCGCGGTGCAGCCGGTCGTGATGCTGTTGGGATAGAACTGCAGCTCGAGGAAGGCCTGGCCGAAGAGGCTGTTGGGGTCGGTCACGGTTCCGCCGATCCAGAACGTGGGACCGACCGAGTCAACCTGCACTGAGCCATTGGTGGGCAGGACGATCGTCCATGTGATGTCCTGGGCCGAGCCGGGATGATTCGAGATGGGATCGATCTCGGGCTCGTCGTGACCGGTGCAGCTCGCCGTGTACCAGACGAAGTCCTGCGGGTGGTGAGCGATACAGAGCGATTGAGCGTTGCCGCTTGCGCCGGCCGCGCCGGCGCTCAGGGCGGCGGGCCCGAGGCTGAGGGCCAGCACGATCGCCGGCAATGTGGCGAAACCAAGAGGTAGCTTCCACCGACCCATCTCGCGATTCCCTCCGCTTTTTCATACGTCCAAAGCCGCCCACCTGAAGGGCGTTTGGTGGAGTGTAACCAGACCCGGATGGTCGCGCAACGAACGATCGTGGTCAGAATTTGCAGATGGAAAACGACGTCCGCTGGCACCATGGACAAACGCTCGCCGCGGGGCAGGTCGCGGAGTTCAAGGTGTGGGCGGAGCTGGTGCGGCAGTCGATGGGCGGGCTGCACATCTTTCTGCCGCTCCGCGATATGGGGATCGACGGGGTCGTGCACCGGCTTTCGGATGGCGCGTACGCGCCAGTGCAGGTGAAGGCGCGGACCTCGCTCACGCCGGCGGGCCAGGTGCACATCACCGTGACGGCCAGCAGCCTGATTGACGACGAGGCGCTCATCGTGGCGACCCTGCTGGATGGAGACGAGCTGGGGCGGTTCGTGCTGGTCGTGGACGAAGCCCGTTTCCGGTCGCTTGCGGTGCATGACATGGTGGAAGGGCGCGAGTACCTGACCGCGGCGTTCGAGCTGCACTCGGGCGGAGATTCGCGATGGGCGCCGTACCTGGTGGCTCGCGAGCAGCTGGCCGGGCGGTTTGGTTTGGCCGCGCTGGGCGCGGCGGAAGCAGTGCAGGCCGGCGGCGTCGATCGCGGACACGAGGGATTCCTGGGCGAGATGGAGGTCGTCAGGCGCCTGGCCGAGGCGGAGTCACTGAATCTCTTTCGGCCCTTTCCGGACCTGGAGACGGTGGAGGTGCTCGCGCGTCACGTTTCGACGCATCGCTTCGTGGGGCTGCAGGTGAAGGCGGTCGGGTGGGACCACGCGCACCTCGAGAATCGGGTCTACGTCAGGCGGTCGAGCTTTCGCCCCTCGCCTTCGACCTATCTATGCGTCGTCGGCTGGAATCGCGATGCGGGCCTGTTCGAAGACGATTGCCTGTTCATTCCGAGCGTCGAGCTGGCGGACATCGCGAGGGTGGAGGGTGAGTGGATGACGCTGGAGCTGGTGCCGGGCTCGGTGAGGCACCGCCGCACGGACCGGTACCGGGTGTCGCTGCTTTCGCTCGGGAAGACGGTTGAGTCTCTTCTGGCCTGACGGTCAGGCCAGTCTGGCGCTCAAACGGTCGATGCCGGCCGGCGACACACCCGCTGCTTCGAGGTATGAGCTCACACCGCCCCACTTGTGCTCTACGTAATCCAGCGTGCGCAGCATCCACTCAGGCGGGCAGCGCAGCTCGTCTTGCATCTGTTCGCGGCGCTCCGGCGACGCCTTCGCCAGCCATTCCGTGTATCGAGTCGCGAGCTGGACGTCTGTCTCGGCGTAGTCGGCACCAATCGCCTCGGGCTCGACGCCGGCGAGAGAAAGCAGCATCGCCGACACCAGGCCAGTCCGGTCCTTGCCGGCGAAGCAGTGGAACAGGAGCGGTCCTTCGGTTCCGGCGATCGCGTCGAAGATCCTTCCGAACGCGGCCTGGCGCCGGTCGATGATCACCTGGTACCGATCGGGCATCGTCGGGGCTTGGTTGAGGACGAATCCGACCTCATCGTCGACAAGCGGAAGGTTCAGGTAGATCGGTGCATCGCCTTCGTGCTGCAGCTGTCGTGAAACGATGGGCTCAGCGCTCTGGAAATCGGAGAAAGGCGGTCCGGGTGAACCCTTGAGCTCCGATTCCGCGCGCAGATCGATCACCGTCGCAATGCCGTAGTCGATCATCGCGCGCCGTCCGGCGGAGGTCAGGCCGGCGAGGTTGTCCGAGCGCACGAGGACGCCCATTCGCGTGAAGCCGCCTTGTCGCGGAAGACCTCCGAGGTCGCGCGCGTTCTGGCAGTCGGGCCAGTCCAGGCGGCGCGCTAGCGCTTCGTGTATTGCGGAGCCTTTCGGGCGCGCTTCAGGCCGTACTTCTTGCGCTCCTTCATGCGCGAGTCGCGAGTCAGGAGGCCGGCCTTCTTGAGGACCGGGCGAAGGTCGGGGTCGAACTTGATCAGCGCTCGGGCGATGCCGTGCGAGATCGCGCCCGCCTGGCCGCTCGTTCCACCGCCGAACACCTTCACGCTGATGTCGAACTTGCGCTGCATGCTGGTGACGCGGAGCGGCGCCAGCGCCGCCATCTCGAGGACCCTCCGCCCCAGGTACGCGAGCGTGTCCTTGTCGTTGATCACCATCCGGCCTTCGCCCGGCTGGATGCGCACGCGTGCGACCGCGTTCTTGCGGCGTCCGGTTCCTCGGTGGAAGATTTCAGCCAATCTTGATGTCTCCCTTGGCGTCGAAGGTGAGCGCCTTCGGCTTCTGTGCCTGGTGCCCATGCTCGGCACCGGCGTAGACGCGAAGGCGGGTGAGCATATCCGCACCCAACGTGTTGTGCTGCAGCATCCCCTTGACCGCATTCATCAGCGGGAAGGTGGGGTCGATCTCCTGGGCCTTCTGCAGGGTGCGCCTGCGCAGGCCGCCGGGGTAGCCGCTGTAGTGGGTGTATTCCTTGGAGCCGAGCTTGGTGCCCGTGACCTTGATCTTCGATGCGTTGATCACGATCACGGAGTCGCCAGTGTTCAGGTGCGGCGTGTAGGTCGGCTTGTGCTTGCCTCGCAGAACTTTCGCCACGCATGAGGCCAGGCGGCCGAGGACCTGATCGGTGGCATCGACCACAAACCAATCGCTCTTGAGTTCCGCGGCTTTCGCCGTCCACGTCTTCTGCTTGCTCATTTCCTTCTTTGGGTTACCTAGTAAATCACTTCCATCAAGGTCAGGCCCCCCGCCGGGGCCGTCTTCGCCGCTTTCCGCCGATCTCGCGCGCTGAGGACCTCTCCCACCCACTCCGGCGGGCGCCGGCCGCGACCGACCTCGGCCAGCGCTCCGGCGATGCTTCTCGCCAGCCCGCGTAGGAAGCCCTCGGCGACCAGCTCCAGCTCGACGACGTCTCCATGTCGCGTCACGCGTGCGGAGCGCATCTCGCGCACCCTCGTGTCCGCCGGTTCTGAGGCCGAGCAGTAGCTGCTCCAGTCGTGCCGGCCGACAAGCGCCTTCGCCGCCTGGGACATCGCGTCCACGTCCAGCGACCCGCGAATCTGCCAGCAGCGACCCCGCTCCAGAGCCGGCCTCGACGGCCGGTCCAGGTAGCGGTAGCGGTAGCGGCGCCAGCGGGCGGAGTAGCGAGCGTGAAACTCGTCCGGCATCTCTTCTGCCGACAGAACCGCCACGTCGGCGGGGAGTTTAGCGTTCAGAGCCGCCACCAACCGGCGGGGCGAGACTCGCCCGTCCGTCTGGAAGCTCACGACCTGGCCCTCGGCGTGCGCACCAGCGTCGGTCCGCCCGGCCGCGTACACCTTGTGGTCCTGGCCCGTGATGGCCTTTAGCGCTCGCTTCAGCTCGGCTTCGACCGTGCGGCCATGTGCCTGCTGCTGCCAGCCGGAAAATCCACTTCCGTCGTACTCCAGCACTACCTTGATATTCAATTGTTAACTTCTGCGTTTCGCTTTTACGGGCTTAAGCCCCTCACCCTGGCCCTCTCCCCGATGGGGAGAGGGAAAATTCTTCCCTTCAGTCAACCAGCTCGATGATCACCATCGGGGCGGCGTCGCCCAGGCGCGGGCCTTTGTGGATGATTCGCGTGTAACCGCCCGGCCGCTCGGCCAGGCGAGGCAGCAGGTTCGAGAACAGCCGCTCCACGACATCGGGCTTGGAGATCTCCTCGGCCACGCGCCTGCGCGCGTTGAGGTCGTCGTCCTTTGCGGTGGTGATCAGCCTCTCGACCCATCGCCTCAGCTCCTTGGCCTTCGGCTCGGTGGTGGTGATGCGGCCGCTTTCGAGCAAGGACGTGCAGAGGTTGCGCATCAGCGCCTTGCGCGAGTTGGTGTCTCGGTTGAAGCGGCGGCCGCTCTTCTGGTGTCGCATTGAGAGCTAGCCCCGGAGGACCGTGCCCATCTCTTCGGGCTTGATGAAGCCCTTCTCGACGAGCTTCTCCTTGATCTCGTCGAGCGACTTGCGTCCGAAGTTGCGGAGAGCGAGCAGCTCCTCCTCCCTCTTCTGCAGAAGCTGGCCGACGGTCTGGATCTCGTTCGCCTTCAGGCAGTTGAACGCCCGCACCGAAAGGTCGAGCTCCTCGATCGGGGTGTCCATCAGCCGGTTCTGGCTGCCCTTCTCGCCGCGCATCTCCGCCTCGTGCTTCTCAATCGAGTCGCGGAAGCGGACGAAGAGGTTCAGGTGCTGGGTGAAGAGCTCGGCCGCGTGGCTGACCGCTTCCTCGGGCGACATCGTGCCGTCGGTCCAGACCTCGATGAGGAGGCGGTCGTAGTCCGTCGACTGCCCGACACGGGTCTTCTCCACGGTGAAGTTCGCCTTCTCAACGGGCGAGAAGATCGCGTCGATCGGGATCACCCCGATCGGCTGGCCCTCGCGCTTGTTGCGATCGGCCGGCACGTAGCCCTTGCCGCGCTCCACGTTGAGCTCAATCCGCAGGTGGCCCTTGGCCGCCAGCGTGCAGATGTAGAGGTCCGGGTTGACGATCTCGACGTCCGACGACGCCTGGATGTGCGAGGCGTGCACCTCGGCGGGTCCCTTGACATCGAGCAGCAGGGTGACAGGGTCCTCGGTGAAGCTCTTCAGGCAGAGCCGCTTGAGGTTGAGGATAACCTCGGTCACGTCTTCCTTGACGTGCGGGATCGCCGTGAACTCATGCGCGACGCCGTCGATCTGGATCGACGTGACCGCCGCGCCCCACAACGAGGAGAGCAGCACGCGGCGAAGCGTGTTGCCCAAAGTCGTGCCGAATCCCGGGTCGAGCGGCTCGATGTCGAACTTGCCGTAGTTCGCGCTGGTCTCGAGCTTTCGGACCTGCGGGGTAACGCTCATCTGAGTGTCGATTGCCAATTGGGTACTCCCTTTACCTTGAGTAGAACTCGACGATCAACTGTTCCTCGACTCCGGTCTCCATCTCATGGCGGTCAGGTCGCGCCAGGATCTTTCCGGACTTGTCGTCGGCACTGAATGAAAGCCATGACGGCACCGGCCGTACGCGGGACGCCTCGAGCGCAACATCGATCACGCCGTCGGCAGGCTTGACCTTCAACACGTCGCCGACCTTGAGCTGGTAGGAGGGCACGTTGACCGTCTTTCCGTTCACCTCGAAGTGGCGATGTGACACGAGCTGTCGCGCCTGCTTGCGCGAGGTGCCCAGGCCGAGCCGGTAGATCACGTTGTCGAGCCGGAGCTCGAGATGGCGAAGCAGGTTCACGCCCGTCACGCCGGGTTCCTTCGCCGCCGCGTCGAAGTAGTTGCGGAACTGCTTTTCGAGCAGGCCATAGATACGGCGCGCCTTCTGCTTGGCCCGCAGCTGGATGCCGTAGTCCGACGTCTTGCGCTTGCGCGCCTGCCCGTGCATTCCGGGCGCGAAAGCGCGGCGCTCGATGGCGCACTTCGGCGTGTAGCAGCGCTCGCCTTTGAGGTACAGCTTCGCGCCCTCGCGGCGGCAGAAACGGCAGACCGGACCGCTGTAATTGGCCACTAGACACGCCTCCGCTTTGGTGGGCGGCAGCCGTTATGTGGGATTGGCGTTACGTCGGTGATTGCGCTGACCTCCAAACCTGCTGCCTGCAATGAGCGGATCGCAGCCTCTCGGCCCGCGCCCGGTCCGCGCACGAAAACCTCGATCGAGCGCATGCCGTGCTCGTGCGCCTTCTTGGCGGCCGCCTCGCCCGTCACCTGCGCCGCGAACGGCGTCGACTTGCGGCTTCCCTTGAAGCCCTGCGCGCCGGCCGAGCCCCACGAGATGACGTTGCCGTCGACGTCGCTGATCGAGATGATCGTGTTGTTGAACGTGCTCTGGATGTGCGCCTGCCCGTTGACCACGTTCTTGCGTTCGCGGCGGCGGGTCCGGACTACTTTCTTCTTTGGCATTACTTGCCTGCCTTGACCTTCTTCTTACCTGCGACCGCCCGCTTGGGGCCGCGGCGGCTCCGGGCGTTGGTGCGGGTGCGCTGGCCGCGGACTGGAAGGCCGCGGCGGTGGCGGGATCCGCGGTAGGAGCCGATCTCGGTCATGCGCTTGATGTTCTGCGCAACCTCGCGGCGGAGGTCACCCTCGATCAGGATCTCCTTGGCGGTCGCCATGCGGTCGATGATCTGGCGGAGCCGGCCTACCTCGTCTTCAGTCAGGTCCTTGACCCGCGTGTCCGGGTTGATGCCGGCGGTCTTGACCAGCTTTTTGGCGGTCGTGTTTCCGATGCCCATGATGTACGTCAGGGAGATGACGGCCCTTTTCTGCGGGGGTATGTCTACGCCGGCGATTCTCGCCATTTAACTCCCTAGCCCTGCCGCTGTTTGTGTTTTGGCGTCTTGGAGCAGATCACTCGGACCACCCCTTTGCGCTTGATCACCCTGCAGCTGGGACACATCTTTTTGACGGACGGACGTACTTTCATCTCCAAATCTCTCGAATTCGCCCTCGCGATCGGTCGCTGCTGGCCAGCTCGACGCCCACCTTGTCCCCGGCGAGTAGCCGGGTGAAGTGGGTGCCTGCACGGTCGGCGACGTGAGCCAGGACTTTCGCCCCGTTCTCGAGCTCGACCCGGTACACACCGTTGGGTAAAGGCTCCACCACGACCCCCTTCACGAGTGGGAGGCGTTGGGGCACGAACGGCGATTGTACCAAACCTGGCTACTGGAGGGGGTTCGCGGTCAGGACCAGGGGTCCCCGGTCGGTGATCGCGACTGTGTGCTCGAAATAGGCCGAGAGGGAGCCGTCGGCCGTGCAGATGGTCCAACCGTCCGGCTTCATGTACACCTCGTGGGAGCCGGCGTTGACCATTGGCTCGATCGCCAGGGTCATCCCGGTCTTCAGCCTGGGCGGGGTGCCCGGGCTGCCGAAGTTGGGCACCTGGGGGTCCTCGTGCATCTGGCGGCCGATCCCATGGCCGACAAACTGGCGGATGACCGAGAAGCCCGCCGCCTCAACGTGCTTCTGGATCGCCGACGAGATGTCTCCCAGGTAGCCTCCCGGGCGGGCCTTGTCGATTCCCACGTAGAGGGCCTGTTCGGTCACCTTGATCAGGCGCTCCGCCTCTGGGGTGATCTTGCCGACGCCGACTGTGATGCCGACGTCCGCCCAGAAACCCTCCAGGACCAGGCCCAGGTCCAGGCTGACCAGGTCTCCCGCCGCCACCTTGCGGTTGCCGGGGATGCCGTGCACAGCCTCGTCGTTGATCGAGACGCAGATCGACCGGGGGAAGCCGTTGTAGCCGAGGAAGCCCGGCGTCGCGCCGCCTTCTCTGATCAGCCGGTCGGCGATCCGGTCGAGCTCGATGGTCTTGACCCCGGGCTGGCACGCCTCCTTCAGCGGAGGGAGAACGGACGCGAGCAGGCTGCCCGCGCGGGCCATGAGGTCGATCTCGTGAGCGGTTTTCAGGTTGATCATGCGGTTTGCCTCTTGCCGGAAGGCGCCGTTACGGCGGCCAGGACCTGGCGGCTGATGTCATCGATTGTGCCCATGCCATCGATCTCGGAAACCAGCCCCTCGCCGCGGTAGTGGTCGAGCACCGGGATCGTCTTCTGGAGGTAGACCTCGATCCGCGGCTTGACCGCCTCCGCCTTGTCGTCCTCCCGCTGGACGAGCTCGCTTCCGTCGGCCGCGCATAAGGCGGTCCGGGGCGGGTAGGTGCGCTGGCACTGGGGGCAGACGAGCCGGCCGGACAGGCGCTGGAGCAGCTCGCCCAGGTCGACCTTGAGGTAGAGGACCCGGTCGAAATGCCTGCCGAGCTCTTGCATCAGGGTGTCGAGAGCCTCGGCCTGCGGGATGGTTCGCGGGAAGCCGTCGATGATGAAACCGCGCGGGCAGTCGGGCTGCGTGAGCCGGTTGCGAATCATGCCGATCATGATGTCGTCCGACACGTAGTGGCCCGCGGCCAGGATCGGCTGCGCCTTCTGGCCGAGCGGCGTGCCGGCGGCGATCTCGGCGCGGAGCATGTCGCCTGTGGCGATGTGCGGGATCCCGAAATGAGAGCGCAGCATGTTGGCCTGGGTCCCCTTTCCGCTGCCAGGGGCTCCGTATAAGAGCAGGTTCATCTGATGAAGCCGCGGTACTGGCGCATCACCAGCTGCGTCTGCAGCTGTTTCATCGTGTCGAGCGCGACGCCCACCACGATGAGTATGGCTGTGCCTCCGAGGTACATCGATTGCGTGTTGATGCCGGAGATCTTGGCCGTGGCGATTGGAAGGATCACCGTGATGAAGCCCAGGAAGGTCGCGCCCGCGAACGTCACGCGATTCATGACGGCGGCCAGGTAGTCCGCCGTCGGCCGGCCCGGGCGGATGCCCGGGATGAAGCTGGAATAGCGTTTGAGGTTGTCCGCGACCTCGTTCACGTCAAACGTGATGGCCGTGTAGAAGTAGGTGAACCCGAACGTGAACGCGAAGTAGAGCGCGTTGTACGTGACCGACATCGCCAGGTTCGAGGTGGTGGGCGAGAAGTTGCCTCTCACCCACGCCGCCGCCTTGTAATACCAGGTGTCAGGCGGGGCGCCGGTGAAGTAGTTGGCGAGAATCGTCGGCAGGAACATGACCGAGATCGCGAAAATGATGGGAATGACCCCGGCGTGGTTGACGCGCAGGGGCAGGAAGCTCGCTCGGCTCTGCACCTGCTTCAAGCCCACCGTCCGTTGCGCGGATTGAATGGGTATCTTCCTCACCGCCTGCTGCACCTCGATGATCACCGCGGTCATGAAGAGCGCGACCAGGCCGAAGATGATGAACGGCACGTAGTCGGCGATCCCACCACCGGAGGACTTGGCCGCGAAGACCGCTGCGATACCCTGCGGCCCGCGGCCGATGATGCCGGCGAAGATGATCAGAGAAACACCGTTGCCGATGCCGTACTCGGTGATCAGCTCGCCGAACCACATCAGCATGACGGTGCCGGCGGTGAGCACCAGCACGATCTGCAGGCGCTGGAACCAGTCGAGCGCAGGGAGGATGGCCGGGCTGGTGTTCTGGAAGAGGACGGTGAACCCGTAGGCCTGGCCGGCGCCGAGGGCGACCGTCAGGTAGCGGCTCCAGCGGGTGATGCGGCGCCGCCCCGTCTCGCCCTCTTTGGAGATCTCCTTGATCCGCTCGGAGATCACCGTCATCAACTGCATGATGATCGTGGCGTTGATGTACGGGTTCATGCCCATGGCCACGACGCTGAAGCGAGACAGGCCGCCGCCTGAGAAGAGGTCGAGCAGCCCGAGCAGAGCCTGGTTGTTGAAGAGGGAGGCGAGAGCGCTCTGGCTCGCGCCGGGCACGGCCACGTTGGCGAAGAGCCGGAACGCGACCAGGATCCCACCTGTGAACAGGATCTTGTTGCGCAGCTCCGGGAGCCGCATCGCGTTGACGAGGGCTTCGAGCAGGTTCATGGGCTAACCCTACGGCTCGTCGGGAGGGGTGACCTCGTCCGTCTGGTTTGCGCCCTGCGCGCGCCCGGCGGTTTCCGTTGGGGCACCCTTCTTCTGACGCTCCGGCTTCGGTGCGGCGGCCTCTGGCGCGGCCGCCCTGGGGGCCTCGGCTGTCGGGATGGGCTTGGGCAGCTTGGCAGCCGTTCGCCTCGGGCCGATCTTGCGGGGCTCGCCCAGCACGTTGACGCTGCCGCCCGCCTTCTCGATCGCCTCGCGGGCGCTCACGCTGAAGAAATGCGCCTCCACGGTCAGCTTGCGCTTCAGGCCCCCGGTGCCGAGGATCTTGATCTCCATGCCCTGGTGGACGAGGCCGGCCTCGAGCAGGGCGTCCGCGTCGACCTTCGTTCCGTCAGGAAAGCGGCTGAGCTTCGAGAGGTTGACGACCGAGAACAGCCTGTGGAACGGGTTCTTGAAGCCGGGCAGCTTGGGGAGGCGCTGAGCGAGCGGCATCTGGCCGCCCTCGAAGCCGACGCGGAAGCCTTCGCTGCGCGCGTTCTGTCCTTTCTGTCCGCGCCCGGACGTCTTGCCGCGCCCGGAGCCCGTGCCGCGACCGACGCGTTCCGGCCGGCGGTGTGCGCCCTTCGACGGCTTGAGGTCGTGCAGCTGCACCGGTTACTTACCCCTCTGGTGCTTCTTGTTCGACCGGGAGCGCCAGATCTTGTACTGGCTTCGCTTCGGGCGGATGTAGGGCGTGCCCTCGACGGCGACCAGGAAGTTGACGGCCTTGAGCATGCCGCGCACCGCCGGGTTGTCAGGGAGGTCGCGGGTCTGGTTCATGCGGCGGAAGCCGAGCGACTCGACCGTGGCCTTGATCTGCGGGAGCGCTCCGATGGTGCTCTTCATCAGGGTGGCCCTGATCGGGCGATCGACCGATTTGGATGCGCCCTGCGCGCGTCCGGCGGTTGCGGGCTTCTTGTTCGCTGCCGTCATTTGGCCTCCACCGGGGTCGCTTCGGCGCCATTGGCGGCGGCGGCTTTGCCTCCGCCTTCCTGGCGCCGGTACGCGGCAGCGAGGCGCTTGCCGACGATCTGCTCGACCTCTTTGCCGCGCAGCTCGGCGATCTGCTGCGCCGTTTTCAGCTGCTGCAGGGCAGCGAGCGTCGCGCGGACGGTGTTAATGGGGTTGTTGGTGCCGTGGGACTTCGTGAGAATGTCCTTGATGCCGGCAGTCTCGATCACAGCGCGCATGGCTCCTCCCGAAATCACGCCCGTTCCCGGTGCGGCGGGCTTGAGCATGATCTTGGCCGCGCCCCACTTGAGGCGCACCTCGTGAGGGATGGTCGTGCCGACCATGGGGACGGTGATCATGTTGCGCTTGGCCACGTCCATGCCCTTGCGGATGGCCTCGGTCACCTCCTTCGCCTTGCCGATGCCCGCGCCAACGCGCCCGTTCATGTCGCCGACCACGATCAGCGCGCTGAACGAGAACTTACGCCCGCCCTTGACCACCTTGGACACGCGGTTGACGCGCACGACGCGATCGGTGAGATCGGATCGCTCGCCGCTCGAATGAGGGTATCGGGATCCCATTTCGCTCCTAGAACTCCAAACCGGCTTCGCGCGCCGCGTCAGCCAGAGCTTTGATTCTGCCGTGATAGAGGAATCCGCCCCGGTCGAAGACCACCGAGCTCACGCCCGCGGCCTTCGCCTTCGCGGCGATCTCCTTGCCGACCTGCGCGGCCTCGGCCATACCGTTTCCCTTCGTCTTCAACACGACCGTGGAAGCGGCGGCCAGCGTGCGGCTCGCCCCATCGTCGATGAGCTGGGCGTAGACATGGTTGAGGCTGCGGAAGACGGCGAGTCGCGGACGCTCCTGCGTGCCCGCCACGTGCACGCGCACGCGCCGGTGGCGCTTCGAGCGGTTCAGCTTGCGGTCGCTTCGCTTGATCATGCGGAGGTTTTCGCCCCCTTGCCGGCCTTGCCGGCCTTGCGGCGGATCTTCTCTCCACGGTACATGACGCCCTTTCCCTTGTAGGGCTCGGGCGGTCGCATCCCGCGGAGGTTCGCCGCGACCTGGCCCACCGCTTCGTTCGAGATGCCGGAGACCGAGAACTTCGTCGGGTCCGCCACATCGATCGAGACGCCCTCGGGTGCCTTGAACCTGATCGGGTGGGAGTAGCCGAGGCTCAGCACCAGCTCGTCGCCCTGCTTGGCGACGCGATAGCCGACGCCGACCAGCTCGAGGTGCTTGGTGAAGCCGACGTTCACGCCCGTGACCATGTTGTTGACGAGGCTGCGGACGAGGCCGTGGAGCGCGCGGTGGCGGTAGTCGTCGTCGGGTCGCTCGAAGATGAGCTCCCCGTCGACCTGCTTGACCGTGATCTCGGACGGCAAGGTGCGCTCGAGCTGACCCTTCGGGCCCTCGACCTTGACGTGGCCGGGCTGCAGGGAGACCTTCACCCCGCTCGGCACCGGAATCGGCAGCTTTCCAATCCGCGACAACTCTTTTTTAGAACTCCTAATCACCCCACGAAATCTGCGATTTCGCGGGGACCCCGATTATCTGACCTGCTTCACCAAACATATGCGAGAACTTCGCCGCCGAGTCCTTGCCGGGTCGCCTGGCGACCGCTCATGACTCCTTCGGCTGTGCTGAGAACGGCGATTCCGAGCCCACCGAGGACTCGAGGGATCTCTGTCTTGCGCGCGTAGACGCGCAGGCCGGGGCGGCTGATCCTCTTCACGCCCGAGATCACCCTGGTGCGGTCCGGGCGGGCCTTGAAGATGATACGCATCGTCTGAGTGGTTCCGTCGGCTTCGACCTCGTAGCCCGCGATGTATCCCTCGTCCTTCAGGACGCGCGCGATCTCGAGCTTCAGCTTGGAAGCCGGGACCTTCACCTCGGGATGCCGGGCTGCGTTGGCGTTGCGCACGCGCGTGAGCATGTCCGCGATCGGGTCGCTCACGACCCCCGCGGAGGCGCGCCTCGCGGGCTTGGCGTTTTTCGCGACTGCTGTGGCCATCACCAGCTCGACTTCGTCACGCCGGGGATGCGTCCCTCGGCGGCAAGGTTGCGGAAGCAGATGCGGCACATGCCGAACTTGCGGTAATAAGCGCGTGGCCGGCCGCAGATGCGGCAGCGGTTGTGGAACCGGACCTTGAACTTCGGGTGGACAAGGTCTCTCTTCCAGCGCTCGAGTGCGGATTTCTTCGCCAAACTCTTCCTACCTCTTCTTGAATGGCATGCCGAGGCGCGTCAAAAGACTCCGCGCTTCGTCGTCGGTGCGGGCTGTGGTCACGATCGAAACCTCCAGCCCGCGAAGCTTGTCGATCTTGTCGTAGTCGATCTCCGGGAAGATGACCTGCTCGCGCAGGCCGAGCGAATAGTTGCCGCGACCGTCAAAGCCCTCGGCGTTGACGCCGCGGAAGTCGCGGATCCGCGGCAGCGCGACGTTGAGCAGCTTGTCCAGGAAGAACCACATACGCCGGCCGCGCAGCGTCGTCTTGATGCCGACGGTCTGGCCCGCCCGCAGCTTGAAGGCGGCAACCGACTTCCGCGCCTTGATGAGGGCGGGCTTCTGGCCCGTGATGGTGACCACGTCGCCGACCGCGGCGTCGAGCGCCTTGTCGCTGTCTTTGGCCTCGCCGATGCCGATGTTCACGACCACCTTGGCGATGCGGGGCACCTCCATTGCGTTGTCGTAGTCGAACTCCTTGGTCAGCTGGGGCACGATCGTGTCTCGATAGAGCTTCAGCATGCGCGGCGGGGTCTCGGTGCGAGTCCCCGGCGCCTTCGGCGCTTCGGTCTTCTTGGGTGCGGCTTTGGCTTTGCTCACTGGGCCTCCGTCTTGCGCACGCGCTCGTACGGCTCGCCGCAGTGCAGGCACACGAGAGCGCGGGCGCCGGATTCGAGCACGGTGTGCTTGGTGCGGGTCGGCCGCGAGCACGACGGGCAGACCAGCATCACGTTCGAATAGTCGAGCGCCGCCTCGAAGTCGATCACGCCACCCTGCGCGACGCTGACACCGCCGCGGGACTGTCCCGCCTTGGTGTGGCGCTTCAGGATGTTGACGCCCTTGACGACGATCTTGTGCTTGTCGGGGATCGTGCGCAGCACCTCGCCCTGCTTGCCCTTGTCCTTGCCCGTGACGACGATCACCGGATCGCCGGGCGCAAGGTCGAGCCAGCGTCGCTTGGGCTGCAGCTTGTTTCTCAGCATCTGGGTTAGAGGACCTCCGGGGCAAGGCTGATGATCTTCATGAAGTTACGCTCGCGAAGCTCGCGGGCCACCGGGCCGAAGATGCGGGTGCCGCGCGGGTTGTTCGCCGTGGCCAGCAGCACCGCCGCGTTGTCGTCGAAGCGGATGAGCGAGCCGTCCGGGCGCTTGTATTCCTTCGTGACACGCACGACGACGGCCTTCACGACCTCGCCCTTCTTGACCCCTCCGCCCGGCTGAGCCGACTTGACGGTCGCGGTGATGGTGTCGCCCACGGAGGCGTACTTGCGGTAGTGCCCCCCGGCCACGCGGATGCACAGGATCTCTTTCGCTCCTGAGTTGTCCGCGACCTTGAGACGGCTTTCTTGCTGGATCACTTTGTTACTTGGCCTTCTCCACGATTTCGAGCAGGCGCCAGCGCTTCTCCTTGGAGATGGGGCGCGTCTCGGTGATGCGGACCAGGTCGCCTACGCCGCACTCGTTCTTCTCGTCGTGCACCTTGAACTTCGTCCGGCGCTGGACGGTCTTGCGGTACAGGCGGTGAGCCTTGGACGTGCCGACCTGGACGATGATCGTCTTGTTCATCTTGTCGGCGATCACCGTGCCGAGCCGGACCTTGCGCTGGCCGCGGGTCTCTTCGGTCGTCGCCGTTTGGGTCTCTGTCTTGGTCGCTGTTGCCGTGTCGGTCATTTGGTTTCCTCGGCTTTCTTGCGGGTGCGCCTGGGCTTGGCCGCCGGCGCCTCGGGTGCTGCTTCGACTGCTACCGCCGCAGGCTCGGGTTCTGGCGCGACGGCGATCGGCTCAAGAGCGTCTGCCACGAAGGTCGCGACGATTCCGAAATCGCGCTCGCGCAGCACGGTCATGATCCGGGCGATGTCGTGCCGGACCTTGCTGATCTGGCTCGAGTTCTCGAGCTGGCCCACGGCGTGCTTGAAGCGGAGCTCGTAGAGCTCGCGCCGCGCCGCGCGCATCCGCATCGAAAGCTCGTCCGCCTCGAGCACCCGCAGCTCATCGACTTTCATCGGGCACCCCCGGCGGCGGCAGATTCCGAGATCACAAAGCGCGTTTTGATCGGGAGCTTCGACGCGGCCAGCTTCATCGCCTCTTTGGCGACCGCCGGCGTGACGCCGCCCATCTCGAACAGCACGCGGCCGGGCTTGACCACGGCCACCCAGCCTTCCGGGTTGCCCTTGCCCGAGCCCATGCGGGTCTCGGCCGGCTTCTTGGTGATCGACTTGTCAGGAAAGACGCGGATCCAGATCTGCCCGCCGCGCTTGACGTGGCGCGTCATCGCCCGGCGAGCGGCTTCGATCTGACGGTTGCTCATCCAGCACGCTTCCATCGCCTGCAGGCCGAAGTCGCCGAACGCGACGGTCGCGCCGCGCGTGGCGATGCCCGTGCGACGGCCGCGGTGCATCTTGCGGTACTTGACGCGCTTGGGGATCAGCATCTAGCTCTTTGCCTTCTTGGTAGTCGTCTTCTTGGCGGGGGCCTTGGCCTCAGCCTTTGCCTTGGGAGCGGCGGCCTTCGCCTTGGTCTCCGTCTTTGCCTCGGCCTTGGGCTTGGGTTCTGCCTTTGATTTGGTTCCTGCGCCCTGCACGCGCCCGGCTGCGGCGGGCTTGGCCGTGGTCGTCGTGGTCGTCGGGGTCGTTGTGGTCGCGCGAGCGCGTCGCGGGGCGGCCGTCGGAGCGGTTGTGACGGCCTCGGGCTCGGGCGTCGCGACCTCTACGACCGCCGCCTGCGGCTCGGCGAGGACAGCGGCCAGCTCGGGCTGCGGAGCGATCTCGGCGATCGGCGCTGAGGCGTCGGCCGCGACGGGCTGCTTGCGCAGCGGGGCGGCAACATCTTTGTAGATCCAGCACTTGACGCCAATGGCGCCGAACGTGGTGTTGGCGGTGGCCCGCCCGAAGTCGATGTTGGCGCGCAGCGTGTGAAGAGGCACGCGGCCTTCGCGGTCCCACTCACGACGCGCCATCTCAGCGCCTCGCAAGCGCCCACCGCAGTAGATGCGGACGCCCTTGGCTCCGGAGCGCATCGTGCGCAGGATCGCCTGCTTCATCGCGCGCTTGTAGCTGATGCGGCGCTCGATCTGCGAGGCAATGTTCTCGGCGACGAGCTGGGCGTCGAGCTCCGGCTGCTTGATCTCCTGGATCGAGATGCGCACGCGGTTCCCGAAGCGCTTCTCGAGGTCTTCTCGCAGCTGGTCGACCGACGCGCCGCCCTTGCCGATCACGATGCCTGGCTTGGCGGTGTGGATGGTCACTGTGAGCTGTGCGTTGGAGGAGCGCTCCGTCTCGATCTTCGCGATGCCCGCGTTGCGCAGACGAGCGAGGATGACACGCCGCATCTCGAGATCCTCGTGCAGCATCTTCGTGTAGTCCTTGGGGTTGGCGAACCAGTTCGCCTCCCACGGACGGAAGACGCCAAGCCGGAATGCGTTCGGGTGAACTTTGTGACCCACGCTGTTACTTAGCTCCTTGCGGACGGTCTTCGACGACCGCTGTGATGTGGCAGGTGCGGTGGAAGAACTCGTGCGCCATGCTCCGGCTGACGGGCCGGCGGCGGCGGAAGGTCGGGCCCTCGTCGATCAGGATCTGCTTCAGCACGAGGTCGTCGCGGTTCAGGTTGAAGTTGTGCTCCGCGTTCGCGGCGGCTGACTTGATCGCCTTGGCGACGTCTTTTGCGGCGTGTTTCGGAGAGAACTCCAACTGCGCGAGAGCCTCCGACACCTTCATGCCCTTCACGGAGTCGGCCACCAACCTTGCCTTGCGCGGCGTGCGGCGGACAAACCTCGAAACTGCGGAAACTTCCATCGTCGCCACTTCTACTTCAGCGCCGTCGATTTTTCGGTGTGGGTGCCGTGGCCGCGGAAGTGGCGCGTGGGCGCGAACTCGCCGAGGCGATGGCCGACCATGTTCTCGCTGATGAATACGGGCACGTGCTTGCGGCCATCGTGGACCGCGATGGTGTGGCCGACCATGTCGGGATAGATGGTCGAAGCGCGCGCCCAGGTGCGAATCACCTTCTTGTCGCGCGATGCGTTCATCTTGTCGATCTTCTCTTTCAAGGGGGCGCTGATGAACGGCCCCTTCTTAAGTGAGCGTGACACTTACTTCTTTCGTCCCTTCTTTTCACGGCGGCGGATGATGAGCTTGTCCGAAGCCTTCTTCGGCTTGCGCGTGCGGTAGCCCAGGGCGGGCTTGCCCCACGGTGTCTTCGGGTTGCCACCGGGTCCGGTCTTGCCTTCGCCACCACCGTGTGGATGGTCGCGGGGGTTCATCGTCGAACCGCGGACGGTGGGTCGAACTCCGAGCCAGCGGCTGCGTCCTGCCTTGCCGCCCGACTCGTTCTCGTGCTCGATGTTACCGACCTGGCCGACCGTGGCCTGGCAGCGCACGTGGATGCGTCGCAATTCGCCGCTCGGCATTCTTACCACCGCGTAGTCGCCCTCTTTGGCCAGCAGCTGCGCGGACGCGCCGGCGGAGCGGACGAGCTGGCCGCCGCGGCCGAGCGTGAGCTCGATGTTGTGAATGGTCGAACCGACCGGGATGTTGGAGAGCGGAAGAGCGTTGCCGATGCGGACCGGCGCCTCCGGCCCGCTCTCGATGGGATCGCCCACCTTCAGGCCGAGCGGAGCGAGGATGTAGCGCTTCTCCCCGTCCTTGTAGTGGATGAGCGCGATGCGGGCGCTGCGGTTCGGGTCGTACTCGATCGTCGCGACCTTGCCGGAGATGCCGTGCTTGTCACGCTTGAAGTCGATCTTCCGGTAGAGCTTGCGGTAGCCGCCGCCCTGGTGGCGCACGGTGATGCGGCCCTGGTTGTTGCGGCCGGCATGCGTGGGCAGCGACTCGAGCAAGGTCTTCTCCGGCTCGTCGGTCGTGACCTCGTCGAAGCCTGACACCGACATGAATCGGCGTCCCGGGCTGGTCGGCTTGAACTTTCTAATCGGCATTGGTTATCTCAGACGCTCCCAAACAGGCCATCGATCTTTTGACCGGGGCCGAGCGTGACGATCGCCTTCTTCCAGTCGGAGGTGTGGCCGACCGCTGTGGCCCTGCGCTGGCTGCGGCGCCGCTTGCCGCGCATGGTCACCGTGTTCACGTCGCGCACCTTGATGCCCTGCGTCTCGTACTGCTCTTCCAGGGCCTTCTTGATGTCGGTCTTGGAGGCGCGCGTCGAGACGCGGAACGTGTACCTGCCCTGCGTGTAGAGCTGGTACGTGCGCTCGGTGATGACCGGGCCGATCACGATCTCGGAAGCTGCTCGAGTCGTCACTTTCCGTTTCGCTCCCTCGCCCTGAAGTTCTCTTCGAGCAGGTCGAGGCAATCCTTCGACAGGAGCAGGTAGGTGTGGGTGAAGAGATCGCGGATGTTCATGTTCCTCGCGAGGATCGTCTTCGTCCCGGAGAGGTTCTCGAACGACCGGCTGACGACCACGTTCGGCGCCGGCAGGACGATGAGCGCTGATTTGTCGAAGCCCATGGCTTCCATCAGGTCCAAGGCCTGCTTTGTCTTGGGCTCGTCGAACACGAAGCTCTCGATGACGCGAACCTGCCCGTCGAGGGCCTTCTGGGTCAGCGCCGAACGCAGGGCGAGGCGGCGCATCTGCTTGGGCATCCGTTGCTCGTAGCTGCGGGGGTGAGGACCGAACACCGTGCCGCCGCCTTTCATCGACGGTTCGCGGATGGAACCGTGGCGCGCGCGACCGGTGCCCTTCTGCCGGTACGGCTTGGCGCCGCCGCCGGAAACCGCGCCGCGAGTCTTGGTCGACGCCGTGCCCTGGCGAGCGTTGGCGAGCTGGCGCAGGTAGGCCTGGTGCATCACGGGCATGTTCGGCTTCTCGTCGAACACGGCCTTGGGAAGGTCGACCTCGCCGTTGCGCTCGCCGAGGGCGTCGAAGAAAGGCGCCTGGAGCGGGTTCGTCTCGGCGTCGGTGCCGGCATGCTTCTTCGCGACCGGCTTTGCCTTGGCGGCGGCCCTGGTCTTGGTCGCAGCCTTGGTGGCCGGCTTCGCTGCCGCCTTGGTCCTGGTCGTCGACTTGGCGTCTGCCATCAGACCTTCCTCCCGGTCGGCTTGCCGGAGGGGCCCTTGACCTTCACGGGCTTGGTGGACTGCCTGACGAGAACGAGCGCTCCCCTTGCCCCGGGCACGCCGCCCTTGAGAAGCAGCAGGTTTCGCTCAGCGTCCACGCGCACGACCTTGTAGGCGCGCGCGGTGGTCCTGACGTTGCCCATCTGGCCTGACATCTTCAAGCCCTTGAAAACGCGGGCTGAGTCGGTCGACCCGATCGCGCCCGGCTGGCGGACGTTCATCGAGCCGTGCGACTCGGGGCCGCGGCTGAACTTGTGCCTCTTGATGAGGCCCTGGAAGCCCTTGCCCTTGGAGTGGGAGGTGACGTCGACGATCTCTCCGGCGGCGAAGATCTCGGCCTTGAGCTCCTGGCCGGCTTCGAGGCCTTCGTAGCCGCGGATCTCGACCACGTGGCGGTGCGGTTCGAGATTCATCTTCTTGAACTCGCCCAGCTCACCTTTGCTGAGCTTCCGCTCGGCGACCACGTCAAAGGCGATTCGGGCGGCGGCGTAGCCGTCCTTCTCCGCAGTCCGCAGGCCCAGCACGTGGCACGGGCCTGCCTCGAGCACGGTGACCGCGGTGGTCGTGCCGTCGGCGTTGAAAAGCTGGGTCATGCCCAGCTTCTTGGCAAGAAGGCCCTTCAACTCTTGATCTCGATGCTCACGCCTGCGGGGAGGCTGAGGCGCATCAGCGCGTCGACGACGCGCGGGTTGGGGTCGAGGATGTCGACGATCCGCTTGTGAGTACGCATCTCGAACTGTTCGCGGGAGTCCTTGTCGATGAATGGCGAGCGGATGACCGTCAGCTTGGAGATCTCGGTCGGAAGCGGGATCGGGCCGGCAGTGCGCGCGTTCGTACGGCGAGCGGTGTCCACGATCTTGTCCGCCGCCTGGTCCAAAACCCGATGGTCGTAGGCCTTGAGCCTGATCCGAATTTTTTGCGCCACTGCCAGCCCTTTCCCTCGTCCTTACCTATATGCCTGCTACTTCACGACCTCGGTCGCCACGCCGGCGCCGACGGTCTTGCCACCCTCGCGGATGGCGAAGCGGAGCCCCGGCTCGATAGCGATCGGCTCGCCGAGGGTGATGTCCATAACGACGTTGTCGCCGGGCATGCACATCTCGACGCCGTCCGGGAGCTTGACCTCACCCGTGACGTCGGTGGTGCGCATGTAGAACTGCGGCCTGTAGCCGGTGAGGAATGGCGTGTGACGGCCACCCTCTTCCTTTGACAGGACGTAAACCTGCGCCTTGAACTGCGTGTGCGGCTTGATCGAGCCGGGCTTGGACAGCACCTGTCCACGCACGACGTCCTCGCGCTTCACACCGCGGAGCAGCGCGCCGATGTTGTCGCCGGCCTGGCACTCGTCCATGTCCTTGTGGAACATCTCGATGCCGGTGACGACCGTCTTGGTGCTGTTCGGGTGGATACCGACAATCTCGATTTCCTCGTTCCTCTTGAGCTTGCCGCGCTCGACACGCCCGGTGGTCACGGTGCCACGACCTTCGATCGTGAACACGTCTTCGATCGGCATCAGGAACGGCTTGTCGACCGGCCGCTCAGGAAGCGGGATGTAGGTGTCGACCGCGTCCATGAGCTCCATGATCTTCGGCGTCCACTCGGGGTCGCCCTCGAGAGCCTTGAGGGCGGAGATGCGAACGATCGGGATGTCGTCTCCCGGGTACTCGTACCTGGTAAGGAGTTCGCGGAGGTCGAGCTCGACCAGCTCGATGAACTCCTTGTCGTCGACCATGTCGCACTTGTTGAGAGCAACCACCAGGAAGGGCACGTTGACCTGGCGGGCCAGGATGATGTGCTCCCGGGTCTGCGGCATGGCGCCGTCGTTGGCGGCCACGACGAGGATCGCGCCGTCCATCTGGGCGGCGCCGGTGATCATATTTTTTATGTAATCCTGATGCCCGGGGCAGTCCACGTGCGCGTAGTGGCGCTTCTCGGTCTCGTACTCCACGTGGGTGATCGAGATTGTGATTCCACGGGCCTTCTCTTCCGGAGCCTTGTCGATCTGGTCGAAGGGCTTGAACTCGGCCAGACCCTTGTCTGAGAGCACCTTCGTGATGGCAGCCGTCAGCGTCGTCTTTCCATGGTCGATGTGACCGATGGTCCCGACGTTGAGGTGCGGCTTTGTCCGCTCGAACTTCTTCTTCGCCACTTTTTCCTCCTAACTAACTTCGCGACGTAGTACGGCGGCCCACAGCCTCCGCCAGGTTTCCGGGCATCTCTGCGTAATTACTGAACTCCATCGAATAGGTCGCGCGCCCCGAGGTCATAGACCGAAGTTCGGTAGCGTAACCGAACATCTCCGCGAGGGGCACGCTGGCCTTGACGTTCTGCGACGTTCCGCGGCCCTCCATGCCCAGGATGTGCCCGCGGCGCGAGGACAGGTCGCCCATCACGTCGCCGAGGTATTCCTCAGGCATGACGACGTCGACTTTCATGATCGGCTCGAGCAGGTATGGCTGCGCCTTGCGCATGGCGTCCTTGATCGCCATCGAGCCGGCCACCTGGAACGCCATGTCGTTCGAGTCGACGGCGTGGAACGAGCCGTCCACCAGCGCGGCCACGATGTCGACCACGGGATAACCGGCCACGACGCCGGTCTGGAGAGCCTCCTTGATTCCCTTCTCGACCGAGGGGATGAACTCCCTGGGGATGCGACCCTGGGTGACCTTGTCCTCGAAGACGAAGCCGGTGCCGGGCTCGCCCGGGCGGACGTCCAGCTCGGCGTGGCCGAACTGGCCCTTGCCGCCTGATTGCCGCACGAAACGCCCGACGCCATGCGCGGGCCGCTTGATCGCCTCTTTGTACGCGACCTGTGGCTTGCCCTGGTTGGCGTCAACTTTGAACTCGCGCATGAGGCGGTCGATGATGATCTCGAGATGCAGCTCACCCATCCCGGCGATGATCGTCTGACCGGTCTCGTCGTCGGTGTGGACCTTGAACGTCGGGTCTTCCTCGGTCAGCCGCTGCAGCCCGATCCCGAGCTTGTCCTGGTCCGCCTTGGTCTTCGGCTCGATCGCCACGGAGATCACCGGTTCCGGGAACGTGATCGACTCGAGCAAGATCGGATGCGCCTCGTCCGCCAGGGTGTCGCCGGTGGTCGTGTATTTCAGGCCGACGGCCGCGGCGATGTCACCGGTGAACACCTCGTCGACGTCCTCGCGACGGATGGCGTGCATCCGCAGGATGCGCCCGATTCGCTCCTTGCGGCCGTTCGAGGCGTTCAGCACGCCGGAGCCGGCCCTGAGCTTGCCTGAGTAGACACGGAAGAAGGTCAGCTTGCCGACCCCTTGCGGGTCCATTTGGATCTTGAAGGCGAGGGCGGAGAAAGGCTCGCTGTCGTCGTGCTCGCGCAGTAGCAGCGCGCCCGTCTTGGGGTCGGTCCCTTCCACGGCAGGCACGTCTGCGGGCGACGGCAGGTAGTCGACGACCGCGTCGAGGATCGGCTGCACACCGCGGTTGCGGAGGGCTGCGCCGCACAGCACCGGAACCAGAATCCCGGCCACCGTTCCCTTGCGGAGGGCGGCCATGATCTGAGCCTCGGTCGGTTCCTTCTCGTCGAGGTAGAGGTGCATGATCGCGTCGTCGAAGTCGGCCACCGCCTCGATGAGGTCGTGGCGGTGCTGATTGATCAGCTCTCCCATGCCCGCAGGGATGTCCAGCGACTCGGTGTTGGTCGTTCCGAGGTCGTCCGTGTACACGATCGCCTGCTTCGTGATCAGGTCGACGTAGCCAATGAACGCGTCCTCCGAGCCGATCGGAAGCTGGATGGGCACGGCGCGAGCGCCCAGCCGGGTTCGGATGGAGCTCAGCGAGCCGTAGAAGTCGGCTCCGATCCGATCCATCTTGTTGATGAAGGCGATCCGGGGCACGCCGTAGCGGTCGGCCTGGCGCCAGACCGTCTCCGACTGCGGCTCCACGCCGGCAACGGCATCGAAAACCGCGACGGCACCGTCGAGCACGCGCAGGCTGCGCTCGACCTCGACCGTGAAGTCCACGTGCCCGGGCGTGTCTATGATGTTGATCGCGTGCTCGCGCCAGTTGGCGGTGGTCGCCGCCGATGTGATCGTGATCCCGCGCTCCTTCTCCTGGACCATCCAGTCCATGGTGGAAGCGCCCTCGTGAACCTCACCCATCTTGTGGATGCGGCCCGCGTAGAAAAGGATCCGCTCAGTCGTCGTCGTCTTGCCCGCGTCGATATGCGCCATGATCCCGATGTTTCGGACCTTGTCGATCGTGACCGGACGTTCCTGCATCTTCACTGCCACGCTCATCTCTCTTCTAGTACCGGAAGTGGGAGAAAGCCTTGTTGCTTTCCGCCATCCGGTGGGTTTCCTCTTTGCGCTTGACCGCGCCGCCAGTGTTCTGGGAGGCGTCAAGCAGCTCGAACGCGAGCTTCTCAGACATGCTCTTCCCGCCACGCTGCCTGGCGAAACGGACGATCCAGCGGCGCGCGAGCGCCAGCCGGCGCTCCGGCCGGATCTCGACCGGGACCTGGTATGTCGCACCACCGACACGTCGAGGCTTGACCTCGAGCAGCGGGGTGACGTTGCGAAGGGCCAGGTCGAACACCTCGAGAGGCTCCTTCTTGGCCTGCTTGCCGGCGCGGCTCAGCGCGTCATATACAACCTTCTCGGCAGTTGACCTCTTCCCCTTGCTCATGACGACGTTCACGAACTTGGCGATCGCCTCCGACTGGTAGACCGGGTCGGGCGCGATGACACGCTTGACTGGACGGCTGCGACGAGGCATCAGGCGGCCGCCTTGCTCTTTTCGCGCTTGGCCCCGTACTTGGACCGTGCCTTCTTCCGGTTCTTCGTGCCGGCCGTGTCGAGGGTGCCCCGGATGATGTGGTAGCGCACGCCCGGGAGGTCCTTGACCTTTCCGCCGCGAATGAGCACCACCGAGTGCTCCTGCAGGTTGTGACCGATGCCGGGGATGTACGCGGTCACCTCGATGCCGGTGGTCAGCCGGACGCGGGCCACCTTACGGAGGGCCGAGTTCGGCTTTTTCGGCGTCTGGGTGTAGACGCGCACGCAGACTCCCCGCCGTTGCGGTGAGCCCTTGAGGGCCGGCGCCTTAGACTTCGACCTGGCCGCTCGGCGCGGAGAGCGAACAAGTTGCTGGATTGTGGGCAAACAGTTCTCCCGAATGACGGCTCAAATCCCAGGCGGCAGTAGCCGATTGGGCGACAAACGATGAGTATACCCAAAAACGATCTGCCCCAATTGACCGGACGGAAGTCCCATTACTTCGACCCCACACCGGTCGTCGCGTCCAAGCCGCGCACCGTCCACCTCCACGCCCGCGACCTGGCGCTCGAGCTCCAGGCCGATCGCGGGGTGTTCGGCTCCCGTGGCATCGACCTGGGGACCAGGGTCCTGCTCAATGAGGCGCCGGAGCCGCCTCCCCAGGGCGACATCCTGGACCTCGGAAGCGGCTACGGGCCGATCGCCATCGCCCTGGCTCGATGGGCGCCGCGGGCGCGGGTCTGGGCGGTGGACATCAACCAAAGAGCGCTCGAGCTCACGCGCCTGAACGCCGCCGCGGCGGCCGTCCCCAACGTCACGGCCGCCGCTCCCGGTGACGTCCCGGACGGCGTGCTCTTCGACGCGATCTACTCGAACCCGCCGGTCAGGGTCGGCAAGGCAGCGCTTCACGACCTGCTGGTGAAGTGGCTGGGGCGGCTTCGGCCGGGCGGCCGGGCGTACCTGGTGGTCCAACGCAACCTCGGGGCCGATTCCCTGGCGGCGTGGCTGGCGGCGCAGGGCTACCAGGTCCAGCGGCTCAAGTCGAAAAAGGGGTACCGGATCCTGCAGGTCGGGAGCGCCGCCTCTTAGCAGGCTGGGTTGACCGATCGGTTTTTGGAGCTCTACAGTCGCGCGAGGTGTGCCGGTTGGGGGAGGATCCGGCTGGAGGAAGGGAGGGCCCGCCAGGGATGTGCCCCCACGCGACCGCGCGATCCCGGGCCTATTTTTCTCCCGCGAAATGGCAGGCCGCCATCTGGTCCCGCTCCCCGTGCGGCTCGAGCGGCGGCTCCTGCTCGGAACAGATCCCCGGCGCCCGCGCAATCGGACACCGCGTGTGGAACCGGCATCCCGACGGCGGGTTGACCGGCGACGGGATCTCCCCCTTCAGCAGGATCGGCGCCCGGGACCGCTCCACCACTGGATCCGGCACCGGGATGGAACTGAGCAAAGCCCGGGTGTACGGATGCTGCGGGTGGTCGTAGATGTCGTTCCGTCCGGCCGTTTCGACAACCTTCCCGAGGTACATGACCGCGATCCGGTCGGACAGGTGCCGCACCACCGCCAGGTCGTGGGCGATGAACAGGTACGTGAGGTTGAACTCCCGCTGCAAGTCCTGGAGCAGGTTGATGATCTGCGCCTGGATGGAGACATCCAGAGCGGAGACCGCCTCGTCGCAAACGATGAACGACGGGTTCACGGCCAAAGCCCGAGCGATCCCGATGCGCTGCCGCTGGCCGCCTGAGAACTCATGCGGGTAGCGGTTGGTGAAGTTCGGGTTGAGGCCCACCAGCCGCAGCAGCTCCTGGACCCGCCGCTGGCGCTCGCGACCCGACCCGATTCCGTAGTTGTCCAGCGGCTCCTGGATGATGTCCCCAACCGTCATCCGGGGATCCAGGGAGGCAAACGGATCCTGGAAGATCATCTGCATCTTCCGGCGCATGCGCCGGAGCCGCGCGCCGCGCATCTTGGTGATCTCCTGCCCCTCGAAGATGATCTTGCCGCCCGTCACCGGCAACAGCGCCGTGATCAACCGCGCCAGGGTCGATTTCCCGCACCCGGACTCGCCGACCAGCCCCAGCGCCTCGCCCCGCCGGATCTCGAGGGTGACCCCGTCCACCGCCCGCACCGCCAACCCGCCGAAGCCGGCGATCGGGAAGTGCTTGTAGACGTCCTGCACGCGCAGGATGACGGAATCGGAAACGACCGCGGTCACCGGCGCCTTCTCAGCCGCCTGCATCGACCACCAACCTCCCCCTCTGCACTCTCATCCGCTACGCCATCGTGACCATCAGCATCAAGTTCAGGCCTTCGCCGCGACATCCGCCGTCGGAGCCTTCAGCTTCTCCGCAGCGGCCACCGAGATCGAGCTCTGCTTGGCCGTAGCCACGTCCGCCTCGCTGACGTTTCGCATCAGGACCCAGCAGCGCGCGACCTGGTCTGGTCCGACCTCCGCCAGCGGCGGCTCCTCCACCTTGCACCGGTCGACGACAAAGGGACATCGCGGGTGGAACTTGCAACCCGGCGGTGCATTGATGAGGTCGGGAGGCAATCCCTTGATGCTCACGAGCCGGTCCTTCCGCGCCTCGTCGACTCGGGGCACGGAGCGGAGCAGGGACCAGGTGTAAGGGTGCTGCGGGCTGTTGAAGATCTGCTCGACGGGCCCCTCCTCGACCACCCTCCCGGCGTACATCACGACGACCCGCTGGCACAGGCTGGCGACGAGGGCCATGTTGTGCGTGATGAGCATCATCGCCGTGCCCAGCTCACGGTTGAGCTGCTTCATGAGCTGGATGATCTGCGCCTGCACCGTGACGTCGAGAGCCGTGGTCGGTTCGTCCGCGATGAGCAGCGAAGGCTCGTTCGACAGACCCATCGCGATCATCGCCCTCTGGCGCATCCCGCCTGAGAACTGGTGCGGGTAGTCCTGGGCGCGCTTCTCTGCGGCCGGCACGCGCACCCTGGTCAGCAGCTCGATGACCCGGGTCTTCGCGAGCGCGGGCGTGAACCGCTCGTGCGCGGTCATCGCCTCCTCGATCTGCCGCCCGATCTTCGTTACCGGGTTGAGCGAGGTCATCGGGTCCTGGAAGATCATCGCGACGTCGTTGCCGCGGAAGTCGCGAATCTCCTCGTCGCCCATCTTGAGCACGTCGTTGCCGCGGAAAAGGATCCGGCCGGACACGATCTTGCCCGGGTCGGGGACAAGGCGAAGGATGGAGAGGGCGGTGATCGTCTTGCCGCAGCCAGATTCGCCGACGATGCCAAGCGTCTCCCCCACGTCGATGTGCAGGCTCACTCCGTCGACGGCGCGCACCACACCCCGCGACGTGAAGAACTGTGTGTGCAGGTCTTCGACCTGCAAGAGCCTTTGTGCCACCTACACGAGAACTCTAAGAGATGAGGAGAAGGTTTAGCGTTTCATGCGGGGATCGAGCGCGTCGCGCAGCCCGTCGCCGATGAAGGAGAAGGAGAGGAGCGTGAAGCCGATCGCAAGGGCGGGGAAGACGACCGAGGTCGGGTTGGCGTACACCGCCTCGTAGCCGTCGAACACCATCTGGCCCCAGGTCGGAGTCGGCGGCTGGATGCCGACACCCAGGAAGCTGAGGACCGCCTCGAGAAAGATGGCATTGGGGATACCGAACACAACCGTGACGATGATCGGACCCAGTGCGTTGGGCAAAAGGTGCTTGAGGATGAGCTTCAGAGGGGGCGACCCGGACGAGCGGGCGGCTTCGATGTACTCCTTCTCCTTGATCGCCAAGACCTGGCCTCTGACCAACCGGGCAAGGCCTACCCAGTTCACAAGGGCGATGGCCCCGAAAATGGACAGGAGGCTCGGCCCGAAGACCGAAACGAGAACCAGCACGAAGATCAGGTCTGGAAACGCGTACCAGACATCGGTGAACCGCATCAGCAGGTTGTCGATGCGCCCACCGAAATAGCCCGCCGCCAGGCCGACGGCAAGGCCGATCGGAAGGATGATGCCCTGGACGAGGATTCCGACCGAGAGCGAGATCCGGCTTCCGTACATCAGCCGGCTCAGCGTGTCCCGACCTAGCTCATCGGTGCCCAGCAGATGGCCGAACATCCCTGGGCCGGCCTCGATGTGCTCGACCTCCTGCTTGATCGGGTCGATGAGGAGCCCAAAGTGCACCAGCAGCGGTGACAGGAAGGCGACCAGGACGAGGAAAACGACCAGCGCCGCCCCCGCCACGGCCAGCCGGTTGCGGCGGAACCGCTGCCAAGCGTCCTGCCACAGCCCGATCTGCTGTTCCGGGACCTCCCAGTCGACGGCATCTCCGACCGCAACCGCTGGCAGCGCCACCTAAGTCAGTCTCACGCGCGGATCTATAAATACGTACAGGACGTCGACCGCCAGGTTGGCGACCGCTATCACGACCGAGAACAGGACGGTCGTGCCCAGGATCATCGGGTAATCGCGAGATGTGACCGCGACCACGAATGCCCTGCCGATGCCCGGGATGTTGAAGACGGTCTCTATGATCACCGAGCCGGTGACGAGAAAGGCAAACGTCGGTCCCAGCGTCGTCACGACGGGAATGAGCGAATTTTTGAGCACGTGCTTCAGCACGACCAGGCGTTCGGGGAGGCCCTTGGCCCAGGCCGTCCGGATGTAGTCCTGGCGGATCGTGTCCAAAGTGCTGGCGCGCGTCAGCCTCGCCGTGTATGCGATCGGCAGAAGCGCAAGGCAGATCACTGGCATGATCAGGTGGTCGTCAAGGCCGAAGTCAGCCGCCGGCAAGAAGAAAGCGTGCTGCGTCCACCTGGCCATCTCGACCGAGAACAAGACCACCATGAGAGCCCCCACCACGAAGTTCGGGAAAGAAGCCGCGCCGGTGGCGAAACCCATGACGATGTAGTCGGTGCGCGTGTTCTGGCGCAGAGCCGCCAGCACGCCCATCCCGACCCCGACCGGGACGATGATCAGGAACGCGAGCGTTCCGAGCGTCGCCGTGTAAGGGATCCCTTCGCCGATCAATGCGGTGACCGTCTTGCCCTCGTACTGGTATGAGAGTCCGAAGTCGAAATGGGCCGCATTCCAGAGGTAGAGCTCGAACTGCTGGTACTCAGGCTTGTTCAACCCGTACTTGATGTCGAGGTTGTGCGTCACGACCGTCGAGAGCTGGCGACCACCGGTCCGATCCCACGGGCTCCCGGGGGCCAGGTGCATAAGAAAGAAAGTGATCAGGATGACGAAGAAGACGACCGGGATCATCCAGAGGATGCGGCGGATGACAAAGAAAGTGAGGCTGCCGGCCCTGCTGCTGCTCAGGGCCGACAAACGGGACGGGAGCAGGGCGCCCCGGTTGGGGCGCCCTGCGGTCACTGCCAAATCAAACGACTCCTAGTGAGTTGTGATGTACGCCGAGAAGTAGTTCTGGTCGCCGGGTGCGTACTGGTCGTCAAACGCAGTGTGGGTGAAGCTCACGTATGACTGAACGAGATCGTACTCGTATGCCTGGTAGAGGAACGCTCCCGCCGCCTGGTCGATCAGCATCTTCTGAGCTGTCAGGTAGTCAGCGTTGCGCTGGCTCTGGCTGAGCTCGGTGTCCGCCTTCTGAACTAGGGCGTCGTAGCCGGCGAGCGTCGGGCAGCCAAAGTTGAGGCTGCCGCAGGACCCGGCAAACCAGACGTCCATCCAGTCCTGCTGGTCCGGGTAGTCGGCGCCCCATCCGCTGGGGCCGTAGATGTCGAAGGTGCCCTTGCGAATGCGGCTGGTGACGGTCTTGCTGTCGATCACGTCGAGCTGGATGTTCAACCCGAGGTTGGTGTTCCACTGGTCGGCAATGAACTGGTTGGTGGTCTTGCTCCCCGTGGTGTTGCGGGTGAGCAGCTTGAACTGATTCAGCGTGGCCGCGGTGACGCCGGCGTCAGAAAGAAGCTTCTTGGCCGCCGCCGGGTCGAAGCTCTGCGCGTTATCGGAGGTGTCGTAACCGGCCATCCCGTTCGGGATGAACGAAGAAATACCCTTCGCCGTTCCGTGCTCGACGTCGTTCGCCAGCTTGTCGCGGTCGATCGCCTTAGCGAAAGCCAGGCGGACCTTCGGGTTGTCGAACGGAGCCTTCTTCGCGTTGAAGTCCATCCAGAAGGTGGTCAGCTGCGGGTAGAGGTGCGCTTGCTTGCTCAACACGCTGTCGCCTTTGACCACGGTCACGTCGGCGAGGGGAACGTTGGCGATGTCAAGGGCGCCAGTCTGGTACTTGGAGAACTCGGTGTTTCCGTCTGAAATGTAGTAGTAGATGATCTGCTGAAGCTTGGCGGTGCCGCCCCAGTAGTTCGTGTTCGGCACCATCGTGACGTGGTCCTTGGACGCGATCTCAGAGATCTTGAAAGGACCGTTGCCGATGATGGTGTTCGCGTTGTTGGCCCAAACCTCGGCCTTGGTGGTGTCGGTGGAGGGGAAGCTCCCGCCCGCCGCGCTCTCGATGACGTCCTTGCGAAGCGGAACCGCGACCCAAAGGGTCACGACCCACTTGAAGTACGCGGCCGGCTTCTGGAGCTTGATCACGAACGTGTTCGCGTCAGGCGCGGACAGGCCGAGGCCCGAGAGGAAGCTGTCGATCGCGCTTGCGCTCGTAACGTCGACGCTGCCGTAGTTCGCGGCGCCGGCGATCGTGCCGTCGAAGAACGGGTCTACATATCCGGCCGCCAGGGCCGGGTTGAGGAAGTGCTGGTAGCCGTATACCCAGTCACTCGCGGTGACGGGCTTGCCGTCGCTCCACTTCGCGTTCGACTGCAGGTGGAACGTGTACGTGAGTCCGTCTGACGAGACGTCGTAGCTCTTCGCCGCAGCAGCCTGCACGTCGCTCAGGTCGGCCTTAGGCTGCAGGAGAGCCTGGAACGTGTTGCGGCCGACGGCGGCCTCGTAAGTGAACGTCTGCTGGGTTGGGTCGAAGCTGTTCGGCTCGACTCCGGTGTTGACACGAAGGATCTGCTGGGCGGCCGGCGCAATGTTGGCGCTTGGGGTTCCCGTGGAGCCGCCACACGCGGCGACTACGAACAACCCCGCACTCGCGAGCGCCACCGCTCGGATGCCATTACCTAGTCGCATACGCGTCTTACCTCTCAGTTCTGATCCTGCAGCCTTCTTCCCGGGATCCGGGGCGAGAGTGCGCCGGCAGCAGGTCTTACTCACAGCCTCTTCGGGGCCAAGCCAAATTCTCTTGCGCTTCCCCACGCAGTGTCAAGCAGCATAGCTGGGCACCGATGCGAACGACTGTTCGCTTTCGGCCTCTCAGTGAGGACCGATGGAGATCGCCCCTGGATCGAGGGCGCCCGGCCACTCGTCCAAGGGTGAGGTTGCGACGCCGCGCACGTAAGTCCGCACAAGATGCCAGCTGACGGACTGCGCCAGGAATGCCACTGGCGCATCGTCGACCAGCATCTGCTGCGCCTGCTGGTACTCCTGGTCGCGGCGGTCTGCCTGCGTGTCCGTCCTGGCGACACGCACGAAGTTGTCGTACTGCTGGTTCTGATACAACGCCACGTTGTTCGAGCTCGTCGTCAGGAAGAAGTCGTACCAGTCCGCCGGGTCCGGATAGTCCGCGCTCCAGCCCATCGGACCGGCGATCTGGAAGTCTCCCGTGTCGAGGTTGGACGCGTACGTACCGGCGTCGAGACCCTGCAGGGTGATGTTGAGGCCCAGGTTGGCCTTCAACTGGTCGCGGATGAAGTTCGCGGTTGCCTTGCCGAAATCCGAGGTCTGGTCGTAGGAGAACGTCAAGCTCGCGAGCTGAGCCGCCGAGAAACCGGAAGCCGCCAGGGAGGCTCGCGCCTGGGCGACGTCGAAGTTCTGCGCCGAGAGGCCTGGCGAGTACCCATGCATGCCTTTAGGGATGAATGAATCGGCCGGCAACCCCTGGCCCTGAAAGATCTGGGCTATGAACGCGTTGCGGTCGATCGCCTGCGCGATCGCCAGCCGCAGCTTCCCGTTGCTGGTCGGGGAGGCGTTCATGCGAAAGGTGATCCAGAACACCGTGAGGTCGGGCGTCTTGACGAGGTCCAGCTTCAAGCTCGAGTCGCCGGCGACCGCGGACGCCTGCGCCGGCTGGACCGACATCTCGTCCAGCTGGCCGGCCTTGTATCTCGTCAACGCGGCAGCGCCATCGTTGACCACCTCGAAGTTGATGGACGAAAGGGTCGGCCTGGCGCCCCAGTAGTGCGGGTTGGGCACCACGGTGATGTGGTCGTTGGCCACCATCTCCGACACCTTGAACAGCCCGTTCGTGATCAGCGTGTCGGGGCTGGTCGCCCATTTGTCGCCGCTCTTCTTGACCACGTCCTGGCGGATCGGCGCCGCCGCCGGCATCGCGGCGAGCCACAGAAAGGCCGGGTCCGGTTGGGCAAGCGTCACCTGGAAGGTGTTGTCGTCAAGCGCCTTGAGCCCGAGGGTGTTGAGCGCGGCGTCGATGTTGGCGGCGTCACGCTGCGGGTCCAGGTTCGACACCTTGTCGCCGTTCAGGATGGTGTTGGAGAAGAAGGTCGCCTCGGGCGCGGCAAGGCGTGGGTCGATCAGACGCTGCCACGCGTAGACGAAGTCCTGTGCCTTGACGGGCACGCCATCTGAGTAGCCGGCGCCCGGCCGGAGATGGAAAACGTAGATGGTGCCGCCCGCAACGACGTCGTAGCTCGAGGCGGCGGCGGGCACGAGCGCGCTCAGGTCTGCCGTGGGCTTGACCAGCGACTCCGAGATCGCACGCAAGACCGCGGTTTCGTACGGGTATTGCGTCTGCCCCGGATCTAGCGAGCCGGGCTGGTCCTCGAGCTGCACGTGTAGCGTCTGGTCCTTCGCGAGCTTCGGACCCTGGGTGAGAGAGGTAGGAGAGTTGCAGGCCGTAACAGCGGCCACGGCTACCAGCGCCAGCGTGACGGCGCGCAGAAGCCTTGAGCTTGGGATCACTTTTCCATCATCCCAGTTTCCGGGCGGAAAACAGAAAGGAGGCCACCCGTGGCGGGCGCCCCCTTGTGCACGTACCGAAGAATGTAACGCAACTCAGTCGATTTTCCAATTCCTTTTGCGTGGCAGGTAGGCCCGGCTTTGCCGGGCCGTCCGCCAATCATCCCCTCGCCGCCATTCGTGGCGTGGAGAGCTATTTAGATAATCCCAACCTGCAGGAAAGAGAGCCATGAGAGGGAACCTAGGTTCCCTCTCATACCGTCATACCGAAAGGGTTTCCAGGTCGATCGGCTCCTCCTCGAGGACCCTCGCCGCCTGCTCGCGCTGCTTCTTGTAGTAGTCGAGCCCGGTCCCGGCCGGGATGAGCTTGCCGATGATCACGTTTTCCTTCAGGCCCCGCAGCCGGTCGACCTTGCCCGAGATGGCGGCCTCGGTCAGGACGCGGGTGGTCTCCTGGAAGGACGCTGCCGAAAGCCAGGAGGTGGTGTTCAGCGCGGCCTTGATCAGGCCGAGCAGCACGGTCTGCGCCGTGGCGGGCTCGCCGCCCTCCGCCAGCGCCTTCGCGTTGCCCTCCTCGTACTCCCACTGCGAGACGATCTCGCCCGGCAACAGGCCGGTGTCGCCCGCGGAGTCGACGCGGACCTTCCGCATCATCTGCCGCACGATCACCTCGATGTGCTTGTCGTTGATGTCCACGCCCTGACTGCGGTACACCTTCTGGACCTCGTCGACCAGGAAGGTCTGGACCGCTTCCTTGCCAAGGATGTGGAGGAGCTCCTGCGGTGAGATCGATCCTTCGGTGATCTGCTGTCCCGCCTTGATCATCACCTTCTGGCCGTCCCGGCGGTCGAGCTCCGGCCGGATGCGGACCTGGTGCGGGATCGCGTACTCGCGCACCTCTTCGTCGATGGTCCTCACGCTGATCTCCTTGGGGGTCACAGTGACCTTTCCGGCGTGGCGCGTCCGCGCCACGTTGCCCTTGGCGTCGCGGGCCAGCTCCTGGCCCTCCATGACGTCCTCCTTGCTCTTGACGAGAACGTCCATCTTGGGATCGACCGGGTAGGAGACCTCGAACTCCTCCTTGGAGATCACGCGCACCTTGCGCGAGCCCTCCTGGCGGAGGATCTCGAGCTCCCCGTCGATCTCGGAAATGATGGCCTTGCCCTTGGGGATGCGGGCCTCGAACAGCTCCTCCACGCGGGGCAGACCCTGGGTGATGTCCACGCCGGCGACACCGCCGGTGTGGAACGTGCGCATCGTCAGCTGGGTGCCCGGCTCGCCGATGGACTGCGCTGCGATGACACCCACCGCCTCGCCGATCTCCACGACCTTGCCCGTCGCGAGGTTGCGGCCGTAGCACGTGCGGCACACGCCTTCGCGCGCCTCGCACACCAGGACCGAGCGCATCTTGACCGGCACGCCGGCCGCGATGATCTTGCGCGCGTTGTCGTCGGTGATCGACGTGCCCGCCGCGACGAGGACCTTGCCGTCGACGGTGATGTCCTCGGCCGTGACGCGGCCCGCGATCTTCTCGAAGATCGGGTCGTTCTTCGCCCGCTCGGGGGTGATGTCACGAACCCAGATTCCGTTGGTGGTTCCGCAGTCCTCTTCCCTGACGATCACGTCCTGCGCGACGTCAACCAGACGGCGCGTCAGGTAGCCCGAGTCGGCCGTGCGGAGCGCGGTGTCGGCGAGTCCCTTGCGGGTGCCGTGTGTAGAGATGAAGTACTCGAGGACCGTCAGGCCCTCGGTGAAGTTGGCCATGATCGGCAGGTCGATGATCCGGCCGGTCGGGTCGGCCATCAGGCCTCGCATGCCGGCCAGCTGCCGGATCTGCTGGATGTTTCCGCGGGCGCCCGAGCCCATCATCATCCAGATCGGGCTGAACTTGTCGAACGCTTCCTCGGTGGCGTTGCCCACCTTTTCATAGGCGAGCTGCCAGAGCTCGATCACCTTGCGGTAGCGCTCGTCGTCGGTCATGACGCCGCGGCGGTACATCTTCTCGACGTCGGCGACTTCCTTTTCGGTGGCGTGGATGATCTCCCACTTCGCCGCGGGGTGCGGGATGTCCATGGCCGAGACGGTGACCCCGGCCTGGGTCGCGTAACGGAACCCGAGCCGCTTGATGTCGTTGACCACGATGGCCGTGATGTCGCTGCCGTACAGGCGGTACAGGTCCGCCACCAGGGTGCGCAGCAGCTTGCGGTCGTAGTGCGCGTTCTGGAAAGGCAGCGGCTGCATCGTGGTTTCCATCGGCGCCTTGCCGACGGGAAGAGGCTGGTTGAAGACGACGCGCCCGGGCGTCGTGACGACCAGCGTGTCTCCGATCCGGACCCGGATCCACTCCTGGAGCTTGACCACCTTGGCCTCGAGCGCCAGCACGACCTCGTTCTGCGAGCTGAATGCGTGCAGCTTGGAGATCTCGTCGCCCTTCGGCATGTCACCGCGCGCGGCGGTGAGCCAGTAGCAGCCGAGAACCACGTCCTGCGTCGGCGCCACCACGGGGTGGCCGTCCGCCGCGGACAGGATGTTCTGCGACGACATCATCAGGTTTTTCGCCTCTGCGATGGCGCCACTGAAGAGCGGCACGTGCACGGCCATCTGGTCGCCGTCGAAGTCGGCGTTGAAGGCGGCGCACACCAGGGGGTGAATCTGGATCGCGGAGCCCTCGACCAGCACCGGCATGAACGCCTGGATGCCCAGTCGGTGGAGGGTCGGGGCGCGGTTGAGCAACACCGGGTGGTCGCGGATGACCTCGTCCAGGACGTCCCAGACCTCCGTCCGGCTTCGCTCGACCATTCGCTTGGCCGACTTGATGTTGGTTGTGTATCCCTTGTTGACCAGCTCGCGCATGACGAACGGCTTGAAGAGCTCGAGCGCCATCTTCTTGGGCAGGCCGCACTCGTGCAGCTTCAGCTCGGGTCCGACCACGATCACGGAGCGGCCCGAGTAGTCCACGCGCTTGCCGAGCAGGTTCTGGCGGAACCGGCCCTGCTTGCCCTTGAGCATGTCGGAGAGCGACTTCAGCTTGCGGTTGCCGGTGCCCGTGATCGCACGGCCGCGGCGACCGTTGTCGATCAAAGCGTCGACCGCTTCCTGGAGCATCCGCTTCTCGTTGCGCACGATGATCTCCGGCGCGCCGAGCTCGAGGAGCCTCTTGAGGCGGTTGTTGCGGTTGATCACGCGGCGGTACAGGTCGTTCAGGTCGGAGGTGGCGAAGCGGCCACCGTCGAGCTGGACCATCGGGCGCAGCTCTGGTGGGATGACCGGCAGCACCTCGAGCACCATCCACGTCGGGCTCGAGTTCGACTTGCGGAAGTCCTCGACAACCTTCAGGCGCTTGATCGCCTTCTGCTTGCGCTGGCCGCTCGACGACTTCGACTCTTCGCGCAGTCGGTACATCTCGGACGTCAGCTCGATTCGGGAGAGCAGCTCGCGCACCGCCTCGGCGCCGATGCCGGCCTTGAAGGTGCGACCAAACCGCTCCGAGTAGTCGCGGAACTGGGTGTCCGTGAGGATCTGCTTGGGGTGCAACGCCTCGAGATCGGTGCGCGTCGCCTCGATCTCTTGCTGGAGCGCCTCGAGCTCGCCCTGGATACCTTCGCGCTGCGTCTTGGTGGCGCCTTCGATCTGCGCCTCCAGCGCCTTACGATCCGTGTCGAGCCTTTCCTTGGCGCGCTTCTGCGCGGCCTTGGTGTTGGCCTCGAGCTTCTCGATCTTCTCCTGGACTTTGCCGAGCACGGCGCGCGAGGTCTCGCGCGACATCAGCTCGCCCTTGTCGACGACGACCTCTTCGTCGCCCTCCAGGCCGATGGAAAGCACCTTGCGCGACTTCGTGCCGGTGCCGGCCTTGATCGCCTCGGTCGCCTTCTTGCCCTGCGTGGTCAGCTCGTCGACCGACGCCTGCAGCTCTTCCTCGAGCTTGGCGACCTCGGCGTCGACCTCGCCTTTGAGCTTCTTCGTCTTGCCTTCGTGCTCCGCGCGGAGCTCCTTGGACTTCGCGTCGATGTCGCCACGCAGGCGGATCGCACGCTCGTCCTTATCCATGTTGAGGGTCGCCATCATGTCTTTGCGAGCCTCTTCATGCACGTCCGTGATGATGTAGTTGGCGAAGTAGAGGATCTTCTCGAGGTTGCGCGGAGACATGTCCAGCAGCAGGCCCATCCGGCTCGGGATGCCCTTGAAGTACCAGACGTGGCTCACCGGCGAGGCCAGCTTGATGTGGCCCATGCGCTCGCGGCGTACCTTCGAGCGGGTCACCTCGACGCCGCACTTGTCGCAGATGATGCCCTTGTAGCGGTATCGCTTGTACTTTCCGCAGTGGCATTCCCAGTCCCGTGTCGGACCGAAGATGCGCTCGCAGAAAAGACCGTCGCGCTCCGGGCGGAGCGTTCGGTAGTTGATGGTCTCGGGCTTCGTGACCTCGCCGTGCGACCAGGACATGATCGTGTCGGGCGACGCCAACGAAAGCTTTAGTGCATCGAAGTTTTCTAGCTTCAGCAAGTCTTCCTCTTCTCTCCTACTCTGCCGAGTCTTCCCCGAGCTCTTCGCGCTCGAGGCTGATGCCGAGGTCCAACGGGATCTCGGGTATGTCTTCCTCTGACAAGACGATCTGACGTTCGTCCTCGCTCAGGATCTCGACCCCGAGCGCGAGCCCCTCCAGCTCCTTGACGAGCACGCGGAACGACTCCGGGATGCCGGCTTCGAGCGTGTTGTCGCCCTTGACGATCGCCTCGTAGGCCTTGACGCGGCCGACGATGTCGTCCGACTTGACGGTCAGGATCTCCTGCAGGACGTGCGCCGCGCCGTAAGCCTCGAGCGCCCACACCTCCATCTCGCCGAAGCGCTGTCCGCCGAACTGCGCCTTGCCTCCCAGCGGCTGCTGGGTGACCAGGCTGTAGGGACCCGTAGAGCGGGCGTGGATCTTGTCTTCGACAAGGTGCGCCAGCTTGAGCATGTAGATCATGCCCACGGTCACCGGCTCGTCGAACTCTTCGCCGGTGCGGCCGTCGCGCAGCCGGACCTTGCCGTCTTCCGGCAGGCCCGCGCGCTTGAGCTCGGACACGATGGTCTCCATGGGAGCGCCGTCGAATACCGGCGTCGCGACCTTGATGCCGAGCGTCGCTGCGACCCACCCGAGGTGGGTCTCCAGGACCTGGCCCAGGTTCATACGGCTCGGCACTCCGAGCGGGTTGAGCACGATGTCGACCGGGGTGCCGTCGGGCAGGTACGGCATGTCCTCGGAGGGCATGATCCGGCTGACCACACCCTTGTTTCCGTGGCGGCCGGCCATCTTGTCGCCGGCCGAGATCTTTCGCTTCTGGGCGATGTAGACCCGGACCATCTCGTTGATGCCAGGGCCAAGCTCGTCCTTGTTGTCGCGGGAGAAGACCTTGACGTCGACCACGATTCCGCGCTCGCCGTGCGGCACGCGCAGGCTCGAGTCGCGAACCTCGCGCGCCTTCTCACCGAAGATGGCGCGGAGCAACCGCTCCTCGGCCGAGAGCTCGGTCTCGCCCTTGGGCGTGATCTTGCCCACCAGGATGTCTCCCTGCTGGACCTCGGCGCCGATGTAGACGATGCCGCGCTCGTCGAGGTTGCGCAGCGCGTCGTCGGCGACGTTGGGGATGTCGCGGGTGATCTCCTCGGGGCCCAGCTTCGTCTCGCGGGCCTCCGACTCGTATTCCTCGATGTGGATCGAGGTGTACATGTCTTCCTTGACGACGCGCTCCGAGAGCAGGATCGCGTCCTCGAAGTTGTAGCCCTCCCAAGGCATGAACGCGACCAGCACGTTGCGGCCGAGCGCCATCTCCCCGTCTTCGATCGCCGGACCGTCGGCGAGGATGTCACCCCGGGTGACGTGCTGTCCAGCCTTGACCTTCACTTTGTGGTTCAGGCAGGTGCCCTGGTTCGACCGCGCGAACTTCTGCAGCGGGTAGTGCCGGTCGGCGCCGCCGGCGTCCGGCTTGACCACGATCTCGAAGACCGGGGTCGCGTGAACCGTTTTGAGGTCTTTCGGGTGCGCGACGTCGATGACCACGCCGGCGACATCGGCGACGATCATCTCGCCTGAGTCCTTGGCGGCGTAGTACTCGACTCCGGTACCGACCAGCGGCGCGTCGGTGACCAGCAGGGGCACCGCCTGGCGCTGCATGTTGGCGCCCATGAGGGCGCGGCCGGCGTCGTCGTGCTCGAGGAACGGGATCATGGCCGTCGCCACCGAGACGATCTGCTTCGGTGAGACGTCCATGTACTGGATGTTCTGCACGTCTTCGATCTTGAAATCACCACGGGCGCGGGCCGGGACGCGGGCGTCCGCGAACCCGCCATCCGGCGTGAGGGCCGCGTTGGCCTGGGCGATGCCGAACATGTCCTCCTCGTCGGCGGACAGGTACTCGATCTCGGTCGAAACCCAGGGAACGATATCGATCCCGGCCACGTGAGCCTTGATCAGCTTCTGGACCTCTTTGGCGTCCAGCACCGTGTTGACCGGAGACATCTCCTTTCCGTTCGGGCCCAGCGCTGGGCGGCGCAGGGTGCGGCCGGTGAGGCGGTCCGAAGCCTCTTCGTTGACCGACATCCGGTTGTAGACGCGCCGGAACGGTGTCTCCACGAAGCCGAACTCGTTGACCTTCGCGTAGGTCGCGAGGTTTCCGATCAGGCCGATGTTCGGGCCTTCAGGCGTCTCGATCGGGCAGATGCGGCCGTAGTGACTGTGGTGGACGTCCCGGACGTCGAACCCGGCGCGCTCGCGCGACAGACCGCCTGGCCCAAGCGCAGACAGGCGGCGCTTGTGGGTCAGCTCGGACAGCGGGTTGTGCTGGTCCATGAACTGCGACAGCTGGCTGGAGCCGAAGAACTCCTTGATCGCGGCGACCACCGGGCGCGCGTTGATGAGCGAAGCCGACGTGACCGTGTGCGGGTCACTGATCGTCATGCGCTCTTTGATGATCCGCTCCATGCGGATGAGTCCCATGCGGAACTGGTTCTGCAGCAGCTCGCCCACCGCCCGCACGCGGCGGTTGCCGAGGTGATCGATGTCGTCGGGGATCTGCTTCTCGCGCGGTGAGTTGTTGAGCTCGATCAGCTTGCGGAGGAAGGCGATGAAGTCGCCCTTCTCCAGGATCCGCAGCTCGCGCTGGCGGACGCGCGTGAGGATGTCCTCCTCGTCGCGGCCCAGGCGCTTGTCGACCTTGTAGCGGCCGACGCGGCCGAGGTCGAACCGGCGCGGGTTGAAGAACAGGCTCTGCAGAAGGTTGCGAGCGTTGTCCACGGACGGGGGATCGCCAGGCCGGACGCGGCGATACAGCTCGAGCAGGGCGTCCTCGGTCTTGTTCGTCGTGTCCTTGTCGAGCGTGGATTCCATGTAGCGGTGCTCGGGGTTGTTGTCGACGTCCCCGAACATCTCCATGAGCGCACGCTTCTGAGCCTCGCGGTCGTTCTCGGTTCCCTTCAGCTGCGGCAGCTCCAGGGCCTTCAGCAAAACGGTCACGGGAACCTTCCGCTTGCGGTCGATCTTGACGGTCAGCAGGTCCTTGGCCGACGTCTCGATCTCCAGCCACGCGCCGCGGTTGGGGATGAGCTTGGCGCCGAAGAGCTTGCGGCCCGTGTTGGGGTCCTCGGCGGCGGTGAAGTACACGCCCGGCGACCGCACGAGCTGCGACACGACGACGCGCTCGGTGCCGTTGACGATGAACGTGCCCTCGTCGGTCATCATGGCGAAGTCGCCCATGTAGACCTCTGACTCCTTGATCTCCCCCGTCTCCTTGATGGTGAGGCGGGTCTTGATCCGGAGGGGCGCGGCGTAGGTCATGTCGCGGTTGCGGCATTCCTCGACCGAGAACTTCGGCTGGCCGAACTCATAGTCCAGAAACTTGAGCTCGAAGTTCTTGCCGGTGTAGTCGGTGATCGGGTTGATCTCGTCGAAGAGCTCCCGCAAACCCTCCGTCTTGAACCACTTGAAGGATTCGACCTGTGTCGCGATAAGGTCCTTCAGCTCGACGAGGTTCGGAATCCGACCATAGCTAAGACGTGAGGGAGCTCTCATCTCTGAGATCATTCGGTTCTCCTTGGAAAAGGGCGCGCTCAGTTAAAGGGGTAGAGTGAGCGGCCGGGCGTGCACGAACGGCCAGTATACGACGAAACGGCCCCGCGTGGGGACGTTGCATCGAAGCCAGGCGACCCGCTCGCCTGACCGAAGGTTTCGAGGCAATATAACACCGCCTGGCCTCCACCGCTAGCCTGTTACGGATGCCGGATTGGAAGGCTCTCCGGGCCGAGTTTCCCCTCCTTGACCGGTACATCTACTTCAACGCCTGCTCCCTCGGCCCGCTCCCCCGCGCCGGCCAGGCCGCCCTCGACCGCTACGCCCGGGATTGGGACGAGCAAGGCACCCCGGTCTGGTATTCAGAGTGGATTCCGCTGCTGGCCCGGTTCCGGGAGCGCATCGGCGAGCTGCTCAAAGCCCCGGCCGGGACGACCGCCCTCGCGCCGTCGGTCTCGGTGGCCCTGACCACGCTCGCCACCGGCCTGCCCCTGGCCGAGGGGCGCCGGAAGGTCCTGATCGGCGAGCTGGACTTCCCGACCATCGGCCACCAGTGGCTCTCCCGTCCCGAGTTCGAGGTCGAGTTCGTCCCCAGCCAAGACGGGGTGACCATCCCCCCGTCGGCTTTCGCCGAGCGGATCGACGCCCAGACCGCCCTGGTCGTGACCACCCACCTCTTCTATACGACCGGCTACCTCCAGGACGTCCGCGCGATCGCGGATGCCGCCCACGCCGCGGGAGCCCTGTGCGTGATCGACGGCTACCAGACGTGCGGCTGCGTGCCTCTCGACGTGGAAGCGATGGGCTGCGACGCATTCGTGGGCGGCTGCCTGAAATGGCTCAGCGGCGGCCCGGGCAACGCGTTCCTGTACGTCCGGCCGGAGCTGATTCCGCGGGTCCGCCCGCAGGGCACGGGCTGGTTTGCGACCCGCGACCCCTTTTCGTTCACCCTCCAGGAGCTCGACTTCGCCGACGACGCCCGCCGCCTGGAGACCGGGACGTGGGCGATGCCGTCCCACTATGCGGGCCTGGCGGGGCTGGAGCTGGTCCTTGACGTCGGCGTGGCCAACATCCAGGAACGCCTCCGCGACCTGACCGACCGAATCCTGGAACGCTGCGACGAGGCGGGAGTCAAGACGTTCACGCCGCGGGAGCGAAAGCAGCGTTGCGGAATCGTGACCTTGGAGTCCGAGCACCCGGAAGAAGTGGAAGCCAAGCTGCACGCAGCCGGCGTGATCGTGGACTCACGCCCGGGCCGGATCCGCCTGTCCCCCCACTGGTGCGTAACCGAAGAAGACCTGGAGCGTGGCCTGGACCTCGTCTTCGAGCACCTGGGAGCACGCACTTAGGTCGATTCCGCACGTCTGTCGCCAACCGTCCCTCTCTAACGCGCTCGCTGCGCACGTTTGGCGCCAAACGTTCCTTTTAGCCTCCCAGTCCCGCCCCTCACCCCCTCTTCACCGTTCGTCGCTCGCCCAGCAATTGACTCCGACGTCCATGAATGAAAGAAGCCGGGCCCGAAGGCCCGGCTCCCCCACTCCCAACCTTGGGTTTCTCTTCTTACTTGAGCTCCGCCGTAGCGCCGGCTTCCTTCAACCTGGCGACAGCCTTCTCGGCGTCGGCCTTGCTGACGTTCTCCAGCACGGGCTTCGGCGCCGCGTCGACCAGGTCCTTGGCCTCCTTCAGGCCGAGCTGGGTCAGCTCGCGGACAGCCTTGATCACGTTGATCTTGCTGTCGCCGACGGCGGTGAGGTGGACGGTGAACTCCGTCTGCTCCTCCGGTGCATCAGCTGCCGCGCTGGACGCCGGAGCCGCGGCCACGGCGGCCACCGCGGATGCGGCCTTGATGCCGAACTCGTCCTCGATCGCCTTCACAGCCTCGACGACGTCGAGGATGCTCCAGTCCTTGAGGGCCTCGACGAAGTCCTTCGGGGTGAGCTTGGTTGCCATTTCTACGCTGCCTCCATTTTGGTCTTGTACGCCTCGAGCGTTCCGAGAAGCTGCTGAAGCGGTGTTTGCATGATTCCGACGAGCTGGGCGACCGGCGACTGAAGCGTGCCCATGAGCTGGGCGATCAACGTTTCACGGGACGGCAGATCGGCCAGCTGCTTGATCTGGTCCGGAGAGAAGACCCTGCCTTCGACGAGCCCGCCCACGATGTCCAGCTTGAGCCGGGTCGCGCGGACGAACTCGTTGATCAGCCTGGAAGCGATGCTCAGGTCGTCGTAGCCGAAGGCGATGGCGACTGGTCCCTTGAGCTCGTCCTTCAGCGCCGGGAAGCCGGCCGCCTCGGCGGCGCGCCGCGCCAGCGTGTTCTTCACCACGCGATACTCGACGTCACCACCCCGGAGCTTGCCTCGCAGCTCCTGGATCTGGCTCACCTTGAGCCCCCGGTAGTCGGTGAGCACGGCGACCTTCGCCCTCTTGAGCTTCTCGCTCAGAAGCTCGACCTGCTCGGCCTTCTGCTCTTTTCTAGCTTTTGGCAAATAAAAAATCCTTCCTGACCCTTGACCAGTGCGCCCTGCGCGCGCCCGGCGAACAACAAGGCAGGAAGGATCCAGCGTCCTTCACTTCAGATGCCTCTGTAGGAAATTAAGCGGGCGCCACGCCCGCACCTACGGTCTAGGGCAGAAACGAGATTATACGGAGTTCGCTTTCAACCAATCTTCCCGCAAGACCTCGGTCATCACCTCGTCGACCCATTGCCCATCCACGTAACGATCGGCCCGGAAGCGACCCACCTCCCGATAGCCCGCGGCCGCCTGCGCGCGCCCGCTCGCCGTGTTGCCATCGAAATAAGATGACTTGAGCTTGCGCAGCGGGAGCTGCGTGAATGCGTAGCGTGATCGCGCCTGCATCGTCTCCCGGCCGATGCCCTTTCTCCACAGCGACCGGTCTCCGATCATCGTGCCCGTGGTTCCGAAGCCGTTCTTCCAGTCGATCTCTCGGATACCCGTTGTGCCCACCGCACGGCCATCGACCTCCACCACCCAGACGACCGAGTCGGGATCCTTGGCGGTGCTTTCGAGCCACTCCTTCTCCATCTCGAGGGAAGGCGGGTTGCGCCGCCCGAGAAAGCGGTTGGTTTCGAGGTCCTCGAACCAGGCGATCATCACCGCCGCGTCTTCGGGCTTCGGCGGCCGGAGTCGAACGAGCTTGCCCTGGATGACCGGACCGTACATGGCGCCGAAAGTTTATTAGGGAACCCTAGCCCTCTGAGCTGATTCCGCACGTTTGGCGCCAACGGGGTGTCTGGATTGAGCTGATCCCGCACGTTTGGCGCCAACGGCGCGTAATTGCGGCCACTCCGGCGCCCGAAAGCCTACCCCGCTAGCTGCTGGTGTGGAGCTTTGCCGCTTCCTTGACGTCCACTGGCACCGACGGGCCCTGCGTCGCGGTCAGGAAGAACGTGCGCAGGTACTGCCCCTTGGAGGTCGTCGGCTTGTTGCGGATCAGCGCGTCGACCAGGGCCGCCAGGTTCTGATGCAGCTGGTTCGAGTCGAAGGAAACCTTGCCGATCGGCGCGTGCACTATCCCGAACTTGTCGGTTCGGAACTCCACCTTGCCGCCCTTCACCTCTCGCACGGCGCGAGCGACGTCGAACGTCACCGTCCCCGACTTGGGGTTCGGCATCAAGCCGCGGGGCCCGAGAATCTTCCCGAGCGGCCCCACCTTCGACATGATGTCCGGTGTCGCAACCGCGGCGTCGAAGTCGGTCCACCCTTCGGAGACCTTCTTCACCAGGTCGTCGCCGCCCACGAAGTCGGCTCCGGCCTCCTGGGCCTCCTTCGCCTTGTCCGCCGTCGCGAACACGGCGACCCGGACCTTCTTGCCGGTGCCGTTGGGCAGCACGACCGAGCCGCGCACCATCTGCTCGGCGTGGCGAGGGTCGACACCAAGGCGGATGTGAGCTTCGACCGTGGCGTCGAACTTCGAGATCGAGGTCTCTTTGGCCAGCGCCACGGCCGCGGCCGGGTCAAGCCCGCCATTGCCGTTGCTCTCCATCGCCGCCTCGACCTTCTTGGCGGCCTCGATGTACTTCTTCCCGCGCTTCTTCGGCATTACTCGACGATCTCCAGGCCCATCGAGCGCGCCGTGCCCTCGATCATCTTCATCGCGTGCTCGTCGTCGTAGGCGTTGAGGTCCTTGCGTTTGACCTCGACGATCTGCCGCATCACCTGCCGCGTGACGCGTCCGACCTTCTCGCGGTTCGGCTTCGCCGATCCCTTCTCGATGCCGGCCGCGCGCTTCAGCAGGTTGACCGCGGGTGGAGTCTTGAGGACGAACGAGAAGCTGCGGTCCTCGTAGATCGTGATCTCGGCGGGCACGACGTCGCCGGCCTGCGCCTGCGTGCGCTCGTTGTAGGCCTTGGTGAATTCCATGATGTTGATGCCATGCGGGCCCAGCGCGGTGCCCACCGGGGGCGCCGGGGTCGCCTTGCCTGCCTGCAGCTCGAGCTTGAGGATCGCTCGGACCTTCTTCTTGCCCATCTGAGTTAGCTCTTCTTCCTTCTACTTATGTGGATCTCGGGATGCGCGCTCAGTGGACCTTCTCGACCTGAAGGAGGTCGAGCTCAACCGGCGTTTCGCGTCCGAACATGTTGACCAGCACCTTGAGCTTGCCCTTCTCCGGGTTGATCTCGTCGACCTTGCCGTGGAAGTCCGTGAACGGTCCGTCGACCACGCGCACCGACTCGCCAACCTGGAACTCCACGCGGATCTTGGGCGCTTCCTGCTTCATCTGCTTCTGAATCGCCCGCACCTCTTTTTCCTGGAGCGGGACCGGGCTGTTCGCGGATCCGACGAAGCTCGTCACGCCCGGCGTGTTGCGAACCACGAACCACGACTCGTTCGACATGACCATCCGGACGAGGATGTAGCCGGGGAAGATCCGCTTCTGAACGTGGCGGCGCTTCCCGTCCTTGATCTCGATCTCGTCTTCCATAGGGACGAGGACCTGGAGGATCTTGTCCTGCATGTCCATGGACTCGATCCTCTTCTCGAGGTTCTTCTTGACCTTCTCTTCGTGGCCCGAGTAGGCGTGGACCACATACCACTGCGCTTCCTGCTCGGTCGCCGCGCTCTTCTCGACAGCCATCAGTGCGCTCCGTTGTAGATCACGCGCTTGGCGAACTCGCCCAACAGATAGTCCGTGCCGCCGATGAACCCCCCGAGCAACGCCACCGTGAAGAGCACAATGAGGGTGTAGCGGTAGAGCTCTGGCCAGGTCGGCCACACGACCTTGCGGAGCTCCTCGAAGACCTCACGCAGGAACCGCCCCGGCGCAAACTCCGACGAAGGCCGCTCTGCTCGCTTGTCAGCTGTGACTGCCATGTTCTTACTTGGTTTCCTTGTGGTCGGTGTGCTTGTGGCACCACTTGCAGTATTTGCTCAGCTCGATCCGGTCAGGATCGTTCTTCTTGTTCTTCACGGTGGTGTAGTTGCGCCGCTTACACACGCCGCAAGCCAGGGTGATGATGTCTTCCATAGTTGACTCTTTTGGTGGGGGCTGAAAAGAAAAAAGCCTAGGTTACCTAGGCGCTGTCAATAGTAGCAGCCTCGCCACTCATGGGAGCAGGATGCGGGTCAAGCTATCGTGCAGCCACGCCGTGTAGCGCTGCGCCGGCCAACCCCGGACGGCGCGCAGCAGACCGTGCACCTCAGGGCTCGTCAACGTCCACAAGATCGTGGCAGCGTCCTCTTCGGTGAGCCCGTCCCGCAGCGGACCGTTGGCCGCCACCCACGATACGAATTCACGCATGCTCTGGTACCTGCTCTCCTGAATCCTGACCCTTAGGGCAGCCACGTCGGCGTCCACCGCGGCAGCCCCTCGAATGATGTCGTCGACCGGCCGCACTCTCTCGATGATCTCGGTGACGTCGCGGGCGAAGGTGGAGAGCTGGCTCTGCTGGTCTCGCTCCGCGCGAACGGCCTGCGGCCCAGGCCGGTCCAGCAGGTCGATGGTCGCGTCATCTCCACCGACCCGGACATCCAGGAGCGACTTCAGGACCTCGCGCTTGCTCCCAAAAGTGGCATAGACGGTGTCGACCGCCACTCCGGCGGCCGCGGCGATGGCCTCGACCGTGCTCGTTGGGTAGCCGCGGGCGGCAAACAGCTCCTGCGCCGCATCCAGGATCCGCATGCGGGTCTGGCCTGCCTGCTGCTTGCGGAGCGCCGAGTCGTAAACACGCTTGGGCTTGACTCTGGCCACCGTTTCATCCTACTATGCCGGTAGTCATCCTAGTATGCCTCGGATGAATTGAAGAAGGAGCGGCAGCGCATGACGGTTTCGAACGAGGCGGTCTACAGGCGGCTGATCGAAGAAGGTTTCAACCAGGGCAACCTTGCGGTTGTCGACGAGCTCGTATCGCAAGGCTCTCATGAGCACCAGCGCGGCGCGCGGGACGGGGTTGAGGGAACGAAGGACACGATCAAGTACCTGCGCTCGGCGTTTCCCGACTTCAAGATCACGATCGATGAGGTCGTGGTGTCGGGCGACAAGGTCTGGGCCCGGCAACGAGGCGGCGGCACAAACCTGGGCAGCTTCGCCGGCCATCCCCCGACCGGGATCAAGGCATTCACGGACGTGATCGATCTCGTCCGGATCGAAGACGGGAAGATCGTCGAACACTGGGGCGTGCCCGACCAGCTCGGCATGATGCTGCAGCTGGGCCTCATCCCTCAGCCGGTCAGGGCGTAACCGGCTCCCCCTCTCCCGCGCCAGCGGGAGCGATCAATAAGTCCCATCCTTATCGCCGCTCTGCGCGCAGGGTCGGGGAGGGGGCGAATCGCAGCACTACCCATATGATTCGAATCGATGTCGACGCAAACCATCGCCGTGCTGCACGGCGACCAGACCGGGGAGGAGCTCCTCCTCGAGGCGCTGCGCCTGCTCGAGCCGGGCGTGCTCGGGCTCGAGATCGATAAGCGCGACTTCGACCTCTCTCTGGACGAGCGCCGGAAGACGCGCAACGAGGTGGTGCTCGAGGCCGCCGAAGCGCTGCGCGAGCTCGGATTCGGGATCAAGGCAGCCACCATCACCCCCGAAGGAAGCGGCGACGTGGGCAGCCCGAACGCCATCCTGCGCAAGGAGATCGACGGCCGGGTGATCGTGCGGACGGGCCGCCGGCTCCCGGGCGTCCGTCCGCTGGCCGGGGTTCACGCCCCCATCTCGGTGATCCGGATGGCGGTGGACGACGCGTACGGCGCCAAGGAGTGGCGAGAGGGCCACGAGCTGGACGAGTGGGCCTACCGCACCGAGAAGATCAGCCGGCGGACCTGCCGCATCGTCGCCGAGTACGCCTTCAATCACGCCAAGCGCATCGAGGCGAAGGTGTTCGGTGGACCCAAGTTCACCGTGAGCCCCGTGTACGAGGGGATGTTCAAGGAGGAGCTGGACGCGGCGGCCAAGCGCCACCCGGAGGTGCGGTACGACCCGCAGCTGATCGACGCGACCTATGCGCTGCTGGTCGCCACGACGGGAGAGTCGCTCGTGATCCCTGCGCTCAACCGCGACGGCGACACCCTGTCGGACCTCGTGATGCAGATGTTCGGCACCATCGCCGGAGCGGAGTCGACGCTGCTCGCGTTCGACGACCAGGGGACGGTCACGGTCGCGATGACCGAGGCGCCCCACGGCACGGCGCCGTCGCTGCAAGGCAAGAACGTCGCGAACCCCATGGCCATGATCCTTGCGGTGGCTTCGCTGCTCGGCTATATGAAGGACGACCGGGCTCGCAACGCGTCCCGCACGATCTACGAGGCAGCCCTGGAGGCCGTTTCCGACGGGGTACGCACCGCCGACCTGGGCGGCGACGCCACCACCACAGACTTCACCGACGAAGTGATCCGAAGAGTCCGCACCAAGGTGGATGTATGGAGCGCCCTGGCTGACGTAGAGAGATGAATTTCCCCTCCCCCGCAAGGGGCAATCAGATAGTCCCATCCTCATCGCCGCTATGCGCGTAGGGTGGCTCTGCCCGAAGGGCACGGCCGGATGGGGAGAGTTGGATTGGCGATCAGATACCTGGCTCTGGGTGACTCGTACACCATCGGCACCGGCGCATCCTCCCCGGCCCACAGCTGGCCTTCGATCATCACAAGACGCCTGACTGAGCAGACTGGCCAGGAGGTCGAGCTGACCAATCCGGCCGTGAACGGGTTCACGACCCTGGACCTGATCGCCCACGAGCTTCAGCCCGTCGTTGCGCTCAAGCCCGACCTGGTCACGATCCTCATCGGCGTCAACGACCTGGTCCGCGAACGCACGCCCGCCGACTACCGCACCTCGCTGGCGAGGATCTACGACGAGGTCGCCAAATCAAAAGCGCCCGAAGGCCGGGTCTTCGCAGTCTCGATCCCGAACTGGTCGGTCGTGCCCGCCGCCCGCGAGTACGGCGACCCGGAGCAGATCCGCCACCTGACCGACGCCTTCAACGACGAGGCCCGCGAGGAGGCGATGTCGCGAGGTTTCGGATGGATCGACATCACCGCCGCGAGCATCTCGGGGCTGGGCTCGCCAGGCTGGATCTCGGCGGACGGCCTGCACCCCGGCGACAGGCAGTACGCGGCGTGGGCGGAGGTGATCTGGTACTCGGTCCGAGAAGGTTCGGGCGGTTAGACCGTGATCCTCTTGAACGATTCGGCGTAGCGGAAGCCGCCCTTCTTCCCCACCTCTCGGTGCCGCTTGCGCATGTACTTCTCGAAATCCCACTCTTGGCCCGGCTTCGCGACCTGGCTCTTGTGCTTGCGAAGCGCGGCGATCTTCAGGTCGAGCGTTGACGTGATGTCGACCAGGTGGTCGCCCGAGGTCCAGAAAGGAATCCAGACCTCCTTCACCTCGTGAGGCTGCAGCCCCTCTTTCAGAAGGCTCCGGAACGCACGGGGATTTCGCGAGTCGGGATAGACGGCGGCCATCGTCGCCTCACCGACTGCCAGGTGGTCTGGGTGCGACCCGCCCATCGGCGCGTCGAGCACGCGGCCGGGCAGGTGGGTGATCACGAGCTCGGGCTTGTACTTCCGGATCATCCGCACGATGTCGTGGCGCAGCTTGAGGTCAGGCGAGAGATGCCCGTCCTTGTAGCCGAGAAACTCGACTTTCTTCACTCCCAGGACTCGCGCCGCGGCCCTCTGCTCTTTCTCGCGAATCGCAATCAGCTCGGAGTCCTTCTGCGTGGGATCCTCTCCGCCCTGCGAGCCATCGGTGACGATGGCATAGGTGACGCGCGCACCGTCTTTGGCCAGCTTCGCGATCGTCCCGCCGGCGCCGAAGTCCGGGTCGTCGGGGTGCGCCGAAACGACGAGCACGCTGCCGTACTTGTGCGAGTTGGACGAACTCGACCTGGACCTCGCCGGCGTCCTGGCCGTTCGAGTGGCCGTTCTCTTCGTTGTCCTTTTGGTCGCTGCCATCTAGTTGAGGTTAAGCGATCGAGGAAACGCTCTGTTCCATCGGTCAGCGCCTGGCCCGCGCCGGAGCGCCGAGCGACGCGAGGGGGATCGCGCCCTGGATCGGCTGCCACAAAGCCTCCAGCTGCTCGGGGGTGAGGCGCGACCGCGAGGCGATCACGCGGCCTCCAAAGGCTGCCGATTTCACCGCCGCCCAACCGCCATTTCCGGCCATGCGCATGGGCACGGTCACGACGGCGGCCAGGGCGGCGGCCTCTTCGGCCGGCCTGGCGCCGCCGTCGAGCGTCGCCTTCGAGAGCGCGTTCGAGGCGTCCTCGTCGACCTTCCACTCGCGCGCCAACACGGTGCATTGGCTGGCGCCCAGCCGCCCGACCGCCGTGATGTAGCGAGAGACCATCGCGCCGAGAGCGCGGGGATTGGTCGCCGGGATCGCGGATGCGAACGGTGCGTAAGAGGCGGCGAACTTGATCGGCGTCAGGTGTTGGCGGCGGACCAGGGCCGAGACGGCATGCCAGGCGGCGACCGCCTCGTCATCCGAGCGGCCGCCGAAGAAGTCGATGAGCGCGGTACCCGCGCTGACGAGCGGGGCTACCGCCTCCTCGTTCGCGGCCGGAGAGTCCTCTGCCACCCGCTGCCACTCGTGCTTGCTGAGCCCGGCCAGACGGTGCGCGAAGCCGCTTCCGTTCACCGACTCGAGAGGGATCGAGTGCGCGAAAGGTTCGTACATCTGCTGCGCCTGCTCGCTCGTCATGCGGCCGCCCGACTCGATCGCATAGCCGGCGCGCTCGACGGCCGCGAAGGCCCGGCAGCGCGTGAACATGTCGAGCTCCTTCGTGCCTTCGATCGAGGCGAGGATCGACCGCACGACACCTGCGGGCTCGTCGCTGCTGTCTCGGGTGATGCTCGCCACGAGCGCGCGCCGGTCGAGCACGCGCAGCCACTGGATCGCGGTGAGCTCGGCCACCACCTTGATGAAGGTGGCCACCTCGGCGCTGTTCGTCCCATAAGGGGCGGGGGCCTTCGCCGGGACGGCGGCCGGGAGCCGTTTCCGCGGCGCTTTGATCGTGCGGATCGCATTGCTGACGGCGGCCTTCACGCGTTCCGCAGCCGCCTGGCTTTCGTCGTCCGCCAGCGAGGCAAACGGAACCACAGCCTCCAGGGGCGCCCATAGCTCCGCGACCTCCTGCTCAGACAGGTCTGAGCTGCACCCGAGCACGCGTCCCCCGTGAACGACCGTCCTGATCGCCGCCCAACCCGAGTCGCCGGTGATGTGGGCGGGGATCACGATGAGCGCGGCCATCGCGACCGACTCCTCGCTCTTGGCCTCGCGGTGCTTGGCCACTGCCTGGAGCAGGGCGCGCGAAGCGGCGGGCTCCAGGCGCCACCGGCGGGCGAGGCTCTCGCACTGCTCAGCCGACACCCCTTCGAGCTGCGCCATGAAGCGCCTCGTAAGCGGGTCGAGCACGTCCGAGCCCGACACGGGGATCAACGCCGAGAACGGGGCGTAGTGGGCGGCGAACTTGAGGGCCGGAAGCTGGCCACGTGACACCAGCGCAGACATCGCTTGCCAGGCCGCGACCTGCTTCTCCTCGCTCTTCCTGCTGAGGATGTCGAACAGGATCTCGCCCGCCTTGGACATTGGCTCGGACATACGGCCGTCCGAGCTCTGAATCGCCGCCTGGATCGAGCGAGCGGATTCACTCCCGTGGCCGGCGCCCTCCTTGGTCACCGACGCGACGAGCCGCCGGGACGCCAGGACCTGCCGCCACTGCCATGGCGTCAGCTGCGCCACGGCGTTGATGAACGCCTCCACCTCGGCCGTGTTTGGGCCGAATCGACGCGACGCGTCATCGTTAGCGCGCTGAATGCGGCCGAGCAGTCCATGGGAGGCGGGCGCCACACCTTCAATTTTGGCGGGACGAGAGCGCTTTAAGCCGGTTTAGACCGTCTCGACCTTGATCAGGTTGGTCTGGCCGGCCAGGCCTACGGGGACGCCGGCGACGACCACGACGGTGTCGCCGGGCCGCACCAGGCCGCTCAGGCGGGCGGCCTCGGTCGCGTTCGCCACCATCTGGTCCGTGTCCGTGCCGGGGCTCACGAGGAGCGGGATCACGCCCGAATACAGCGCGGTTTTCCGCAGGACCTCCGGGTGCGGGCTCGCGGCAACCACCGGCACGCGTGGCCTGGCCTTGCTGCACCTCAAGGCGGTCGTCCCGGACTCCGTGAACGCAATGATCACCCGGGCGCCCAGCTCGTCCGCGGCGGTGGCCGCGGCATGGGCGATCGCGCTCCCGATCTGCCCGGGTTCGCGCCACGGCTGCCGTGCGCGTTCGAAGGCCGGGTGTCGCTGCGCCGACAGGCAGATCCGCGCCATCGCGCGCACGGCCTCGACCGGATGCGCCCCGACCGAGGTCTCCTGGGACAGCATCACGGCGTCGGTCCCGTCCCAGATCGCGTTGGCCACGTCGGAGGCCTCGGCACGAGTTGGGCGGTTGGAGGTGACCATCGACTCCAGCATCTCGGTGGCCGTGATGACCGGGACGCCCGCGCGATTCGCGCGGTCGATCACGTCCTTCTGTATTGCTGGGAGATCGCCCAGCTTCAACTCCACTCCCAGGTCGCCTCGCGCCACCATCACGGCGTCAGCCACCTCGAGGATCTTGTTGAGGTTGCGGATGGCCTCCAGCTTTTCGAGCTTGGCGATCACAGGCGTCTTGCACTTGAGGTCGCCAAGATGCTTCTGGCAGAGCAGGACGTCCTCCGGCTGCCGCACAAACGACAGCGCCACGTAGTCAACCTCCAGCTCCACGGCCAGCTTCAGGTCTTCGAGGTCTTTCTCGGTCAGCGCCGGCATAGGCACCGGGCGGCCCGGCACGCTGACGCCCTTGCGCTCGCCCAAAAGTCCTCCGCGCACAACTGAGCACTCGGCCTCACCGCCCCCGACGCTGCGCACCACGAGCTCGATGCGCCCGTCATCGAGCATCACGTGATCGCCACGCTGGAGCGCCTCGACAAGCTCGAGGTGGCTGATCTCGATGCGGTTGTCCGCCGGCGGGAAACTCTCGACGGAGGGCGCGTCTTGCGCCCGCCTGGTGCGTGACTCGCCCGTCAGGATCACTGTTCGCCCGCGCACGAGCCGGATGAACGCGGCCTCGAGCGGGCCGGTGCGGATCTTCGGCCCCTGCAGGTCGCCCAGCAGGGCGATCGGCCGGCCCGCCGCGTCGGCCGCTTCACGCACGTCGGCCGCCACCTGCCGATGCGTCGCGTGGTCGCCGTGTGAGAAGTTCATCCGGGCCACGTCCATGCCCGCGTGGATCATGGTGCGCAGCACCGCCGGCGAAGCGCTCGCCGGTCCGATGGTGCAAACGATCCGAGTCCGGCGTACCTGCGTCACTGGTACTTCTGCACCCGCCGGCCCATCTCGTGTTCCGCCTCGACTACGCGGCGCTCGAGCTCCTCAGAGCTGATCACAGCCCCACCCATTCCGCGCACGAGGTCGCGCTGAAAACGATCTGAGGTCGCAACGGTGATCAGGTCCCCCAACTGGGAAGCGCCATACGCGATCCGCTCGATCGCCTGATCCGCCGAATGACCCTTGCGCGTGAACAACACGTGCACGCCCTCGACGACCTCCTCGCTGTTGGTCCGCGCGGTGGAGTGATGGGCATCGAACACGACGGTCACGTCCGCGCCGGCCACCATGCCGAACACCGACAGGCGCTCGATCAGCTTGTCGCGCGCGGCCTCGAGCGAAGCATCGCCCAGGAGCCGCTTGAGCTGCGGCCACGCGTGGATGACGTTGTAGCCGTCGACGATGACCCGCTCCATCAGCGAAACCTGAAGAAGGTTGACTGGCCATAGCTGATCAGGATCGACGGGACTCCGGCGAAGCTCGTGATGTGCAGCACCGACTGGAAGAAGGCCTGGCTGACCGGCGCAACGAACCAGAGCACACCGAACACCGCCAGGATGCCGAGCTGTCCGTACTGATTCGCGAGGCCCTGCAGCGAGTAGGGCAGCCAGGGCCGGATGATCCCGTACCCGTCCAGCCCGGGAACCGGCAGCAGGTTCAGGACCAACGCGATGGCTTCGATGAATCCCAGGAAGGCGATCGCGCCGAAGAAGGCGGCGTTCGTCGCGTTCAGCCACGTCGTGCTGCCGGGGAGAAGGAACGGGCTGATCACGATCAAGCCGCAGACCAGGGTGCCCACGGGTCCCGCGACCGAGACGGCCGAATCCCAGGAGCGGCTCCGCAGCGCGGCGCGGTTGATGTAGACCGCTCCGCCCGGCAATCCGATGCCGCCGAGCACGAGGAAGAGCACCGGCATCACCAGGCTGAGCAGGACGTTGGTGTACCGGAGCGGGTTGAGGTCCAGGTAGCCTGACGCGCGCACGCTCCGGTCGCCGCCGAGATAGGCAACCAGGGCGTGCGCGAACTCGTGCACGCACACCGATGTGATCCAACCGGCCAGAACGAAAATCGTGACGAACACGCCGGAGTAGGACTGGAGGACTCCAAACCACATGATCGCGCCCGACGCGACGGTGGTCGCGACCAGGCCCATGAACACAGGGCTGACCTCGAACGCTCCACGGATCGACGGCAGCGGCTTCCGGCGCAGGGCGGCATCAGGTCGGGACCGGGCAGCCGGAGCGGCCTGGTTCGACCGCGCACCCTGTGGCTGGGAGCGGCTGCCCTGCAGCCGGTCGGATTCCCCGGGCTGGAAGTCGGCCTTGGTCCCGGACTGGAGGTGGCGGCGCAGGTCGTAAAGGGTCAGCCCGGCCTTCTGGAGCGGAGCCGACGTCTCGGGCGAATCGCTGTAGAGCATCGCGAGCAAGAGGTGTATCGAATCCACCTGGTAGTGGCCCAGAACCTGGGCCTCTCGGTTGGCGTTGACCAGGAGCTGGCGGATCGAGATGGGCTGTGCGGCCCCGCCGGCCGCCGGCAGCTGCGCGACGATGGTCGAGGGATCGATGCCAAGCGCGCGGATCGCTTCGTCCGCGAGATTGCCGCGAGTCGACAGGATCGCCAGGAGCACGTCATTCGGGCTCGCGCTTCCGCCGCGGGAATTCGCGGTCGCGGCAGCGCGTTCGAGGATCTCTCGTGCGGAGCGCGTCAGCGGGATGTCCGCGGCGGCTTGTTCGAGCTCGATGGCAGCGTCAGGCACAGCGAACCAGTCTAGGAACGGCCGATGGTCCGCTGTTTGGTGACCTCATATAGCAGCGCCGCCGCGGCGGCCGATGCGTTGAGGCTCGCGATGTGACCTACAACCGGGAGGCGGACGCGCGCGTCGCACCTTTCTTTGACCAGCCGGTGCACGCCCTCTCCCTCGCTGCCGACGACGATGCAGACCCGCTGTGTGAAGTCGAACTCCCACGCTTGCATCTCGCCCCTCGGGTCGAGGGCGACGCACCAGAGGCCGGAGCGCTTGACCTCCGCGATCGCCGATGGCAGGCCAGAGACCCGGCAGATGCGGAGCAGCTCGCTCGCGCCCGAGCTCGCTTTGACAGCGGCCGGAGACAATGGCGCGCTTCTGTGCTCGGGGATGATCGCGCCGTCGGAGCCCAGGACCTCTGCGCTGCGGAGGATCGCCCCGAGGTTCTGCGGGTCCATGATCGAGTCGAGCGCCACAAGCAGCGATGGATTGGTGGCAAGGAGCTCCTTCAGCGGCCAGTCTCTGCGGGGCTTGAGCTCCGCGGCCACGCCCTGGTGTACGCCCGGGGCGATCACGTCCAGCCGCTCCGGCGCAACCACCTCGACCTGGGCGAGCCTGCCCAGCTCGTCCAGACGCGGGTCGTGCCCCAGGCCCGAGGCCTGGTACACCTTGACGACCCGACCGGCCCGCGCCGCCTCCAGCACGGCGTTGCGGCCGTGGATCAGAGGCGCCGCCGAGGCACGCAAAGAATCACCAACCGGTCGGGAGCCAAAAGGCAGACGCCGTTTCACCGGACGCGACGCCATCGCACTCCCTCCTTGGAATCCTCGAGCGCTATTCCCCTCTCCCGAAGCTCTTCGCGGATCTCGTCCGCGCGAGAGAAGTCGCGACCCTTGCGTGCCGCTTCACGCTCGGCGATCAGCCGTTCCACCTCCTGGGCCAGCCCCGGCTCCTCCGAGCGGACCACGTCGAGGTGCGCGTCGAAATCGCCGATCAAGCCAAGCAGGTCCTTGAGGCCCTGCTCGCCAACCTTGCCCGCATCGAGCGCCGAGTTCGCTTCGCGGACGAGCTCGAACACCAGGCCCACGCCCTGCGGCAGGTTGAGGTCGTCGTCGAGCGCCTCGCGATAGCCGGCACGGACCTCGCCGATCCGCCGCAGGAGACTCTCATCGTCGCTGTCTGCCGGCGCCGATCGCCGCACCCGGTCGGCAAACTCGCGCAGGCGCCGCACCTGTTCGGCGGCCGCGTGAAGCGCGTCGTCGCTCAACCGGACCCGGGTCCGGTAGTGGGCGCTCGCCAGCAGGAAGAAGCGGACCGCGACCGGGTCGTGCCCCGCGGCGCTCAGGTCCCTCAGTGTCGTGAACCCGCCGGCGCTCTTCGACATCTTCTCGCCCGTCGCGTCCGCGAGGTGCTCCGAGTGAAGCCAGTAGCGCGCGAGCTGCTTGTGGTTGGCTGCCTCCGACTGCGCGATCTCGTTTTCGTGATGCGGAAACATCAGGTCGACTCCCCCGGCATGGATGTCGAGCGTCTCGCCCAAATAGTGCTTGCTCATCGCGGAGCATTCGATGTGCCAGCCGGGCCGTCCCCGGCCGAACGCCGCGTCCCACGCCGCACCGAGCTTCTCGTCCTCCGGCTGCGCCTTCTTCCAGAGGGCGAAGTCGCTGACCGACTCCTTCTCGTACTTGTCCGCCAATACTCGCACGCCAGGCCTGAGACCGCTGCGGTCGAGGTGCGAGAGAGCTCCATAGGACGGAAAGCTTGCGATCCGGAAGTAAACGTCGCCGTCGGCGACGTACGCATTCCGATTCTCGATGAGTTCGGAGATCATCTCGACCATCTCGGAGATGTGCTCGGTCGCGCGCGGATAGTGCGTTGCCGGCTGCGCGCGAAGCGCGCCCATGTCCTCGAAAAATGCGGCCACGTACGGTTTGACGTACTCGCCGATCGTGACCCCGGCGTGCATCGCCTGGTCGAGGATCCGGTCGTCGATGTCCGTCAGGTTCATCACGTGCGTCACGTCGTAGCCGCTTACCTGCAGATGGCGGCGGATGAGGTCGTAGGCGAGAAACGCGCGCAAGTTGCCTACATGGGCGTAGTTCCACACGGTCGGTCCGCACGTGTACATGCCGGCGCGGCCTTTTGTGATCGGCTCGAACACGTCCTTCGTCCCGCTCAGCGTGTTGTGAAGGCGAAGCGTCACGGAACCGCCTCGATGAGCGCTATGGCCTGTGCCGCGATGCCGTCTTTGCGGCCCATCGCGCCGAGCCCTTCGGGTGAGGTGGCTTTCACGCTCACCCCGCCGATCTCGACCTTCATCGAGCTGGCGATGTTATCCCGCATCTGATGGAGGTGCGGATGCAGGCGAGGCTCCTCCGCGATCACCGTGCTGTCGACGTTGACGATTCGATATCCGGCCTTGCGCACCGCCTCCGCGGCTGTCGAGAGCAGGGCCAGGCTCGAGGCGCCCTTGTATCGCGGGTCGGTGGACGGAAACAACTTTCCGATGTCGCCAAGGGCCGCGGCGCCGAGCAGCGCGTCGATCACCGCATGCGTCAGCACATCCGCATCCGAATGCCCGTCCAACCCCACGGGATGACCGATCGGCACGCCGCCGAGGATCAGATCCCGGCCCGCCTTCAGTGGGTGGATGTCATAGCCGATGCCCGCTCTCAAGCCCCCGGTCCCCGTCGCGAGAGCGCGTCGGCGGCTTCCTGCTCTCTGATCAGCGCCTCCACGACGCCAAGGTCTTCGGGCGTCGTGAGCTTGATGTTGGCGGGCTCGCCTTCGACCACGGTCACCGCGTGGCCGGTCGCAGCCACCAGCTGCGCGTCGTCGTCTCCGACCAGGCCCGCGTCCGCCGCCTCGCGATGAGCGCGCGCCAGCAGCTCATAGCTGAATGCCTGCGGCGTTTGCGCCAGGACGATGCGCGTGCGATCGAGGCTCTCGACCAGGCGATTGCCCTCGACGCGTTTGACCGCGTCGCGGGGAGAGATGGCTGGGAACGCCGCCCCCGACTCCATCGCCGCCGCAAGCACCCTGCGCACGAGCGTCGCCGTCGCCAGCGGCCGCGCCGCGTCGTGCACGAGAACGAAGTCACACTCGCCCAGCGCGGCAAGGCCCGCCCGGACGGATTCCTGCCGGCTCTCGCCGCCGGCCTTGACGATCACCGGCTTGCGCGGATGCAGCGCCTGCACCTCACGCTCTGCGTTCTCGAGCCGGCTTGGCGGACCGGCGACGACGATCCGGTCCACCTCGTCGAGGGCCAGGAAGAGCTCGAGCACACGGGCCAGTGTGGTCCGTCCATTGAGCTGGACCAGAGCCTTGCTGCCGCGCCCCAGTCGCGAGCCGGAGCCCGCGGCCGCCACGATCGCTCCAACGATCACGCTGTCTCCTCGCGCTTGGGGCGATTGGGCGCGCGCCGCCCTTCGATCCCCGCCGGCTCGGCGAATATCATCCGGCCGGCCGACGTCTGGATCACCGATGTGACGGTGGCGGTGATCGTCTGATTGAGCAGGCGGCGGCCGTTCTGGATCACGACCATGGTTCCGTCGTCAAGGCTGCCGACGCCCTGGCCTTGCTCCTTGCCCTCGCGGGCGACCGTCACCACGATCTCCTCGCCGGGGATCGCGACCGGCCGCATCGCCTGTGCCAGCTCGTTGAGGTTGAGCACCGCGACGCCTTCGAGTCGCGCGATGCGGTTGAGGTTGAAGTCGTTGGTCATGATCGCCCAACCCTTGTGCTTGGCTGTGCGCACGAGGTGCGCATCGATCTCTGTGCCGGCAGGCGCGTCGTCCTCCGTCACCTGGAGGTTGATCGACGCATCCTTCTGCATCTCTGTCAGCACGTCGAGGCCGCGACGCCCGCGACGCCTCCGTGTTGCATCCGCCGAGTCCGCCACCATCTGCAGCTCGCGCAGCACGGAGCTCAGGATCACCAGCGGCATGTCGATGAAGCCGGTCTTGGCGATGTCCTGGATGCGGCCGTCGATGATCACCGACGTGTCCAGTAGAACCGCGCTGAGCCGGTGAGTCTCGGTGTCGCGGTCGCCGCCGAAGAACAACGCGGCGATCTCCTCGCGACGCGTCAGCCCGATCGAAGCTCCTTGCGCCGCCAGCAGCAAGGCCAGCACGAACGACAACGCGATTCCGTACGGCGCGACGAGGTCGCGGATGAAGACGCCGATGAGCACGGCGATGACGAGGCCGACGACCATGCCTAGAAGACCGCTCAACAGGTCGGGCAGCGGAGTGCTCGTAAGCCGGAAGTTGAAGGTCCGCCATCCACCGAGCAGGTACGGCGTACCCAGGTAGGCGAAGATCAATCCTTCCAGCGTGGTCAGCCCGATGATGATGTATCCGGGGTGTGGGTTGCCCACACTGCGGACCATGAAATAACCGAGCACAAAACCACCGACCACTCCGAGCCCCGCCCCTAACCACCGGGCGAGACACTCGGAACGCTTCACGGGTTACCTCCTCAGGAGACCGATACCTCGGTTCCTGCGATGAATGCGCCAGACCTCATGGGTGAAGAAAAAGCGGCGGAGACGGCCTCCGCCAGGGTCCGGACCTCGACGACTTCGAGGCCGGCGTGCCGGCCGGCTCTTGCGCCGGACGGAATCAAAGCGCGCGTGAGTCCATGCCGAGCCGCCTCCTGGAGGCGGCGATCGAGCTGGCCCACGCGGCGCACCTCACCAGTCAACCCCAGCTCACCGATGACAACCAGGCCGTCTGGCAATGGCCTGTTGTTCTGGTTGCTGACGATCGACAGGGCGAGACCGAGATCCGCGGCCGGCTCCGTCACCCGGATGCCGCCCGCGACGCTGACGAAGATGTCCGACTTCCCGAACTTGTAGGTGAGGCGCTTTTCCAGCACCGCAAGGATCATGTGAAGGCGGTTGACGTCGATTCCGTTCGCGATCCTCCTCACCATGCTGTTCTCCGTGCTGTTGACCAGGCTCTGGATCTCGACCAGCAGGGGCCTGGTGCCTTCGAGCGCGGCCACGATCGCCGTGCCCGGCGACGAGCTGGCGGACGAACCAAGCAGCGCAGCCGAGGGGTCTGGAACCTCTTCCAAACCTGTCTCGCCCATCGCGAAGACACCGATCTCCTCAGCCGAGCCGAAACGGTTCTTCATCGCCCTCAGGATGCGAAGCTCCTGTCGCCGGTCGCCTTCCAGGTACAGCACGGTGTCAACGATATGCTCCAGGACCCTCGGCCCGGCAATCGAGCCGTCCTTTGTGACGTGTCCCACCAGGAAGATCGGAACCCCGATCTCCTTCGCGAGGCGCATCAGGCGCGCGGCCGACTCTCGAACCTGGGTCACGCTGCCGGCGCTGCCTTCGAAGCCGGCGTCGCTTACCGTCTGGATCGAGTCGATGATCACGAGGGCGGGCGGTACGGCCGAGATGGCGTCGCAGATCACGTCGAGGTCGTTCTCGGCGAGGAGGAAGATCCCCGACTCCAGGGCGCCCAGCCTCTGCGCCCGCATGCGGATCTGCTGGGCGGACTCCTCTCCAGAGACGTAGAGCACCCGATCGTTGACTTTCAGGGCGCCCCGCGCGCGCCCGGCGGAGGCGACCTGGGCGGCGGCGTGCATGAGCAGGGTCGATTTGCCGACGCCAGGCTCGCCGCCGACCAGGACCAGGCTGCCCGGCACGATCCCGCCTCCAAGCACCCGGTTCAGCTCGTCCCAGGCCAGCGCCTGGCGCGGTGCGGCCTCGCTCGAGATCTCGACCAGGGCGACGGGTTGGGCCCCGGCACGCGAACTTCTCAATGCGCCCTGCGCGCGCCCGGCGGGCGATCCAACTTTTCCGGCCGCGGGCTTGCGGACCTGGAACTCTTGCAGCGTGTTCCAGGCCTGGCAGTGCGGGCACTGGCCGGCCCAGCGGAGGCTCTCGCCACCACATTCGGTGCATACAAACGTGATCGTGGTCTTGGGCATGGGAGGGACTACTCTCCCACCCACGATAGGTATTTACAAGTGCGCCGGTAACGTTTTACCGGCTGAGCCGTTTATTTTTTGAGAGGAACCGAAATCGACCCGATTCCTTGAGGCGTGAAAGGCGCCGCCCTGATTACCCCCGGGGCGGCGTCCCGCGCTCCAGGTCTGCAAGGCGGTCGAGCGCCGCCAGGGGACCGTACTGCGCGAAGACGTCGGGCAGCGCTGTGCTCAGGCTCGGCTGGACCTGAGTCGCGAGCCGCACCCGTACCTCCATCGAAAGCTCCGGGCGACGCCTCGCGTATGCCGAAACAAAGCGACGCAGCTCGGGTTCGAGCCGGCGCAGCGTGAGCTCCGACGCAGATGCCGGTGCGTAGGCGGGCGGGGGTGGTGTCGGGGGCGCGCCCGCCGTAGGCCAGCGTGCCCCGGGGAGCTGCCAGAGCCAGACATGGTCCGAGTCCTTGACCACGATGGTCCCGGCCGCCAGGTCGCCCAGCCGCTTGCCCTTGCCGTTCGCGAACAGCACGATCAGCCCGACACCGTACGCGTAAGGGAGGAAGTCGACGATGCGGACGATGTTGCGGATGCCGGCCTGCGTGAAGGTGAGCGGCTCGCCGCGGTCGCCGACCGCGCGAAGGCGGAACGCCTTCTTGCCGATCGTCTGCCCAGACCACAACGATTCGCTCAGCCAGAAGTACCCGAAGATCACCACGAAGCTCCCGATGAGCGCCACCAGCGTGGCTGTGACCGAGCCGACGATGGAGATCGCGAGCGCGACGAAGTAGACCGCCGCGAGGATGACGCTGATGATCAGGAGGTCGAGGATCTGCGCGATGGCACGAGTTCCAAGACCGGCGACCTGGTAATCGAAAGAGACGCGTTCAGGGGTGGCGACGACCAGGTCGCCGTCCGGCAGCGGCTGCATGTCAGGTAATTTTGGCCTTGTATTGAGAGCGGAAGACTTCGTCGCCATCCGTCAGGACGACTGGAACCGGCTCGAGGATCTGCTCGCGCGAGCAGGTGGCGGGAATCTCAACGGTCTCGCGCCGGCGCAGGTGTTGACGATGGCCGCCCTGTACCGGCGCGCGACCGCGGACCTGGCTCGCGCCCAGCGCGACTGGCCCGGCGAGCCCGTCCATCGCTACCTCAACGGCCTGGTCGCCCGCGGTCACGGCACCGTCTACCGGCGGGGGGGCGAGGTCTGGAAACGGATCCGCGCGTTCTACACCGAAACCCTTCCGCGCACTTACCGTGAGTCGGCGCCATACCTGCTCGCCTCAGGAGCGCTCCTGTTCGTGCCGGCGATCGTGAGCTACTTCGTGGTCCTGGCCGACCCGAATGCGGCTTATGCGATCGCGCCGCCGCAGCTGATCGATTCGGTCCACAACCACCAGCTGTGGACCCACATCCCGCCGGGCGCCCGTGTGGAGGCGGGCGGGTTGATCATGATCAACAACATCTGGGTCTCGATGCTGGCATTCGCTTTGGGTGTCTTCTTCGGGCTGCCGGTGATCTGGGTGATGATCACGAACGGGATCAGCCTCGGCGGATTGTTCGGACTGACCCAGGGCTACGGACTCAGTGGCGGCCTGCTCGATTTCGTGATCGGACACGGAGTGCTCGAGCTCTCGATCGTGATCGCGCAGGGCGCTGGCGGCCTGATGCTCGGCTGGGCGCTCATCTCTCCGGGAAATCACAGCCGTTCCGACGCGCTCGCCAGGGCGGCGCCACGCGCCTTCACGCTGCTGCTCGGCCTCGCTCCCCTGCTCGTCGTAGCGGGAACGATCGAGGGCAACATCTCACCGTCGAGCGCGCCGTTCCTCGTCAAGCTGACGATCGGGCTCACCACCGGGTTGCTTCTCTATTCCTACCTGTTGCTCACCGGGCGGCGCCTCACCTCTACAGGAGAGCTCGTTCTTTCAACTCCAGGTACCGCTCGACAAGGGCCGGGCTGAGACTTCCGGCCACCACGTCCAGCCCCAGCACCCCGCCCCGCCGGAGCAGCTCGAAGCTCTCACGGCGGCTCGCGACGAAGTGCTCAGCAGCCGCCCATTCGTAGGCTCGCGCCGAGGTGTCGATCGGCGAGTCGCGGGCGCTGAGAACGGCGGGGTCGGACATTGCCACGACGAGCACCAGGTGCTTGGCAGACAGTCGCAGGGAGTGCGCGAGGAGCTCTTTCGAAGCCTCTGGATCCTGTATGTCGGTGAGCAACACGACCATCGATCGCCGGCCCAGGCGCAACGCGAGAAGGGTCATGGCATGGCCGAAATCCGGCTCGACGGACTCTGAGCTTATCGAGTAAAGCGCCTCGGTCAGCCGGCGGATCTGTGCAGGTCCGCGCTCAGGCTTGATGAAACCCGTGACATGGTCGTCGAACGTCATCAACCCGACGCGATCTCCATACGCATTCGCGACCCAGGCGAGCATCAGGGCGGCATTGACAGCATGGTCGAGCTTGTCGAGGTCTCCCGCCGGCGCGGCCATGAGGCGGCCGCAGTCGATCGCGATCATGACGTTCTGGCCCCGCTCCGCCTCCACCTCGACGACGACGGGATGGTCGCGGCGGGCGGTGGCGCTCCAGCTCACACGCCGAATGTCATCGCCGCGTACGTACTCACGCAGGCCCGCGAATGCCGTGGACGCGCCCGGCGGCCGAGCGCGCCGCAGCCCCACCATCGCGCGCAGGCCGCGCCGCAGCGTCAGCTGGATGCGCTTGATCGCGACCACGTTGGGAAAGACAGCGACCTCGTCCGGGTGCTGCAGGCGGACCTGCCTGCGCCACCAGCCCTCGTCGCGCCAGACCTGGAGATCGACGGGCCCAAACCGGTAGGCGCCGCGCTTTGGCGAGGAGGTCTGGTACGTCACCTGCAGCCGGCCCGCCCCGTCGAAGCGGCCCGTGACCTCGCGAGGTTGCGGCTTGAGGTCGGCGGGCGCGTGGTCGGCAACCCTCGCATTCAGCCCCGCCGCGGCCGGGTTCTCCACGACCACCGCCACCTCCTCGCGCTCGCCGAGGGAGAAGGGTTCCGGCTTCACGCGCCGGACGAGGTAGCCCGAACGGCCCGGCAGAAGCGCGAGGTCTCGAGCGGCAACGATCACCAGCCCGGCGTTGTAGATCACCGCGACAAAACCCAGCACGGGCGAGACGACCCCGAGCGCTATGAGCCCGGCGCCGATGGAGACGGCCCAGAGCAGCCGGGGCTGTGGCGCGAGCCCGCGTGTCATGTTCTGACTGCGCCCTGCGCGCGCCCGGCGGTTCTCAGTGCGCCCTGCGCGCGCCGGGTGGTGAGCCGGTTGCAGTGGTTGTTCAGCGCGGAGGTACGACCCGGCCGGCCACCGCTTCCAGGACGCTGTCGGGCGTCTGTCCACCAACCTCCGCCTCCGGACGGAGGATCAGGCGATGGCGAAAGGCGGGTGCGAGCAGCGCTTTCACGTGGTCCGGCGTGACGAACTGCTGGCCTTCGAAGGCTGCATACGCGCGTGCGGCCAGCATGAGCAGCACCTCGGCGCGCGTGCTGGCGCCGAGTGCGATCTCAGGCGCCGTCCGGGTGGCTGACGCGAGGTCCACGACGTACGACCGGATCTTCTCGTCGAGGACCACTTTCGCAACCTCGGCTCGGCACGCCTCGACGTCATCCGCGCCGAGCACAGGCTCGACGCCTGCCTTGACCGGGTCGCGCAGCTCAATGCCGGACTCCCAGCGCCGCAGCACCTCCATCTCGTCATCGCGCGATGGATAGTCGAGGCGCACCTTGAACAGGAAGCGGTCCTGCTGTGCTTCCGGCAGCGGGTAGGTGCCCTCGTATTCAATCGGGTTCTGAGTCGCCAGGACGAAAAAGGGCGCGGGAAGCGCAAGCTGCCGGCCCTCGAGCGTCACCCCGCGTTCCTCCATCGCCTCCAGCAGCGCCGACTGGACCTTGGCGGGGGCGCGATTGATCTCGTCGGCGAGCAGCACGTTGGTGAAGATCGGCCCGCGACGCAGCGCAAACGTGCGGCTGGTCAGGTCGTAGACGGAGGTGCCGACGATGTCGGCGGGCATGAGATCGGGCGTGAACTGGACGCGGCCGTACTCGAGCGTCAGGGCGCGGGCTATCGATTTGGCGAGCAGCGTCTTACCGGTGCCCGGAACGCCCTCGAGAAGCACGTGGCCCTGGGCGACCAGCGCGATCGCGCACAGCCGGATCGCCTCCTCCTGGCCGACGACGGCCTTGATGAGCTGCTCGCGCAGCCGGGCATAGAACTCGGGTGCGGCCAAATTCGTCGAGCGCGCCATCAGGTCACCCTATCGGACGTCAGGGTTCGAGCGCGCTGTCCGGGTGCCGCGGGATGAGCGATCCGATGGAGCCGCTGCGCCGCCTTCAGCAGGTCTCCTTCGCTGGCCGCCGAGGCATGGAGGGCGTTCTCCGCCTCGGCGAGGTCGGCGGCAAGCCCGGGCACGCGCACCCACAGAGCATTCCAGAAGCGCTCACGCGGCTGCAGTGGAATGCCTGTTTGCGCCGCCACGGCACGCTCCGTGGCGACAGCGAGCAGGCCCAGGGTCACAGCGCGCGCGCCGGAACGGCGAAGCAGCTCCCCGACCGCGACGGCCCACTCCACATCTGTGCGGGCCCGCTCGCTTGGCCTGGCGATGAGCGGACCGAATGACCGACCCCGGAGCACGAGCCCCGCGAACACCGCGACGAGCAGCCAGATCAGCGCGGCGCCCCAGGAGGTCGTGACCCATGCCTGCGGCGAGAAGTCGCTGATGACAACGCCGTGGTGGTACTCGTCGAAGGTCACGGTTGCGCTGGGGCTCGCGAGCGCCAGGAGGTCGGCCAGTAGACGGCCGTTGTCCTGCTTGTCGAGGTATCCGTTGCAGAGCACGAGCGGGTCGGCCAGCACGATGACGGCGCCTGATGAGACTCGCTGCAGGTATCCCGTAGCCAGGCCGTCCGCCGTGCGCAGAAACGGAACCTGGTCGGCGCCAGGGTCCAGCGGCATCACGAGTGAGCCGCCCGAAACCTTCGAGACTCCCGAGACGATCGGGTTGGCCAGCTGCGTGTCGCCGCGTGAGTAGCCGCCCAGCCGAGTCACCCCGAACTGGCGGTCGAGCTCAGGATCACCCTGCTCCGACGCGTAGATGAGGATCCCGCCCGAGCGGACCCACAGGCGTGTTCGCTCGGCTTCGTCGGATGAATAGGGGCTGGTGGGGGTGAAGACGAACATGATCCCGAAGGGCTCCGGGGGCCCGAAAGTGCCGCTGGGTTCTGGGGTCGGGTGACCCATGGCCTGCGCGAAAAGGCGCGCCGCCGAGGTTCCGTTGGCTGCATCACTTGTCGAGCTGTGCTCGGGTGAGTCCTGGTGCGGCTGCACGAGAAAGGCCACGGCCGCGATCGCGATGGAGATCAGGCCGGCGACAACCCAACCGCGCGCGCCCCTCACGCCGCAGCCTCGGCCGGCTGCCGGAATGGCGCGGCGACCAGCTTCGCGCGCTCATAGGTGGGCAGGTCAACTTCACGACCCCCGTAGACGGCCGCCTCGAAAGGCAGCAGGAGAGGACTCAGGCGTCCCGGGTCCGAGGCGCGCTGGAAGATCTCCCGGACAGTGAGCGGGCTTCCATCCCAGGTGCGCTCGCCTGCCAGCGTGGCAGCGACGCCCGCACACAGGTTCCGGATCGCGGCGACTCGGTCGCCCCTTGCGGCGAGACGATCGGCCTCGACGAAATAGTCCCCCGGCTCGCGAGGACCGTCCGGCTGGTTGGCCATGAGCGCCTCGGTGAATCGACCGCGAGTGGAGCGAAACACGATGAAAGCCACCGCCGCGACGACCACCGCGCCCACCACGTAAAAGAACCAACCGGGCGCGGTCGTGCCGCCGCCGCCGAAGAGCAACCGCAGCAGCTGGTCGATGCGATCGTGTACCCACTGCCCGAAACGGTCGAGCAGAGATGGTGGCCTGTGAAGTGCGTCGTAGCGGTGCATTGCCAGCACGTCGTGGAGGCGCTGCTTCGCAAGCTGCGGGTCCGAAGTGCCGGCCGGCTGGTCCAGCGCGGCGAGGAGCGTCAACAGCCTGTTCTTCGCGTCTTCATAGTCCGGCGGCCGTCGTTGCAGATCCGACAGGATCTCCAGCTGAGTTGTGCCGGTGCCGGCTTCGAGAGCGCTGACGGCGTTGCGCGCGTCGGTGGCATCGTTGGGCGCGGCGGCTCGGATGAGGTTGTAGGCGTCTTCGACGGCTTGTCGGTATGTCGGAGGGGCCGGCGGATCCGCCGGCGCCGCCAGCACGCGCAGCGGCGCCAGCGCCAGGAGCAACGCTGTCGAAGCAAGGGCCCGCGCCAGGACGTGGTGCTTCAGGTGAGCCTCGCCAACCCGAGCGCGGCCGGAGGTGGTGGTGGGGGTAGCGCCTGCGCCAGCTGGAACAGGTCCAGGCCTTCACGCCGGACGCGAAGGTCGAAATAGATCAGCACGACGGCGATCTGGAAGACGGGGTTGACGAGCGAGTCGACGATCACGCCAGTCGCACCCGAGATCCAGATGACGATCACGGGCGAGATGACTAGCTGAAGCAGCGTCTGTCCCAACGCGATGAATGCGCTCAGTGCGAAGCGCACCGCATAAAAGACGATGAAGATCAAGAAGACGATCAGGAACGTGCGCCACCAGCGGCCTTCGACGAGTCGCCAGCTGCGGCTCATCGCGGCTCCAAGACCCGCGTTCTCGATGAACATCACCGGCATGACCACCAACCAGCTCACCCAGATCCAGATCCACAGCGGAAGGAGACAGAACGCGATCACCATCAGACCGAAGAGGAGCCAGTAACCGAGGAGCTGAAAGTAGCGGCGCATCACGCCTCTCAATACGCCTGCCGGGGTGACCGGGCGGCCGAGCGCGGATTCGCACGCGGCGAACGTAACCGCCCCGTAGAAGAAGGGAATCAGCACCAGGGAGATCACAAGGACGACCGCTGCCGCGACCAGGGTCGGCCCGAGGAAGCTCAGATTGGGCGCCTCGCCTGGGGTGGTCGATTGAAGAAGTCCGTTGAACAGTGCGTAGGAGAAGAACCCAGAAAGACCAGCCGTAGGCAGCGACACGAGCACCGAGAGTCCCGCGAAAAGAAGGAAGTGGCGCCGGTACATCCGAAAGGTTTCGTCGAGGAGATCGCCGATCTCGAGCGGGCGCAGCCGGAGCGGGGGTTTGGCGCTCACCTCCGCCAATTGTGGGCTACCACCTGGGTTGATTCGCCCCGAGAGCTCGCGGCCGAATGGGCACACCCCCGGCGGGGCCCTCCCTCGTTTTCGGCTCCCCTGCGCGCAAGCGGCGATAACGATGGGACCTATTGATTGCCCCCGAGCCGGCGACGCCTACCGCGCACGAACTTAGCGCGCGCGTGCGGCGTTGCCAACCCAGGTTGTTAAGCCGAGCAGCCTCCAGGCCTGGCGACGGTTAGGGTTTGGCCGCCCCTGTGCCCGCGGGTTCCTTGTGACGGTGCTTGACCGGCGTGAACTTGAGGCTGTCCTCGCCGTCGACGTCGATCTGAACCGTGTCGCCCCGCGTGATCTTTCCGCGCAGCAGATGCTCGGAAAGCTGGTCTTCGATCCGGTTTGTGATGACGCGCCGCAGGGGCCGCGCGCCATAGGTCCGGTCGTAGCCTTCCTTGGCGAGCAGGTCCTTGGCGGCATCCGTCACCTCGATCGTTATCTGCTGCTCCACCAGGTGCTTGCTCAGCTTGTTCAGCTGCAGATCGACGATCTGCCGGATCTGGGCCGTCGTCAGGCTCTTGAACACGACCACCGCATCGACGCGGTTGAGAAACTCTGGCCGAAACATCCGCTTGAGCTCCTCGTCGATTTTTTCTTTCGTGTTCTTGTGACGGCGCTCGACCTCTTCCGACTCGTCGACGACCGCCGGCTGGAACCCGAGTGACGTGCCTGCCTGGTTGACGTCTCGAATGCCGAGGTTGGAGGTCATGATGATCACGGTGTTCGCGAAGTTGACCACCTTGCCCTTGGCGTCGCTGAGGCGCCCGTCTTCGAGGATCTGCAGCAGCATGTTGAACACTTCGGGGTGGGCCTTCTCGATCTCGTCGAAGAGGATCACGGAGTAAGGCCGGCGCCGCACAGCCTCGGTCAGCTGGCCGCCCTCGTCGTAACCGACGTAACCGGGAGGTGAGCCGACCAGTCTTGCGGTCGTGTGCCGCTCCATGAACTCGGACATGTCGAGCTTGATCAAATTGTCTTCCGAGTCGAACAGGTACTCGGCAAGGGCACGCGCCAGCTCGGTCTTCCCGATGCCGGTTGGTCCCAGGAAGATGAACGAGCCGATCGGGCGCCGCGGGTCTTTCAGGCCCGCCCGGGCGCGCCGCACCGCCTGCGAGACAGTCTTGATCGCCTCGTCCTGGCCGACCATCCGCTTGTGGAGCTCTTCCTCCATGCGAAGCAGTCGCGACGTCTCTTCTTCGACCAGCCGAGACACGGGCACGCCTGTCCAGGCGGCCACGATTTGCGCGATGTGTTCTTCGTTGACCTCGGGGACCGTCTCACCTAGCTTGTCACGCCACGCGGCTTCCTTGAGCGCAAGCTTGTCCTGCAGCTTCTTGACCTTGTCGCGCACGCTCGCTGCGGCCTCGAAGTCCTGCTTGTTGACCGAGTCGTCCTGGTCCGACCGATGCTTCTTGATCTCCTTCTGCAGCTCCTTGAGCTCGTCTGGGATGGTCGTCAGCTTCATCCGGACGCGGGCGGACGCTTCGTCGATCAGGTCGATCGCCTTGTCAGGCAGAGCTCGGTCGCTGACATAGCGATCGCTCAGCACGGCCGCGGCATGCACGGCGTCGTCGGTAATGGTCACCCGGTGGTGCTTCTCATACAGCGACTTCACGCCGTTCAGGATGTCGATCGTCTGCGCGACACTCGGCTGGTCGACATACACCGGCTGGAAGCGGCGCTCGAGAGCCGCGTCCTTCTCGATGTACTTGCGGTACTCGTTGAGCGTCGTGGCGCCAATGCACTGAATCTCGCCACGTGCGAGAGCGGGCTTGAGAATGTTGGCTGCGTCGATCGCGCCCTCAGCCGCGCCAGCACCCACCAGCGTGTGAAGCTCGTCGATGAAGAGGACGACCTCGCGACTCGACCGGATCTCGTCGAGGATCTTCTTGAGACGCTCTTCGAACTCACCGCGGTACTTGGTCCCTGCCACGAGGGCGCCCATGTCCAGCGTCAGCACCCGCTTGTGCTGCAGCGACTCCGGGACGTTGCCCAGGTTGATCTGCTGAGCCAGACCCTCGGCGATGGCGGTCTTGCCCACGCCTGGTTCGCCGATCAGGGCCGGGTTGTTCTTGGTCCGGCGGCTGAGGATCTGGATGACGCGTTCGATCTCCGTTTCGCGTCCGATCACAGGATCGAGCTGGTTGCGGCGCGCAAGCTCGGTCAGGTCGCGACCGAACTGGTCGAGCAGCGGCGTCTTCGACGGTTTCTTGGGAGCCGGCTCCGCCTCGGTCTCCGCGCTGGAGTCGTGGAGCAGCCGCTCGATCTCGGAGCGTACCTTCTCGAGCGTTGCGCCCAGGTCTTCGAGGACGTGAGCTGCGATGCCCTCACCTTCGATCAGCAACCCAAGCAGGAGGTGCTCGGTGCCGACGTAGTTGTGGCCCATCCGGCGCGCTTCCTCGAAGGAGATCTCGATCACCTTCTTGACACGCGAGGTCGGAATGATTTGCTGGATGATGATCCGCTCGTTCCGCCCGAGGACCGACTCGATGGTCTGGCGGACTTTGCCGATCTCCACGCCAAGGTTGTTGAGGACCTTGGCGGCCAGGCCTTCACCCTCGCGAAGCAAGCCCAGGAGCAGGTGCTCGGTGCCGATATAGCTGTGGTGCGATCGTTCTGCTTCTTCTTGAGCGAGCGTCAGAACCTTCTTGGCCCGCTCAGTAAATCTCTCAAACGGATACAAGGTCTATTCCTCCTGGATTCCTACGCCTAGGGTGGGGCCAGCACCTCCTCGAACGTTGCTTTGGCACCTCTCGGTACCTCCGCACCTAATATAAACGTCCAACTCGACCAACGGATTTCTTTGGGCGGAGGCGCGGTGAGACCGTTTCTCGGGCGCCTTGGCGGTTACCTCCCTGCGGCGATCGCCCTGGCCCTTCCTGTCGCCTTCTTACCCGCAGCGGAAGACTCCTTCATCCTGCCGCGCGCGTCGATCGTGATCATCGGTGCCTGTCTGGGGGCTGGGTTGGCCTTGATTGTGCCCAGCGTGGTCCGTTTGGAAACAATGCGCTGGCCGCTTGCTGCCGCAGGCGCTGCAGCGTTCCTCGCCTTTGTTTTCTCAATCTCGTGGCCTCTGAGCTTCTCCGGCTCATACACACGATACGAGTCCTTGCCGATGCGGATCGCCTATCTCGGCCTGTTCGCCGGGGCCGTCTGGCTCATGCGGAGCAAGCGGCAACGCGACTGGGTGGTGGCGGCATTGGTCTTCGGGACTGGGGTGGCCTGCCTCGAGGCATTGCTCCAATGGGCTGAACAGGTGCCCTACCGCCCGGACGGGAACCTCGGGAACGCCAACCTCCTGGGCGCGTTGATAGCGATGGCCTTTCCTCTGGCGGTCATGCGCGGGCTGCGAGGCGACAGATTCACGGTTGCCTGGTGGATGGCTGTTGCGGTCCTGATCGGCGGACTCTTCGCCACGACCTCCCGGAGCGGCGCTCTTGGAGCGGTCTCGGGCTGCTTGGTATTGATTGTGCTTGGCTTTCGGAGCAGGCGCCGCGTGGTTGTCTCCGCGTTGGCCGCGGGCGGGGTGCTGGCGGCGGCGCTGTGGGCGATCGTTGCGGGCCCACTGAGCCAGCTCAACGGCGACCCTGCTCAAAGCCGACTCCAGCTGTGGCCGGATGCCCTCCACATGATCGCTGCACGCCCGCTGACCGGCTGGGGGGAGGACGCCACCGGCCTCGTGCTCGGCCGGTTTGTCACCGGCAACTGGGCTCCTGGAGTGACCTATGACCGCACGCACTCAGGGATTCTCGAGATCGGAGCCACGCAAGGGGTCATCGGACTCGTCGCGATCAGCTTGATCTTGGTCGTGCTGTTTCGGGCCGTCTATCGATACCGCTTCAGCGACTCAGTTGCGGCCCTCGGAGGAGCCTGTGTTGGATACAGCATCTCGGTCCTCTTCAATTTCGATTGGGCCCCCGCCACGGGTGCTTTCTGGCTCGTTGCAGGAACGTTGTGGTCAGCGGTCCGCAGCGTTCAGGCCGATCAGGTCGCGCCGGCGACGACGCCGGCTCCGACGGCGGGCGTCCCGGCGGCGTGGCGATCTGTCGCTGCGATCGTGATGGCGCTGGCGGCGCTCGTGCTCGGAGCCCTGCCCGTGCTGGCCGACATCTGGTATCTGCAAGGGCGCGCCGAGCTGGCGGTGCGCATCGACCCGCTACAGGCGCGCTATCACTGGGCCCTCGGCCAGGGTCTCGTCGCGCGTGGTTCGGCGGCCCAGGGTGTGGAGGAGATGAGACATGCAGCGGCCCTGGGCGAGAGCGACCCGGGTCTCTATGTTGAGCTCGGCGACGCGGAAGCTCAGCTGGGCCGGATCGCCGATGCCCGCCGGGACTACCGCCGAGCCCTTGAGATCGACGCTTACTACGCTCCCGCGAGCCAGCGGCTGGCCGCCATGGGAAGTTGAGGCGAACGAAAGGAAGGCAACTCGGCTTGTCAAGAACCGACGGCGCTGGAGGCTAGGACTCGTCCTCTACGTCGTCGTATTCCGCCGGCCCCGACTCGGCACGCCCGTTGGCCAGGCTGGCCGGCGGTGCCGAGAGCTGCTTCAGGCTCAGAGAGATGCGCCGGCGGGCGGTGTCGATCCCGATCACCTTGACCTGGAGCGTCTCCCCCACCTTCAGCACGTCCTCTGTCCGCTCCACGTGATCCCACGACAGCTCGGAGATGTGGAGCAAGCCCTCGATCCCTTGCATGATCTGAAGGAAGGCGCCGTACTTCTTGGTCTTGGTGACCTGCCCTTCGACGATCGAGCCGATGGGCATCGACTGCACGAGCCGTTCCCACGGGTCCTGCTGCAGCTGCCGCAGGGACAGCGAGATCCGCGTCTGCTCGGGGTCGAGCTTGATCACCTTCACCGTGACCTCTTCCCCCAGCTGGAGGACGTCGGTCACCTTGGAAACACGATCCCACGACAGCTCGGAGATGTGGATCAATCCATCGGCGCCGCCGATGTCCACGAACGCCCCGTAGCTTGTGATGCCTGAAACCGTCCCCTTGACGGTGGCTCCGGTCTGAAGCCTGCTGAAGAGCTCTTCCCGCTTGCGGGCGCGATCCTCGTCCTCGGCGGCCTTCTGGCTGACGATCAGCCGGTTGCGCTTTCGGTTGACTTCGAGAATCTTCACCGGGATTCGCTGGCTGACCAGCGACTCCAGGCTGCCGGCATAAGCTCGCGCGACCTGGCTCGATGGCAAGAAGCCCCGCAGGCCGAGGATGTTGACGATCAGTCCGCCCTTGTTCTGCTCACGCACATCGGCTTCGATCACCGACCCGTCTGCCTGCTTCTCAGCTGCCACGATCCACGTCGTCTCCGCCCGCGCGCGGCGCAGGCTGAGGACCACGTTGCCTTCCTCGTTCTCCGGCTGGAGGACATAGACCTTGATCTGGTCGCCGGGCTCGAGCCCGACCGCGTCCACATCGCCGCGCATCCCGAGCTCCTTGCTCGAGATCACGCCTTCAGCCTTCGCGCCAATGTCCACCAGGACCTCATCCGCGTCGACCCGCACAACGATTCCATCGACGATGTCCCCATGGTTGGGGGTCTTGAAAGCCTCCGACTCGTAGTGGAGGTAGTCTTCCATGGTCATCGGGGCGGATAAGTCTCGGTCGGCGTCCTCCTTTTGCTCGGTCAGGACAGCACCGGACTCATTGAACAACGCACTTTCCCCCTAAGGTTTATTGGTGTGGTGTTGGTCGTCAAAACGGCCTCCGCCAATACGAACTGCCATTGTAACCCAGAACTGACGGTTATCCAGGAAACACCTTGGAGAGATCGTGGTTGTCGATCAGCCTCGTGGTTCCGATCCGAACCGCGAGCACCGCCAGGGTCCCGGGAGGCGCAAAAGTCTCCGGATCGACGACCTCGGCGTACTCGACACCGGCGAGCGGCTCTGCCTCCAACCGGTCGCAGAGCACCCTCCGAAGCTGCACCGGACGCTGCTCCCCGGCTGCATAGGCGGCTGTCGCCAGGCGCAGGGCCGAGCTCAGAGACGCGGCAGCGATACGTTCTTCGGGGCCCAGGTACGCGTTGCGCGAGCTCAACGCCAGCCCGTCCGCCTCCCGGACCGTGGGGCAAACGCGGATCTCGACCTGGAAATCGAGATCCCGTGCGAGCCGCTTCACGACCGCCGCCTGCTGGGCGTCCTTCTGCCCGAAGTACGCGCGGTCGGGTTCCACGGCGTTGAGCAGCTTGCTGACCACAGTCGCCACGCCGTCGAAATGACCCGGACGGGCAGATCCCTCGAGCGGGTCCCCGATGCCCGAGACGTGCACGCGAGTGCCGGACCCCGCGGGGTACATGACCTCGACGGAGGGTTTGTAGACGGCATCGACGCCGGCCCGGGTCATGAGCTCGGTGTCGTGGGCTGGGTCGCGCGGGTAGCGCGCGAAGTCCTCGCCAGGCCCGAACTGGATCGGGTTCACGAAGAGGCTGACCACGGTGATCCTGTTTTCGCGGCGCGCCTGCTCGATCAGGCTGCGATGGCCGGCATGAAGCGCCCCCATGGTCGGCACCAGCCCGATCGAGAGCCCTTGAGCGCGCCACCGCCGCGACGCGGCGTGCATCGCGGCGGGAGCTTCGAATACGGCGAACGGGCTACCCGGCGCCGTACTTGACCTCTTGAATTTCTCCGTCTTTTGCCGGCGCCGGCGTCGAGCCGTTGGCCGAGTACCCGTGCTCGGGACCAGGGAACTCGCCGGTCTCTACCTCTCGGGCAAACCGCTGGGCGGCGTTGCCGATCTCCTCGGCGAGGTTGGCGTAGCGCTTGACGAACTTTGGCGCCTTGCCGGTGGTGAGCCCGAGCATGTCGTGGTACACCAGCACCTGGCCGTCGGTGCCTGGTCCCGCCCCGATGCCGATCGTCGGAATGCGAAGGGCCTGGGTGACCTTGCTTCCGAGATCGCTGGGCACGCCCTCGAGGACGAGGCTGAACGCGCCCGCCTGCTGGAGAGCCTTGGCGTCGGCCAGGATCCGCGCGGCCTGAGCCTGGCCCTTGCCCTGCACCTTGAAGCCGCCCATCTGATGGACGAACTGAGGCGTCAGCCCAAGGTGGCCCATGACCGGTATCCCGAGCTCGGTCAGGCGGCGCGTGATCTCGATCACGGGACCGCCACCTTCCATCTTGATCGCGTGCATGCCACCCTCTTGAAGGAAGCGCCCGGCGCTCGCGATCGCCTGCTCGGCGGACACGTGATACGACATGAACGGCATGTCGCCGACCAGCAACGCCTGGCGGGAGCCCCTCGCGACGGCCTTGGCGTGGTGGATCATCTCGTCGAGGGTCACCGGCAGCGTGGTCGGGTAACCGAGCATCACCATCCCGAGGCTGTCCCCGACCAGCAGGATCGGAATGCCTGCCTCGTCGAGAATCCGCGCGCTCAGGAAGTCATACGCGGTGATCACCGAGAAGCGGCGATGCTCGTCCTTGAACCTCTGAACGTCCAGCACCGTTGTCATGTGCGCCGTCTCCTTCGGGTCGCTGCCGCTCGAGCGGTCAACGCCCTTCGCATCTGCTCGGCCGCCGCAGGCTCAAGGCCCGCCTCCACTGCGATCTCGAGCGCGATCAGGCCGAGCATACGATATAAATCCGCCGTGGGTCCCGAGAGGGCGGCGAGGTGCCGCTCGACCGTGTTCACGTCTCCCCGCCGGACCGGCCCCGTGAGCGCCGCCACGAATCCCCGCCGGCGCACGCTGGCGAGGGTTCCCTCTGTGAGGGCGAGCAGCCCGGCGGTCGCCTCTTTCTCGCTCCAACCGGCGGCCTGGAGCAGCTGAACCCCCTCACCGAGCAGGACGTCGACGTAGTTCGATGCGAAGACGGCGGCCGCGTGGTACGCGACGCGGTCCTTGTCGCCCACGTGCCTCGGCTCGGCGCCGAGGGCGCGGGCGAGAGAACGAAGGCGGCGCATCAAGGCCGGGGAGGTGGCGTCGACCGCGACGGTGATTCCCTGGAACGCCGATGGGTCACGCGGCGCGGGAAACGATTGCAACGGGTGAAATGAGCCGACCGCGTGGTCGCGGAGCGCGTCCAGCACACCCAGCGCCAGGGCGCCGCTTACGTGGACAAAGCTCAGCCGCCGCGATAGCTTCAAGCGTGCGAACTTTGCGGCGACCTCTTCGACCGCTTGATCCGGGACTGCCAGGAATACGATGCCGAACGACGGCGGCTTGATGAACGCTGTGCCTCCAGGCACCAACGAGGTGAGCTGGCCGGCCGCTCGAAAGGCCTGCTCAAGACTCCGGCCGAGGTTTCCCCGGCCCACGACGAAGAGTCGTTCTGGCGTTCTAGCTCGCTGAGGAGCTGGCGGCCGGCGCTTGCGGCGCCCCGCGCGCGAGGATCTCGTCCAGCTGGTGACCATCGAGCGTCTCGACCACCTTCAGCTGCTCGACCACTATGTCCATCTGGTGACGCTGCTGGGTGAGGATCCCCTTGGCGGTCTGATAGCCGTGGTCGACGATGCTGCGGATCTCCTCGTCGATGATCGCGGCAACCTCCTCCGAATAGTTTCTCTGCTCGCCGAGGTCGCGGCCCAGGAAAACGAGCTCTTCCCGGTGACCCATCGCCACGTTGCCCAACTTGTCCGACATTCCCCACTGGGTCACCATCCGGCGGGACATCTGGGTCGCCTTGAGGATGTCGTTCTCAGCCCCGGACGTGATGTCGCCGAATACGAGCTCCTCGGCGACGCGGCCGCCCATGATGCCGGCGATCTGGTCCATCAGCTCGTCTCGCGAAATGAGGTACTTGTCCTCCTCAGGCAGGCTCATCGTCCAGCCCAATGCCATGCCGCGAGAGATGATCGAGACCTTGTGCACCGGGTCGGTGTGCGGAAGCGCCTTCATGACGAGGGCATGACCGACTTCGTGGTAGGCGATGATCTCCTTTTCGTGATCTGAGATGCGCCGGCTCTTGCGCTCGGGGCCGGCGATCACCCGCGCGATAGCCTCCTCGAGCTCGTCCATCCCGATGACCTTCTTGTTGGCCCGCGCGGCCAGGATCGCCGCCTCGTTGATGAGGTTGGCCAGGTCGGCGCCGCTGAAGCCCGGCGTCTGGCGCGCCAGCACGTCGAGGTCGACCGTGGAGTCGAGCGGCTTGTTGCGTGCATGCACGTCGAGGATCGCGCGGCGGCCTTTGATGTCGGGCCGGTCGAGGGTCACGTGGCGGTCGAACCGGCCGGGCCGCAGCAGGGCCGGGTCGAGCACGTCGGGCCGGTTGGTGGCCGCGATGACGATGACGTGGGTGTTGGTGTCGAAGCCGTCCATCTCAACCAGCAGCTGGTTGAGGGTCTGCTCGCGCTCGTCATGACCGCCGCCGAGGCCGGCGCCACGCTGGCGGCCGACCGCGTCGATCTCGTCGACGAACACGATGCAGGGCGAGTTCTTCTTGGCCTGGTCGAACAGGTCGCGGACGCGGCTCGCGCCGACACCGACGAACATCTCGACGAACTCCGATCCGGAGATCGAGAAGAAAGGTACGCCCGCCTCTCCCGCCACAGCCTTGCTGAGAAGCGTCTTGCCCGTGCCTGGAGGCCCGACGAGCAGACAACCCTTCGGGATGCGTGCCCCGAGGGCCACGAACTTCTCGGGATATTTCAAGAACTCGACGATCTCCGAGAGCTCCTGTTTAGCCTCCTCCACCCCTGCCACGTCCGCGAAGGTGATGGCGGGCTTGTCGCCGGCGATCAAGCGCGCGCGAGAACGACCGAACGAGATTGCCTGGTTGTTGCCGCTCTGCGTCTGTCTGAGCACCCACCACATGAACGCGGCGATCAGGATCACAAGGATGATGTTGGGCAGCAGCACCTGAAGCAGGTAGCTTCCGCTGCTGTTCTTGTCGTAGAAGACGTCGACATGGTCCGTGGTGATCAGGTCGGTCAGCCACTGCGGGTTGCCGGTGGTGTCCCCCAGCTCGACGTTGTGCTTTTTGCCTGCGGCATCGGTTGCGGTGCCCTCGGTGCCGTTGATCTCCAGGGACTTGACGTTGTCCTGCGAGGCCTGGCTGATCATGTACGAGAGGTGCCAGTCGGTCGAGGTCCCGCCGTTCTGCAGCGATTGCCACGTGAACCAGAACACCAGGCCGAGCACGACGACCAGTGCGAAATAAAACAGGCTGGAGCGGGGAAAACGGCTCAACTCGACTCTCCTCGAGGGCTGATCGGTTTTCCTAGCCTAGCAACTTTCCTAGTCCAACGGTCTGGCATCGGCGAGATGGCGACGTGCAGCGCGGGCTCGCCCGCACGCCGCGCGAGATCTGCGTCCACCGCGACTCCTGGAACCCACGCGAGCCGGTCTCCCGCGAACACCAGCGGCCACGAGTCGCGCTCCTCTCGTGGAACGCGAGCGTCGACCAGGATGTCCTGCAGCTTGCGCGAACCTCTCCCGACCGAAGGCCGCATCCGCAGCCCCGGCCGGCGAAATCCCACGTGCAGGCGCGCGCCGGGCCGCAGGTGCGCGGCGTCGGGATCGTCGCAGCCGCTGCAGCTCTTGACGTCGAGTCGCAGCTCGCGGATCTCGGCCCCGGTGCCGGCCTTCGGGCGCGCAACCACTTCCATGTAGGAGCCCACGATACGAAAACGCCGACCTCCAGGAAGGTCCACACCTCGCCCGCCTCGTCCGCCTCTGACCAGCCTGAGCATCGAAGCGAGGTGCGCGCGCGACAGCGCCGGCTGAGAACCTCCGGCCCGTGCGTACAGGACTTTCATGAGCTCGACCGCCAGCGGCTCTCGCATCTGCGCTACATCCGGCGCCGCGGGCATTCCCTCTCCGAGCAGGGAATCCACCTCCCGTTCGACGGCCTGCTGCATGGCCGAGGCCTGCCGGGCGACGGCGTAAAACCGGCGAGCGATGCCCGGGCGGTCGCGCTCGAGGGCGGGGAGAATTTCATGTCGTACGCGCGCGCGCGCGAAGTGGTGGTCGGCGTTCGCCGGGTCGTCATAGGCGGTGATTCCGGATTGGTCGAGAAACTCGACCACATCACGTCTCCACACCGCGAGCATCGGCCGAACGTAAACGCCGCGAGTCGCGGGCATGCCGCGCAGGCCCGGCAACCCACATCCCCGCATCAGGTGGAGGACAACGCCTTCGACCACATCGTCAGCCGTGTGAGCAAGGGCGACGACGTCGGCCGCGACCCGTGCTCGTGCCCGCTCCAGGAATTCGTAGCGCAGGGTGCGCGCCCCGGCCTGTACCGAGCCGCGAGGCATCGGCGTCGTGCGACGTTCGGTGACCAGCTCCACGCCCAATCGGGCGCACAGCTCGCGGACTTGATCCGCGACTCGGTCGGAACCCGCTCGCAGCGCATGGTCAAAATGGGCCGCCGCCACATCGAAGGCGAGCCGGTTCATGGCGACCAGCAGCGCGGTCGAATCGGGGCCGCCCGAAATGGCGACAAGCACACGATCGCCGGAGCCGATGAGCCCGGAGGCCTGGATGCCCTGGAGGAGCGCGTTGGAAGGAGTGGGTTGCTGCATGGTGGTGCCGGCTGGACTCGAACCAGCGACAACGCGATTATGAGTCGCGCGCTCTACCACCTGAGCTACGGCACCGCGCAAGCCGGGCGCGACGTGGGCGCCCTCAGAGGAGAAGATCCTATCTTGCGGTTTGTGCCCGCGCCTTGAGCTTGCGCTTCTTGATCCGCCGCTTGGCGAGCGCCACTCGCTTCCTCTTGTTCAAGTCTTCTCCAGAATGGGGTGGCCCGACGCCTGGCGTCGTGGTTGGGTGCACGATGGTTGCGGAGGTCGGATTCGAACCGACGACCTTCGGGTTATGAGCCCGACGAGCTGCCGCTGCTCCACTCCGCGTCCAGAGTATACCGCCGGGCTTCAGACCGACCCGCGATCAGTGGGTGTGGGGCGAGGCCGAAGGCGATGCGGCAGCAGGCGGCGTCGGGGAGGGTGACGGCGCCGCGGTGACGAGGTAGAGCCGCTCCTGCGGTTTCGAATACCCGTTGAGCCTCGCCTCCTCCTCATCGGCCGCGCCTGAGGTGATGGCCTGCACATCCTTCTTGTAGCCCTGGTTCTGGGCGGACAGGACGACGTTCTGATTGCGCAGATCAGCCACCTGCTGGCTGAGCTTGTGCCCGACGTATGCCTCCTGGGCGAAGGCGACGCCGGCCCAGATCAACGCCACCATCACGACCGCGATGACCACTGCATGGCGCGCACCGAACGCGCTCGTGCGCAAAGTGCCGGAGGCGACAATGACTCTGTTGTATCTCATGCTGGATCGTGATCAGGACTCTTGCGGAGCGGAAGGCGACTATAACAAACGCCCCCTGGGCTAGAGATCGCTGAGTGGGTTGACTTCCAGAGATTTGGGCCCGAGGTGGTGCAGATGCTAGGAGGCGCCGAGCAACGCAGCGCGCGCATCCGTTGATGCGCAAGCGAGTAGCGCAGAAGCCGACGACGCAGATGCGCCGCATCGGGCACAAAGATCCGACGGCAATCCCGCTCAGCGGTCTCCCAGGCTTTGTTCCCAACGTTTCGCGATGTCGTCCGGCTCGAGGTCTCGGAAGGTCAGGCCCTCCTCGCGCAGAGATGCTTCGGCTTTGGAGAAGCGGCTGCGGAATCTCTGACCCGCCACGCGCAGCGCATCCTCGGGGTTGACCTTTATCCGGCGCGCCAGTGAGACGACCGCGAAGAGCAGGTCGCCCATCTCGTCGAAGGTTTGCTTTGCATCTGTGGCAGCCGCGAGCTCGAGCGCCTCCTCCGCGATGGAATCCGCTGCGTCCTTCGATGAAGCGAAGTCAAAGCCCACGCGCGCCGCCCGTTTCTGGAGTCCGAGCGCCCAGGCCAATGCCGGCATCGTCGCCGGCACGCGATCGACCACCGATTCTTCCTTGCCCGCTTTACGAGCCTCGTGAGCCTTCTGGTGCTCCCAGTTGCGCAGCACCTCCTCGGCGTTGGCGACCGAGGTCGTGCCAAAGACGTGCGGATGGCGCGCGACCATCTTCGCCGCGACCGCTTCCGAGACCTGGGCGGCGTCGAACCGGCCCTCCTGCGCTGCGATCTCAGCGTGCATCGCGACCTGAAGCAGGAGATCGCCGAGCTCTTCTTTGATCTTTGCGTCGTCTCCCGAATCGATCGCCTCCAGAAGCTCGTACGTCTCTTCGAGCAGGTAGGGTCGAAGCGAGTCATGCGTCTGCTCGCGATCCCACGGGCAGCCGTCGGGGGCACGAAGCCGCGCGACGACCTCGAAGATCGCCTCGATTCCTGGTGAGTACGGCTTCTCGTTCGAGTCGGGCACGGGCTTTGATTCTGGCATCAGCCGTGTGGAACCGCGACCGCGCCATGTCCGGAGCCGTACAGGTCGGCCATCTCGTCAAGCAGCCGCAGCAGATCGGTTTGCCACCCTTCTCCCTGCCTCCGCATCTTCAAACGGTTCGGCGCGACGGCGATCCTGCCCGGCATCCGGCGCGACAGCTCGTCGACGTCGAGAAAACGCTCGGGGTCGACTCGAATCACGATGTCATGGCCGTCGGCCACCACGCCGCGGAGGCCCATCCGCTGGCCGCGCAGCTTGATCCGCAACGAGTACGCGAGGTTGTCGAGCTGCGCCGGGCCTGGTCCGTAACGGTCCTCGAGCGAACGCAAAACAGCATCCAGCTCCTCTTCGTCCTCGGTGCCGGCGAGCTGCCGGTACGCGCCCAGCCTGAGCTTCTCGTCGCGGATGTATGACCGCGGTATGAAATGGTCGAGCGGCAGGTCGAGGTTCATCTCGGTCGTCGACAGCACATCGCCGACCGCGGTTTCTTCCGAGCCGCTGCGCATCTTCGAGACCGCGCTCTGAAGCATCTGCAGGTACATCTCGAAACCGACCGCCGCGATCGCGCCGTGCTGCTCCGTCCCGAGCAGGTTGCCGGCGCCCCGGATCTCTAGGTCGCGGAGCGCGATCTTGAAACCCTGCCCTAGCTCGTGCAGCCCCGAGATCACATCCAGCCGTTTGTCGGCCTGCTCGGTCAAGGAGCGGCGCGGGTCATAGAGGAAGTACGCGTAGGCGCGCCTCCCCGACCGGCCGACTCGACCGCGCAGCTGATACAGCTGGGCGAGCCCAAAACGGTCGGAGCGCTCGACGATGATCGTGTTCACGTTCGGAATGTCGAGGCCTGACTCGATGATCGTCGTGCAGACGAGCACATCGAACTTGGCGGACTCGAACTCCACCATCACGTGCGCCAGCTCGTCTTCGCCCATCTGGCCGTGCCCGATCGCGACGCGCGCATCGGGAACGAGGTCCTGGATGCGTTCGGCCGCCTTCTGGATGGTCCGCACACGGTTGTGGACGTAGTAGACCTGGCCGCCGCGCTGCAGCTCGCGCGTGATCGCCTCTCGAACGAGCTCGTCCTCGTCGGCGGTGACGTAGGTCTTGATCGGCTGACGCTCTTCGGGCGGAGTCTGGATCACGCTCATGTCACGGATTCCGCCCACCGCCATGTGCAGCGTTCGCGGAATCGGGGTCGCCGAAAGCGACAGGACATCCAGCTGAGTCCGCAGCTTCTTCAACCTTTCCTTCTGCATCACGCCGAACCGATGCTCCTCGTCCACGATCAGCAGACCCAAACGTTTGAAGCGGACGTCACGCTGAAGCAGCCTGTGAGTGCCGACGACGATGTCGACCTGGCCTGCCTTGATGCCTTCGATGTTGCGAGCCTGCGTCTCGTCGTCGACGAATCGCGACAGCATCTCGACGACGACGGGGAACTTGGCGAGCCGTTCGCGAAAGACGTGAAAGTGCTGCTGGGCGAGCACGGTGGTCGGCGCGAGCAGAGCGACCTGCTTTCCGCTCATCGCCGCCTTGAATGCCGCGCGCAGCGCCAGCTCGGTCTTTCCGAAACCGACGTCGCCGCACAGCAACCGGTCCATCGGGCGGTCGGACTCCATGTCCGCCTTGATCTCCGCCATGGCGGCGACCTGGTCGGGAGTCTCCTCATATGGAAAGGACGCCTCCAGCTCAGCCTGCCATGCGGTGTCGGGGGCGAACGCAATGCCCGGCCGCGCCTCCCGTTGCGAGTAGATCTTGAGCAGCTCGTCAGCCACGTCCTGCACGACCTTTCGCGCTCGACCTCGCGCGCGCGTCCAGTCGGTGGTCCCAAGACGGTGGAGCGCCGGCTGTCCTTCGCCGCCGAGATACTTCTGAACACGGTCCAGGTTCTCGACCGGCACGAAAAGGCGATCTCCCTCCGCGTACTCGAGCTCGAGGTACTCGCGATGAGCTCCTTCCGACTCGATCAGCCGCATTCCTTTGAAGAGGGCGACCCCGTGATCCACGTGGACGACCAGCTCGTCCGGGGCGAAATCAAGAGTGAACTCCCTGGTCAGGTCCTGGGCCCGGGCCCGGCTGCCGCGAGAGGCGCGTGAAGGCCGGCGCAGCCGGCCGAAGAGCTCGGCGTCGGTGGCGAGCTGGAACCCGATCTGTTCCTGCGAGCAGCCCGCCGTGATATCGACGTCCGCGCGCCGAAGAGCAGGTTCCAGCTCGAGATCCAGGTCGAGCTCCGCCTCGCCGACCGTGGCCCTGACTCCGCCCTCGTCGAGGAACGCCTTCAGCCGCTCGTCCTGCTCCGTGGCGAAGATCACCGTCGCGGCAACGCTCAGCTCGGCCAGCTCGGCCACCGCCCGCGGCCGCCCGACCAGCGGCTTCGACTCGGTCCACCCGAGGTCGATCGCGTCACCGGCCGGTTCACCGGCCGTCAGCCGAAGACGCGACCGCCCGGCAAAATCGTCGAGCCTGTCGACGCTGACGATGGGGAGAGTGAAGCCGCGGGGTAGCTCTCCCCCGCCGGATTCGGCCGCCGCCAGCATCTGGGCTTCGTCGATCAGCGAACGAGCGTCCGCGAGCTGGCGTTCCGAATCAAAATCCAGCACTGCCACGCCGCTGGGCATGTGGTCCATGAGGGACGGCCGCGACGGGTCAAGGTAACCGGCGTAGTACTCGACCCCTGGAAATGCGCCGCCAGACTCCAGCCGCGCGAGCTCGTCCTCCCAGTCGGAAAGGACGTCGGCGCGCAGGCTCTCCAACGAAACCGCCCCCCGGAGCCGAGCGACGGCGGCCGCTCCGCGGCCTGGACCGAGCAACAGCTCCCTCCCCGTCCTTATCGATGCTTCAGGCACGGCCATCACAGATCGCTGGTTTTCGGGGTCGAACAGGCGGAGCGTCTCGATGACGTCTCCTGCCCACTCCGCTCGAACGGGCGCGTCGGCCGCGGCGGGAAACACGTCGAGGATGCCGCCTCGCAGTGCGAACTGGCCGCGGTCCTCGACCAGCGCCTCTCTCGAGTACCCGAGCTCGACCAGGCGCAGCGCGACGGCCACGGGGTCGGGACCTCGACCCGGACCCAGCACGATGGTTCCGTCGAGCAGGTCACCCGGCGAGATCGTCTGCCGGGTCATCGCACGCCGAGACGAGACGACCGCAATGGCGGGCTCATCGCTCGCGCGCGACAGCGCTGCCAGCGCCTCGAGACGCTTGTTGACCGAAGCGTCGAATGCGGGCGGCCGGTCGAGGAAGGAAATTCCGACCTCGGCGAATACGTGCACCTGCGGATGGCCGGCAAGCCAAAGTCGAAGCTCGTCAGCGAAGCGCTCGGGCGCAGGGACCAGGATCAGGACCGGCCGCCGCACGGCGGCGCAGGCCCGGACCACGGCGCCGGCGACGATCGGCCACGCCGCGCGAGGCAGGCGGCCAACCTCGAGCTCGCCTTTGGCGCCGGCGATCCACCGCTCCACCGCGGGCGCGACGGCGATGGTCCGCTTCCACAGCGAGCTCAAGCGAGCTCCTCACAGCCGAGCGACCCCGGCCTGTTGTAGCGATCCATTGCCCGCTCAGCACCCGCGTCGAGCGCCAGCTCGAGCGCGCTCGCCACGCCGTCGATGATTTTGGGGACGCGTTCGGCTTCAGCTTTGGTAAATCGCCCGAGCACGTGCTGGCGGCCCGGCTGAGATCCCTTGCGTGGCGGCTTTCCGATGCCAACGCGGAAGCGCACGAAGTCGGCCGTGCCCAGGGAGTTGATGAGCGAGAGGACGCCGTTGTGGCCCGCGCCAGAGCCCCCTTGCTTGATGCGCATGCGGCACAGAGGCAGGTCGAGCTCGTCGTAGACGACCCAGACATTTTGCGGAGGAACACGAACGTCCTTCACCGCCCTCGCCACGGCTTCGCCAGAAAGGTTCATGTAGGTCTGCGGCAGCACGAGCCACGCGTGATGCGCATCCGAGCGGCCGGCCAGCGACTTCCAGCGCTTGCGATCGATCCTCACCTCGAGCCGCCGCGCGAGCTCGCGCACGCACGCGAAACCGAGGTTGTGGCGCGTGTCGGCATAGTCCTCGTCAGGATTGCCCAGGCCCACGATCAACCGCTCTTCGACGACCAGATTCTCTTGCATTCCAAAATCCAGGTAGACGCATTTAGGCCCGCGGCGAGTGCCGCAGACCCTGCGCGAGTTGAGTTTACGCGGAGCTCAGAAGAGGGGCCCCCGCGAAATCACGGCGTAGCCTCTGATTTCGTGGGGATTAGAGACGTCTCGGAGGGATGTGCAGCCCGGACAGCTCCAGCGCAGCGATCGTGATGCGCGTCATCTCCTCCCGTTGAGCCTCCGACTCGTGGTCCCAGCCCAGCAGGTGCAGCAGCCCGTGCACGCAAAGTAGGCCGAGCTCCGCCTGCTCAGATTCACCGAACTCACTCGCCTGCCGAAGCACCATCGGCCACGAGATGGCGAGGTCGCCCAGGTGCTGCTGCGAGCCCGCAAAAGAGAGGACGTCGGTCACCGCGTCCTGGCCCGCGAAGTCGCGGTTCAGGCGTCGCAGCTCGTCATCCGTCGTCAGCCGGACGGCGATGGTCGCCGCGCCGGCCGGCAAACGCGCTTCCACCTCTGGCACTCGCGCCGCCCGCTGCAGGAGCCCGCGCAATAACGACGGTGGGACGGGCATGCGAATCGCCTTGAAGACCTCCACCTCGAGGCGCGCTCGCTCAACCACCGTCAGCAAGTAAACCCGTTACAGTCCAGCCCGTGCGAATTCTCGTGACCGGAGGCGCGGGGTTCATCGGCTCCCACGTCGTCGATGCGTATCTCGCGGCCGGCCACGAGGTCGCCATCCTGGACAACTTCAGCACCGGGCAGGTTGGAAACGTCAACCCGGCGGCTGCGGTCTACCGGGTCGACCTGCGCGACCAGCCGGAGGTTGAAAAAACCGTGGTTGCATTCCGGCCCGACCTGGTCAATCACCACGCCGCCCAGTCGGAGGTTCCGAAGTCTGTCGCAGACCCCGCCTTTGATGCCCAGGTCAACATCGTCGGAGCGCTGAACCTCCTCAAGGCCTGCGCGGACCACGGCGTGCGCAAGGTCATCTTCAGCTCGACGGGCGGCGCGCTCTACGGTGAACCGGACGTGGTGCCCACGGACGAGGATCACCCGGTGAGGCCGCTCTCGCCGTATGGGACCAGCAAGTTCTCATTCGAGCAGTACCTCGGCACGTTCCGGCGCACCTTTGGATTGGACTACACGGTGCTGCGCTACGCAAACGTCTACGGCCCGCGCCAGGACTTCTACGCCGAGGAGGGCCGGGTGATCGCGATCTTCGCAAGCCGGATGCTGGAGGGCAAGCCCGTCACCATCGACGGGACGGGCGAGCAGTCCCGCGACATGATTCACGTCGGCGACGTGGCGACCGCGAACCTGGCCGCGCTCGAGAGCGGGTCGGCAGGCACGTTCCATATCAGCACTGGAATCCCGGTCAGCATCAACGACCTCTTCCGCAAGCTCGCCCTGCTGACGGACTACAGGCTGGAGCCGGCCTACGGCCCAGCGCGAAAAGGCGACGTCTACCGCATCGCACTGGACAACGGGCGGGCGCGCGCGCACCTTGGGTGGGAACCTCGCGTCAGTCTCGAAGAGGGCCTCAGCGTGACGGTCGAATACTTTCGCCAAGCGATCGTTCGGCCCCGAGCGTGATGCAGGTACTCATATTCCTTCACGGCGTGGGCGCGCGGGCACTCCTCATATTCGCTCTCGTGCTTGCGATCTGGGGCACCTACGGATACTTTCGCCACGCCCAGGTGTCGGGCGGCTTTCGCTCGAGCTACCTGGTGATGGCCGGCCTCACGGCGCTGCAGGGGCTGGTCGGTCTTGCCGCTTTCGCATTCGGAGGCAGGCCAACCGTGCTGCTGCATCTCGTGTACGGAGCGTTCGCGGTCCTGTTCCTTCCGGGGGCCTACGTCTACGCTCACGGAGGATCGCGCCGGCGCGAAGCGGTGATCCTTGCCGGCGCCGCGTGGGTGGTGAGCATCGCTTACTTCCGGGGTATCGCCACCGGCTGAGCGCAGCCTAGACGCGGAACAGAAGGCCCACTCCATAGGTGAGAGCCGCGACGGCCGCACCCACCGTCAGCATCTCGAGGCCCGACTTGACCCCACCCTTGCCCGTGACGAGCGACCGTGCCGAACCGATGCCGAAAAGGAAGATGGCGCTCACCACGAACGCGATCGCGAGCGCCGCGAACCCGTTCACGACGGCCCCGAGCAGCAGCCGGCCGAGCAGGTAGCCCGCCACCGGTATGGCGCCGCCGACCAATGTTGAGATACCGGCGACCAGCCCCTCGCGCGTGGGGTTCTCGAACAGCGAGACGTCCAGGCCCAGCTCTTCGCGGGCCTGGGTCTCGAGCCATACCCTCTTGTCCGAGGTGATGCGACCGACGATCGTTTCGGCCTCTGACGGAGTCAGGCCCTTGGAGCGATAGATCCTCGCCAGCTCCGCGCGCTCCAGCTCGGGCATCGCCTCGATCTCTGCGGCCTCCCGAGCGAGCTGGCCCTCATACACCTCGCGCTGTGACTTGCTCGAGAGGTAGGCCCCACCCGCCATCGAGACCCCCGAGGCGACCATCGCCGACAACCCTCCGATCAGCACGACCCTGGGGTTCACGCTCGCCCCGCCTACGCCGGCAAGCACTCCGAGCGTCGCGGTCAAACCATCGTTGACCCCGTAGATCACGTTCCGGATGCTCTCGATTCCGCCGCCGTGCCACTCCTCGGGCTCGTGCGCCGCTTCAGAGTCGTAGGTGGCCGCCTTACCGGATGGGGGTTTCGCTTCGGATGACTCGCCGGTCATGTCCTCGGTCGATTGGTGGTCGAGCTCCTCGGGGAGGACCTTGCGGAGAACGCCCTGCGCACGCTCGTCGGCCACCGTCGAAACCTGGGTCAGGTAAGAGCGAAGGACCTGCCCTTCGGCCGCTCCCGCCAGCGCCAGCGCCGGACCGATCCCAGCGACGCGGGCCAGCAGTGCCAGGAATCGCGCGGTGAATCGAGGCGTGTGGTTCCCGGGCTTCTCGCCGCCCGGCTCCATCAGCGTCGCCCACGCATCCGCATGGCGCTGTTCAGTCGCGGCGAGGGACATCAAGCGATCTTTGAGCCCGGCATCGGACGTCGCGCCGGCGAGCGCCTCGTACACACCCGCCATGCGCACCTCAGCCTCCCAGTTGCTGCGCACCGAGCGCGCGTCCGGGGCGGACATCGAGCGCTCGGATGTGGTCACCCGTCTATGGTAAGGACGCGTCAGCGGATGCACCCGAAAGCGCAGCCGGCATCCGCGCCGGCGCGGCCGCTCGCCATTGATTGTCTTAACGTAGGTTCCCCCGATGGATCCAACGACGTTGATCAAGGAGCCCAAGTTGTCATCACGCCCAGAAACGCGCACGACCCGAGGCTCTGTGGCCGGCGCTGCCGAACGCCGCGTCCTCATCACGGGCGGCGCGGGTTTCCTCGGTGTCAACGCTGCGGTCCACCTGATCGGTGCCGGATGGCACGTGACGCTGCTCGACAATCTCAGCCGCCCGGGGACGGAGCGAAATCTCAAGTGGTTGATCACCAAGCACCCGGCGCGGACGAGCTTCGTCAAGGAGGACGTGAGAAATGCCGGCGCCCTACCGCAGCACGTGAGGAACCAGGACGCGATCCTCCACCTCGCCGGACAGGTGGCGGTGACGACCTCGCTCGTCGATCCGATCACGGACTTCGAGGTCAACGCGGCGGGCACCCTCAATGTGCTGGAGGCGGTGCGCCTGCACAATCCGCAAGCTCCGCTGGTGTTTGCATCGACTAACAAGGTCTACGGAAAGCTCGATCGAAACAACGTCGCCTGTAAAGAGACCCAGCCGATCGACTTCCACAGCCCTTACGGGTGCAGCAAGGGCGCCGCCGACCAATACGTCAGGGACTACGCGCGCTGCTTCAACATGAACACCGTCGTCCTGCGGCAGAGCTGCATCTACGGCGCCCATCAGTACGGGACCGAGGACCAGGGGTGGGTCGCGCACTTCGTGCATTCGATCCTCAACGACCGGCCGCTGACGATCTACGGAGACGGCACACAGGTGCGCGATCTCCTCGACGCCCGAGACCTGTGCGCGCTGTACGGGACCGTGATCGACAACATCGACAAGACGCGAGGCGAAATTTTCAACGTCGGAGGCGGACCGGTCAACCAGAGGAACCTGCTCGAGGTCATCAACCAGATCGGCGAGCTGACGAACCATCAGCCAAAGTTCACCTTCGCCGACTGGCGTGAAGGCGACCAGACCTACTACGTCAGCGACATCGGCAAGGCGAAGAAGGAGCTTGGCTGGGAGCCGGAAATCGCATTCGATCGTGGGCTGAAAGAGCTCATCGCCTGGGCGCGAACGCTCGACTAATGTTTACGCGGCGATCAGGCCGGATTTATTCCGGCCGTCCCCAGACGTAGCATCCGCCCTGCCATTCGTCGCGAGGCGCAGCTAGTTCAGTAAATCCAATCCCGGGGAAGATGAGCAGACACGTCGGCGCAGCCGACCTGTCGATGCAATCAGTAAGTCCCATCCTCATCGCCGCTTGCGCGCAGAAGGAACCGCCAGGTTCCTTCTCATATTTCTCGTACCGGCCGGCACGCCGGGACGTTGTTCGAAAATAAGCCTCTTCCGTGAACCAACCCACGATCAGAGCGCGACGACCGCCTCTTTGGCTAGCCGCATCCGCGGTTGCCGCCGCGTGGGGCGCCCTGTACTCCGTCGCGCGGTGGATCGTCTACTTCGCGATCAACCCGGTGCACGAAGACGTGCGCATCGACTACGTGGCGGCACAGGCCGGCCTTCGGTACGGATGGTCCACCATCTACGACCTGGCCACTCTGCGCGCCCTTTCGGCCGGGTTTCCGAAGGGCGAGACAGGGCTTGACGCGTCGGCGACGTACATCAGCCCGCCCCTTTTGGCCTGGCTCTTCGTCCCTCTTACCGCGATGTCTGTTCCGCTGGCGTATGTGATCTGGACACTCGTGTCGCTCGCCGCGCTGGTCTGGGCATGGCACATCGCCGCACCGTATCGCGGCCTGGCCAAGCTCACACTCCTCCTCCTCGCCCTTGCGCTCTGGCCGGTCATGCAGTCTCTCTACTACGGCCAGCCGACCATCCTGCTGCTCGGCCTGGTCGCGACCGCGTGGTGGTTACTCGCCGGCAATCGGCCCATCGCGGCCGGCGTCGCGCTCGCCATCGCGACGGGCTTGAAGCCGCAAACCGTGATCCTGGTGCCCCTCGCTCTGCTTGTAAGCGGTCGCTATCGGGTGTTCGCCAGCTGGGCCGCCGGATCTGTGCTATTCGCCGCGGCCGGCATCGCGGCGCTCGGCCCAAACGGGCTCGTCAGCTTTTGGAACACATTGAAGTACGTCCAGACCGACCCGAGCCACACGTACTTCACAATCGCCTACCTGATCTCCTTCGGACCGCTGGCCTATACCCTGCTCGCCCTGCAGGGAATCGCCGCGCTCGCCATCGCCTGGAGGCGTAGGTCAGATCTCGACATTGTCTTCGCGGCGGGACTCCTCGGATCGATCACGATCGGCGTCCACCTTCACCAGTGGGATTACAGCGAGCTCGTTCTGGCCGCTTGGCTCGTGCTGCGCACCTCGCCCCCTTTGTGGCATCGCCTGTTCCTGTTGATTGGAGTCGCGACCATGCAGCTGGCGAGCATCGGGGACCCGGTTCCGCAGCTTCTCTGGAATGCCGCCTGGCTCGCGATCCTCTACCAGGGGGCATCTCGCGCCGCACCTGAGCCAGACCGCCGCGCCGTCAGCCTGGAGGCGTCCAGCCCGAGCTAAGGATCGTCACCCCAGGTCCCGGCGCGCTTGGCGACGGGCCGCAGCAGCCGCCGGGCAATCGAGGCCGCGCGCTCCGCCGTCCATTCGCGGCCACGAGCGAACAGCGCCGGCCGGGCAACCCACGCAATCAGGATGGCCAGGAAGAGAAGCGATAGCCCCCACGACCCCTGCTCGAAGACCGTGGGTCCATAGGCGAACACCAGCATCGACCCGGCGGGCACCGCCGGCAGGGCCGCGAGCATGAAGTCCATCTCGCTGCCGGCGAGGTCGACCGGCTGCGAACCGGTCGGGGTAACAAGCCGCGCGGACCATCCGGGAAACAACGATTCCTTGAACAAGACGAGGCTGGGTCCTGAGGACGCCTGAAGCGCGAGGGTCGCGTGGCCATCGCCGGCCCAGCTCGGCGTGATCGAGACCTGCGGTCCGGCCCCGGAATCCCCGGCGAACAGCCAGTCGAGCTGAGACGCGAGGAATGCCGCCTCGTCCGGGGAACCGCTGGCGGCGTTGTGCGCGATCCAGTTCATGCCGCTCCACAGCACGCGGCCCTGGCCGACGTTCGAGCGCGCGGCCACCACGCGATCGCCCACCCTCACCAGCTCGGTCGCGCCGGGCCGCGTGCTTCCGGCCGAGCTCGCGCCCCAACCTCCGCCCTGATACACGAACCTGCCAAAAGCCGGGTCGGGCGCGCCCTGCACCATTACCGGCGCCGCCGGATCGAGCGCGCCCCACGTAAGCGATGTCACGGGAAGGAGCGCCGGCGCCTGCCCGGCGTTCCAGTCGGGGTCGACGTACTGCCATCCGGTTTCGACGAAGAGCCGGCCTCCGTCGCGAACGTAGCGGTCGAGCAGCGACCAGGCAGCCGACTGGTCGTGGTACCGATACCCGAGCAGGAGCAGGCCCTGGTACTGATGGAGCTGCTGCTCGGAGTAGTCGTCTATGTACGAGGACGCACCGCGTACCAGCCATTCGGAGTTGAACGGCATGAGGCCGAGCGTCGCCTGCTCGAAGACTGAGTTGTAGAGCTCCGAGACGCTGTTCTGCGTCCCACCGACGACCATCACCCCGGTCCCTCCGGGCCACTGGGCGGCAAGCCCCGAGGGCTGCGGATTCACGTACGCGAGAGGCTCCCGGCTGACCTGCGTCCACCCCATCGCCTCGTAATCCGCGGCCCTTCCCGCCTGGGCGCCCGACAGCACCACGGCGTCGATCCCGAGAGCCTGCGCAAGCTGCGTCTTGACGGTGGTGCCCGAGGTATGAAGCATGCTGTCCTCCAGCCACGACGACAGCTCCCTCGACGGCAGGACCTGGTCGTTGTAGCTGTGCGTAATCCCCCCGCCGACCAGCACGTGGAAAGCCATGTCCAGGCCTCCGATGTCGGAGTTGAGCTCGGCACGGGCCGGCGGCGAAGCAAAGGTGGCCCCCAGCGCGGCCAGCGCCTGGCGCTTCGCGGGGCAATCGAGGGCGCACGTCAGCGCCGGCGCCCGCCACTGATTCGGATCCAGCAGCTGGGTGGCGAGCGAGCTGTACATGGCGTCACACACGGGGTCGCTTCGGCCCTGACACCAGGTCTTCGTCTCGGAGATCAGGCCCGGGTCGCGGTTCCAGGTGAGATTCTGCGGATCGTCGAGGCCAAGACCGCGGCAGACCGGAGCGTCGGTTCGGGTCTGCCCTCCGACCCGGCACGCGCCAACAAGCTGCTGCACCGAGAAGGTCGAGATCAGGTCGTGATCGCTGCAGAGCGCGGCGTAGCCCGTGACCACAGGCGTGCACGCGTCGGCCGGATGACGCTGCCACAGGTCCCCCACCGCGGGCGCATTCGGAAGGCTCGGCCCGTAAGCGAGCTGCGTGCCGCCGTCCACCCAGGCGCCGAACGCAAAGACGTCCGCCGCCAGCACGAGCACGAGGACGATCGGCAGCGCGACCGCCATCCCCGAGCGCGCCGCCGCCGGCCAGGACCATCTGCGCGCGGCGAGGCCAGCCAGCATTTGCGGCAGCTCGAAGAGGCCCATTGCCGCGAGCGACGGCGCGGCGACGGCAACCAGGAGCTGCAGCGGCCTGTGTGCGACGACGCCGAACTCCTTGAAGCCCGGAATCACGAAGAACGGACGGAAAAGGTCGCGATCTGCCATGAAAGCGACCCCGAGCACCCCAAGAAAGAGGAACAGTCGCGCTCGGCCGGCCCTAAAGGCAAGCGGTATCGCAAGCAGCCCAGGCAGGAGCACGGCCGGGCTGACACTGTAGAGATCATTGAGGTTCCGATCCCTGATCGGAAGGAGCGACAGGATGCTGCCCAGGTCGAACCCGCTCAGCCGGTTCACGTCGAAGTTGCTGCCGGCTCCGGCCCAGTGCGACCGGACGACCGCGAGGTACTGGAGCTCCGCGCCCAACCAGAAGGCTGAGAGCAGCACGACGCCTGCCCATAGGGCAGGCGTGGCGACCATGAACCACGTCCAGGCTCGTCGCTTGGCGGCGCCCGGAATGACCAGCGCGTAGGCCGGCACCACGATCAAAGGCGCGGCCAGGATGTGCGGTGACACCACCCCGAGCGCGGTCGTGAGGATGACGAAGGAGGCGGCGCTCAGGCGAAACCGCCAGCCTCGATCCCCGGCCAGCCACGCGTGAAAGAAGGCATCCAGCGCGATCAAGCACGGCATGAAGAACACCATCCCGACCCAGCTCGCATAGAGCCCGAAGTGGGTCCATTCCACCCACCCGATCGGGCTCAGCAGGAACAGCACCCCGGCGGCGAGCCCTGCGAGCGGCCGTCGCAGGCGCCAGTCGAAGAACGCATAGAGACCGAGCGCCGTTGTGGGCATCAGCGAGAACTGGACGGCCTGCGCGCCACCCTCGAGCGCGGTACCAAATAGACGCGACACGAGGACCGCTAGCCAGTGGGCCGCAAGCGGATAGGCCTCGCGGTACGAGACCCCCATCCCGTCCCACGGATACCACCAGGGGAGACTGGGGAACGTCGTGGCCACCCAATCGATCAGGTGCAGGTGGAAAGGAGCCTCGGATCCCGCCATGCCTCCCCACAGCAATTGCCAGCTCAGCACGTAAGCGACCAGCAGAAAGATGGTCGCGGCGAACGCCAGGCGCACTGCCGAGAACGCCGGCGCGCCCAGCCTAGCCAGCAGCAGCTCTATCCGCCGACGCGCAATCCGCGGCGCTCACCGCCGGCACGTGCACATCCTCGAGCGTCCACCCGTACTGCTCCACGGACCCGACCTGTGTGAACCATTCGGGATGGTCGGCCATGACTTCGCCGTACTGCTGCTTATTTGGATCCACCGCCCAAAGGCGCGTGTGCGTCGAGGTCAACCAGCACTGCATCAGGGTGTCACCGACGTCTGGGTGCCGCGCGTACGAGAAGGCGGTGAAATAGTAGAAGGGGTCGTAGAGCTGTCCGACCACGTTCCGTCCCTGCAGGCCGTGATAGTCGACCATCGCGTAGAACATCGCCGGTTTGTCGGGAGGAATGTTCAGCACGTCCCCTCGATACGCAGGCCGGTCGTAGACGCTCATCAGCTGCGCCGCGGCGCCTTGCGACTGGATCCACGTCGCACGTGTGGCGCCGTAGAGGTTGAGGATCGGCGCCCACTCGGCCTGGGCGACGGCCAGCACCAGGACAAGGACCGTCCACCCCAAAGGCAGCACACGGCGACCGAGGTGTCGTGGGGCCAGCCAGAGGAGACCCACCGCCAGCAGCACCCCCGCAAACTCGTACGGAAACAAGAAGAACCTCTCCTGCCAGAACCACGACTCCCAGCTCCTCAGGTACGCCGTCAGGCCGAGGGTGAGACCCGTGTAGGTGAGGTAGCCGAACCCGAAGCTGAGGAACATGTACGACGGAGGCCGCTTCCACAGCGTCCACGCGAGGCCGGCCAGTCCGATGAGCATCAGCGCCACCAGGAATGGCCGCGCCGCCACCTGGTCGGGGGTCAACCCGGTCGCGAACTCCCACTTGCCGAAGATGTTCGCCAGCAGGTTCCAGTAGATGGGATAGATCGCGTTTCCGGTACGGTCGAGCAGAACCTTCATGTACGCCAGGATCAGCACGACCCAGGCGACCGTCGCCAGCAGCCGCTGACGCTCGTGGGCGCGGCGGAGGTAGGTCGCCACGAGCATGCCCAGGCTGAAGATCCAGGCCTCCGCGCGAGCCATCGCGGCGAGCGCCCAGGCGACTCCGGTCCACAGGCCGCGCTTCGGCCACAACCAGATACCCAGCAGGACCAGCGCGACGCCCATCGGCTCGAGAAATCCGGTCGCGTCGATGAAGACGCTGGTCGGCAGCAGCGCGGCGAAAAGGCCGGCTCCGATCGCGACCCCAAGGCCCCAGTACCGCCGGCAGAGGCTGAACACCAGCACAGCCGTAAGCGCACCGAAGAACACGCTCACCAGGCGCGGAATCACGATGTCGACGGACCCGGTCAAGTAAAAGAGGACGACGAGTAGGGCCGGATGGATTACTCCCCAGAAGTAATCGAGCCCTTTGAGGTCCCACAGCCGCGGTCCGGACGGATCCCACAGGCCGATCTCCTTCGTCAGGTAGGCGATCTGCCAGTGATGGAAGACGTCGCCGTGCCAACCGTCGCCCGGGTTCTCCGGATTGGTTAGAACGAAGAGGGCATACAGCCGAGGCAGCAGTGCGACGGCCCACGCCGAGCCAACGGCCCACCATGGCAGGGGCGGGGCAAGCGCCTCGATGGAGGGAAGCGGCGCATTGCGCGCTTTTTCACTGGCCTGTGTCCGAAGTTCCTCCTCGTCCTCGTCGTCGGGGAGGATCTTGGGCAACAGCCTCAAGCCGTCGCCGCCTCCGCCGCAACCTGCTCGTGGGCGCGCGCCACCTCGAGGACGGCGCGCTCCAGCGTGTCGATGTGCCGCTCCCAGTCGAACCGCCGCGCCCATTCGAAGGCGCGCTCACCTGTCGCCTGGTTCTCAGCCGGACTGTCGAGCAGGGTGGAGATTCCGTTGGCGTAGTCGCTCACCTCGAGCGGCTCTGCGAGGTACCCGGTTCCCGGCCCGACTGTGACGGTGGGCCCCGCCTGGTTCCAGGCGACGACAGGCACACCCTTGGCCATCGACTCGATGACGCCCATCCCGAAGTCTTCCTCGGGCGCCGGGTACACGTACACGGCCGCTCCCTCGTACAGCTTCTGCAGCTCGTCCTCGGCGATTGCGCCGAGAAAGATCACCGCATCCGAGAGATTCAGCTCGGTGACCAGCTCTTTCAGCGATGCGGTGTGCGATGTTGCGGGACCGGGTATCGCGAGCTGCGCGCGCGGATGCCGCTTGCGCACCTCGACCATGGCCCTGATCGTGAGGTCGAAACGCTTCTGGGGGTAGTGGCGGTTCGTCAGCAGCACGTAAGGACGCCGGATCGGATACCCGTTGATGGTCAGGCCACCCGAGAACCGATCGTCGATCGGCAGTGGGAAACCCGATGACGCGACGTGGCAGCCGGCGGGACAGTCGATCGCCTCGCTGTGGTAAGTGCGCCGGATGATGTCGCCGATGTAGTCGCCGTTGACCAGCAGCTGGTCCGCCTCCTGGATCGAGCGCCGGTCGGCCCACGCGACAAAGCGTGTCGCGCGCAGCACGACCGCGGCCAGCAGCCGGTAGTCGGCGTTGGCGACCCAGCCGGTCTCGCGGTCGATGTCGCGCGGGAACACCAACCGGTTCGGCTGGTTCAGGTACACGACATAGGGCACATCCATCAGCCGCGCCGCCCACCACGCGATCCACGCACTGGGCTGGTTGCAGCCGACGATGGCGTCGACGCCACGGAAACGCCACGCGTAGAGAGGCATCAAGAGCGAGGTGGCGGCCATCTGCGCGGCTTCTCGGAACGGAAACCATCGCGGCAGCTGCGGCAGAAATGTCTTGACCCGAACATCACCGATCAGGTCCGGGTAGCAGCGACTCTGGTCGACTGTTGGCGCATAGCACTCGACCTCATAGCCGCGACGCCGCAGCCCGAGCACCTCTTCGATCACGATCCGCTCGCCGCCGCCCGAGTAGGTGAAGCCGCAGTGGAACACGGCGATGCGGCGCGGACCGCCGGCGCGTGCGCGGCGCCTGCCGCCGACCAGCAAGAAGCTCACCAAGCCGAAGAAGAGGGCGTTGCCCGCCGTGAGCGCGTGGTACAGCACGATCGCGCCGGCGGCCACCGCCGCAGGCAGCCCGAGGCCGCCGTGCAGCACCAGCGAGCCGGCCACCTCGAGGTTGCCGAGGTATCCGGGCCCGGCGGGGATGGCGAAGCTGAGCAGCAGGGCGGGATAGGCCGCCATCGCTTTGAGAGTCGGCACAGATACACCGACCGCCGCGAACAACAGCGTGAAGTTGAAGGCGTCGATCACGAGGGCAAGCGCAGTCAAGCCCGCCAGCCGCCATGCAAGAGCTGGAGTCCACAGTCCGCGCGCTCCCGCGCGAAACGCGAACGCCTGGCCCGCGATGGCGGAGGCAAACCGAGCCGGCAAGAGCCGCCGCGCCACCCACGACCGGGCCACACGCGGACCGAGCGCGGCGGTTCCAAGGACGGCCGCGAGGAGCGCGATCGCAAGAGCTGCCGCGCCGAGCAGCCCGCGCGGCGTGCTGATTGCTCCGGTGAGCGCCACCACCTCGAGGACCGCAAGCACGACCGCGACAGCCGCCAGGTCGCATGCCTTGTCGATGACGATCGTCGCGAGCGCCGAGCCTGCCGGCACTCGGTGGCGCCGCCACAGCCACCACGCGCGCGCGGCATCTCCGGAGCGGATCGGCAGCACGTAGTTGAGCAGGCCGCCCGCCGCGTTCATGGCAAACGCTCGGACCATTCCCACGGGTGCCAGCGGTCGCAAGAGGAGCAGCCAGCGGCGAGCGCGGATCAGGCTCGTCACCAGGAACAGGACGAGCATCAGCACGACCGGTGCCCAGCTCTGGACACGAGCATGGCTGAGCACGTCGGTCAGAGAGACCGTGCGAAGCCACAGCCACAGAAGCACCAGGCCGATCGCTGTCTGCAAGACGAGCCGGAGCCAACGGTTCATGCGATCACTTCCAGCTCGTCCGACGGATCCGGACCCAGTATCCAGCGCTGGACGAAGATCCAGAACAAGAAGAGGTATGAGATGACGAGGATCGTCCCGCCATAGTCGTGGAACAGGACCGCGGGCGCGACGCCAATCGTCGCCGCGATGCCCGCGACCGCGGCGACACGCAGGAGGTTCAGCAGCATGGTGCCCGCCACGCCGATGAGCACGACCTGAGCCCGAGCCTCGAGAGGGTGGCGGCCCCGTAGACCCGTGATGAGGCTGACCCCGAGCAGCACCAGGCTCTGCCAGCCGATGCAGTTCCAGGAGATGAACAGAGTGTGCATCGCGCCGCCGCCATCCCAGACCACCAGGTGGCTGCCGGATGCGGCGGCATGAATGCCCACGAGCCCGAGGAGGCCGACGACCATCCGTGCCTCGACGGGGACGATCGCCTGCAGCGGGTTGTTGGCGCCGAGCTGCATGGCCCAGGTCGTGAGGAGATCATCGAAGGTCGTCACGAGCGGCAGCAGCATGAGCAGCCCGCAAGCGAGCGCCAGCAGGGTCAGGTTGAGGTCGCGCTCTCGGCGTCTCACCGGCGCACCTTCAACCATGCGAGCAGGCGCCTGCGACCGGTGATCAACGGGATCACCAGCGCGAGGGCGGCGAACCCGAGCACCGACTCCGGCACGACGATGCTTGGCGGGACGACGCGCGTGTCGGCGAAGCCCGCGATCCCGTCATACAGCATCGACGGGGCTCCCCCGGTGTTGTGCGTGAGGGTCACAGACAGGCAGAGCGAACCTCCTGACGCGATGACGAGAGATGCCTGGCTCGCGCTCGTGCTCACCGTAAACGGGCTGGTCTTGTTCGCCCCGTTGGATCCAAAGGTCGTCGTCCACGTGGTGCCTGCGTTTGGGACCGTTGCGACAAACCCGGCGCAGCTCGACGTCGCTGAGACGCCGACGGCGACGGCGACGTTCTCGCTGACGTTGCCGGTCCCTCCGCTCCAGTACATGGTGAAGCTCCAGACCCCCGCGGAAACCGTTTGGGCCGGCAGGTTGGTGAAGCCCCACGTAGTCGTGGTGCCGGCAACCGCGATGGCGCAGGCGCCCGCCGCCACCGTCCGGGTGCCGGCCGTCTGGTCGATCGTGGTGGCAGCGCAACCCGGTGCGGTGCCGCTGCCGTGGAGATAAAGCGGGTTACCCGCGGCATCGACCACAGGTGCGCGCGACGAGAGCCACGCCAGTCCTCCAAACGCCCCTAGAAGTGCGAGCGCCACCAACCACCCCACCCAGAAGCGACGAGCTCCAACCGGCCTGCGCCTCACGATACGTTCGACAGGGCGGGCTGGGGCTCGGACGTCCTGGCGGCGGGCCCGCGGCCCCAACAGCCAGCGGCGGAGGAGGTTGAGCCTTCGAAGGTGATGGACCTCGTCCGTGACCCGCCCGGTCTTCGGCGTTCGGAACCACGGTCCTTCGTTCTTGCTGATCAGGCCTTTGGCCGCCGCCCAGCTCTGGAACGGAACGAGCGCAAACGAAAGGACCAGCGCGCCCCACACGCCCTGCAGGTCGCGCGGCGGCGCATCTTCGAGGATCAGGCCGCCGAGGTTCATCAGCGGCAGTGCGAAGACGTTGGAGAAGAGGAGCGACCAGCCGAGGACCGCCGTCCAGCCTGGGACATGCGCGTGGAACACGATCTCCGACATCAACCAAGCGAGCGTTCCGACCACGAAGAGAGCCGCCTGCAGGTAATACGTGGAGTCGTAGAGAAACTCGACCTTCTCCAGCGGCGTCACAAGTGACGACCCCATGATCGGCAGGAACCACTTGCGAACGTTGTGGGTGTGTCCCTCCGCCCAGCGCATTCGCTGGCGGGCGAGGCGCGTGAACGTGCTGACGCATTCCGCGGGAGTTTCGGCCCACGGCGTATACACGACCTTGTAACCGCGGGCGTAGAGCTTGAGCGTGAGCTCCCAGTCCTCGGTGATGCTCGTGCCCCAGCCGACCTGGCGGAGGATGTCGGCACGGATCATGTATGCGGTGCCGGCGATCATCTTCAGCGAGCCGATCGCGTCCTGGAAGGGTCGCTCGATCATGTAGCTCCCGGCATACTCCGCGCGCACAGCCTCGGTGAGCCAGCTCTCGGACTTGTTGAGAACATGCCATTGATAGCTCTGGACGGCGGCGACGTTTTCGCGCCGCTTGTATTCATGCCGGTCGTGTCCGTTCTGATCAACGTCCAGCGCGGAATGTCCGTTGCCACTGCCGTTCTTGCCGTTCCCGTTCTCGTAGAAGAAATGCGGCAAGAACCGGTCGATCGAGTCGGGGAACGGCACCGAATCGGCATCGAAGATCACGACGTACTCCGCTCGCGCGTCCATCACCTTCAACGCCTCGCGTAGCGCACCGCCCTTGTACCCGGCCCGGCTGTTGCGATGCAGGATCTTGAACCTCGGCGTGTTCACCCAGCGTTCGAGAATCTGCTTCGAGTCGTCGGTCGAATCATCGACGACGATCACTTCGTATTCGGGGTACTCCAGTTTGGATAGGGCGACCATGAGCCGTTCGATGACCCGTCTTTCGTTGTATGCCGCGACATGGACGGATACGAATGGGTGATAGCCAAGGTCGATGTGATAGCCGTTCTTCAGGCCCGCATGCTGCTTGCCATTGCCATTGCCACCTTTACGACCGAACGCAAGTGTCGTGATGAGCACGATCACGGTGCTCAGGTAGTACTTCACGGCATAGGCGAAGAAAATGGCCCCCAGGAACAGACCGGTGAATGCGAAGCCGTAAGCGAGCCAATCACCGCCGCTCTGAATCTTTGACTGCACAAAAAGATCGATGAAACCCCGCACCAGGGCTGCGAACGGAGTGATCGCCAAGATGACCGCCAGCACCAGGATTCCGTCGAGAAGGGCGGTCCAGAGCAGCTGCCCGCGGTCCTCTCGGTTGCGAAGCCACAGCACCTGTTGCCCGAGGACCAGTAGCCCGCCGACC
>Ga0097691_1000014_pt1 | contig 153475 bp, 145 predicted proteins | sample NGESurdeep072012_8_FD_72858 | JGI IMG/M metagenome (GOLD analysis project Ga0097691, IMG submission 72858) | Arctic peat soil microbial communities from Barrow, Alaska - NGEE Surface sample 210-1 deep-072012 | ecosystem: Environmental > Terrestrial > Soil > Wetlands > Peat ... | reverse complement strand
CGATCACTTCCTGCGGATCGGAAATGTCGGCCGGCGTGATCTTGTTCATCACTTCGGCGGCGGTGTAGCCCAGCATCCGCTCGGCGCCGACGTTGAAGATCTGAATGACGCCCTTCGCGTCAGTGGCGATACTCGAGAAGTTGGCGCTGTTGAAAATAGCACTCTGCAAGGCCCCCGTTTTCAGCAGAGCCTCCGTGCGTCGGACATCTATGTAGAAACCAGCCGCTTCAGTAGTGCTTTTCTGGGCAGTGCGCATGTGTCCCCGATTCCACCATGCTGTGTACCCCAATTGGACGAGACACTTTGGGATCTGCAACGCGTGCCGTCAACAGAAGTGCTGTGTGCCCCAATTCGCGAGACAGATTGGGTTAGCTCATTTGAGCTAATTCCCGCTGCACCCCTTAAGTGCAAACGGGATAACGACTTCTCCACGGACGGGGTGGGATTCGAACCCACGGTACGCTATGAACGTACACACACTTTCCAGGCTTGAAAGTAAGGCCAAGGATTCGGACAAGATGTCCTCATTTCACTATGACGGAGCGCGAAATGTCCTGTGCACCCCTGCCTCGATGTCCCGTGATGTCCGCATCCAACCGACACCTCAACCAACACCTGGTCATTGTGTGCGCGCGGCCTCGCGCGTAATCGGATGATCGAGAACGGCCCTCACCTTGTTCGCGAACTGCGTTGGCGTGAATGGCTTCTGCAGGAACGCCGTTCGGCCGTCCAGTACGCCGCGGCGCATTATCTCGTCGTCGGTATAGCCCGACATGAAGAGCACCTTTATGTCGCTTCGCGATTCGGAGAGCTTTTCGACCAGTGGCCTTCCACTCATCAGGGGCATTACTACGTCGGTCGCGACCATGTCGATGTTGCCCTCGTGGCCGGTCGCCAGCGCGAGCGCCTCGACGCCATTTCGCGCAAGGAGGACGGTATACCCGCTCTCTTTAAGAATGCGCGCGGTGAGAGATCGCAGCGCGGCATCGTCCTCCACGATCAAAATCGTCTCATTGCCGTGTGTCACTGGAGCGCTCTCGACCGCTGATGAGGCAATGACCCCGCGACCGTCGAGCCTGGGAAAATAGACTTTGAACGTCGTTCCCTTCCCCGGCTCCGAGTAGACCCACAAATCTCCGCCCGATTGCTTGACGATCCCATAGACGGTGGAGAGGCCGAGCCCCGTTCCCTTTCCCTGACCCTTCGTGGTGAAGAATGGCTCGAAGACGCGCAGCTGCACGTCGCGCGTCATTCCCATTCCTGTATCGCTCAGGGCCAACATCACGTACGGGCCTGGCGTCGCATCGAGGTGCCGATCGCTGTGCTCTTGAGAGAGATCGGTGTTCGCAGTGGTTATGTGCAGCCGCCCGCCATTGGGCATCGCATCGCGGGCATTGACCGCAAGGTTGATGATCACCTGTTCGAGCTGTCCCGAGTCCGCGTTGATCAGCGCCAGATGCTGCTCGAGCGTAGTCGCGAGCTCAATGTCTTCTCCAATCAGGCGCCTGAGCAATTTTTCGACGCCCAGGACCACGGAGTTCACGCTGATGGGGCGAGACTGCATCACTTGCTTGCGGCTGAAGGCGAGCAGCTGGCCAGTGAGTCCCGCGCCGCGCTGAGCGGCGTCGCTGATCTCCTGGACCTCACCGTGCCTGGGGTCGGCCGACTCGATCTCCTCGAGCAGCAATGAGCTGTAGCTCATTATCACGGTGAGGAGATTGTTGAAATCGTGCGCCACACCGCCCGCCAGCTGTCCCACGGCATCCATCTTCTGGGCCTGGAGGAACTGGGATTGGAGCTGTTTCTCTTCCGTGAGATCCCGCCTGATCGCAATAAAGTGAGTGATCTCGCCGCGATCGTCCCTCACCGGTGTGATGGTCTGGTCCTCGGGGTACAGGCTGCCATCTTTGCGGCGATTCGTTATTTCACCCTGCCAGACATTTCCCGCGAGAATGGTATCCCACAGATTCTTGTAAAACGCCTGATCCTGGACGCCCGACTTGACCAGATTCCGTGGGTTCTCGCCGATGGCTTCCTTTGCGCTGTAGCCCGTGAGCGTTGAGAACGCCTGGTTGGTCCACACAATTGTGCCGTTGCGGTCGGTGATGACAATGGCGTTTCCGGCGGCGTTCAGGGCGGCGCCTTGCAGGCGCAGGTCCGCCTCCGCCCGCTTGCGCTCGTCGACGGAGGTCTCCAGGATACTCGCGACGCGTGCCTCGTGGCGCAACTTCTCGGTCTCCGCGCCCAAGGCGAGCGGCTTGGCGACAATGAGCCAGAGGAGGGGCGCGCTGAGGATCGCGAGCGAGAGGCCGTCGACGAAGTCGAAGACGAGTGGGGGCATCGGCGGCAGCGCGCTCAGCACCATCATCACGACCACTTCCACGCCCAAAATGACGAGGAGGATCGACGCGAACATGCGCCAGTAGGCCTTCACAGCTTGGGCCATCGAGCTATTGTCTAAAAGTGTGGAATTAGCGGCAGGCGGTGAGAAGCCCGTCGGCAAGTGGCTCGGCCAATCTGTGCACACCCAGTCAAGCGGCGAGCCGAACATATGTGTTTGGGGTGGTTACCGAAATGTCGATTTCGTATCACCCAACTGTCGGTTTCATATCATCAAGAGATTGAGGTTCGTCGCGTTCGGATTCTAGTTTCGCTGAGTTCCCTAAGCGCCCTCGCCAAATTCTGGGCTCGCTTTGGTCTATCAGCAACCTGAGATAGAACTGCAGCGACAAGCTTTGGCAACAAGGAAGACAGAGACGGCTGCTGGTTAAGCTTACGAGCCACCGACACCACGAACCGACACCTGAAGGTTACCCCCGTAAGAACAAAGAATCCCGCTCCACTTGACAGGTGGGGCGGGACACCAGCTTAGAACGGACGGGGTGGGATTCGAACCCACGGTACGCTATGAACGTACACACACTTTCCAGGCGCGAAAGTACAGGCAGGGATTCGGACAAGATGGCCTCATTTCCCTATGACGGACCGCCAAATGTCCTGTGCAACCTGCCGCGATGTCCCGTGATGTCTGCATCCAACCGACACCTGAACCGACACCTATCGGCTGGCGAACTGTGGCGCCCGATGACGCGACTGCAGTTCACGTTCTAGACGCCGCTCTTGCGCAGCAAACGGGGCGCGGACAATCTTGCGTCCCGTTTGCGCTGGATGATATTCCCTTGAACATTCTCCTCGAGCTCGACCGAAGACCTGTGATCGCGCACCGCGGCGGGCGAGCGCGCGCGCCGGAGAATACCCTCGAGGCGATGCGGCTCGCCATCGCCGACGGCGCCGAGGGCCTCGAATTCGACGTACGGCTCTCCGCGGACGGCGAAGTCGTGGTGATTCACGACCCGACGGTCGATCGCACGACCGACGGAACCGGCGCGGTCGAGCGGATGACACTCGCCGAACTGATATCGCTCGACGCGGGATTTCGGTTCAGCGCTCGGCCTCTGGATCCGGTGACGACGCTCGGACATCGCATCCCGACGCTCGACGAGGTGCTTCAGAATTGTCCCGGCATCCCTCTTCTCATTGAGATCAAGTCTCCACTGGCTGCCAGCGCGACACGCCGGCTGATCGAGAAGCACGGGGCCGAGGAACGGTGCCTGGTCGATTCGTTCAGCTCAACGGCGCTGGACGTTTTTCGCGACTCGCGCATTGCGCGCGGAGCGGGCCGGAGTGGAGCGATCAGACTGCTGGCGCGGTCATTCATGGGAGTGCCGTCCCCCGTGCGCAGCGATGTAAGCGCGCTGTGCATCCCGAGGACGTACCGCGGTGTGCCGTTACCCGTCAGACACCTTGCCGGAACAATGCGATCGGCGCGCAAGCCGACTCACATCTGGACAGTGAACGACCCCGACGAAGCGCGCGCGATGTGGGGGCTCGGCGCCAGCGGAATTATCACCGACGACGTGCCGGTGATCCTCGCGGCTCGGTAGTAACCGAGACACTGACGCTATCCAACAAGAAAGGTCTGCGGGGATGCCGCGTGCTTCACGAAGCGCGCAAATCCGTCTGAGGGAGTGAGCACTTACCACCATTCGCCTGCCTTGTGAATAACACCGGCTTCCGAGTCATTCACGGGGTGCCCTTTGGAATCAACGTCCTGGACGAATAAACCGGGGTATTCTGCCCATAGATCACCGCCGGGCCCTCGCGCGACGGTTCGCTTGATTTTCCCGCGAAGATATTGGTACGTGAGAGTGCAAATCAGCTTGTCCTTACGGTATAGTTTTGTCGCTTTGGCAAGACCCGTGGGATCGTATGTAAAGACTTGCCTTTTCGAATCGCCGTCAGAGAAAGTACGCTGGCTGCTGGACTTTAAGCCGTTCTCGTATTGATCGACGCCATTGAGAGTACCCGCAGAGTCAAAAAACTCGTCGCGGAGACTGATTCCATCATCATAGGTATACTTTGCGGATCCCGTGAACTTGTCATAAGAAAAATCTTTGCTTGATGTTGCAAGCCCAGTCATTTCGTCATATGCGAAGTCAAGGGTGGCAAAAGCTCCAACGTGGATCTCCCGCCGGACAAGCAGTCCCTTTGGCGAATAATAGGCGACCGTGCGCGTTTTTATCGTTATAAATGAGGGCTTAGCGGGATAGTCGATGGTTTCGACCACGTCGCCATTGATGGACCTCGTGGAATAAGATACGAGCTCGCCTGACGGGTCATGATTGTCCACCCGAATCCGATCTCCATTTGCGTTACGCTGGATGGGTATTTTGAAGATGAGCTTTCCGTCGTCAAAAGAATCGTAGCTGCTCGGGAGGATCTCGTTTCCGGAATAATGATAGACGTCGTACGACGTCGTTTTCCCGTTTGTGAGATTCGAGACTTGGATTATTCTGTCCAGGGAATCTTTCTTTACGCGAACTGCCTTCCCGCGGAGTGATGCGCGAGGCTCCCCCGTGAACTGGGACTCGCCGGATCTTAAATCGAGCGAATACCTGTAGGTATGCACTGACTGTGCGGAAGCGCTTCCAGACACGGAAAGAAGCGCAATGATTGTCGACGTGAGAAAAAGTCCCTTACCGGGCATGGGTATTCTCCAGAGTGGGGTCTTGGGCATATAAGAAGACACGGACGGGGTGGGATTCGAACCCACGGTACGCTATGAACGTACACACACTTTCCAGGCGTGCGCCTTAAACCACTCGGCCACCCGTCCCTACATCTTATTCAGGCGCGAACAATCGGCGTTCCGCACAAGGTAGCGGCGTCACGCAAAAGAGAAAAAACGGACAGGGAGAGATTCGAACTCTCGATACCGGGTTCACCGGTATGCCGGTTTTCGAGACCGGTGCCTTCAACCACTCGGCCACCTGTCCTGCAGCCTCGCAAACTACCCGGCGGCCGAACCTTCTTCAACTCTCTGGCGTCTGAAAAACTCCTCGAGGAGCGCCGCGCATTCCGCGGCAAGGACGCCCGCTCTCACTTCCGGCCGGTGATTGAGCCGTGGATGCCGAAGCAGATCTCCCACCGATCCGGCCATTCCCGCTTTCTCGTCCCACGCTCCAAACACCACGCGCTTCAGGCGCGAGAGCACGATCGCCCCGGCGCACATCGCGCATGGCTCGAGCGTCACGTAAAGCGTGCAGTCGTCCAGCCTCCAGCGCTCGAGTTTCGACGACGCCTCGCGTATCGCCAGCAGCTCGGCGTGACCCGTTGGATCCTGGTCCCGGACAGTTCGATTGCTCGCTGCGGCGATTATGGATCCATCGCGAACGACCACTGCCCCAATCGGGACCTCGTTTCGCTTTACCGCCTCGCGGGCGAGATCGAGCGCATTGCGGATGTACTGTTCATCCGCCGCCAGCGACCCCGCCCCTTCGCCGAGCGTTGCGTTGATGAGATGGTTATCTGCCTGCAAGCGCTGACTCTTTCGCCTTTCGGAAGATGAGATCTCCCTTCGGATCGCGATCGACCGCGATGTGATCGCCTTCGCTGAACTTGCCCTCCAGGACCGCGAGCGCGAGCGGGTTCTGCAGCAACCGCTGAATCGCCCGCTTCAGAGGACGCGCGCCGAACGCCGGATCGTAGCCCTCGGTCGCAAGGATTTCCCGCGCCGCCGGCGTCAGCACCAAGGTGAGCTTTCTGTCGGCCAGCAACTTCTCGAGTCTCGCCAGCTGAAGGTCGATGATGTGCTCGATCTCCGCTTTGCCAAGAGGACGGAAGATGATGATGTCGTCGACGCGATTGAGAAACTCGGGGCGGAAATGCTGCCTGAGAGCGTTCGTCACCTGTGCCTCGACCACCGCGCGGTCGTCGCCCGTGTGCTCGAGGATGTAGGTGCTCCCGATGTTCGACGTCATGATGATGACGCTGTTCCGGAAATCGACCGTGCGTCCCTGTGAATCGGTGAGTCGGCCATCGTCGAGGATCTGGAGTAGAATGTTGAACACGTCCGGATGCGCCTTCTCGATCTCGTCGAACAGAACGACCGAGTACGGGCGCCGGCGAACGGCTTCAGTGAGCTGGCCGCCCTCCTCGAATCCGATATAGCCCGGAGGCGCCCCAATCAACCGCGCGACGGCGTGCTTCTCCATGTACTCCGACATGTCGATGCGAACCATCGCCTGCTCGTTGTCGAACAGAAACTCCGCCAACGCTCTCGCGGTTTCGGTCTTCCCGACCCCGGTGGGTCCGAGGAAGATGAATGAGCCGATCGGGCGATTGGGATCCTGCAGTCCGGCGCGCGAGCGACGAACGGCATTGGCGACGGCGCTGACCGCTTCTTCCTGCCCGATGACCCGCTTCGCCAACTCGTGCTCCAGCTTCGTCAGCCGCTCGCGCTCGCCCTCCATCATCCTCGACACCGGAATTCCCGTCCAGTGGGAGACGATGTCCGCGACATCCTCGGCGGTCACTTCCTCCTTGAGGAAACGCGCGCCACCAGCCTGCTTGCTGGCGAGCTTCTGCTCGGCTTCCTTCATCTGCCGTTCGAGCTGAGGTATCTGGCCGTAGGTGATCTCGGCCGCCTTTTGCAGATCGCCGGCGCGAGTCGCCCGCTCCGCTTCGATGCGCGCTTGCTCGAGCTGCTGGTTGATCTTCCCGACGGCGCCGAGTGTCTCTTTCTCCTGCTGCCACTGCGCCTTCATGCCGGCGGACTTCTCGCGCAGCTCCGCCAGCTCCCGCTCCAGCGCCTTGAGCCGCTCGCGCGATTCCTTGTCCTTCTCCTTCTGCAAGGCCTGCCGCTCGATTTCGAGCTGCGTGATGCGCCGCTCGACTTCGTCGATCTCCTGCGGCATCGAGTCGATCTCGATGCGCAGCCGCGACGCCGCTTCGTCGATCAGATCGATTGCCTTGTCGGGGAGGAAGCGATCGCCGATATAACGATTGGAGAGCGTCGCGGCGGCGACGATCGCGCCGTCGGTAATGCGAACGCCATGATGCGACTCGTACCTCTCCTTGAGTCCGCGCAGAATCGCGATCGTGCTTTCGACCGACGGCTCACCGACGTAGACGGGCTGGAAGCGGCGCTCGAGTGCCGCGTCTTTTTCGACGTGCTTCCGATATTCGTCGAGAGTCGTAGCTCCCACTACGCGAAGCTCACCGCGGGCGAGCATCGGCTTGAGCATGTTACCCGCGTCCATCGATCCCTCGGCTTTGCCGGCGCCGACAAGATTGTGTATTTCATCGATGAACATGATGAACTGCCCTTCCCCCTCGGTGACTTCTTTCAGCACAGCCTTGAGCCGCTCTTCGAACTCACCGCGAAATTTTGCGCCGGCGATCAGCGCGCCGAGGTCGAGGGAGAGAAATCTCTTGTTCTTCAGACCCTCGGGAACGTCGCCGTTAATGATGCGCTGCGCGAGGCCTTCGGCGATCGCCGTCTTGCCGACACCCGGCTCGCCGATGAGAACGGGGTTGTTCTTCGTGCGGCGCGAGAGCACCTGAATGACGCGGCGGATTTCTTCGTCGCGTCCGATTACCGGATCGAGCTTCCCTTTGCGTGCCGCATCGGTCAGGTCTCGCGTGTAGCGCTGTAGCGCCTGGTATTGGTTCTCCGGAGTCTGGTCGGTGACGCGGTGCGAGCCGCGGACCGTTTGGAGCGCCTCCAGCAGCGCGTCGTGTGTCGCGCCGACGCCGTTGAGAAGATTCCTGCTCTCGGTCCCCTTCACGTCGGAGAGCGCAAGAAGGAAATGCTCGGTCGAAACGAACTCGTCGCCCAGCTTTTGCGCGTCCGCTTCCGCCTTGTCGAATACCTGGTTGAGCTCGCGTGAGAGCGTCGGCTGCGCATTCGACTGCTTCGGGTAGCGCGCCATCTCGCGACCAACCGCTTCGCGCAGCTGCGTGACGCTGACGCCGAGCTTCTGTAGGATGGGGACGACGATGCCCTCGTCCTGGGAGAGGAGCGCCAACAGCAGATGCAGGTCGTAGACGAGAGGATTGCCGGCGCGGCGCGCGAGGTCCACCGCTTCGTTGAGGGCTTCGGTCGCTTTTACGGTGAGGCGGTCTGGATTGATCATTGTCTGCCTGGGGGAGAACGCCGCGAGTCCGTTATAACGGTGCAACGCCGGTGCCGATAAAACCCGCCAACCTGGCACACTTCGGGTACAAAAGAAAAGAAACGCGCCCCGGTTCTGCCAGGACGCGTCTCAAAAAAGTCAGATGCCTACTTTCTGACGATCATCTTCTTGACGAGGACCTTGCCATCAACCTCTAGCCGATAGAGGTAGATCCCCGATGCTGCGTCATCGCCCGTCTGCGAGTACTTGCCATCCCAATACACCAGGTACTCGCCACACGTTAATAGCAGACTTTCCAGCGGCTCGCCGCCGGCGACATTCCCCACACCGCCCTGCAGAACCGGCACAGCGACCTGCTGGGCCAGAAGGTTATAGATCCGCAGACTTACGCGGTGCTGACGCCCGGAATCCGTGCATCCCTGTGCGTCTCCGATGACGAACGGAATCCGTGTGTCCTGATTGACTGGGTTCGGAAAGTTTTGTCCCAGTTGCAACCCGGCGCCTTGTCCTCCGCCGGTCTGGGGTGAAATTCCCTGGGCCGCCGAACGACTTGGCATGAACGCGCCGAGTACGAGCACTACCAACAGCGCCCGCCACAGGTGCTTCATGTTGTCTCCAAATGCTGACGAAAGAGGGTCTCTAGACGCTAACTCCTACCAAGGTGGACATTTGTTCATCTAAGGCGAACTTACGAATGAGCTCGGGAAGTGTCAAGCAGAATTCCATCTGTTTGGCGCAGAATCCGGCCTTCCCCTCGTCTTTCCGTGATGCCGTTTCGATCACAAAACTCCAGAAAAGGGATGAGGTACTTTCTCGAGAACCCGAGCACATCTCGAAGCTGGGCAGGCACATAGAACTGTCCCGGCACCAGCTTCGCCCTGAGCCGCGCGATCATTGCGTCGAGCGTGCTCCGGTCATAGTAGCGATCCGTCTCCACCTGGACGATTCGCCCCTGCCACTCCAGAAATCGAAGCAGGGCAGGAACCGAGCTACCATAGCGTGTGACTAGCTCTCCCACGCTCGGCGGCTCCTGGGTCCCAGCGCAAATATCATGCACCAAGTGGTTGCTCGCTTCTACATCGCGCTCGCTGGGGGAAGGCACCCAACCAGTTTTGCGCACCAGGGGTCCCTGGGACTCTATTTCCCCGGCTCGCTCCATCTCGCGAATGGAGATGTCGGCCAATTCCTCGTCAACGCGAAGGCCTTCCCTAAGCGTCCGCGCCGGGACGCCGAGGGACAGTGGAGAAGTTATCTCGTACTCCGCGATTATTCGCCTTACGCTTGCCATTGCTTGTTCGACAGCAAAGGGCGTGAAAAGGTTGTGCGCTCCGGTCCAGGCGCCGGTCTGCTCGATGAGGCTTTGCACCCGAGCAGGGGCGCAGCCGGCCCGCACCGGAATGTCCTGGGCGCGAACGCCGCGCGCGGACTCCGCCTCCAGCATGTATCCCAGCCGTGTCGCGCTCTCCGCCGACAGTTTGTCCATCTCCTCACTCGAGGGGCGTGGCAACGGCCGGCGACGCGCATATGGGTCGATCACGACACCGCCTCCGATTGTCCGAACCGGTGCAGGAAGTCGCAGGACAAATCTGTCGCCGCCTCGGATGACGAGCGGAGCATCGGTCGTGACTCGCATCAGCGCCGCCGCGCTGGCTCCGGGCTCTGGGGCGGCCGACACCAGCCGCGCGCCAACTTCGGACGCGCCGGCATGAAGCCGCAGTCGAGTACGCGGGGTCAGGGTTGCCACCATGGCAGGTTCGAGGGTGACCACCGCCTCGAAGAGCGAAGTCGGCTGCCAGTGTTCATCGCGGACGAGGACAGAGCCGCGCGACACATCGCTGACATCGAGCCCAGCCAGCGCGATGGCGGCGCGACCTCCCGCCCGAGCAACGTCCGCGGACTTTCCGTGCTGCTCGATTCTTCTCGCTCTCGCCGGCTTGCCGGACGGAAGAACGAAAACGCTCGCATCAATGGGCAGCTCGCCGCTCCACACCGTCCCCGTCACGACAGTGCCCGTTCCTTTTATGGTGAACGCGCGATCGACCGGCATCCGGAACAGGTCGTCGCTGCCCCGCGGTTTCCCGTTCGCAAGTCGTTCACTCAGGACCCCGCGTAACTCGTCCAGGCCGGCAAGTGTGCGGCTCGAGCAGCTCACGACACGTGGGGTCGGTAATGGGGATTCGTCGAACAAGGCAAGGACATCGCTTCGCACCAGTCCGAGCCACTCGTCCTCAACGAGATCGCATTTCGTGACTGCTACGACGATTTGCGGAATTCTCAGCAGCTCGAGGATCAGCAGATGCTCGCGCGTCTGCGGCATCACTCCTTCGTCCGCCGCTACAACGAGTAGACCGAGGTCGATCCCGCTGGCGCCAACCAGCATGCTGCGCACGAAGTCTTCGTGGCCCGGAACATCGATTACTCCAACGGTGCCCACGCCCTCAAGCGAAAGCGGCGCAAATCCAAGATCGATCGTGATTCCGCGACGCTTTTCTTCGGGCAGGCGGTCGGCATCGACACCGGTCAGAGCCTTGACGAGCGCGGTCTTGCCATGATCGATGTGGCCCGCGGTGCCGATAATCACGCCGCGCTCCAGCGCTCGTGCTCCCAGACGGCGAACGCCCGGAGAGGACGGTCGTCGGCGAGGTGCGCGCCGAGGAATTCGCGCAGCAGTCGCTGGTGCGAGCGTGCTTCCGCGTCGGTGAGGTGAACGGAGTCGTCACCCTCGAGCCAGTGGCGTATGGCCGCGCGCGCCGGCGACGGAATTCTCCGTCCGTCCGGCGCCAGCTTGCTGCACGCCGGACAGACGATTCCTCCCGACGAATGTGAGAACATCGTGTCGTCGGCATCGCGGAGCGGAGTGTGACACAGCGCGCAACTGGAGAGCTCCGGGGTGAAGCCAAGAACGGAGACGACGCGCCAGCAGCCGGCGAGGCCATCCTCGATCGTACGCTCGGGCGCGGAGCGCGCGATCCGGTCGAGCGCGTCCGCTATGGTATCATATAGTTGGGGATTTTCGGCCTCTCCGGCGAAGCGGAGCGCGAGCTCGGCGATCGCGGACGCGGCCGTAAAGCGGCCGATATCTTCCGCCAGCTCGCCACGCGTGCGCGAAATCTCGAAGCTGGCGAGGTTGTGGAGCTCACGATTCGGTTTGACATAGAGCTGCGCCGATCCTTCGGCGAAGAGATCGAGCGCCGTGCCGTACCGGCCGCGCGATTTCCGCGCTCCCCTCGCCAACACGGATTGCACACCCGCCTCTCTCGTCAGCAGGCGGATGATCCGCGAGCTCTCGAGGTAGTCGAAGGCGTGGAGGACGATCGCCTCCGTGGCGAGGAGCGGCATGGAGAGAATGTAACACGCGGTCTGGAGCTGACCGCGCGCTAAAAGAGCGCAGAAGCTCGCCCCCCAATGAGAATGGTCCGTCTCGGTGAGGCGAAGTGGAGAACATCCTCGTAACGCTTGTCGAACACGTTATCCATCCGCGCATTGAGCGTGAGCCCGCCGCGCCTGAGACCGGTCAGCGGATACTCGGCCGACAGGTCCACCTTTGTATAGGCAGGCAGCGTCACTCGTGGCGACGGGAATTGAGAGAAGTCGGTGTCGGGTCTCTTTCCGACGTAGCTCACGGCGGTGCCCAGACTCATGCCCGAGGGGCGGGAGTGCGACAAAACAAGGCTTCCCGAATGGGTTGGCCGGCGAATCAGCTCATCGCCGACGTGATCGCCCCCCTGATATGCGGGATCGACCTCTGTGACGCGCGGATTGACGATAGTGTAGCTCGCGGTCCCCCTCCAATTTGTCACGGGCGTGAGCTGTAGCTCAGCCTCGTAGCCGTTGGAGCTCGCGCCGGTGAGGTTGGCGTAGCTGCCCAGGAACGCCGGCGGGCCACCGTTCACGAACTGGATCAGATCGGAGAAGCGCTGTGTGAAATAGCTCGCGCTGAATCGAACGCGATCGGGATGAAAATTGGTCGCCAATCCGATCTCGGCTGACCGGATTCGCTCGGGTCGCAGATCCGGGCTGCCGATTGTAAATAGAGTTGGGAGGAGTTGGTTGAACGCGGGCGCGTTGAACGCCGTGCTGAGCGAGGCACGAATTCTCAGCGCCGGAACGACGGCCGCGTTCGCGCCGAGCCGGTAGGTGGCGAACCGACGGTAGTCGGAGTTGTCATCGACGCGGCCGGCCACAGTGTAGGAGAAGCGATCGGTGAGATTTCCCAGCAGCTCGGAGTAGTAGGCGAGGTTGTGACGCGACGCGTCGAAAGAATCCGTCTGGCTCGTCGGTGCACCTACGTCGCCGGAGCCGCTGGAGCTGTTCTCGTGTTCTTTTTCGTACGTCCCACCCACGGTAACCGTGGCGTCGGAAGGCAGGGAGAGAGCGAGTCGTCCTTCGACATTCCTGCGATAGCCGCGAGATCTGAACGCCGAGTGTTGCGGCGTGGTCGCGCCGAATGGAACCGCGATGTCCTCGGTGAGATCCGAGACGTCATTGCTGCCCGCCAGCAATCGGGCCTGGACGTTCGTGCTGATGTTGCGGCCAGCATCGAGTCCGACCGTCAGGCGATGTTGGACGCGATACGAATTGCTGTCTACCGGTTGTCCGGTGAAATCGGTGGGGTAGTGGAACTCGGCGGCGGTGTACCTCGCGGTGATTCTTGCGTCCCCTGCCGCGCCCTGAGCGAGAGTCAGCGCGGTGCTCAGTGTTCCGTTTCGGTACTGGTTGTTGAAGGGAATGATGCCGTCGGTGGAATGATGCGCGGCGCCAACAGAGAATCCTCCCAGCGGGCCGGAGCCCACCGCGTCGCCGTCGAAGTCGAGGGAGTGGTACGTGCCGCCTCGCGCACCGAGCGATGCACGGCGCTGTTCCGAGCCCCGCCGCGTGAAAATCTGCACGATGCCCGTCACCGCGTCGGCGCCGTAGAGAACGCTGGCGGGGCCTCTCACAATCTCGATACGATCAATGTTGTCCGTAGTGAGATGGCTGAAATCGAAAAAGCCACCCGGCGCATTCACCGGCACTCCATCGATGAGCACCTTGGTGTAGCGACTTTCGCCACCGCGCAGGAAGAGCGATGTCACCGCACCATAGGAGCCGCTCTGAACGAGCGATGCGCCGGGGACTTCGCGAAGCGCGTCCGACACTCGGATAACGCCTCGCGCGCGCAGATCGTCGCCGGAAAGGACGGTCACGGCCTGCGAAAGAGTCGCTACGGGTCTCGGGACCTTGGATGCGGACACGACGACCGTTCCGAGCTGTGCCGTGTCGCCAGCCTGAGCGAGAGCATTGCGGCTAACAGTCGCGGAGAGTGCACAGGTTAGAGCAACCAATAGTGATTTGCTGTTCATGGTTCTAGTGGGTGAAAAGTCGTCGATGCATGAGTCAAAGTTGAAATGGACGCCGCAGCGGAACGAGGACCGGCGCACCTACAGCGGGATCGCGTGTGACCACGACAGGCCACCCGTAAATCGATTCGAGCCTGTCGGCTCGCATGACCTCGGTCGGCGAGCCGCTCGTCGCCACCTTTCCGCGGTCCAGCAGCACGATCGTGTCGGCGAATCGTGCAACGAGATTGAGCTGGTGGCTGACGAGGAGCACTGCCAAGCCCGAGCGGGCGAGCGAAGACATCAGCTCGAAGATCGCCATTTCGTGCGCGACGTCGAGGAATGTCGTCGGCTCGTCCAGGACGAGAGCGGGACACTTCTGCGCCAGCGCGCGGGCGATGCGGACGCGCTGCCACTCGCCGCCGGAAAGCGCATCGGTGTCGCGGCCGGCGAGATCCTCGACGCCGGCCTGCGACAGAGCTTCGTCCACCGCGAGCTCGTCCTCGTTCGAGGGCGCGCGCCAGAGTCCGAGGTGTGGATAACGTCCGAGAAAGACGTACTCGCGCACCTGGACCGGAAACGCGGCCTCTTCCCGCTGCGGAACGACCGCGACGCTCCGCGCCAGCTCGGCATACGAGAGTGACCGCACATCTCGGCCGTCAATCGCGGCCGATCCGCGCGGGATGTCAGCGCGCCGAAGCAGCGCTTTCACGATCGAGCTCTTGCCAGACCCGTTCGGTCCGGCGAGCGCGGTGAGCTTGCCGCGCGCGCTGACGAAGCTGACACCGTCGACAGCGTTCAGTCGCGCGCCGGGATACGAGACGACAAGGTCCTTGAGCTCGATCATGAGGTTCGCCGGAGCTGTACGAGAAAGAACGGAACGCCGAGCAGGGCCGTGATTGCGCCGAGTGGAAGCTCGGTCGGCGCCGCGATGGTGCGCGCGGCGAGATCCGCGGCGACGACGAGCGTGGCGCCGATCAGCCCCGCCGCGATGACGAGGGGGCGGTGAGCACGCAGCCCCATTCGCCTCGCGATGTGGGGGACGACGAGCCCGACGAATCCTATGAGTCCGGCGGCGGAGACCGTCGCGGCAGCGAGGAGCGCGGCGAGAAGGAAAACTCGTCGTCCGGATCGTTCCGCATCGACGCCGAGGGAGGCCGCCGTGTCCTCTCCGAGAGAGAGAACGTCGATCTCTCGCGCCCAGTAGACGAGCGCTCCTCCGGCGAGGAGTATGCTCGCCGCGAGCCACGCGACACGCCTCCAGGTCGCATCAGCCGCCGAGCCCATCATCCACCAGAGCGCGCCGCGCATTGTATTGGGCTCCGCGCGCGCGAGCGCCACCATGATCGCAGCATTCGCGAACGCGCCGACGATCACGCCGGCTATGAGCAGAGTCCGCACGTCGGCTCGCGTGCTTCTCCCACCGATTCGCGCGACGGCGAGCGCGACGAAGACAGCGGCAATTCCACCGGCGAACGCCGCGAGCGTGATCATCGCGTCGCTCGAGACGCCCACCGCGAACGCAATGACGGCCCCGACAGCGGCGCCGCCGGAAACGCCGAGCAGGTACGGCTCAGCCAGCGGGTTGCGGAGAGCGCCCTGGAGCGCGGCACCGCTCGCGCCCAAGCCGGCGCCGACCAGCGCGCCGAGCACGACACGCGGTAGTCTCAAGTCGCGCACGATGGCGATGGCAGTAGGATCCCCACGTCCGCGAAGCGCGTCGATCACACCGCCGAGCGACACCGACACGGCACCGCGCGCGACGGCGATCATCGCGATTACGAGGAGCGCGACGATGAGCATGAGCCAGTACCAGCTTCGAAACCGCGTCACCGAACCGTACCGGGATGGAAGAGATTCGCGAGGGAGATGGCGGCCTCTCCCAGCCGCACCGACGGGCGCGCCACGAGCAGCGTATCAACGACGAAGATCTTCTTGTCTCGAGCAGCGCGGACGATGCGCCAGCGAGAGTCGGATTCGATCTGCCTCGCGCCGATTGGTCCCGCCAGAATGAAATCAGGATCGCGCCGAGCGACGTCCTCGAGCGAGATCTCCCCCGACGGGCCCTTGATGTCCGCGTAGACGTTTCTGGCTCCGGCGATATCGACGAGCTCGTTCATGAAGCTTCCGGCGCCGATAGTGATGAGCGGAGCGTCCCAGATGTGCCAGAACACCGTTGGTCGGGAGCTGCCTTTCGTTGCCGCTTGCACGCGGTCGAGCGTGCTCTGGACAGAGTCGACAACGATCCTGGCGCGCGCGGAGTCGTGGAGAATTGCGCCCAAGAGCGAGACGGTGCGTCGAAAATCCGCGATGTGGTCAACCTTGAGGGACAACGTGTTGACGCCCGCCGATCGAAACCGCTCGGCCGCTGGCCTGTTGTCCTGACTCGCATAGAGGATGACGAGATCGGGATGCGTGCCGAGCACGGCTTCGACGTTGGGACGAATCCCGTCTCCAAGAGCGGGGATCAGCTTGGCGGAATCCGGCCAGAGATCGTACTTCGTGCGCCCGATGAGCCGGGAGCCCGCGCCCAGAGTGAAAAGAATTTCTGTGGTGGCGGGGTTGAGCGAAACGATGCGCGTCGGAGCGGCACCAATCCGAACCGGATCCCCGAAGTCGTCGCGCACGGCGGCGCCATCGCGGCTCGACTTCTCACACGCGGCAAGCGCGAGTGAGGAGAAGAAGAAGCACAGAAATGATCGCGAGCGAAAAAACAAAACGGACACTCCTCCCAGAGGAATGCCCGCAACGAGCACGCGTCAAAAAGACGCCTGACCGCCACCAGGACCTCCCCCGAGGTTCTGCGAAAGTGGCGCGGACGAAAGTCGTCTCCTGGCTCCGGGCCGCGGGACTCGCCTTCCCGACTGCTCCTGCAGTCAGTGGCGTTACGAGTCTGCGTTTGGTGCCCGTTACAGTGGCGGGGCCGCACCGGCGTCAAACCGGTTTCCGTGGCTCCCGTCCGCGATCAATTGTTGGGCGAAGCTATCTACGTCTCAGCGCCTGCGCAAGCGTCAGAATCATCGCGCCTCCGATCACGAGTGTAAGCGCGACGAGATAGCGCGAATCGATGGAATGCTTCGGTGGAGACGCGGGAAGATCTATCACCGCCACGGAGTTCTGGGGCATGTCCGATGCGAGGAAGCGGCGGAAGTTGCGCTCGTCCACGGTGACCGGATCCATCTCCTTCAGATTGGGACCGGTAACGCTGCCTGCCTTTTCTTCGATCAGTACCTCGTAGATCCCCGTCTCCGTCTCGAGCGGAAGCTTGAGCGGAAATGACTTCGCCGGGAGCGAGTAGGAGAACGACAGCTGCTTGATTCCGGGTGCAAGCGGCGCAAAGACGCTCACGACACCGTTTGCATACGAGACCGCGGCGGCGGAGATGTCGCCCTGACTCACTTTGAAATCACTGGCTCCCGGAGCGACGTGAGTCTGCCATGTGGCACCAGCCGGGGTTTCGCCCTTTGCGACGCGCGTGACGGTGCTGTCGTTGGAGAGATCGTACACCTCGACGATCGATCTGAGCGCGTTCGCGTCGGCGGCCGATACTACCACGTGGTGCCCACGCAGGCTCATCGGGACGTGACCCGAAGTCGTGTCGAAGACGGTTATCTCGCCGCCGTCACCGCTCACCCGGCCCTGGGGGAGAGGCAGAGTGAAATACGCAATGCCGTCGTGCGAAGCGGCGACGAAATAAATCGCGTCCTCGCTTCCAGTGCGCGCATAGTTGAAGGAGTAGCGGCCGCGAGAGTCCGATCGAACGGAGTCGAGTGGTCCAGCGCGGTCCGGGCCTACGCGGTGCAGGACGATCCACGCTCCGGCCACCGGGTCCATGCGCTCGCCACCGGGACGCACGATGCGTCCGGAAACCTGTTGCGGAACGGATGGGAGAGCGGCCTGCATGAGCAGCAGGACCGCCAGGTTACATATTGAACTTCCCAAAATCTTCGGGACGCAGGTTCTCGAGGTACTCCTTCAACTGTTCGGCAGACATCTCGTCCGACGGCTCGGCCAGAGTCTCCGGGGGCACCTGCCCTTCCTCGAGCAGAAGCGCGGTGAGGAGACTTTCCTGGGCAAAGATCGGCGCTTCGAATCTGAGCGCAATCGCGATGCTGTCGGAAGGACGCGCGTCTATGTGCACGGCGCCGGATTCGCGCGCGATGTGAAGCTCCGCGTAGAAAGTGCGGTTCTCGACCTTCGTAATGTTGACGCGGCGCAGAGTGCCCCCCATGCCGATGATGAGATTCTTGCAGAGGTCGTGAGTGAGCGGCCGCTCGCGCTTGAGCTTGTTCATCTCTATCACGATGGATTCCGCCTCCGGCTGCCCGATCCAGATCGGAAGCAGCCGAGCACCGCCCTTCTCCTGAAGGATCACAACGTAGGAGTTGGTGGAGCGGTCGAGACCAAGGCGCATCACTTCGACTTCGACGAGTTGCATCAAATGAAATTAACGTTGTGGCCGGAAAGTGGAAAAGCTGGCCACCAGGGGCGGCCAGCTTTTCTTACACCATTCGCCGCGGAACGCTGCTACCGTCCTTCCACGGCCTTCCGCAGCTCCGACACGCGATCCAGGCGCTCCCACGTAAAGAGCATGCCCTTCCCGTTCTTCTTCGGAGTGCGGCCGAAGTGTCCGTACGACGACGTCGGGCTGTAGATCGGTTTCCTCAGATCCAGAGCGCTGATTATACCCTTTGGCGTGAGATCGAAGACCTTGAGGATCGCCTTAAGGATCGCGGTCTCGGGGACGGTGTTGGTGCCGAACGTATCCACGTTGACCGACACAGGCTCCGCGACTCCGATGGCGTAGGCGACCTGCACTTCGCAGCGCCGAGCGAGTTTGGCGCCAACGATGTTCTTGGCGACCCACCGCGCCGCGTAGCAGGCGGAGCGATCAACCTTCGATGGATCCTTGCCGCTGAACGCGCCGCCGCCGTGGCGCCCCATGCCACCATACGTGTCGACGATGATCTTGCGCCCGGTGAGGCCGGCGTCGCCCTGCGGACCTCCGATGACGAAGCGTCCGGTTGGATTGATGTGGAACTTGATGGTCTTGTCGCGCAGCTCTTTCGGGATCACCGGCTCGATGACTTCGGCTATGATCGCCTCGCGGAGCTTCTTGGTGGAGATGTCCTCCGAGTGCTGCGTCGAGACGACGACGGTCTCGACACCGATCGGAAGAGCGTCCTCATAGAGAACCGTAACCTGCGCCTTGCCGTCGGGCCGAACCCACTTTCCGTCTTTCGAGCGGCGGAATTCGGCGAGGCGCTCGGTGAGACGGTGCGCGAGCTGGATCGGCATCGGCATCAGCTCTTCCGTCTCATCGCTGGCGTAGCCGAACATCATGCCTTGATCGCCGGCGCCGCCATGATCCACGCCCTGCGCGATGTCGGGGGACTGCTTGTCGATGGTGCTGATCACGGCGCACGTTTTCGAGTCGAAACCCATGCTGGCGTCGTTGTAGCCGATCCGGTCGATGGTGGATCTCACGATCTCGGGAACGTTGACGTACGTCTTGGTGGTGATCTCACCCGCGACGCAGGCGAGTCCGGTCGTTACGAGTGTCTCGCAGGCGACGCGCGCCTGGGGATCATCTGTCAGTATTGCGTCGAGGATGGCGTCCGAAATCGCGTCCGCGACCTTGTCAGGATGGCCTTCGGTTACGGATTCGGATGTGAAGAGATGTCGATCGAGCACGAAATTCCTCTGGGGGATATGAGGATGAAAGGTGGCAACGGTCGCACGCCGTACTATTCGTGCGCCGAGGATGTCTTAAGCCCACCGGAGCCTTCGAAGATATTTCCATCGACGAAGCCGGGCAACCCATCGCGCAAAAATGGTGCGTCTCCAAACGCCGTCATCAGCCGGCGCCGCAGCTCGCCTTCGGCCTCGCGGGCGGTCCGGGACTCGAGCGCGGCATTCGCTGCTTCGGCGGCAACGGCGACGCTCACGCCGCGAACGATGCGCTTGACCAGGGGGACCGCCCTCCCCGCAACGCTCAGACACCGGACGCCCAACCCTATCAAGGCGAACGCCATGAGCGGCTGAGATGCCATCTCGCCGCAGACAGCGACCTCGAGACGATGAGCAACGCCGACATCGACGATCCGCTTGATCAGCGTCAATACGGCGGGGTGGAGCGGGGTAAAGCGCGAGGCGAGGTTTGCGTTGCCTCGGTCAACGGCGAGCGTGTACTGAACCAGATCGTTCGTACCGATGCTGAGGAACGACACGTCATCGACGAGCGTGTGCACGGAGAGCGCGGCGGCCGGCGTCTCAACCATGACTCCGAGGGGAATGTCGTGCCTGTACTGCACTCCCCTCAAGTCCAGCTCAGCCGCAGCTTCGTTCAACAGATGCTTCGCCTGTTTCACTTCGTCGAGAGTGATCACGAGCGGAAACATGATTCTGACGTCGCCGTGCATCGCCGCTCGCAGGAGCGCCCGGAGCTGCGTCTTGAACAGCTCGGGCTCGTCGAGGCACATCCTGATCGCGCGCCAGCCGAGGAATGGATTGGGATCGGTCTGGTAACTGCCGATCGGGAGCTTGTCGCCGCCGACGTCGAACGTGCGAATCACTACGGGCCGTCCACCGAACGCCTCGACCACGTGGCGGTAAGCGCGATACTGTTCCTCCTCATCGGGCATGGTCGCCCGTCCCACGACAAGGAATTCCGTGCGCATGAGGCCTACGCCTTCAGCACCGCTGTGCGCCGCGAAATCAGCCTCTTCCGGAAGGTCGACGTTGGCCCGCAGCGTCACCCAGTGACCGTCCAGGGTGATCGAGTCGGCGGCCGCGAGCGCCTGGAGCTCCTTGTCCTCCAGAGCCTCTATGGCGCGGCGCTCCCGGTAGGTCTTGATCTGCGACGGCGTGGGGTCGATGATCAGGATGCCTGACGTCCCGTCAAGAATCACGTGCTCGTTCCCGGACAGCCGCTCGGTTGCGTCTCTAAGTCCGACGACCGCCGGCAAGCCCAGCGACCGCGCGAGAATCGCGACGTGCGACGTACGCGTGCCCGCGTCGGTCGCAATGCCGATTATCGCTTCGCGATCCAGCTGCACGGTGAGGCTCGGCGTGAGATCGTGCGTGACGAGGATTCTGTTGGATCCCTTGGGCAGATCGATCGGATCGTGATCCGGCAGGCCGAGCAGGATCGAGAGCACTCTGATGTGCACGTCGATCAGATCGCCGACTCTTTCACGCAGCAGCGGCCGCGCGTGACTCGCGAATTGCTGGCGCCACTCGAACAGAACGAGATCGAATGCTTTTTCCGCGCCGAGGTTCTGCGTTATCAGCTCCTCGACCTGTCGCAGGAGCTCGCCGTCCTGGAGAATCGAGAGTTGGACATCGAAGATCGCGGCTTCCTCGGGCCCGGCGTGCTTCTCGGCGCGCGCGCGCACGTGGTGAAGTCTCTCGCTCGCCTGTTCCAGCCCCGCGTGGAAGCGCTTGATCTCGCCGGGTACCGCTTCGTCGGGAATGATGCGGTGCCGCACGTCCGGAACTTCCCACCGGAGAAGGTGGACGAGTCCGTCCACGATTCCCGGAGAAGCCGGCGTGCCCGCGATTCCCTTTGCCACTCAGCTCTCTCCGAACTTGTTCGCGATCACGGCCGAAAGCGCATCCAGCGCGGCTTCCGCGTCGTCGCCGATCGCCCGGAGGACTATCGTGGCGCCGCATTCCGCCGCGAGCATCATCACGCCCATGATGCTCTTGGCATTCACCTCGAGATCATCGCGCACGATGGTGATGCTGCTCTTGAATTTCCCCGCCGCCTTCACGATCTCGGCGGCAGGGCGAGCGTGTATACCCAGCTTGTTCAGGATTTTTACTTCGCGCTCAGGCATCAGGTCAGAACCGAGTAGAGAACGAAAATCGCGAGAACTCCAAGAGCGATACGCCAGCCTTCCGCGTGCTCCCGGAGCCGCGCGAGAAGCAGGATTCCAATCAACGCCGCCCCGATGATGCCACCCACGAGGCCGCGGCCCGGACCCGCCACACGCTGCAGCGCCAGCGGCAGCGCTACGCCGGCCACCAGCGCGGCGGCGTATCCGATGTACTGCGGCCCCTGCCGTAACACTGGACTTCCGAGCGCCGAGGCGACGTTCAAACCGCGCGAGAGGCCAATCCGAAGTCCCCATGCCCTGAGAAGAATATGACCCGCGTTGTACAGCAACAGAAATGTACCAACGACCCCCATTGGCGAGCCGCCGGCGCCGTAGACTCCGATCGCGACGAGCGAGCAGAACGGCAGCCAGCTCGCCCACACGAGCCGGTCACCGACGCTTCCGAGAGGCCCAGCCAGAGCCGTTCGAAAGCGTTCGATTCTCGCGGGATCTACTCCGTCGAGCTCGGCCCGGACCAGAGCGCCCACGCCGATCCCGGCCAGATACGGATGCGCGTTGAAGTAGCGCGATTCGCGCGCCAGCGCAGCGCGATACGCAGGTCCGTCAATTCCTCCCGGCAAATATCTGAGCGCTGGCTCCATGGCGAAGCCGATTCCGGTCCCATTCAGCGTCTCGTAGTTCCACGATCCCTGTAGAGCGAGGAGGCGGAAATGCATCGCGAGCTTGACGCGCACGGGCAGGTCCACCGCTCGACTTGTTGGGGCAGTCATCTCGTCACCAGCAACCCGATCCACACAAGAAGACCGGCGAGAAAGAACCAGAGCACGTGTCGAACAGAATGGAAGACTTTCCAGAGCGCTCCGCCCGCGACGATCGCGGCAATGACCACTACGACCGCGCGCGATGGTGCCGAATCGGTCCCCCAGATCGCTACTATCGCACGAACCAGCGGGGCGAAGATCATCATGGCAGTAATCGTCACGAGACCGCCGCGCAACAGATCCATCGACATGCCGGACAGGTGGAGCGAGAGCAGCGCGTTCCGCGATCCTTCCTCGATCCTGTTCCGCGTTTGCTCGAGCCGCGCCGCGATTAATCGCCGGAGCAAGACCATGCTCCACCCGCTGATGCTCGCGGTGAGGAGAGCGGCAAGCAGCGACGCCGGAAGCGCGCCTGGCATACCTGGCGGCTGCGCTGCGAATAGCGCGCCTCCGACGACGCCCGCCGATCCCCATTCCGGGTAGCGCGAAGCGCCAAATGGAAGAGTGTCGAGGGCGATCATCTCCAGCACCACCCCGATGAGGAGGCCAGCCGCTGGGTGGCCGATGAACGCCCCCGCCAGTGTCGCCGAAACGATTGGCCGCGATATCATCGCCTGGGGGAAGCTCACGACGTCGAGCCCCAGCAGCGCGCCAAGCAGCGCGATCGGAAGCGCCTCGAGCAGGCTCACCGTGACTCTCCCTCGAGCACTTCGGCGAGCGGAACCGCGCGCGCTGACGGGACATCCTGCGCCGTCACCTCGATGCCCGCCGCTTCGAGCTCGCGCAGCTGCCGTTCTTCGTCGGGCGTGAGAAAGATGTAACGAAGCTTCTCGGCGCGGCCGGCGCGATGGTGGATGCCGCCCAGATTGACGCTGCCGATCGCCTTCACGCCATTGACGAGGCGGTGCATGCTGGCGATGTCGCTGGTGATGAGAAGTCCGGGGCGTGGGTCGGCCGCGTACCGCGCGTGATCCCGGATCGCGCTGCCGACGTCGGCAAAGTAGATCTCCATCTCGGGCGGAATGGCCATTCGATAGAGCTCTTTCTCCCAGTCACTCGATGCGACCAGGTCATCGACGAGAACCAGAAAGCGAATATTGAGAGGCTGGCCCCAACCGACGACGACTTGGCCGTGAATGAGACGGTCGTCGATGCGGTAGAGGTGAATTCCCATCAGCGCCCGACCACGATCAGCGATGCCTTTCCTCTTTCGGCGGCCGCCCGAGCGGCCTCGGTCGGTGAGACGGAGGTGTTGAAGACGAAATCCAGCAGCGTCGCGAGGTTTACTCCGCTCACGAGGACGACCCCGGGGTCGTCCTTGACGATGCGCCGCGCGGCAAGGGTCGCGCTTCCCGCCGGGAGATCGGTGAAAATCACGCGAGCGCCCGTCCGGGCAATCTGCTCGCGAATCGCGCCTTCGATGTCTTCCGGGGTCATGCCCATCATCGAGAGCACGACGAGCTTGTCGGCCAGGCCGCAGATCTGTCCGACCGCGGACACCAATCCACCGGCGAACTCGCCATGGCCGACGACTATCGCGCGCGGTTTTCCCGGGCCGCCAACCACTTCATCATTCATGATCTTCCTGAAGATAAGCCTGGATGTTGCTCGCGGCCGCGGTCTTCATGCGACCGACGAGCCGCTCGTTGAACGCCTCCGCGGCGTTGATGCCAGAGTAGCGCAGCAGGTGATTCAGCGCGATGACCTCGGCAATTACCGTGATGTTTTTGCCAGGGTTCAGAAATACCGTGATCTTGGGGAGCTCGACACCGAGGATGGTTGTGGTCTCGATATCGAGGCCAGTGCGCTCCACGACGGCGTGCTGATGCCACTCCTCGAGCTGAACCACAACCTCAATGCGCTTCTGCTGCCGGACAGCGCGAATCCCGAAGATCGCCGGAATATCGATCAGTCCAACGCCGCGAATTTCCATGTAATGACGTTGCAGCTCGTGACCGCGGCCGATCAGGACGTCGTTTCCGCGCTTGCTGGTGATGACGAGATCGTCCGCGACAAGGCGGTGCCCGCGCTCGACGAGATCGAGCACGCATTCCGATTTGCCGATGCCACTTTTCCCGGTGAAGAAAAGCCCCACGCCGAACACATCGGTGAGTGAGCCGTGAAGCGTGACGGTCGGCGCGAATTCCATCTCCAGCACCGGCTTGATCCGCCGGTAGAACTCCGCCGTTTTCAGCTTGGTCCGGATGACCGGCACGCCAGCAGCGCTGGCTATCTCCCTGAGGCCAATGGGCAGCCGCTGCCCTTTCGTCACGAATACGGCGGGAATGGGGAACGAAAAGAACAGCTCGAGAATCTTCTTGCGATCCGCGGGGCTGAGCGACTGAAGATAGGTAATCTCGGTTTCACCAAGCACCTGGAGGCGCTCCGCCGAGAATCGCTTGACGTAGCCCGCCAGCACCAGGCCGGGGCTCGACACCTCGGGGTTGCCGACGGGGCGGTCGAGTCCGGCACCGGGCTGCATCTCCTCGAGCTGCAGCGATCCACGCAGCCGGTCGAGTAGCTGTCCGACCGTTACCTTGGGAGCTGGCATGCCCACTCCGTTGTCTTCTGGCTAACGCGCGTCATGTCGCGACGATTTCCTCCAGATGCGCGAGCGTTTCATTCGCCGAGCGATCCCAGGTGAAGGTTCCAGCGAAGCGCCGGGCTGCGCCTCCCAGCACATTGACGAGATCCGGCGACTGCACGAGTCCCCGCATCACCGCCGTCATCGCCTGAGCGTCGTCCGGTGGTACGAGAAACCCCGTCTCGCCATCGATCACCGATTCGCGGATGCCCGGAGAGTTGGCCGCAATCACGGGAGTTCCGCACGCCGCAGCTTCGAGGTTGCTGATTCCCCACCCTTCCTTTGGCGACGCCAACGTCGAGGCCCACGCGCGACGAAGAAGATGAACCTTCTCTTCCTCCGAAATGAAGCCGAGAAACTTTACCCTGCTACTCAGATCGAGTGATTTTACCAGACCTTCGAGCGGAGCGCGATAGTCGCCGGTTCCGGCGATCTCCAGCGTCGCCTCCGGGACGTTGAGGCCGGCGAACGCCCGAATGACGAGATCCACCCGCTTGTACTTCTTGAGCCGCCCGAGGTAGACAAAGAGCGGCGCCTCGGATCGCTCCGCAGAGTTGGGAGTCAGGCGGGTCGAGTCGACGCCATTGTAAATCACACGAATCGAACTGCGCGGAATACCACGATCCACGAGGTCATCAGCCGTGCTCCTGCTGACCGCCTCGAATGGCACGCGACGATAGAGCATTGCAAGCGGACGCTCGGAGAGCCACACCGCTGCGGCAAGGGGCGCCGGGGCTTCGCGAAACACAGTCGCGCCGAAGAGGTGGTGCACCAAAGCCACGAGCTTGCGCACGCCCCATAGCGGGGTGTAGAGGGGAACCTTGTTCAGGTCCTCGATGACGACATCGTAGTCGTTGCGGGCGAGATTCTCGCTGTAGTAGCGGTGGGCGAGAAATGGATACGTGTGGCGCGTGCCGATTCGGTGAACGGCGATCCCGTCCAGATTCGCGCGCTGGGGAGCGTTCAGCCACGAGCTGCAGAGCAGATCGACAGTATGGCCACGCGCGACGATGCGGCTGAAGATTTCCTGGAGGTGAAGCTCGGCACCGCCGGCCTGCGGATTCTTCGAATCCTGCCAGTTGAGGACGAGTATCCGCACTAGATCATGCCGGCCTGTCGCGCGAAGGCGTCGAGCACTCCGTTGACGAACTTGGCGCTCGCGGATGTTCCGAACCTCTCCGCCAGCCTCACCGCTTCCTGAATTGCGACGCGCGGCGGCGTCTCTCCCTTCATCAATTCGGCGGCGCCAAGGCGGAGCACGGATCTTTCGATGGCGCCGAGCCGCTCGAGACGCCAGTTGGTGGTGAGGTCGGCGAGTCGCGAGTCCAGCTCACTGCCGCCGCTGGCGACTTCTCTCACGAGCAGGCCCGCCAGCCTCCGTTCCTCGGGCCCCACTGCGAGATCGTCCCACACCTGGGTTGCGACCCGATCAAGATTTTTTCCGCCCCGCATATCGCACGCGTACAGCGCCTGAAGGGCCCGGGCGCGGGCGCGGGATTCAATCCGCATCGTCGGGATCCAGGCGACTGAGCAGGTCGACCATCTCGAGCGTCGCGATCGCCGCGTCCCTTCCCTTGTTGCCATGCACGCCACCCGCGCGGGCCTCGGCCTGTTCGTCGGTATCGCAGGTTAGAACGCCAAACCCGACGGGCGTCTCCGAGTCGGCGCTCGCCACGGCAAGTCCGCGCGACGCTTCGCCCGCGATGTAGTCGAAGTGCGCGGTCTCACCCCGGATGACTGCTCCAAGCGCCACGAGGCCGTCGTAGCGCTCGCTGGCGAGGAGCCAGCGCGCTGCGATGGGGAGCTCCCACGCGCCCGGAACCCACACGACATCGATGTCCTCGAACGCGACGCCGTGTTCGACCAGCGCCTCGAGAGCACCGTCGACGAGCTTCTTTACGATTGGCTCATTGAAGCGGCTGGCGAGGACGACCATGCGCCGCCCAACGCCGCTCGGCAATCCGTGAAACTCGGCCATCTACGAAGCGAAGAGGTGTCCGAGCTTCGCCCGTTTGGCTTCGAGGTAGCTTGAGTTTTCGTCGTGCGCGATCGAGATGATCGGCACCCGCTCATCGATGGTCAGCCCGTAGCCCTCGAGGCCGACGAGCTTGCGCGGATTGTTCGTGATGGGGCGGATGATCCTGAGCCCGAGGTCGAGGAGGATCTGCGCGCCGATGCCGTAGTTGCGGAGGTCGGGCGCAAACCCGAGTCGCTCGTTGGCTTCGACCGTGTCGCTTCCCTGATCCTGAAGCTCGTAGGCCTTGAGCTTGTTGAGGAGACCGATGCCGCGGCCCTCCTGGTCGAGGTACACGATCACGCCCTTTCCTTCCTTCGCGATCATTTTCATCGCGGTATCGAGCTGCCACCCGCAATCGCAGCGGAGAGAATGGAAGACATCTCCGGTGAGACACTTCGAGTGCATTCTCACCAGCACGCTCGAGTCGGGCCCGACGTCGCCGAAGACCAGCGCTAAATGCTCGTGCTTGTCGACGTCATTGCGGTAGCCGATGACGCGCCAAGTCCCGACTTCCGTCGGAAGCCGAGCATCGGCGACGCGGTGCACGAGGCGCTCGGTCTGGAGGCGATGCGCGACGAGTTGCGCGACGGTGATGAATGTGAGGCCGTGCTCCTGCGCGAAGCGCTCGAGCTCGGGCCGGCGAGCGCTCGAGCCGTCCTCGCTCAGAATCTCGCAAACCACTCCGGCTGGTGTGAGGCCGGCAAGGCGGGCGAGATCGACGGCCGCCTCAGTGTGGCCCACGCGCTGGAGTACTCCTCCCTCGCGCGCGCGCAGCGGCGGGACGTGTCCCGGACGGCGCAGATCGCCAGGAACGGTGTTGGGATCGACAGCGATCCGGATGGTTTTGGCGCGATCCTGTGCGCTCACTCCCGTGGTGATACCAAAGCGCTCGTCCGCATCGATGCTGATGGTGAAAGCCGTGCGGTACTCGTCGGTATTGGCTTCGCTCTGTTGAGCGAGCTCGAGCTGGTCGGCACGTTCCCCCGTAAGCGCGAGACAAATCCACCCGCCCGCCTTACGGATCATGAAGTTGATCATTTCCGGCCTGACCAGCTCCGCCGCGCAGATGAGATCGCCTTCGTTCTCGCGATTCTCATCGTCGGCGACGACGATCAGCTTGCCAGCCTCGATGTCGGCTATCGCCTGCTTGACTGTTCCGAAATTCATGATTCCTCTAATGCTCCAGCGAAAAATCGGCCTGCGAATTCAGCGCCGACCCCTCGCGAAGGTAGGGCTCCAGGAGTCGCCGCACATGTTTAGCGATTACGTCCGCCTCTACGTGCACCCTCGCTCCCGGCTTCAAATCACCCAGCGTCGTATGACGCAAGGTGTACTCGATGAGCGAAAGTTGCAAACCGCCAGGCTTCAGCTCGTTCACAGTGAGGCTGACGCCGTCGACGGCGATCGACCCGTGCAGCACGAAGAGCGGCTCGATCGACGGCGGCAGCGACAAATCAACGAGGAGTGCGTCGCCACTGCGCTCGACGGTCGCCACAACACCGACACAGTCCACGTGGCCCTGCACGATGTGTCCACCAAGCCTGTCTCCGGACCGCAGCGCCCGCTCGAGATTGAGCCGTGTTCCTCTCTTCCAGGCGCCGATCGCGGTGCGCTCGAGCGTGGTCACGACAGCGGCGGCGTCAAACCAGCCACCGCCGAATTCACGAACTGTAAGGCAGGCGCCGTTTACGGCGATGCTCTCGCCATTCTTGAGGTCCGTGAACGGAGCGCGAATGCGAAGCTCGCGTCCGGCCTCGGCCTGCCGCACGCTCTCAACTTCGCCAACCTGCTCGATCAATCCGGTAAACATTCAAGCCTCACGCAGCGCGTACGCCGACATCACATCCTCGCCAAACTCCGCGCGCCGGACGATGGGGAGCTTGGAGAGCGTCTCTCGAAAGTCACCCGGCAATTCATCGAATGGACCGAGTGCGCCGGTGCCAAGAGTGATTGGTGAGTGAAAGATAATCAGTCGGTCCACCAGGTTTTGCCGCAGCAACTCCCGCGCAACGCGGGCGCCGCCCTCAACGAGCAGGTGCTGCACCTCGAATCCGTGGAGCGCTTCCAGTGCTGCCGGGAGGTCTTCGGCCTCGAATACGTCGACTCCGGCATTGTGCAGCGCCGCGAGGCGGGTGACGGGAGGATGATGCGCGAATACCACCGTCGGAGTCTCCTTCGCCGTGCGCACGAGCGTCGATTCGAGCGGAGTTTCGGCGTTTCTATCGAACACGACACGCATGGGTGGCACTCGCGGGCGGATCGACCCCCGTGCAGTCAGCTGTGGATCGTCCGCGCGCACGGTGCCGAGTCCGACCGCGATGGCATCGACGTTGGCGCGGAGCCGCTGGACCTCTTTTCGCGACAGCTCGTTGCTGATCCAGCGTCGCTCTCCGGAGGGATCATTCATCTTGCCGTCGCTCGAGAGAGCGAGCTTGAGCGTCACCCAGGGTCTCGTTGGATTGGTGGCGGCGAAAAAGAATGGAGCATTGAGCTCCAGCGCCGCGACCTCTTCGACGGAAAAATCGACCTGAACGCCGTAGTCGGCGAGGTGGCGCGCGCCGCCGCCGGCGAGAGCGGTGGGGTCAGCGGCGGCGATCACGACCCGCTTCACGCGAGCCTCGAGGATCGCCTCGGTGCAGGGCGGCTGCTTTCCGAAATGGTTGCACGGCTCGAGAGTGACATACATGGTCGAGCCGCGCGCACGATCGCCCGCCGCCTTGAGCGTGACTAATTCGGCGTGCGCGTCACCATAGCGCGCGTGGTACCCTTCGCCGACGACGACGCCGTCGCGAACGACAACAGCGCCGACCATAGGGTTCGGCGCTGTTTGACCCCACCCTTGCTGGGCGAGGACGAGCGCGCGACGCATGTACTCTGCGTCGCGCTCGTCGTTAGAACCCGAATCGAGCTCCGACCGATCCGTAGAGTCTGGAATCGGCTGCTTGCTTGCCACTGAAGGTATTGAAAGTGTTGATTGTGCCGCCGGATACCTGCCCAATCTCGCCGGTCAGCTTCAAAATCAGAAGGTTGATCGACAAATCCGCAAAGACATTCGTGCGGGTGATGTTCTGGGAGAGTGAAATCGGAGTACTGGTGAACGCTGCGATAGGCGGGACCGCTCGGGCGGCAAGGTGCGCACTGATATCCGTGGACGACTCGTACTTGTCCTGACCAATGCCGGCAGCGAGCCCGAACAACAGCAGGCCCTTGCTTGCGACAAGGCGCCACGCGGTCGTCTTGAGACTGAAGTTATTGACGTATAGCGAGTCATTGCCGCTGTTCGCCGCAATGTTGACAGTGGGGAGATCGCGGCGGACGTAACTCACGGAGACGCCCGGGACGAGCAGCGATTCCTGCAGGATTCCAACGCGCGCGCCGTAGCCAAGCTTGAGCGATCCATTGGGGACTTTGACGCTCACACCGCTGCTGTTGAACTCGGGCAGATATGCCGCGCTTACCAGCAGGTCGATCCCACCAACGTTGGTGATTGCGAGCGGAAGGCCCTTGAAGATTCCGATCGCGAGCTCGGCGGTCGGCATCGGAAAGAGCTGAGTCTTGGTGTCGTAATTACTCTTCACCTCGCCAGTCACAGCGGGCGTGACGTTCTGAACCTGCGGGAGACTTCCCTGTAACGCGTTGATTCGGAAGCCAACAGAAAAGTGGCCGAGACCACCCAGGCTTCCGGCCTGGCCGAGTGTCGCGTTGCCCCCCGCGACGCTCGTGGAGAGCTGGGGCGCCAGGTACTGGAAGAGATCGATCGCCTTTTGGCACGCGTCCTGAGAGGCGCGCGTCTGGTCGGGAACTCCGAAGCCCGTCGTGCCTGGCGGGCAGCGCTGCAGGTCCTGAGCACTCGCAGATGTAGCCGCGAGCGCAAGTGCCGCGAACGAAATGAACAAACGACCTTTCATCTATAAGTTCCTCAAGAAAGTATGACTGCGCCGGAACCGGGTTTGAGCGAGCCGATCCTCCAGCCCGCAACTCCGGCCGCGGATGCCGCCGACAACACTGCCTTTAGATCGGACGGCGCGCAGATGACGACGATTCCTACACCCATGTTGAACGTTCGGTACATCTCCGCGGGTTCCACTGACCCCGCGTCCATCAAAACCCTGAAAACATTCGGGGTTTTCCAGCTCGAGACGTCTATTACGGCGTCCAGCGTTTGCGGCAGAGCGCGATCGAGATTCTCCAGCAATCCACCGCCAGTTATATGCGCCATCGCGTGAACCCGATCGAGCACGGGCTTCAGCGCTGGCAAATACGACCGGTGCTCGGCCAGTAGAACATCCGCGACAGTCCCGCCACCACCGGGAAAAGCATCACTCATTCCCAACTTCAATCTTTCGGATATGATCTTCCGCGCGAGCGAGTATCCGTTGGTGTGCAATCCCGAGCTCGGAAGACCGATCAGGACATCATCAGGCCGCACACGGTGCGGGCCGAGAATGCGATCCTCTTCCACATATCCGACGACGAAGCCCGCCAAGTCGTAATCCGGCGGGGTGTACAAACCGGGCATTTCGGCGGTTTCGCCGCCTATTAGCGCGCAACTGTTCTCACGGCAGCCGGCGGCAACCCCCGCCACTACGGCTTCGACGACCGTCGGGTCGAGTTTTCCGAACGCGAGGTAGTCGAGAAAGAAGCCCGGGAGCGCGCCCTGAACGAGGATGTCGTTGACGCAATGGTTGACGAGGTCGCGGCCAATTGTATCGTGCTGGCCAGCCTCGATCGCGACCTTGACCTTGGTGCCCACGCCGTCGGCGCTGGAAACGAGTACAGGCTTCTCGAGATTTGGAGGAATGCGGAACATTCCGCCGAAGCCACCGAAGCCGCCTATGACACCTTTGGTGAATGTGGATTCGACGAGCTTCCTGATCCGATTCTTTGCCGTATTGGAAGCATCGATATCGACTCCGGCGCTTCCGTAGCGAAGCGCGTCATCGCTCACGCGGGCAGCTCCTCTTCGAATGCCACGAGCCGCCGCATTTCGCGCATGCGCTGATCGATCTCGGCGCGGGTCACGGTCATGAGGCGCTCGATCGAGAATCTCTCGACGGCAAACGAGCCCATGACAGAACCGTAAATCACCGCGCGGCGCATGTTGGCTTCGCTCAGATCGCCGGTGGCGGCGAGATAGCCGATGAATCCTCCGGCGAAGGAATCGCCGGCGCCGGTGGGATCGAACACGCTCTCGAGCGGAAACGCGGGCGCGAAGAAGATCGATTTCTCGGTGAACATGAACGCGCCGTGCTCGCCCTTCTTGATGATGACGTGCCTCGGCCCACGCGCCATGATCCACTGCGCCGCCTGAACGAGATTCACTTTCTCGCTCAGCTGGCGTGCCTCCGCATCATTGAGCGTCACGAGGTCGACGTGTCCCAGCAGCTTCAGAATGTCGGCGCGCCGGCTCTGGATCCAGAAGTTCATCGTGTCACAGGCGACGAGCTTGGGCTTCTCGACCTGCCCCAGGACGTCGAGCTGGAGGCGCGGATCGATGTTGGCAAGGAACAGATACGGCGACGAGCGAAGCTTCTCCGGAATCTTGGGGCTGAAGTGGGAGAAAACGCCCAAGTGCGTCTCGAGAGTCTCCGCCGAGTTGAGGTCGTGCCGATAGCGGCCGCGCCAGCGAAAGGATTGCCCTTCGGCGCGCTCGAGGCCGCTGAAATCGACACCCCGCTTCATCAGCGGATCGAGCTTCTCGATAGGATAGTCGGAGCCGACGACCCCGACGACGCTCACCTCGGTGAGATGACTCGCCGATGCCGCAAAGAAAGTCGCGGATCCGCCGAGGACGTCGTCCGCCTTTCCGAATGGGGTCTCGACCGAGTCGAGCGCGACTGAGCCAACAACGAGGACAGACATTCGTGCCTATATCGTTTGAGAAATGATCAGGCTGCTAATGGTAACCGAGCGGACGGTCGCGGCAACTACATTCTCTCCGGAGCCGTGATGCCGAGGATTTGCAGCCCGTTCCGCAGCACGATCTGGGCACCCCTCGCCAGGACCAAGCGGGCGCGGGTTACATCCTCGGCTTGCTCCAGAACGTGATGCTTGTGATACCACAGGTGCGCGAGCCGCGCCGTCTCGAGGAGATAGGTCGCGATGCGCTGTGGCTCCAGCGTTTCCGCCGCTGATTCGACGAGAGATGGGAAGTCGAGCAGCGCCTTGATCAGCTCCTGCTCCTCCGGCTCGCTCAGCAGCTCGAAGCTCACGTTGTCGGCCGAAACCGACTCCGGATCGATCTCACCGACGCGGAAGATGCCACACATGCGCGCGTGCGCCATCTGGATGTAGTAGACCGGGTTTTCTTCCGACTGCGAAGCGGCGAGATCCACGTTGAAGATCAGCTGCGAGTCGCTCTTACGCATGAGGAAGAAGTAGCGTACCGCATCGCGCCCCACCTCGTTGACGAGATCGCGAACCGTGACGTAGCTGCCCGCGCGCTTGGAGATCTTCACCTCTTCGCCGTGCTTCATCACCGTCACCATCTGATGCAGCACATACTCGGGGTATTTCTCGGTCACGCCCATGTTGAGCGCCTGAAGGCCCGCGCGAACCCGCGTCACCGTGCTGTGGTGATCGGCGCCTTGAACGTCGATCGCTCGGCGGAAGCCGCGCTTCCACTTGGTGACATGGTACGCGACGTCGGGCAGAAAGTACGTGTACGTGCCGTCGCTTTTCCGCATCACGCGGTCCTTGTCGTCTCCGAACTCGGTTGTGCGGAGCCAGAGCGCGCCTTCGTGCTCGTACGTCTTTCCCGACGCGACGAGAAGCCGCACGGTGTCTTCGACCATTCCTTCGGTGTAGAGCGACGACTCGAGGAAGTAACGGTCGAAGCGCACTCCGAAGGCCTGCAGATCGAGATCCTGCTCCTTTCTCAGCTCCCGCACCGCGAACTCGCGCACCGAGAGTCCCTCACCGGTCGCGTTGTATCGCTCGGCCAGCTCGCGAATGTACTCGCCATGATAACCGCCTTCTGGAACCTGAGCGGGCTTGCCACGGAGCTCACTGAGTCTTGCCTCGACGCTCGCCGCCAGATTGTCGATTTGAACGCCCGCGTCGTTGTAGTAGTACTCGCGGGTCACGTTCCAGCCGGTGACCTCGAGCAGCGTCGAGATTGCGTCTCCGAGCGCCGCCTGCCGTCCGTGACCGACGTGAAGTGGCCCCGTTGGGTTTGCCGAAACAAATTCGACGTTGACGACACGCCCGGCTCCGACCTTGCTGCCGCCATAACTCTCGTTCGCGGCGATGATGTCGCGCAGCCCGGAAGCGATGCGCCCGGCATCGATCCAGAAATTCATGAAGCCGGGTCCGGCGATGTCGATCTTCGACACCCCCGCGCTCTCGAGACTCATCGAGTCGCGCAACCGCTCGGCGATGTCACGCGGCCGCGACTTGAGCGGTTTGGCCAGCACCATGGCGAGATTCGTTGCCCAGTCGCCGTGCGAAGACTCTCGCGGCCGCTCCATGAGCGGATCCACGTCCTCGGGCGCACCGAGGCCACGCGCGGCGCGAATCAGCTCGGTACGGATCTGATCAGCAGCAGTCATTCGCTGCTTTTCGCTCTCCGGGACGACCCTTTCGCGGCGGACTTCGATGCAGCCGCGGGCTTTGGGGCGGTCACTGACTTTGAGTCCCCGCCCGACTTGGGGTCAGCGGGCGGTTTCGCATCGGCACCGGGCTTCGATTCGCCCTTCGAGCCCGCGGACTCCGCCCCACCACTGCCGCTCGTTGCAGCCCCTTCTCCAGCCTTCACTGGAGAAGTCTGCGGCTTCTTGCCGTCCTTCCCGTAATCGGTGATGTAGAAGCCCGAGCCCTTGAACACGAGTGCGCCTCCGGCCGACATTTGCCGCTCCGCCTTTTTGCCGCACGTCGGGCACGCGACTTCGCTCGGCGCGCCGCTGATGGAGCGATAAAACTCTTCGAACTCGTGGCCCGTGGGGCAACGAAACTCGTATGTGGGCATGTTGGTTCTGGGAGAGAACTGCGGCTACGATGAAAGCTAGTTTGCTGGAGAGAGCGGCTCAAGCGCAGAGAGCGACGATCGAGCGGAGAGGTGTCCAAGCGTTGAGCCACTCCATTGGCGGCTCGACGTGGAACTGGTCGATGGCTCTAGAGTGGAGGGCGGTAAAAACCCCAGTTTGCCGCCAGAGTTTCCGAAATCTCTCCAACCGTCGCGCGTGCGCGCACTGCATCAATGATGAGCGGCATCAAGTGCAGCTGCTTCGAGTCTTTTGCCGAGGCCGCGCGTAGCGCTGCCAGCGTTCGCGTGACCTCGGCAGCGTTTCTCTTCTTGCGCCGCGCTTTCACGCTTTTCACCTGCGCCTTTTCAAGCGCCGAGTAGTCGGGAGCGGCAATGGACGGCGCCTCTTCTTCGTCCGCGAAGCGATTTACGCCCACTATCACTGTCTCACCGGCCTCGACGCGCAGCTGGTGCTCGTACGCACTGCGCGCGATCTCCTCCTGGAAGAATCCCGCGGCGATCGCTTTCTCCGAGCCTCCAAGCGCATCCACTTTCAGGATCAGCTCGAGCGCGCGTTCTTCCAGCTGGGTGGTGAGGCTTTCGACGTAGTAGCTTCCGGCGAGAGGGTCGGCGGTGTTGGCGATGCCGGACTCGTACCCTACGATCTGCTGAGTACGAAGCGCGAGCTTCGCCGCTTCGGCGGTCGGGAGCGCGAGCGCCTCGTCGTACCCGTTCGTATGGAGCGACTGGGTTCCACCCAGGGTCGCGGCCAGCGCCTGCACCGTCACGCGGACCACATTGTTGAGCGGCTGCTGAGCAGTGAGCGTGACCCCGCCAGTCTGGGTGTGAAAGCGCAGCCTCGCGCTCGACGCCGACGCGTGAAATCGGCCGCGCATGATCCGCGCGTAGAGCCGTCGCGCCGCGCGGAACTTTGCGACTTCCTCGAACAGGTCGCTGTGCGCGGCAAAGAAGAACGACAGCCTTGGCGCGAAGGAGTCCACCGCAAGTCCGGCTTCGATCGCGCGTGTGACGTACTGAATCGTGTTCGCGAGAGTGAAGGCGAGCTCCTGCACGGCCGTGGCGCCCGCTTCGCGGATGTGGTACCCGGAGATCGAGATCGGATTCCAGTTGGGCACTTCATCGGCGCAGAAACGGAACACTTCCGCGATCAGGGCCATGCTCGGCTCGGGCGGATAGATGTAGGTTCCGCGCGCGATGTACTCCTTGAGAATGTCGTTCTGGATCGTGCCGCTGATCTTGTCGCGCGCGATCCCACGCTCCTCCGCCACGACGATGTACATCGCCAGCAGCGTCGCCGCCGTGGCGTTGATCGTCATCGACGTCGAGACCTGGTCGAGCGGGATGCCTTCGAGGAGAGCGTGCATGTCCTCGACGCTGTCGATTGCCACGCCGGCCCTTCCTACCTCTCCGAGGGCGCGCGGCGAATCGGAATCCAGTCCCATCTGCGTCGGAAGATCGAATGCTACGGAGAGGCCGGTCTGACCGGCGTCCAGCAGCATCTTGAAGCGCTCATTCGTTCCCTTCGCGCTTCCGAATCCGGCGTACTGCCGCATCGTCCAGAGTCGTCCGCGATACATCGAAGGCTGAACGCCGCGCGTGTACGGCCATTCTCCCGGATCGCCGAGCGCGGATGCGTAGTCGAGCTCCGCATCTTCCGGGCGATACACCGTTTTGAGAGGGATACCCGAAGGAGAGATCATCTCGCCGGGCTCGTGTTTGCTCACGTGCGCCGGCCGGGGCGCCGGCGGAGCTTCACGCGCCTACCGATCCCACCGCCGAAACCGAGCTGGCACTCTTCGCGTCGCCCAACATCTTGCGCGCGGCATCGACGTCGTTGGCGCTGCCGATGAAGAGCGGAGTCCGCTGATGCAGCTCCGTGGGCTGGATGTCGAGAATGCGCTGCTGGCCATCGCTTGCGGCACCGCCCGCCTGCTCCACGATGAAAGCGAGTGGACTCGCTTCATAGAGGAGACGAAGCTTGCCGCGCTTGTTCCTGCGATTGGCGGGATAGGCGAAGAGTCCGCCGCCAAGGAGATTTCGATGGAAGTCGGCAACGAGTGAGCCGACGTAGCGCGTGCTCATCGGCTGGCGGTTGCCATCCTGTCCGCGATAGTAGCTCATCAGATTCTTTACGTTCGGCTCCCACTGGATGTAGTAGGAGTCGTTAACGGAGAGATATCTCCCGGCGTCGGGCGTCCGGATGTTCGGATGCGAGAGGAGGAATTCGCCAAGCGACGGATCGAGCGTGAAGCCGTGGGCGCCCTGCCCGGTGGTGTAAACGAGCATAGTGCTCGATCCGTAGATGACGTAGCCGGCCGCGACCTGCTGCCGCCCCCGCTGAAGCATGTCCTCCATCTCGCCGCGGCTGCCGGGAGTGATCTTGCGGACGACGGAGAAGATCGTGCCGACCGGCACGTTGACGTCGATGTTCGACGAGCCGTCGAGCGGATCGAAGAGGAGGCAGTATTTTCCGCAGGGAAAATTGGGGGGAATATCGATGATACCCGGCTCTTCCTCGGATGCCATGGCACAGAGCCGTCCCCCGTGATCGAGTGCTTTGATGATGATCTCGTTCGCCAGCACGTCGAGCTTCTGCTGCCTCTCTCCCTGAACGTTCTCGAGATCGGTGGCGCCGAGTATGTCCGCCAGTCCCGCACTCCGCACCTTGTTGGCGATCATCTTTGCCGCAAGCGCGAGATCGTAGAGCAGGCCGGAGAGTTCGCCCGTCGCTGCTGGGTGCAGCTTCTCCTGCTCGATGATGAAGCGCTCGATTGTTACGACTGATGTCGCCGTATGCTTGACCACGTCAGAGATCCTTGTCACCGGTACCGAGGCGGGACGCGGAATACCGGCGAGCATCAACTTCGTAAGCGTTACGCGCGTAGCCGTAACGGATGGACTGCCACAGGTAACTGACAGGAAATGCCTTGTCTTCCAAAAATTGGTGGACGTGACGGAGCTCGTGCAAGAGGAGTTCGGCATCGAGCACAGTTGCCGGCGCAACGAACACCGTTCCCCAGAGCGTGATGGCCGCCGCCGTGCTCGTTCCCAGCGTCCAGCCGCCGACGCGGACCGGCAGTCCGCCACGACGATACTTTGCGTGAGCGAGGTCCGGATAACGGCAAATCATATCCGCGGGGAGCTCGATTGTCTCTCCGATCAACGCTCTGACGAATCGCGAGCCAGCTCCCATTTATCTCCCTTCGCTTCGATCTCGATGTGAACACCGTCCGTGCGCACGATCACCGTTCCCGCTTCGTCAGTGCGCAGCACCTCGGCTCCCACTCGCGAAAGCGCGCGCAGGACATCGTTGCTGGGATGCCCGTACATATTACCCGCACCCACGGAAATTACTGCTACGTCCGGATGGACCGCATCCAGGAAAGCGTCGCTGCTGCTGGTCGAGCTTCCGTGATGGCCAACCTTGAGAACCTGCGCGCGCAGCTCGTCGCGATGCTGCGCCAGCAACCAGTCCTCTTCCGCACGCTCCGCGTCTCCAACGAGCAGAAAGCGCACCATCCCGTAACGCACGACGGCAATCGTGCTGGCGAGGTTTGGATCCTTGAGCCCGACGGTCCACGCGGAATCAGGGGCGAGGAAGGAGACACTCACTCCGTCTATCCGAATGGAATCACCGGGATGAACGCGATGCCATTCGATTCCCTGCTTTCTGGCGGCAGCGAGCGAAGCGATGTAAGCGTCCGATCCCCCCGCGAACGCCGCATCCCAGTACGCATGTGGACGCATCGCATTGAGAACGCTCGCCGCTCCGCCCACATGATCGGTATGGGGATGAGAAAGCACGAACGCCTCGAGCGAGCCACCTCGGCGAAGGATGTACGGAAGCACCGTTGTGCGACCCGCGTCGCCGCCGCGCCAGGCCGGACCCGCATCGAGCAGGATCCAGTGGCCGCGGTTCGTTCGAAGCAGGATCGCGTCGCCCTGTCCCACATCGAGGACGTGCAGCTCGACGCGATCGCTCCGTGATGGCGTCAGAGGCGGCAACACAGGAGCAATTGCCATCGTCGCCAGCGCGGCCAATCCCGTGATCGCCGGACGCGCGGGAAAGCGACTCGAGCAGGCGACGACCAGGGCGACAGCCGCGAGTGCGCCAAGGACGGCAGTTATCAGAGTCGTCGTCACGATTATGGCGGCGCCGGGCGTGGATGCCGCCGCCCAGGCAACCCAGTCGAAGGCAAAGAGAAGCGGGTGCACAGCCTGCGCGAAGAAGCGGGCGACCGCGCCGAGCGGTGAAACGAGCAGTGCCAGGAACAGGATCGGCTGAGCGAGCGTGACTATCGGAGCAGCAACCAGGTTGGAGAGCGGCGCGATCAGGCTCACCCGACCGAACACCCAGGCGACGAGCGGCGCGGTGACCGCGCAGGCTACGAGGGACGTGACCAATTCCCTGGCGAGCTTCCCCTTCCATCCATCCAATCGGCTGGCGAGGTGTCGTCGCCACAGCGATCCGGCCGCCACCAGCGCGCACATGCCCAGCACGCTGAGCTGATAGCCCACGTCCACAGCGATTCTCGGTTGAACGAGTGGCACAAGTGCGCCGACGGCCCACGCCGCCCAGGGCGATGTCGGTCGCTGAGAGAGTCGCGCGGCCATCGATACTCCCAGCATCGCCGCCGACCTCAGCGCCGGCGGCGGCGCTCCTATTACGGCCACGTACACGCCGGTCGCGATGAAAGCTCCGAACAGTGAGACCCGGCGCGACATGCGTGCGACCTGAAAGAGGAGCTCCATCGCAGCCGCGATCACAGCGACGTGTAGACCCGAGATCGAGAGCATGTGAATCAGTCCGGCCGAGGCGTAGCGATCGCGCATCTCGGTCGGGATCTGATGCTGGTCCGCGATGAGGAGCGCCCGCGCCAGCGGAGCATCATCCCCAAACGTGCGGTCTATCGAGCGCGCGGCGTGCGCTCTTACCCGGGACAGTATGTCGGACGGAGGCTCACGCTTCTGTGGATGAACAATCGGCCGCTCAGAAGGTGGCGTCGTGACGGCGAGAATCGTCGCCGCCGCGAATACCAGGGCGAGCGCTGACTGCTCCCCCCGCGCGCGATACACTGCCGCCGCGAATGCAACCGAAGCAACGACAACCGCAATCCAGGCGAAGCCGCCGAACCCCGCGAGAAGGCCGCCGATGTATGCGAGGTATGCGGCTGTGATGAGTGGCAGATGGGCTCCGACAGAGCGCTGCCCAATGCTAGGCCGCTAGCGCGACACCCGCGAAATCATTCCGCGGGTCGCGCAATCAAAGCGACCGGACTACACAGCGAGCGGTAGCTCCGCGCGCTGGCCTACGACCTGCCCGAGGAAGGTCGAGCCGGTGGTCCCGGTAAGCTTGACCGTGAGGTATTTACCGATCAGCGAAACATCGCCCGGGATCATGACGACCTTGAAGTCCCGCGTCCGCGACTGAAGCAGTCCGCCTCGGCGCGCGGATTTTTCGACGAGAATCTCGCGCCGCTGGCCTAGGAGTTTGAGGTTTCGCTCCCGAGTGGCGCCGCGAACGGTCGCGATGAGTCTGGCGAGCCGGTCGCTCGCGACCTCGTCGGAGATTGTGTCGGACGCCGGAAGGCGGGTCGCGGGCGTCCCGTCACGAAGCGAGAACTTGAAGGTGTATGCGTCGTCGAAGCCGACCGCCTGCACCGCGCTGAGCGTCTCCTCGAAATCCGCTTCGCTCTCGCCGGGAAATCCGACGATTACGTCGGTCGTCAACGAAACATTGGGGATGGCCGCGCGTAGCTCGTCCACGCACGCGAGGTACTGCTCGCGCGTGTAGCGACGCAGCATGCGCTTGAGCGTGCGGGTCGAGCCCGACTGCATCGGAAGATGCACGTGCTCGCAGTAAGCCTCGGTCTCTGCCATCGCCCTGATCACGGCCTTGCTGAAATCGTTCGGGTGAGGACTCGTGAAGCGAAGCCTTCTCACGCCCGGGACTCCTCCGACGGCGCGCAGAAGATCCGCAAAGTCGTGCTGGCCGTCGAAGTACGAGTTGACCGTCTGCCCGAGCAGGACGATCTCGGAGATCCCGGAGGCGACGACTGCTTCGGTTTCGCGCACGACCTCCGCGAGCTGACGGCTTCTTTCCGGTCCCCGGGTCGTCGGAACGATGCAATACGTGCACTTGTAATCGCATCCGCGCTGCACCGGAATCCACGCCTTCACGCCGTCGAAGCGACGCGGCGTGAAATCCTCGTAGTGCTCTTCGAGATCGAAGTCGGTGGCGGTCGTGCGGACGCCGCCGCGCGCGCTCTCGATCAGCGCAGGCAAATCGCGATAGCCGTCGGGACCAATCACGAGACTCACGTGCCTGGCACGATCGAGCAGCTGCGACCCGAGTCGTTGCGCCATGCAGCCGGTGACGCCGAGCACGGCATCGCGCTTCATCCGGCTCTTCATCTCGCCGATCCGGCCGATCACGCGCTGCTCGGCGTGTTCGCGGATCGCGCAGGTGTTGATGAGGATCACATCCGCGCCGTCCGGCTGCTCGACGGATTCATAGCCGGATTCCACCAGCCTTCCGAGCATGAGCTCGGAGTCGCTGACGTTCATCTGGCAACCGTAGGTCTCGATATAGACCGTTGGCCGGGAAGTCTGGAGCATGAGCGAAAGATAAGCTTCGCTCCGAGGATCGCGCTAAGGCCTTATCGGGTCGAGCCGGTTCCGCTCGCCGCGGCCTGCTGCGCACCCGTGACCTGGATCTCCATCGCCGCGGGGTCCGACGGGAGCTCGATGTAGAAGGAGCTGCCCTTTCCCTCCGCGCTCTTGACCCAGATCCGCCCGCGGTGTCTCTCGACGACGAGCTTGCAGAACGTCAGGCCGAGTCCGGAGCTTCGGGTACGCGGAGTCCGTGGCACCTCGACCTGTCCGAACTTCCGGAAAATGATTTCATGATATTCCGGAGGGATTCCCGGCCCGTTGTCGCTCACGGTGAAGAGAACGCCGTGACCGGCGCGCCGGGCGCTGAGCTCGAGATGGACGGCAGTGGAGGAGTGCGTCACCGCGTTCTGAATCAGGTTGGAGAAAACGCGCTTGATCAACCCCTTGTCAGCGGCGAAGATCGGCGCGTCGTCAGCCACCGAGACCGAGACGGTCGTCTGCTCCTGCTGGAATCTGTGCCCCCATTCATGAACCAGCTCGGCGAGAAGCGCGCCGGGCGCCATTGGCGCCAGGGTGAGCGTTATGTTCGCCTCCTCGATCCTCGCGACCTCGAGAATGTCGTCGATCAGCGCGAGCAAATCCTCCGACTTGGACTCGGCGTCGCCGATCGCGACTTTCTGCGGAGTGGATACCTGGCCGAAGTCGCCGTCGGAGAGCATCTCGAGCGTCGCCAGGACCGAGGTGAGCGGCGTCTTCAGATCGTGCACGATCATCTTCATCAGGTCGTCGCGGACTTTCTCGAGCTCGCGCAGCTTGCGCAGGCTGTCCTCGAGCGCATCCGTGACCGCCTTGAGCTTGAGCAGACTCCGCACGCGCGCGCCAAGCACCAGGCGATTGTGAGGCTTGGTGAGGAAATCGTCGCCCCCCGCCTCGATGCCGCGCACACGGTCGCTCGTGTCGTTGAGCGCGGTCACGAAGATCACAGGAATGCGCGACGTGCGCGGGTCGCGCTTGATGCGACGGCACACCTCGAATCCTGTCGAGCGATCATCCACACCGAGGTCGCCCGCCGGCATCGCCACGTCGAGAATGCATAGATCGGGTTGCTGCTTGAACGCGGCCGCGACAGCCGAGGGCCCGTCTACCGCCGTGATCGTGTCGTAACCCAGGCTGTTCAGCTGGTCCAGCAGGAGCTCGACATTGGCGGGAATGTCGTCAGCGACGAGGATGACTTCGGGATTGCGGCCCGCGTCCGCCATATCAGGGGGAAACTCTCAGCCCGATGCTGAGAATGAATCCGCGTTCTTTCACGTCGGAGCCGGCGCTTCTGGCGGCGCGCTGAATCGCGACGTCGAGGCTCGCCCGCTCGCGCGTGAGCGGCGCGCCGAACCCGGCCGCGAAAGTTCTCTCCGATACTTTCTCGCCGTTGAGCCCAAACGGCAGCGTCCGGAATCTTGCGCCGGCGCGCACAGTGATGATTCGCTGCATGATGCGGGGCCCCGTCGCTTCCACCCCGGCGCCGATGTCCCAGCTATCGAATGCCTGAACCCCCGAGGAAGAAAGCGAGCTGAGCGAGCTCCAGTTGTCATGCGCGGCCCGCGCCGAGACTATGACTCCGGGGATGCCCTCGAAGGTCACCGACCCCGAGTAGTGATCCGGAAGTCGCGCTTTGCCGATCGCGGTATCCCCCGATTGCGCGCGTAGATCGCCGCCCTTGCGACCGGAGATTGCGAATCCGATCACACGCGACGGATGGTACTCGATGCCGAGCGAAGCCGCGAACCCGGCGTAGCTGATGCGGCCGGCCTGCGCCGAGCTGATGAACTTCGCGCTGTCGGGAAATAGCTGCGTGAGGGTGATTCGATTGCTGCCGGCGAATGCGTGCCCGCCAACCCCGATCCGAAATCCTGGGCTCGCCGACCACGCCAGCGCCAGTCTGAAGTCGTCGATCGCACCGAGCACCTTGTTTTGCTCGGTGACGGTGACCGTGTCCGTAGGTGCGCCGACCACTTGCAGACGGTCGAGAGTCGTCTCGGAGGAGCGATCCAGGAAAGTCGAGGAGCTAAGGCCCAGCGTCCAGGATTGCCCCATGGGGAGCACTCCCATAATGAGCGGGAAGCGGGCCGTCGTCGTAGTGGCAGTTCCTGATGCAGTGGTCACGCGCCGGAACTCAGGCGAATACTGCACGAAGAGCGCGGGCGATCCGACACCCGCAAGAGCCGCGGGCGTCGTGGCACTGAGGGCGTCGAAGTCGGCTACCCCGCCGCCCGTCCCTTCCGCGCGAGCGCTGAGCCCGCCGGCAGGATATCCAAGACCCTGAAGACTGAGGGCGCCCTGGGCTCCGCCGCGAGAGGCGAAGGAGATGGTGACGAGACCGATTGCCGCAAAGAATGATTTGCGCATCAGGGGAGCCCCAGTGGAACTTTGGAAGTGAAACTGATTCTCAGCCGGGGCCGCAGAGCGGCGATGTCCTCGCTGGATGAGAAGCGGAGCTCGAGCGGCGAGTTCCCCTCGGAAACGGATCTCAGGATGATCGCGCGCGGGAGGGTGTCAGGTTTCTGCGTGTGCCAGAGCGTAAATGCGCGCGCAAGCTCGACGTTCGTGGGGCCTGAGTCGCCCGGCTTCAGCTTGAGCGTGTCGACGCTAATCGCGCCGATGATCTGCGCAGCCTTCGCGGGATCCGTTACGGCTCTGCCTGCCAGTACCACCTGCGGCAAAAGCGCGACGGTGTCCGTCGCGTCGAGCCCCGTGTTCGGCAACTGATTGAGCAACAGCGTCGCGCGTATGATCGTCGCCGAGTCGATGATGTTGGACGGAATGTTGAAGAGGATGTAGACCCTCCGCGCGGGCAATCCGCCCACTGAGAGGACGCTGGGCGGCGCCGGCGGCGGTGCCTTCGCGATCACCGTGTAGTCGGTGAGGTTGGCGGCAAGAATGGACTCACCAACCGGAGTCTTCGAAAAGGGAGTGACCGTCAGCCGCGCCGTCATCGTGTCCGGTGTCGCGCGGAAGAACATCACCGGCCCGAATGAGCCTTCAGTGGAGATGAAGCGCATCTGCGACGATCCCACGCTGACCGCGCGGAGTCCGACGCGGAGTGGTGCCCGGCTCTGAATCCTGGCGAGGACCGCCGCGTTCGAGATGAAATACTTGAGCGTATCGGTCAGCTCGGCTCGCGCGAACGTCTGTGACGAGATGAAACGATCGGGCCGGAAAAGAGCCAGCACGGCCGCGGTAGAGGTGTCGTTCGCCGTCGTGTCGACGTCATACGCTTCGATTGTGACCGGGTCGGCGCCCTTGATCGTGGTCGTATCGAGCATGAGCTGGATGTAGGCGCTGTCCACGCTGGCGATTGGCCGCGCCGTGTCGCCGACCGGTATGAAAGTCGCCGGCAGCGAGTCGAAGCGGATGACGACGCGGGTATCGAGCGAGTCTCCGCGCGACGCCAGCAGAAGTCCGGGCTCGGTTCCCAGGCCTGAGAGGGACGGCACCGTCGTGTCGACAACGACCGCGTCGATGGTGATGTTCTGGACGTCGCCACCGATAGGGGGGCACAGGACGGCGCAAACCCCCGAACTATCGAGATTCTCCGAGCACGACAACATCGAAACAAACAAAGCCGCGGTCGCGAGCAATCGCGGCAGGATTGACGGAAGCTTCACTACACTCTTCCACGTGAAGGGTTCAGCACGAAAGCGTAGGGAAGCAGCTCGTGGAGCGTCCACGTTGCTTCCTTTCCCTCGCGCGTGTAACTGGAAATTTTGATGTTCGGCGCGAACTCGTTCAGGACCTGCCTGCACGCGCCGCACGGTGGGGTTGGCTCGCTGTCGTCCGTTGCGATGGCGATCTCGTCGAATTCAGTAAGTCCTTGTGAGACAGCAGAAGCCACCGCAATGGTTTCCGCGCAGATCGCGAGGCCGTACACCGAGTTCTCCATGTTGCAGCCCGTGACGAGCTTTCCGCTCCTGGTGCGCAGAGCAGCTCCGACCCGGAAGTTCGAAAAAGGAGCATACGCGTTGTCCAGCGCGCGCAGCGCGGCCTCCCGAAGGGAGGTGTCCTGCCCCGAATCCCGCTTCATCAGACTACCAGCTCTGACAGAAACGATTTGCCGCGACCCCTGAAAGAGAGGCCAAACCATTCCGCCACGGTCGCGCCGAGGTCCGAGAATGTGTCGCGTTCCCCAAGGTCGCGCGGTACCACGTGCATCCCTCCTACCAGCAAAGGCACCAGTTCTCGCGCGTGATCGGTGGAAGGCGTTGTAGGATCATTGCCGTGGTCGGCCGTAATGAACAGCAGGTCGTCCTCTTTGAGCCGCGATGTAATGGAAGGCAGTGCCGCGTCGAATTCGCGCAACGCACCATAAAACCCCGCAACGTCGTTGCGGTGCCCGTACAACTGGTCGAAATCTACTAGGTTGGCAAAGAGGAACCCACTTTCCGCACTCGAGAGCCAACCCTTGATGCCGCTGATACCCTCAGCATTCGATGCAGTGTGGCGCGATGTGAGCGACCGTCCAGCGAAGAGATCATCGACTTTGCCGACACCGGCGCGCGGGATTCCCGCTTTCGATAGCGCATCCAGCAGCGTTTCCGAAGGAGGCTCGATCGAATAGTCGCGACGGTTTGCCGTCCGCCTGTAGCCGCCGGGCGCTCCCTCGAACGGGCGCGCGATCACCCGCGATACGTCATGGGGAGGCACGAGCATTTTCCGCGCGATCCCGCAGGCGCGATACAGCTCGTCGAGAGGAATGACTTGTTCGTCGGCGGCAATCTGAAAAACGGAATCCGCCGATGTGTAGACAATCCAGCTGCCGGTCGCGCGCTGCTCGGCCGCGTACCTATCGATCACATCCGTCCCGCTTCCGACTACGTTTGCGATCACGGCGCGGCCGGTCTCGCGCGAAAATTTCTCTATCACCTCGCGCGGGAATCCCCTGGGGAAGGTCGGGAAGGCACTGTCGAGGTGGACTCCCGCGATCTCCCAGTGGCCGGCGATGCTGTCCTTCCCCGCCGAGGCGGGGCGCATTGTGCCCCAGGCCCCGACGGCGTCACCCCGGCGCCGCATCCCTTCGAGGGGACGAATATTCCCCAGCCCAAAACGCTCCAGACGTGGAAGCGCGAGACCACCGCACGCGCGCGCGAGGTTGCCGAGCGTGTCGCTCCCCGAATCTCCGTAACGGGCCGCGTCGGGAGCCTCCCCGATGCCGACGCCGTCGAGGATGATGATGATGGCACGCCTCAACGGCGTGCCTCCGTATAGTTCCGCTCGACTCTGGACCGCAACCCTGTGAGCAGCTCATACGGGGATATGCCCGCGATTTCCGCCACGCGCTCGACCGTGAGGACTGTGTCCCCCGCCCTGCCAATCAAAGTGGCGACGTCTCCGACTTCGCATCGAACCGTCGTGACATCGATCATCGTCATGTCCATGGTAACTGTGCCCGCGACAGGAGCCAACGTACCTCCTACGAGCACGGACCCGCGTTCGCTGAGAGACCTCGGGTAGCCGTCGGCGTAGCCAACGGCGAGCGTCGCGATTCGCGCCGCTCGCTCCACCCGAAGGGTCGCGTCGTAGCTCACGGTGTCGCCGGCCTGGAGATCTCGGATCTCGACGATCGGAGCGCTAAGGTTGACGACCGGCTCCGGCTGAATTGCCGCGCTGCTTCCGCTGCCGACGCCGTAGAGGAATATCCCGGGGCGCACGAGATCCCAATCGCTCCTGCTCTGGCGCGCGATGGCGGCGCTGTTGGCCGCATGCAGCAGTCTCGGGCGGGACGGCAGCGATGCCACCGCATCGCGAAACAGCCGCTCCTGTGCCTCGAGCGTTCCATCGTCGAGCTCGGCGGAATGAAAGTGCGTGAACGCGCCTTCGGGTGGCAGAAGCTCCGTCAGGTGCCTGATCTCGCTCACCTGGCGCCACGGAATGCCGGCGCGGCTCATGCCGGTGTCGATGGAGAGATGCCATGCGCCGCCGCCAGCGCGACGCCACGCCTCGATCTCGGCCGGGAATCCCAGCGTCGGAGTCAGTCGTGCGGATCGGGCCCGCGTAAGCTCCTGCTCGAGCAATGGGGTGAACACCACGACCGGACGTGCAACGCCGAGGTCGCGAAGCTCTTCGCCCTCCGCGACGGTGGCTACCCCGTACCCCCACGGTTCCAGAACATCGAGTGCCCGCAATGCCGCGGCGGCACCCAACCCATAGGCGTCCGCCTTGATCATCGGCAGAAGCGGAACGCCTGCGCGCCGCGCGACAGACGCTCCATTACGCTGCAACGCGCCAAGATCGATCTCGACCCGGGCGCGAGCTAAAGATTGCTTCATCAACGCTTAGTTTATGTTGCGGGTAGTATACCCCCGACCACTGGTGCCTTCAAGAAAAAACGGTACCTCCGACCTCACACTGCATGGAAAGGACTCACTCACTCAACGACACGCTGGCACTGATGCGCGATCTCCGCGCCCGCTGCGAATGGGACGCTTCCCAGACGCACGAGTCGCTGCGCCCGTACCTGATCGAGGAGGCGCACGAGCTCGACGAAGCGATCCGTCTCGCGGACGACAAGCTCGTGCGAGAGGAGCTGGGCGACGTGCTGCTGCAAGTTCTGTTTCATTCGGTGCTGGCGGAGGAGCGCGGCGCTTTCTCGTTCGGCGATGTGGCGGAAGGGCTGATCACGAAGATGAGGGGGAGGCATCCGCACCTCTACGGCGACGCGGCGAAAGAGCCGTGGGAGCGAATGAAGTCGAAGGACCGGAAGAGCATTGCCGACGGGCTCCCTGCCGGACTGCCGGCTCTGCACCGCGCTCACCGACTACAGGATCGTGCGGCGGGTGTGGGGTTCGACTGGCCAGATGTCGAAGGGCCGGCCGCGAAAGTGGAAGAGGAGCTGGGCGAAGTGCGTGCTGAGCTCGAGAAATCGCCGCCGCGAAAGCCGGGCACTCCTCCCGTGCTCGACGAGCATCATTACGCTCTCGAAGCCGAGCTCGGCGACCTTCTGTTCGCGGTTGTCAATCTCTGCCGGAAAGCGGGCGTCCACTCATCCATAGCGCTCGACAAGGCAAACGCGAAGTTCGAGCGCCGGTTTCAGCGGATCGAAAAGATGGCAGGGGAGCGAGGGATCGACGTTGCCCACGCTGGGCTCGACAAGCTCGACGCGCTATGGGAGGAGGCTAAAACAGAAGAGTCCGCTCGGTAGTCGCGGCACGACGAGCTCCTTCTTTTTCTTGGGCTTCGAGCGCGTCGGAGACTTCACGCCTTCCTTTTTGAGCTTGATCGCCTGCTTGATGTAGCCCGTCATCGTCTTGTTCGACGGGAGATCGGAAATCTTGGTGATCCGTCCGAAGTGCCCCATCGCCTCGCGAATCCCATCGCCGACGATCAAGGATCCCTTCCACAGGTGCAGCGCGCAGTGCTCCTTGAACGAGGCCATGCCGCACAGAATTCCCTCTACTCGAAATGCGGCATGCTCCATTTTATCGTCTCTTCCACGTGCGGACACGCCTCGTGGACGAGAGAGCGGATGTGGCTGAGAATCGGCTTGGCGAAGTCGGCCGACTTCGCGATGTAGGCATCTACGCGGGGATCACGTTTCCCCATGGCTGCTCATCCCTGGCGGCTTGCGGGGTGAGTTGGCTCCGGCTAGCTGATCCAGGTGCCGAGGGCGATCGCCCAGACGGCGAGCAGGACTCCACCGGCAGCCAACACTCCGAGCCCCGCGCAAAGGGCGCAAAGCGCCTCGAATAGCCCGGTGGTCCTCGGCCAGGGACGAGTCGCGAGGCTGGAGCGCACTCGATCGAGCATCCCCCAGGCCCCATAGGAAAAAAGAAGGGTCCCTGCACTGGCAATCACCAGGTGCGCCGCATGGTCCCACCGGAGCGCCGCGACAAATGCCCCTGCGCCCACCCCCACATCGATTGCGAGGCGGCGCACGGACGCAGAGCGGGCCCTGTGGGCCAGGAACTCGAAGAGGCCTGCGTCCGGTCGGAGCGCCGAGAGAACCATCATGCAGAAGAAACTTTCACCGCGGCGGAAATTCCGCCAGATGGCCCGCTACTCGGAGCTTTCTTCCTCCGCCTCTGCGCCGTGCTCGACGATGTCGCCGGGCTTGAAAAGAATCCCCTGCAGGATCTCACGCCATTTCGGCTTCCGCCGCAGCAGGAACTCGAGGTCCATCCCGAAGTGCTTGAACTCCTCGTGCTGAGCGCTGCGCATGATGTCGCGCGCCGAGCGATCCTTCTCGAGCGAGAGGCGCTGTTCGTACCAGCCGATCGCCTCGGCTTCCTCGATCATTGAAGTGACCATCCGCGCAAAGGTGCGGGTTTTCGCTGACAGCTCGCTCGCCGGCTCGTGGTACTGCTCGAATCCCATCGGAGTGTCCTCAGTGTGCAAATGTGCCCGGCATGACGAGCCGGTCCAGAATTATGGACGCAGGCGATTCATGGTTCGCGGGAAGGCGATCGCTTCGCGAATGTGATGGATTCCGCAGATCCAACCCACCGTTCTCTCCAGCCCGAGCCCGAAGCCGGAGTGGACGAACGTCCCGTACTTCCTCAGATCCAGATACCAGTTGTAAGCATCGAGCGGCAAACCCTCTTCTTTGATCCTGGCGAGAAGCTTGTCGTGATCGTCCTCGCGTTGCGACCCGCCGATGATCTCTCCATAACCCTCCGGCGCCAGCAGGTCGTTGCAAAGGACCGTGCGCGGGTCGGCCGGATTTTCCTTCATGTAGAACGCTTTCGCTTGCTTCGGATAATTGTAGATGAACACGGGCGTGTCGTGCCCTTCGACCAGCAGTGACTCGTCCTCCGCGCCCAGATCGTCGCCCCACTTCACCGAGCTTCCCTTCGCCTCGAGGATCTTTACCGCATCGCTGTAGTCGATGCGGGGAAACGGCGCCTTGATTTTCTCGAGCCTGGAAATGTCGCGCTCGAGCTCCTTCAGCTCAGGTTGCCGGCGCTCGAGGACCCGCGCCACGATGAACGAAACGAACTCCTCCTGGAGGCGCATGTTGTCGTCGGAGTCGTTGAACGCGACCTCGGGCTCGACCATCCAGAATTCGGTGAGATGTCTCCGCGTCTTGGATTTCTCGGCGCGAAACGTCGGTCCGAAGCAGTAGATCTTCCCCAGCGCCGCCGCCGCGGCCTCGCCGTAGAGCTGGCCGGTTTGCGCCAGGTATGCGGTGCCCTCGTCGAAATACTCGGTGCCGAACAGTCCGCTTCGTTCACCGATTGCCGCCGTAAGGATCGGCGTATCCACCAGGGTGAAATCCCGCTCGTAGAAAAAATCGCGGATCGCCTGCTCGACCTCGTGCCTCACGCGGGCGATCGCGCGCTGCCTCGGCGTGCGCAGCCAGAAATGCCTGTTGTCGAGGAGAAAGTCGATGCCGTGCTCTTTCGGCTGAATCGGATAGTCGATTGGGCTCTCCCCATAGATCGAGAGATCCTTGACCCCGAGCTCGAATCCGCCGGGAGCGCGGGCGTCGGGGCGGACTTCGCCCTCGATCTCGATGGAAGTCTCCTGCGTCAGCTTGCCGAACCGATCCCAGGCCTCGGATGAGACGGCGTTCTTGACGAGCACCGCCTGGAGCAGCCCCGTGCCATCTCGCATCACGATGAACGCGACCTTGCCCGATGACCGGACGTGCGTGACCCAGCCGCGCACCCGCACAGCCTGTCCGGAGTGTGAGGGTAGCTCGGAAATTCGCGAATAAGGGACGGCGGTCATTTGTTTCCCAGGAAACGAAGCCCGTCAGCGGGAACGGGTCAAGCGATAGATGAGAATCGCCGCGCGCTCGGTTGCCGGACCGATCGAGCGAAGATCTACCCGCTCGTCGGGAGTGTGGGATCTCATTCCCTTGACGCCGAGTCCGTCCAGCGCGTCGACGTACTCGGAGATGTATGAGATGTCTCCTCCGCCGCGTTTGCCGGGGTCGAGAGCCTCCACCGGACCCTGGCCCAGCGCGCGACTGACGGAGTCTTCCACCGCGAGGAGGGCGAGATTGCCCTTCGTGGGAGGCATAGCGGGATTGCCATCCTCGAACTTTATCGTCGCGATCGTTCCAGGAAGGTGATCGTCGACGATCGCGCGCATCGCCTCGCGAGCCTTCAACAGCTGGTCCTGCGAAATGAAACGGAGGTCGCCGCGTGCAAAAACGCGCGGGGCGATGATGTTGTCCTTTCCGGCCGCGGTTCCAGCGATCTTCGTCGAGTCGTAGGTCACGTCGGTCCCGCCCACGATGACGGCTGGGTTGAACGTCAGGTACTGCTCGTTCGACAGCTTCTCCCGAAAGGCGTTCAGGATTCTCGCTGCTTCGTAGATCGCGCCGTAGCTGGTGCCGGGCGAGAAAATCCCGGACGAATGTGCCTGCTTCCCGCTCACGACAAGCTCCCAGCCGCTCATGCCCCGCCGTGCGACGGTCCCCTTCCCCGCGTCCTCCTCGAATGCGAGAGCAATGTCACTGCGCTTCGCGGCATCGACCAGCGGCTGCCGCGAAACGAGGTGCAGCGGCCCGGCATCTTCCTCGTCTCCCGTCAGCGCGACGATGATTCTCGTTCCATCGAGCGCGCCGACACTCTGAAGGGCCTTGAGCGCATACAGTATCACGAGATCGCCGCCCTTCATGTCGGAGCTCCCCGCACCCGCTGCAAGGGTGTCGAGCCGCACGAACCGTTCGCCATCGCCCTCGAATACGGTATCGAGATGCCCGATCAGGAGCAGGCGCTTGCCCTTCTTTCCCTTTCGCTCCGCGAAAAGATGACCGGCCCGGCCCACGGCGTCGGGCAGCACTATCCACCCCGTCTCGAAGCCGATGGAAGAGAACTCGGGCTCGAAGAGTTTTCCGACCGCGCGGACACCAGCCAGGTTGAATGTCCCGCTGCTGATGTTGACCGCCTTCTCGAGAAAATTGACCTGCTCCGCCCCGTGAGCGCGGACGTAGTCGCGGATCCTCTGCTCGGTCCTGGACAGCGCCGGCTGTGCGCCCGGCTGGGCGGCCGCGGCGCTCGCCATCGAGAAAAGGAGCATGCAGGCCCACGCGAACGCACTCGCGCCGGCACCTTTGCGGGTAACCGAAAGAATCGAATTGGGTGTCATATGACGAGAGACTATCATCGCGTCGCTGTTCCGTCCACCTGTGCGGAACGATAATTTTATAGGCTTGTCCAAATCCAAAACGCTGAAATGACTTTGCGCGCCCGTCTCGCGTGGGGGCTGTTCGCGATCGCCCTGGTGCTGATCGTCCCGCTGCTCCTGTCGCTCAAATCCCTCGAGCACCTCTACGAGACCAGCCGGTTGCTGCGTGACCGCGAATTCGCGGCCTCACTCCTTCTCGGATCGTTTCGCGAGCGAACCGATGATGCCCGCCGAGCCGAAGATGCGCTGCTGTTCATCCACGATCAGAAGAGCACGGCACGGATGCAAAGCGGGATCGACGGGCTCGTATCGCTAACCGATTCGCTCGACCGGTACCGTCTCGGCCTGTCGGCATCTCAGATCCGCGCATCCCTCGACGCGCTTCGCTCCGCCGCGCGTGAGGAGTACGAGCAGGCCGCCGCCGGCAGAAGCACCGTCGCGGGGATGATATCGCAACAGCGCACGCGCCCGGCGATCGCATCGGTCGACAGCGCGCTCGGCGCGAGCGCGACGACGCTTCGGAATAGCACTCGACAACGGGTTGCCGACGCGACGAGCGAGACGCTCAATGCCGAGCTGTTGGTCGCTGGCGCTCTGCCCATAGCGCTCCTGCTTGCGCTGGCGATCGGCATCTGGTTGATGCGGTCGATCAGCCGGCCGGTGTACGAGCTCGAGCGGGGAATGCACGCAATCGCGGAGGGAGATCTCAGGTACCAGCTGGCGCTGGCGCCGAATGCGGAGACGGAGTTCGGGCGGCTGGCCGCGAGCTATCAAACAATGGCGAGTCAGCTCGCCGACCTCGAGCGGTTGCGCGCCGAGTTCGTGGGAGTGGCTTCGCACGAGCTCAAGACGCCCATCAACGTCATCATTGGATATCTGGAGCTCCTCCAGGAAGGGATTTACGGAGTGCTCACACCGAAGCAAAAGGAGATTCTTTACACGATCAGCAAACAGGCGAATGGGCTCACGAGACTCGTCAAGCGCCTCCTCGACATCAGCCGCTTCGAGGCAAGTGGCGGTAAGCTCGACGTACGGCGGGTCGATCTTCAGCGGCTGCTCAAGACGCTCGAGAGCTCGTTCTCGGTTCTCGCCATGCAGCGCGATATAGCCTTCTCCGTCGAGCACGGAGAGGGACTCCCATCCAAAGTGTATTGGGACGAAGATCGCATCAACGAGGTCTTGGGCAACCTCGTCTCCAACGCCTTCAAATTCACGCCGCGCGGAGGCAAGGTGGCGCTCTCGGTGGCTCCCGTTGACGGAGACGTCGTCATCACTGTCGCGGACACAGGAGCCGGGATCTCGGGGGAACAGCTCCCGCATATTTTTGACAAGTTTTACCAGGCCGATAACCAGGCGCAGGCCGCCAGCAAGGGCACGGGTTTAGGCCTGGCGATTGCGAAAGAGATCGTCGACGCCCACGGCGGCCAGACGACGGTGGAAAGCATGGTCGGCGAGGGCACAACGTTTGTCGTTACGCTGCCGGTCGAGGCGCCGGGCGCGAAGAAGCGGCATGAGGATGCACCAAAGGCCGAGGACGCAGGATGAAGAAAGCTCTTAAAATATTGATTTCAATGCTGGCCTTTTCGGCCTGCGCACACGTGCAAACTATCGATCCGCCCATGCAGAGCGATTGGGCGCGGACGCTTTCGTACGCGCGTCGCGACGTCGAGGCGGGCAACTACTACGCTGCGGACAAGATTCTCGACGAGTTCGTGCGGACGCATCCCGCCACGCTCGAGGCCAGGGAGATCGGGTTCTGGAAGGCGGCGTACCTGATCGATCCTGCGAATGAGCGTGGGTCGCTCTCCGGGGGAATAGCCGCGCTCGACGCGTATCTCGCCGCCGATTCGGCAGGATTGTACCGCGAGCAGGCCACGGTCCTCCGCCGGACAGCGGCGGTCGCGCAGGGGATCGCGAACGCACCGAAAACGACTACGGCGGACACGTTGCCAACGCCCTTGGTGAAGGACACGACGATCCTCCTCAACAAGTCGAAGGACGAACAGATTGCCTTGCTCAAGGATCAGCTGGCCAAGAGCAAGGACGACCTCGCCAAGGCCAACGCCGAGCTGGATCGCATCAAGAAGCGGCTGGCGAATCCGGCCAACTAGACAGCAGAACGACTTCGCTTAGCCGACCCTGAACAGCTCGAGGGCGCGCGAGTAGCGGGCGCTCAGCACTTTGCGAATTCCCGCGTTCTCTTTGGCCGTGAGTCCGGGATCACGCTCCAGCAGTCTCTCGGCGGCGGCACGCGCCTCGATGTTCAGCTCCTCGTCCCGCACGGGATCGGCGATGCGGAATGTCGCTTCCCCACTCTGCTCCTCACCGAACAGATTGCCCATGCCTCGCAGCCGAAGGTCGGCGCGCGCGATCTCGAAGCCATCATCCGTGTCGACGAAAATCTTCAGGCGTTCCGCCGCTTCCTCTCCCACGCCGCCGAGCAATATGCAGTAGGAGGCTTCGGCGCCGCGGCCGACGCGTCCTCGCAGCTGATGGAGCTGGGACAGTCCAAATCGCTCCGGGTGCTCGATGAGCATCACGGTGGCATTCGGCACGTCGATTCCCACTTCGATCACGGTCGTGGACACGAGCACATCGATCTTTCCATCGCGGAAGGCGCGCATGATGGTCTCCCGCTCGTCCGCGGGAACGCGTCCATGAATGAGCGCCACGACCCTGCCCGCGAAGGCGCCCGCTGACAGCTGCTCGTACATCGTCGTCGCGGCCTTGAGGTCGGTCTTCTCGGATTCCTCGATCACTGGGTAAACCACGTATGCCTGGCGGCCTTTCTCCGTTTCCCGCGCCACGAATTGAAGCACGCGTTCGCGCGCTGATTCAGGACGCATCACGGTCGTGACGGGCTGTCGCCCCGCCGGACGCTCGTCGAGCGTGCTGACGTCGAGGTCGCCGTAGGCTGTGAGCGCGAGCGACCGCGGGATTGGGGTCGCGCTCATGAGAAGCACGTCGGGTGACTCGCCCTTGGCCGCAATCGCCGCGCGCTGCTCGACTCCGAAGCGGTGCTGCTCGTCGATGGTGACGAACCCGAGGCGCCCGAACACCGCAGCCTCCTGCGCCAGCGCGTGCGTTCCCACCGCGAGTACGGGCTCGGTCCCCGCGAGCCTTGCCGCCACCGCTTTTCTCGCGCGGGCGCTGAGGCTTCCCGTCACCAGGACGGGCTCGATTCCGAGCGGCTCCAGCAGCGTTGTGAACGTTCGGAAGTGCTGTTCCGCGAGCAGCTCCGTGGGCGCCATGATGGCGGCCTGATATCCGTTCTCCATCGCCAGGAGCGCCGCGAACAGCGCCACGATGGTCTTCCCGCTGCCGACATCGCCCTGAAGGAGGCGATGCATCTTGCGGTCGCTCACCATGTCGGCGACGATCTCGCGCACCGCAACCGTTTGCGCATTGGTCAGGGTGAATGGGAGCGCGTTCTTGAGGGCGCTCGTGAGCTGGCGTCGGTTTTCAAACGCGGTTCCACTCCGCTTCTCTCTCTTGAGCGCGTTGGCGCGCCGGTGAAGGATGTGGACGAAGAGCAGCTCCTCGAATGCGAGCCGTGCTCTTCCCCGCGTCCCCTCTGCAATCGTCTTGGGCCGGTGCACCATCAATAGCGCTTCGCGCAGGCTCGGCAGACCTGCGTGGCGCAGTACGTCCTCGGGCAAATACTCCTTGATCAGGGGCAGCAGCGTGTCGAGGTGCTGATCGATGATTCCCCGAATCACCTTGAAAGAGAGACCTTCCGTGGCCGGATAGACCGCGAGGACCTTCCCGCCCTTTACGTCATCATCGTCCTTACCGAGCTGGATGTACTCACGCGGCTGAAGCTGGCGGCCGTGAAAAAAGCGGACGGATCCGGTCAGCAGCATGATGTCCCCCTTCTCGATGCTTCGGTCGAGGAAGGGCTGTCCGGGCCACGACGCCTCGATCATGCCGCTCTCGTCCTTGAGCACGGCCTGGAAGATACGGAGACCTCGGCGCGTAGGTATGATCCCCTTCGAGATCACCTTTCCGATGATCGTTCCGTCCATGCCGGTCTCGAGCGAAGCTATGGGGCTGATGGTGCTCGCGTCTTCGTAGCGGTGAGGAATGTGGAAGAGAAGATCGCGCGCGGTGACGATTCCCAGTTTTCTCAGCGATTCCGCGCGGGCGGGCCCGACGCCCTTCAGGTAGTTGACGGGCATGTCGAGATAGACTTTCCCGACAGTCATCTAGCCTTCGAGAACCTCGTGCGCGAAAGCCTTGGGATCGAAGGCTTCGAGATCCGTCGCTTTCTCGCCAGTCCCGATGAATTTCACGGGCACGTTCAAAGCGTCGTGCACCGCGAGCACTATTCCGCCTCTGGCCGTCCCGTCGACCTTGGTGACCACGAGGCCGGTGATGGGAATCGCCTCGGCAAAAGTCTTCGCCTGCGCGACGGCGTTCTGTCCGATCGTCCCGTCGAGCACCAGCAGGGTCTCGTGCGGCGCCCCAGGAAGCCGCTTGCCGATCACGCGGTCTATCTTCTTCATCTCGTCCATTAGTGATCCGCTCGTATGAAGGCGGCCGGCAGTATCGACGATGACGACATCCTTGCCTCGACTGATCCCCGCATCGACGGCGTCGAACGCCACCGCGGCGGGGTCAGAGCCTGCCTTCCCGCCTACGAAATCGGACCCGGTGCGCTCTGACCACGCCCGCAGCTGGTCGATGGCTCCCGCACGAAAGGTGTCGGCCGCGCCGACGAGGACCGACATCTTTTTCGCCTTCAGAAAGTCGGAGAACTTCCCGATGAATGTCGTCTTTCCCGCGCCGTTCACCCCCACCACCAGCACGATCGTGGGTCCCGACTCGGACCGAACGAACCGGGGATCACTGTTTCCGGAGCGAAGGGAGCTCTCGATCGCTTTCTCCAGCGCGTGGAGGAATTGCTCCTGCGTCTTGATGAATCCGCGGCGCGCTTGTCCTTCGATCTCCGCGACCAGGCGCATCGTGGTAGGAACGCCGAAGTCGGCCTCGAGGAGGATCTGCTCCAGATTCTCCAGCGAGCCCTCGATGGCTCCGCCGCGCGCTATTGCCGCGACGTCCGTGAGCGCGACGTCCTTTATTTTGGTCCACAGCGAACGGGTGGGTACGTCGCCCGCGCGCCGGAGTATCCTGCCTGCCATTTGGGTGCTGTCTGATTGAGGGCAAAAAAAACCCGGACATTCGAGTCCGGGTTGAAGATAAGCCCTGCGAGCTTCTGACGGTGTTACTCGGAGGCGTTCGCCAAATGTGATTGATTCAGGCTTGCCAGCGTCTGATTTCTCATCTTCTGGAAGAGAGTGCGCTCGCCGGCGGGGATTGGCTCGCCGCCCCTGCTCTGAAGCGCCAGCCTCGGGTCGTGCGCCACGCCGTCGACGCGAATCTCGAAGTGGAGGTGCGGGCCTGTCGCCCAGCCGGTCATGCCAACGAAGCCGATGGTGGAACCCATCGTCACTCGCGTTCCCGGGCGCATGCCCGTCGCGAAGTTCCGCATGTGGCCGTAACGGCTCACCATGCCGTTGCGGTGTCGGATGTCGATCATGTTGCCGTATCCGCCCTTCTTTCCGGCGAAGATCACGACGCCATCGCCGATCGCTCGAACGGGTGTGCCTTGCGCCGCTGCGTAGTCGGTGCCGGTGTGATTCCGCCACTCACCGAAGATCGGATGCTTGCGAGCGCCGAAGATGCTGCTGATGCGACGGAACGCCACTGGCGCGCGGAGGAAAGCGGCCCGAAGCGACATACCGCTCGCGTCATAGTACTGCCCGGTGCTCGAGCCCGGCGAGTCGAAATGAATCGCCTCGAGTGGATTGCTCCCGCCCGAGAGCGCGAGACGCGCGCCCAGAACTTTCTGGACGATGATCGCGCCGTTGGGCTTCTGAAGCCGCTCAATCAGCAGGTGGAACTTGTCACCCTGCCTCAAGTCGCGGCTCATGTCGACTTTGTACTCGAAAATGTCGGCGAGTGACCAGGCGAGCTGATGGCGGGCAGAGGGCGGTAGAACGCCGACGCCGCTCTCGTTGAGCGCGTTATAGAGGCTGGAGTGGATGACACCCGAGATCTGGAGGGTGTCGACCAGCTCGGTGTTGGAGGCTTCGATTACGACAGGCTGGAGCAGGAAGTCAGCGGGCTCGAGGCCGGGTCGACTGACGACGACCGGCGCCATTGGGAAAATCTGCTTCGGCTCGAGGGACGGTGTAAGCCAAACGGCGACCATACCCATGATCGCCACAACTGCATAGCTCGCTGGCCTTACGCTGACCCTTTTCAATCCATTTGCCTTCGTATAAATGTCGGAATTTCCATGTCACTCAGATCCTGCTCAGGAGACGACCGATCCCTCTCCGGAGTCACGGGCGGATTGCCGGCCGGCGGCGTCGGAATAATCCGTCTCGGAATCTCATTGAGTGTGTTTCTCGTCACGCCATTCGCGCGGGTCGGACGGAGTGGAATGACCGGTGAGCCTCTCACAATCGGAGACTGTGACGCGATCATGTTCGGCACCTGAACCGATGCCGATTGCGGGCGGTCGAAGCCGGTCGCGATGACCGTAACGCGGATCTCGCCCTGCATCGCCGGCTCATGCACGGCGCCGAAGATGATTTCCGCGTCCTCACCCACCGCGTCGTGGATGATTTCGTTGATCTGGTGCACTTCACCGAGGGTCAGATCGGCGCCGCCGGTGATGTTGACGAGGACGCCTGTGGCTCCCGACACCGAAACGTTGTCGAGGAGCGGGCTGGCGATCGCCTGCTGGGCCGCTTCGATGGCTCGATTCTCACCGCGGCCGATACCGGTGCCCATGAGGGCCGACCCGCCTTCCTGCATGACCGTGCGGACGTCGGCGAAATCGACGTTCACGAGCCCAGTCACGCTGATGAGGGAGCTAATGCCCTGAGTGGCGTGCAGCAGCACCTCGTCAGCCTTCTTGAGCGCGTCCTGGAACGGGATTCCTTTGCCGACTACGGCAAGGAGTCGCTCGTTCGGCACTACGATCATCGTGTCGACGTGCTTCCGCATCTCGGCGATGCCGAGCTCGGCCTGACGCATGCGCTTGCGGCCTTCGAACAGGAACGGCTTGGTGACGATACCGACTGTCAGGGCACCAGCTTCGCGAGCGAGCTCGCACAGGACGGGAGCGGCACCGGTTCCAGTCCCACCACCCATGCCGCAGGTCACGAAGACGAGGTCGGCGTTGTGCATGGCACGGGCGACTTCTTCCCTGTTCTCGTCGATGGCCTGCTTCCCGATCTCCGGCCGCGCACCAGCGCCAAGGCCGCGAGTAAGCTTCTTACCTATCTGGATTTTTACGTCTGACTTGGAATTGAGGAGGGCCTGAGCATCGGTGTTGACCGAGATGAATTCGACACCTTCGAGGTGCTCCTCGATCATGCGATTGACGGCGTTTCCGCCCCCGCCACCCACGCCCACGACCTTCATCCGGGCGGCTTGTGACTGGCTCTCCTCGAATTCGAATATCATCGGGTGCGAAACTCCGGCACTGCAAGATTGTGGAAAAAAATCTGGGGCAAGTATACGACCGTTAGTCGATAAGTACCATAGGCAAAGACGAACGTGTGTCAAAAAAAGTACAACCGCTGTCAAGCGAGTTATCCACACGCGCTCTCAAGCCCGCAGTTTTATGATTTTCTCGCAGTGCGCGCGTCGGACTACGCTTCGGCTGACATCTCTGCACGGGGTCGGTGGGGGGGGTCCTCTCCGGCGCTACGCTCGCTTGGTCGGAGCCCCTAACTACGCTCCTTCGCTCCGCTCAGTCGCGGGTCTCCTCCTCGCGCTCGCTTTGGAAAGCGCCTGCGAGGACACCCTCACCTCCCTGCATAGATCTGTAACTGCACGGGCGTTCCCACCACGCGCGCACTTCGGACTATTCGGCGACTATGCGGTCCCACACGCGCAGGTGGCTCCCTCGCGCCAAGGTGGTATTTCTCTCCCCGACGGGCTGCGCGGATCGCCGCGCGCGCAGGCGCGCGAGCAGTTGGATGTGAATGGTCTGCGCTAGAGGATGGCTTCTATCTCCGGCTACGATGTCGGCGCCACCTTAGGCGCTGTTATGAATCTCGTGGGAAGGAGGGTGGGGTGTCCTCGGAGGGAGCGGCCGCAGCCAGCGCCGCTGTCAAGCGGCGCGGTGCAGCGAGCCGCAAGGCGAAGCTGCAGGCGAGAGCTCCCGAAGAGGACACCCCAGCCCGACGAACCGGCAGGAGAATCAGAACCGTGACCGTCAGCGGCGGCGCCACAACGAACAGCCGACGGCTAGAAGAAATCCTCGAGCCAGGTCTTGATCCGCTTGGTGAAGCGGTCCACGCCCGCACCCGCGAGCGCCCTGTGCCTGCCGCTGGGCGGCGCGAAGCCCGCGGCCGAGCGATGCGCGCCGTAGAGAGCGAGACCAACCACTGTGGCGAAGCGCGGGGCATCCACGGAGTCGCTCAGCCCGCCGATGTTCTCCGCCGGAGAGCCGATCCTGACTCCGGTGCCGAACACATCCGCGGCGAGCTCGCCTACACCTTCCATCGCCGCGGCGCCGCCGGTGATGACAACGCCACCGTTGAGCCGCTGCGCAAAACCTGCGCGCTCGATCTCGCTAAGGACGAGGTTGAAGATCTCATCCATGCGCTGGTGGATGATGTGCGCGAGGACCTCGCGCGGAACGTGCCGGTTCCCCTGCGCGACGGTGCTCGGGAGCTGGATGATGTCCTGAGGGTCGACCAGCGGCTCGTACGCGCAGCCGTATTTCTCCTTCAGCCGCTCGGCGTCGGCCTGAGTGACGCCGATGCCCTGCACGATGTCGCTGGTGACGTTGTTGCCACCGTAATTTACTGTGCCCAGGTGACGAATCTTTCCTTCGTGGAAGACCGCGATGTCGGTCGTGCCGGCGCCCATCTCCACCAGTGCGACGCCGAGCTCCTTTTCGTCTTCGGTGAGCACGCTGAGGGAGCTGGCGAGCGGCTCGAGCACCAGCTCGCGAACGTGGTAGCCGGCCCTTTCGACTGATTTGCGGAGATTCATCGCCGGCGACGCGCCGATCGTGACGAGATACATCTCCGTCTCGAGGCGGGTGCCGATCATGCCGATGGGGTCGCGGATGCCCTGATTCTTGTCGACGGAATATTCCTGCGGAATCGCGTGCAGCAGCTCCCGGTCCTGCGGCACCGGCTGCGCGCGAGCCACATCGTTCGCGCGATCGACGTCGGCTTTCGATATCTCGTCGCCGTTCACGGCGACGATTCCCTTGCTGATCATCGCTCTCACGTGCTCGCCCGCGATCCCGGCGTAGATCGTGTCGATCTTGATGCCCGCCATCCTTTCCGCGTCTTCGATCGCTTTCTTGATCGACTTGGTCGTCTCCTCGATATCGGATACGACGCCGCGCCGGAGGCCAGTCGTGCGGGCCTGCCCCACGCCAAGGATCTTGAGCGTCGGCTCGCTCCTGCTGTCACCGCCGCCGACTGCCTGGGCGATCAGGGCGGTCGTCTTCGAGGAACCGATGTCCAGGCCAGCGATGATGCGTTCGGGATTCATTGAAGCCTTGCGATGACTTGATCACGATAACGTAAATCGAGCTCGCCAACATGTGCCTGTCGGCGAGCGAGATCGGTTTCAACCGGAAAGATATCGGCCAAACGCTCCACTGACAGTCCTACCGGAACGCGCACGCGCAACGTTCGACTCTCCAGCGCCGCGGTATCGCCCGCGATTCCCGCAGCACGCGAGCCACGGGAGAGCGTGAGCAGAATTTCATCCCTGCCCGTTCGCCTCACTTCTTCAATGCGCGCGAACACCCGCGGCTCCGCCGCGCGAATGGCTCCGACGAGCTTAAGAAGAACGGGATCGGTTGTCGCAACAATTGGGAGGTCGAGACTCATCCGCGCCGGATCGATCGGCAGCTGCTTGCCGAGCGAATCGTACGGGAGCAGTCCGGCCGTAGTCTGTATCAATGCGACGGGAAGATTCTCCTGAATCGTCACCACGAGCGTGCCCGGCATCCGCCGCGTGATTCTGACGTCGGACACCTGTGGATGCCGCATGACGCGCTGCCTGTATGGCTCCAGATCGTCCCATAGCGACGCGACCGTATCGATCCGCAGTCGCGAAACAACGTCGTTCGGCTGGATATATCGGACGCCCCTGATCTCGACGGTACGCACCCGGAAGAAAGCCATCTGCCGCGCAGCGGCGCGGGCGCCCCACGCGCCAGCCATGATCACCGCGACAAGAAAAAGGACGCCCAGAATCTTCCAGCCGGGCCTTCCCAGTCGCTCCTGAGAAATCATTTTCGCCCTTCCAGGCGCGCCTTGAGCTCGGGTCCCGTGCGCGTGATGTCCCCGGCGCCGATCGTAATCACCACATCTCCTTCGAGCACGAAGAGTGTGAGCGCATCGGCAAGCTCGGAGCGCACTCCCTGCCACGTGACGGCGCGCCCCGAGCGCTTCATCGACGACGCCACCAGATCGGACGTGATGCCGGGGATAGGCTGCTCACGAGCGGGATAAATCTCCGCCAGGAAAACGCAGTCCGCCCCGCACAGAGCCTCTCCGAACGCGTCGGAGAAGTCCCTCGTGCGCGAGAAGAGGTGGGGCTGAAACGCCGCCACGATGCGGCGGCCCGGATACGATGCGCGCGCTGCCTGGAGCGTCGCCACGATCTCGGTCGGATGATGGGCGTAGTCGTCGACGATCGTCACCCCCGCGACATCGAAAAGACGCTGGAAGCGGCGATCCACTCCTCCGAACTGGAGAAGTCCTTCGCGCATGGTGTCGAGCGTGACGCCCAGCGAATAGCCAGCGCCGATCGCAGCGAGCGCGTTCTGCACGTTGTGGTAGCCCGGCACGCGCAGAGCGACGTCGCCAAGCTGGCGGCCGTCGTAGCTGACAGAGAAAGTCGTCGAATGGCCGACGGACCGGACATCGCTCGCGACGAGGCGCGCGTCGCGGGATTTGATACCGTAGCGAATGACTTCCACGCTGGACGGAAGATCCAGCGATCTCGCCCCCGCGTCGTCGTCGCAAAGGACTATTGCGGTGGCGTCACGCACGAAGCGCGAGAACGTCGTCCTGATGTCATCGAGGTCGCGGTAGATGTCGAGGTGATCGGCCTCCACGTTCGTCACCACGGCGACGGTCGGCGACAGCGAAAGAAAGGATCGATCGTATTCGTCTGCTTCGACGACGAACAGCTCGTCCGACTCGTAGTGAAGGTTTCCCTTCCACTCGGCGACGCGTCCACCCGCAATTCCGGTCGGCTTGAGGCCGGCGGCTGCGAGCGCGGTGGTCGTCATCACGGTCGTCGTCGTCTTGCCGTGAGTGCCGGCGATTCCGACAACTCGTCCGCCCGCAACGGCCAGTCCAAGCGCCTCTGCTCGTCTGGTAATCGGAATTCCGAGATCCCGCGCGCGAGCGAGCTCGGGATGAGCCCTCGGCATCGCCGACGTGACGACGAGCTCGCGCGCACCTTCGACGTGGTCGGGGCTATGTCCCTTGGCGACGCTGATTCCGAGCGCCTCCAGATCGTCTGTTGCGCCCGGATTGGCGTCGCAGCCCGTGACCGGAACTCCGCGCCGAGCGAGCAGCTCGGCGAGCGCGCGCATTCCGGCGCCGGCGATCCCGACGAAGTGAACCGGGCGCTGGTCGGAGCTATCCGTTGGAGTCATCAGCGGTGTTGAGCGGCAATCCGACTCGCGTCAGCGCCGCTTCTGCTCGCTCTCGACGAGACGAAGTATGTGCTGGGCGATGTCGGCGGCTGCGGTAGGCCTGGCGCGATCGAGAGCCTTGGCCCGCATGCTGGCAAGCTTCGCCGGATTCGACAGCATCGAGTCAACGGTGCTGGAGAGCAAATCGGTGTTGAGGTCCGACTGCCGAATCATCTCCGCCGCGCCGGAGGCGGCCAAGGCTTTGGCGTTGGCGGTCTGATGGTCTGCCGCGGCGGTGGGCAGCGGGACCACGATTGCTGGAATTCCCCAGGCGCACAACTCCGCCGTCGCCATTGCGCCCGCGCGCGTAAGCGCGAAGTCCGCGCCGCGATAGGCTTCCGAGATGGGTGCGATGTACGCTCTGACCTTGACGCGCGCGCTTTCGTAGCGCGCGAGCTCGTCATAGTTCGCCTTGCCCGTCGCCCAGATCACGAACAGGTCCGGCGGTAAGCCCTGGTCGATCCAGGCGGCGACCACGTCATTTATCGCCTTTGATCCCTGACTTCCACCGTAAACCAGCAACACGCTCCCGCCTGACGCCGAAAATCCCCATTTGGCCCGCGCCGGCGCCTTTTCGAATGCGTCGGCGGGCGGCGGCTCGATCGGATTTCCGGAGTCGAACACCTGGGTCGTCTTCGAGGGAAAGATGTGCCGTCGCCCCTCGGGAAATCCCAGGTGCACCTGCGCGGCGAAGTGGCTGAAGAAGCGCGTCGTGATGCCGGGAAATGTGTTCTGCTCCTGAAGCACGAACGGAATTTTGTGCGCGGTAGCGTAAGCCAGCGCCAGGCCCGACGCATATCCGCCGGTTGCGACAACGCAGGCGGGTGGCTCACTGCGCACCTCGCCGGCGATCATCCGCCAGGCGCTCATCGCGCCCCGGATCGTCTTCCAGTTCTCCCATGGGCGCGCTCGATAGAGCGGGTGCAGGTCGAGCAGATCGAACGCCCATCCAACCTGCGGGAGCACATCGCGCTCGATCCCGCGCCGCGCTCCGATGAAAAAAGGCTCGACCCGAGGGTCAGCCTTTTTCAGCGCACGCGCGATCGCGAGTCCCGGGTAGAGGTGTCCACCCGTACCGCCTCCAGCGAAGATGATCCTCATCGAGCGGGAAGCGCGCGAAGAGCGAGTGGATCCGTCGCTGCTCGGCCAAATACCTTTTCACGGGAACTGCCGATGTTGACGAGGATTCCGGTCATGAGAAGAGAGAGAACCAGATTCGAGCGGCCATAGGAGATGAACGGTAGCGTCAGTCCGGTGGTCGGAAGCAATCCCGTTGCCACACCGATATGAAGATACGCGGTCAGCACCATTGTAACCGTCAAACCCACCGCAACGAGCTGGAGAAAGGGCGTCCGCGCCTTTCGGGCGATCCTGAACCCGAGCGCCGCGTACAGCGCAAAGGCGAGCACGAGGAGCGCGAGTCCGATGAAGCCCCACTCTTCCCCTATGTGTCCGGCGATGAAGTCGTCATAGCCGAATGGGAGAAAGCCGTACTGTTGGCGTCCTTTTCCAAATCCCACGCCAAAGATCTGCCCTGACCCCACTGCTATCAGCGATTGCCGGAGCTGATAGCTCACCTCCAAAGGGGCCGCGCCCGGATCGAAGAAGGCCGTCATCCGGAGCAGGACGTAGTTGAGCCGCTCGACCTTCACGTACAGGAGTGGTATGAGCATCACGCCGAGCGCAACGAAGTGTCCGATGCGCACACCGCCGGCGAAGAGAATGATCCCCATCATCAGGGTGAACATCATCGCGGTCGAGACATCCGGCTCCAGCATCACCAGGATGTCCAGCGCTCCAATGACCACGAGAAATGGCAGGATGCCTTTGGTGAGCCGCCTGAGCGCCGGACCTTTTTTTATCATCAGCATCGACGTCCAGAGGATCACAGCGAGCTTGGCCAGCTCCGACGGCTGGAGAGAGCTGCCGAACAGATATCTGCGGGAGCCGTGAACTCGGGGGGCAATCTTCGCGGTGAACGGAAGGATCACGATCACGAGGAGCACGAGCGAGAGGATCATGATGGGCCACGCCCATTTTTTCCATACTTCCGCATCCATCTTGGCGGCGATGGCGAAGAGCGTGACACCGATTGCCATCCCCAGCACCTGTCGGATTAGAAGGTGCGCGTGCCCATAGCCCGCCTGCATCTCGACGATCGCGCTGGCGCTGTAAACCGTCGCGAGACCGAACGCCAGCAGAATGCCGGTGAGTATGACGAGAACGCGGGCCTCGAGACCCATGTGCCAGCGGTGTACCAGATTCGCCGATGCTTCCATTACGCCTCTTTCGCCGCGAGCGCCCGGAAGCGCTCGCCTCTTTCCTCATAGTTCGAGAACATGTCGTAGCTCGAGCACGCCGGTGAAAGCAGCACCGCCTCGCCGGCGCTTGCTGCCGCCCGCGCAGCCTGAATGACCTCATCGAAATCGGAGCCGAGGCGCACGACGTCCACCACGGGACGAAGATCCGTCGCGATAATCGTCGCCGCCTCTCCATAGGCGATCACTCTCTTCACTTTTCTGCGCACCGCATCGGCCAGAGACGTATAGGATTCTCCCTTGTGCCTGCCCCCGAGCAATAGGACGGTCGGACGCTCCATACCGTCAATTGCGACTGCTGTCGAGCTGACGTTGGTTGCCTTGGAATCATTGATCCACTGCACACCGCCGAATTCGCCGACCAGCTCGAGCCTGTGCGGGAGAGAGCGAAAGGTCTTGAGCGCCTTTGCGATTCCCTTCCTTGCCTTCTGCGTCTGGTGGGAACGGTCCGCGGCCATCACCGCGAGCGCCGCCGCCAGGGCGTTCCCGACGTTGTGCTGTCCCAGAAGCGGAAGATCCTGGCGCGCGAGTAGCGGCGCTCCCAACACCACGAGCTGGCCGGTACGCGAATCGACCGACGCCTCCGCCTTTTTCAGGATTGAGAACGAATATTTGTGGCCGCCGACGTCGCGCACCATGCGCGTCACTCCCTTGTCGTCCTTATTCACGACCCAGACCGATTCCGCATCGGCGTTGGCGAAGAGACGCGCCTTGTCGGCGTAATACTCCTCGACCGTCGAATACCGGTCCAGGTGATCGGGACTCAGGTTCGTGAGCACGCCAACCGCCGGCTTGAGGCTCGGCGTATCGTGCAGCTGGAACGACGACATCTCGAGCGAAATCCATTTCGGCTGCTGCTCGCGGGCGGCGATCTCGGAGAGTGGCGTTCCGATGTTGCCCGCCTCGACTGCTTCGATGTCAAGTCCGCGCAGAAGATGAGCAATGAGCGTGGTCGTGGTCGTTTTGCCGTTCGTCCCGGTGATGGCGATGATGCGCGGCCCCTCGAGGAAGTTGAGCGCGACTTCAACCTCGCTCGCGATCGGGATGCCCTTCTCGCGCGCGAATGCCAGGGGCCGCGCCGAAGGAGGAACGCCCGGGCTGGTGACGACGAGCGCCGCGCGCGCGAGGCGCTCCAGATCGTGCCGACCGACATCGACCGCGACACCCTGCGCGCGCAGCTCCTCCGCCACCCGTCCGGTGTCGGGCGAAGACGCTACGTCCGAGGCATAAACGTTGTAGCCGTGCTTTCGCAGGAGCATCCCCACGGCACCACCGCTCCGGGCGAGGCCGATGACGGCGATCTCGCCCTCCCGCGGCACGAGCTCGCGCGGGCTCATCGCAACTTCAGCGTGCTCAGAGCGATGAAAGCGAACAACACTCCGATGATCCAGAATCGCACCACGACCTGAGCTTCATCCCAACCCTTTACCTCGAAGTGGTGGTGCAGCGGTGCTCGCTTGAACACCCGGTGCTCGCGCGCGTACTCGATTCCGTATCGTCGCTTTCGGTACTTGAACACGAAGCGCTGTATGATCACCGACATCATCTCGGCGACGAACACGGCGCCGACCAGAACGAGGAGGAATTCGGACTTGAGGAGAATCGCGACCGCCGCGAGAGCGCCGCCCAGGGCCAGCGACCCGGTGTCGCCCATGAAAACTTCGGCCGGATGTGTGTTGTACCAGAGAAATCCTATGCACGCCCCCATCAGGGCCGCGCAAAAAACGGTGAGCTCTCCGGAGCCTCGCAGGAAATAGACGTGCAGGTACTGGCTCGCATCGACGCGTCCCACCACGTACGCATAGAACGCAAACGTCAGCGCCGCGATCGCAGTGAGACCTGCCGCGAGGCCGTCCAGCCCATCAGTGACGTTGACGGCGTTGCTCGTTCCAGTCATCACGAACGTCACGAAGAGCACGTACAGCCATCCCATTCCCGCCGTGAGCGGGACGATCAGGATGTATTTGTAGAACGGCAGCGTCGTCGACGCGCCGGGAAGGTTCGATAGAGGGTGCTTCCACAGGTAGTAGCCGACGGCAAGACCGAGCGTCATCTGCCCCACGAGCTTGTATTTCTCGACGAGCCCCGTGTTCTTCTTCCCGGCAAGCTTCTGCTTGAGCTTGAGGTAGTCATCCAGGAAGCCGATAACTCCCATCCACGCCATGCAGATCATCGCGATGAGCACGTAGCGGTTGTCCAGGCGCGCCCAGAGCAGAGTGCTGATGAGCGTCGCTCCGAGAATGATCAGGCCGCCCATGGTCGGAGTTCTGCCCTTCTGCTGGTGAGCGTCGGGCGTTCCTTCGCGTATCACCTGGTGGAGGCGCATGCGGCGCAGCCGGCGCATTATTCCGGGGCCGACGATCCAGGTGAGAAGAATCGCGCTCACCGCCGCGCCCGCCGCGCGAAAGGTTATCCACTGGAACAGTCGCAGAAACCCGAAGTGCGGCAGTCCTACGAACGGAACGAGTAGATAGTTCAGCACTATGCGGTGGCCCAGGTGGTTAGATGTGGAACAAGACGCTCGAGCTGCACACCCCGTGATGCCTTGAGCAAGATGATCGCGTTGCGCTGCAGCCTGGCCTCGAGCTGCGGCCAGAGATCTTCGACATCGGGCGCCGTAATCACACGCTCGCGCTCGTTATGCTTCTCGAGCGCCGGCGCGAACTCGCCGATGCCGGCCACGATGTCCGCGCCAGATGCCAACGCGAGGCCCGCAATGTCGGCGTGGCATTGCTCCGACGCCGCCCCGAGCTCCCGCATCGTACCAAGGACGATTACCCTCTGCCGTCCGCTACCTGTGCCCTTCAGCAACTCGATCGCGGCCCGGGTGGACCCGGGGTTGGCGTTGTAGGCGTCGTTGATCAGCGTGACATCGCCGATCTGCTCCCACGCCGAACGCATCTTCGGCTGCGGCATCCCGGCGATTCCCGCGGCCGCGTCCTCGTAGGCCACACCACATTCGCGAGCGACGGCCAGTGCCAGCATCGCGTTTCTGAGATTGTGGAGACCGCGCACGGGCGGGCGCACTGTCACGCCCGCGATCTCGATCAGGCCGAGTCCATCGGGCCCGATTTCCCATCGATCGGGCTTCACATGGGCATTGTTGTCGAGACCCGCGACGACCACACGTTTCGCCTTGGCCCGCGCCGCCTCGGCAATTTCCGGTTGGGCCGAGGGCGCGATGCCGACGGCGACGTTTTCGTAGACGGCGGCCTCCTCGCGCAAAACACCGGCGAGATCCCCAAGGCCCTCCAGATGCTCCTCGGCGATGGACGTGACCAGAGCGATGTCGGGCTCAGCAATGTCTCTAAGAATCGCGACCTCGCCCGGCAGGCTGGTGCCCAGCTCGATCACCGCCACCTCAGCTTCGGGCGGAAGCGCGAGCAGTGTAAGCGGGACTCCGACCCGGTTGTTGAGGTTGCCGGTCGTCGCATGAACGTTGTAGCAACGGCTCAGCGCCGCTCTGAGGAGATCCTTCGTACTCGTCTTGCCGTTGCTGCCCGCCACGCCGATGATCGTCTTCCCCCAGGCTCGGCGCCAATAGTGCGCGAGCGTGCCGAGTGCCACGAGGGTATCTCGGACTTCGAAGATCGGAACGCCCAGCGTGTCGAGCTTCGGAGCGCGCGAAACAACGAGCGCCGACGCTCCGTCCCGAACCGCGTCGCGCAGATAGTCGTGGCCATCGAAACGCTCGCCGCGTAGAGCGACGAACACATTCCCTTTGCCGATCTTGCGCGTGTCGGTCGTTATCCCGCTCAGCTCCGCGGGCCCGCGGGGCAGTTTGCCGACAGCCTGATCCGCGAGCGCCGCGGCAATTCGGTCCAGCGTCCAGAACCCGGTGCTCAAGCGTGACTCCCCGTCATCTCTCTCACGATTTCCTTTTCGTCGAATGGATATGAAGTCGTTCCACGAATCTGGTAGGTCTCGTGCCCCTTCCCCGCGAGCAGCACGATGTCGCCGTCCTCGGCCATATCGATCGCGCGCTGTATGGCGCTGAGCCTGTCGGTCACGCGCTGATGCTTCGAGGCGCGCATTCCGGCTTCAATGTCGTCGATGATCGCGTCAGGATCCTCGGTTCGCGGGTTATCGCTTGTAACGATAGCGCAATCGGCGCAGCGCTCGGCGATCTCGCCCATCAGCGGGCGCTTCCCCTTGTCGCGGTCGCCGCCGCATCCGAACACCACGATCAGCTTGCCGCGCGTTAAGGCGCGCGCGGTCCTGAGGCTGCGCGTGAGCGCATCGGGCGTATGGGCGTAATCCCGGAGCACGGTCGGCCGCGTCGATATGATCTCGAGCCTGCCCGCGACCTGCGGGACGGTCCGGAGGCGGCTGGCGATCGCCGTCGGCGTTTGTCCGAGCGCGAACGCGGTGGCGGCGGCCGCTAGCGCGTTCTCGACGTTGATGTCGCCGATCAGGGGCAGCGAGACATCGGCAGATCCGCGGGGTGTGACGAGGCGCCACTCGCTTCCTTCTGATGTGTAGCGGACGTCCTGTGCGCAAACGTCCGCGGGCTCGCGCGCGGCGAACGTGAGCGGGCGCGAGCGTGGCTTGAGCGATTGCCATTCCGGAGCATCCGCGTTGATGATCGCGGTGCCCTGGGCCTTCAGGTAATCCAGCAACCGCGCCTTCGCCTCCAGATAACTCTCCATCGTTCCATGATAGTCGAGATGATCGCGCGTGAGGTTGGTGAACACCGCGACATCAAACTCGAGGCCGTCAACCCGCCTCTGGTCGAGACTGTGCGATGACACCTCCATCGCGATCGTTCGTACTCCGCGGTCGGCCAGCGCGCGCAGGATCCTTTGCAGCTCAACGGGACCGGGAGTCGTGAGGCCGCCCCCGCCCGGCAGAATTTCCCCTTCGCTGCCGACCAGCACGCCCAGCGTTCCGATCGACGCACTCGATCCATCGCCGTCGTCGAAGAGATGGCGCATGATCGAAGTCGTCGTCGTCTTTCCGTTCGTGCCGGTGACGCCGAGCAGTCTCAAGTTGCGGGCCGGATCTCCGTAGGCGGTTGCCGATGCGAGCGCCGCGGCCCGGCGTCCTTCCCGCACAATGAGCGACGGCAGCGTGGTTCGGGATGGATCCTCGACAATGGCAACTGCGGCTCCGCGCTTGGAGGCCGCGTCGAGAAAATCATGGCCGTCGCTGCTCCACCCTTTAACAGCGATGAAGAGATCCCCACGGGCAACCTTGCGGCTGTCGTCGGAGATTCCGCTCGCCTCCTCCGGAATCTCGCCGCTCACTCCGACCAGCAAGCCACGTTCTGCCAGCGCGGTTTTTATTGCGTTGACGCTCACTCTCATTCGAGTGGGCGGCTCAGCTGAACGAGTGTGCCAGGTGCGGCGATGGTTCCGGCCGCGGGTAATGTTCCGACCGAAGACGCGGCAAGGAGCCGCACCCGGAACCCCGCGTGGTGGAGCGCTCGCACCGCTTCGCGAACTGACAGTCCTCGCACGTCGGGAACGGCGCGGGGAGCGATCGGCAGCGGCGCCGATTTCAGCGACGTCGGCAGCTCAACCATGTACGAGGCAGTGCCTTCGCTCGCGTCGCGATTCGTCACGTTCTTGTTCGGGTCGTACGAATCCGGCGCCGGTCGATCTGGTCCCTCGGTGTCATTGCGCCCCGACTGCGCAACGGCCGTCTTCTCCGATGCGGCCAGATCTTCGCGGTCGAGCGCCGCATCGCGCGCCGCGAGCGCGGCACGCAGCACGATCTGCGTTACCGGCGCGGCGATGTCACCGCCCGCGTAGTGCGCGCCCTTCGGATTATCGAGCTTGACCATCACCACGTACTGCGGATCGTTGCCTGGAAAGAGACCGACGAATGAAGCCGTATAGTTTCCGGCGACGTAACCCGCGTTCTGCGATGTGCGTCGCGCGGTGCCGCTCTTTCCCGCAACCTCGAACGTCGCGAGATCGGCCTTCGTCGCGGTTCCCTCCCGCACCACCGCCAGAAGCATCTGCTGAACCGTGCGCGCCACTTCGCCCGACATCACGCGCCGAACCGAGCGCGTCTTCGCGCGATACAACACCTTTCCATCGGTCGACCGCACTTCCTTCACCAGATGTGGCTCGAGCAGCTCCCCGCCGTTCGCTATCGCGGCGTACGCAGTGACGAGCTGGAGCGGCGTCACCGCGATCTCGTAGCCCATGAGGATCGATGCGCTCGTCTGCTTCGACCACTGCTTCGGCTCGCGCAACGTTCCTGATGCTTCCGCCGGCAGCGGCACGCCGAGCGGCATCCCGAATCCGAGATCACGGAAGGTCTCGTACTTCTGGCGCGGCGTCAGACGCTGGCCGAACTCGACGATGCCGATGTTGCTCGAAAACCGGATGACGTCGGCGAGCGAGAGCGACTTCGACTTGTGCATGTCGGTGATGACCCGCCCGTCGAGCTCGAGCGTTCCGTTGTGGGTGTCGACGACGTCGGTAGGCCGCGCTCGACCCTTCTCGAGCAGCGCCGCCGCGACGAAGGGCTTGAGCGTCGAGCCCGGCTCGAACGGCTCCGTCACGGCAGTGTTCGAGAAAGCCGTGCGTCCGACTCTGTTGCTCGCCAGCGCGAGAATCTCTCCCGTGTGCGGATTCATCACCACGATGTCGCCGCCGTCCGCGCGCAGGCTGTCGACGGCGATCGACAGCTCACGCTCGCAGATGTCCTGCAGCGTATTGTTGATCGTCAGCACGACCGTCGATCCAGCCTTCGGTTGGTCGGTCCATCCGTCGGGAGAATCGAGCGGACGCCCATCCTTGTCGCGGGCCAGCCTCACTTTTCCCGAGTCACCGCGGAGCAGCGTATCGAGCGCGAGCTCCAGCCCATCCAGTGGATTTCCCCGTCCGTCCAGGCTGCCGACGATGCGCTTGATGCCGCCCGAATTGGGGTAGACGCGCTGCAGAACCGGCGTCAGGTGGATGCCGTTCAGCTTCGAGATCGACGCGACATCGGAGGCCGTGTAGAGCCCTGGCAGGTCGATCCAGCGCCGCCGGTGCGCGATAGCGGCGCGGACGGCATCCGCATCAACGCGCGCGTGGTGCAGCGCCCTGAGAACGAACGCGGTGTCACGCACTTCGGGCAGCGCTACGGCGACGCGCGTCATCTCACGACTCTCGACCAGCGTGTTGCCGCTGGCGTCCAGAATTTCTCCCCGCGGAGCAGACAGAGCGCCCGCGAAGAAGTGCTGCCGCCTGGCGCGGGCGCTCCAATCCTTCCCTTCAACGACCTGCACCTTCGCGGCGCGAGCAACGAGCGCGAGCGCGAAGAGCACGAAGAAGGCGTGAACTATCGCGACGCGCTTAGGGGTTTTCATCTGGTCGCGGCCGTGGGAGTATGACGACCTGTTTGTCGGTCGGGATGTGCATGCCGAGACGATGTTCGACCGAGGCACCCAGCGTCTGTCTCGCGGAAGCGTCGCGAATATCGCTGTCGAGCCGGGCCCGCTCGCCCTCCAGCTCAACGCGCTTCGCGTCGAGCGCTGCGAGGCGCTCCGACTGGCTTATTCCGATCGTACGCCGCCACACGATCGCGAGCGCGACGAGCACGAAGGCGCCGAGTATGAGGGCCACGAGGGTCCGCCCCCGGAATGCTACGCGGCTTTTCGCCATGCTCGTAGTCTGGCGCTGCGCGAGCGTGAATTCATAGCCGTCTCCGCCGGACTCGCCGCTAGCGCGCGTTTGGTCAGCACTTCGCCAAGAGCCTTGCCGCGGCAGGTGCAATGCAGCTGCTTCGGGGGGCAAATGCAGGACTGACTCCAGCCGCGGATGGTGTGCTTGACGAGCCGGTCCTCTCCGGAGTGGTAGGAGATCACAGCGAGCACGCCGCGCGGATCGAGGCGGTCGCGCAGCAACGGCAGTGCCTTCTCGAGTGCCGCGAGCTCGTCGTTGACGGCGATCCGCACGGCCTGGAAAAATCTCGCGAACTCACTCGGGCCCGTGCGCGCTCCGTAGGCGCCGCGAATCGCGTCGACCAGATCATCGCTCACGCGCATCGGCTTTCGATCGCGGCGACGCACGACTTCCCGCGCGAGCCGGTTGGCGCGCGGCTCGTCTCCGTAGTCACGAAAAATTTGGGATAGCTCTGCTTCATCGAGGGTGTTGAGCAAATCGGCGGCGGTGCCCGTAGAGCGACGGTCCATCCTCATGTCGAGTAACGCGCCAGGCCGAAAAGAGAAACCTCGCTCGTCGGCGTCGATCTGCCGGGAGGAAACGCCGAGGTCGGCGAGGATGCCGTCGAACGTGCGTCCGGCGAGCTCCGGGATGCGATCGATCTCACCGAAATTCCCCCTCAACGCGAGAAAGCGGCCTGACGCCTCGTGGGGCGCCAGCCGCTCTCGTGCTTCCGTTATAGCGGCCTCGTCGCGATCGATCGCTACAACCGAGGCGCCGGAGGCAAGGAGGGCTTCGCTATGCCCTCCTCCCCCCAACGTGCAATCCAGAACCTGTTTCGCGCCCTTGAACAGCGCCACCACCTCTTCGACCATGACCGGCGCATGGTAGGAGCTATCCCACCGGCCGGTCAGGGGGTCGGAGTCTGTCACTTACAGAAGCGCTTTATCTCATTGTCGACGGCGGGCGTGAACTGAGGAATCGCCGTCATAAGCTGAGCGGCCTCGGTCGGGTACTTCTGTCCGCCTGCCGGCAAGTTGATGGAGGCGAGGTTGAAGGCATCGCGAGCCATGCGGGCCAGCTCGCAGCTCCGCTTCTCGTTGGCGTCGATGGTCGCGCTCTGACCGAGCGAGAACGCGCTGGCGCCGAGCAGGAACTTGGCGTCCGCGGAGCTCTGTAGCTGATCAGAGAGCTGGAGGAACTTGATGGCGCGCTGGAAATCCGCGCGGTCCTTCGAGCCTTGTCCCGCCTTGTAGGCGTTGCTCCCCTGCTGCAGAGCGATCTGCGAGAGACCCGCAGGATCAGCGCCGTTGGCCTTCGCCTGGTTCAGAGTGTTGATGACATCGTCGTATTGGTTGAGCGCACCCTGAATGGTTGCGAGCAGGAAGTAGGCTTGCGGGTTCTTCGGATTCGCCGCGAGCGCCTTTTTCGCCGCGTCCAGCGCCTGCTGAAGCTGTCCGGACTTGTAAAGCGAATTCGCAACGATGATCGAGAGGGTCGGATCATTCGGGAACTTCTTCGCGCCCAGATTCGAGACTTCCGAGGCCTTCTGCGGCTGGTTTAGCGCGGTGTACGCAGCCGCGAGGCGCTTGTAGTAGTCTGCCGTCGCGGCAGCGGTGTCTACCCGCACCATCTCGTTGCCCACGTCGATCGCGCCCTGATAGTCCTTTGCATTCAGATAGACCAGCCACGCCAGGTTGAGTAGCTGCGGATCGCCGGGGTTGTTCTGAAGAAGATCACGCACTAGTGGAACGGCCTGCGGCGCACGCCCCATCGAGGCATACTCGTTGACGACGTCCTGAACGAGCTTGATGTTCGTCGGATCGGCGGCTGCAAGGGAGCCGAGCACCTTCAGGAGCTCCGTCGTGTCGCTGCTCGCCCGAGTCGGGTCGGTCCCGGGCCGAGGTGAGTCGATCCTAGCGCGGTAAGTGGTGGTGAGCAGTCTCAGCGCCGGAATGTTGCGCGGGTCGCTGGCGCGAACACGCTCAGCGACGGCCACTACCGAGTCCGGCATCTTGAGATTGTTGTACGCCTCGGCGAGGCATACTCCAACAATGTTCGCGGTCGGATAGCCGACCAGCCCCTTACGCGCCGCGGCCACCGCTTCCTGATACTTGCCCTGTGAGATGTCGTTGTGGCAGGTCTCCTCAGCGGGCAGCTGACGGCGCGCATCCTGGATCGCACGCGCGACTTGGCCGGCCGCATCGTCGAGCTTTGCGCCCTGGGCGCTCGGCAGAGCCTGACCCTTGAACATGTCGCGGGAGATGATGAGCCGCGAATCGATCTTGTATCCCGTAGGCGTCTTGGTGACGGTGCCCTCGAGATACTGCGGAGCGCGAACGAGACTCGCCAGCGCCTTGGCATCACCAGGAGCCAGGGCGTCACTCGGCGGGTACCCGGACGAGATAAGGCTACTGTTGATGTCGGTCTTGGGGACCACGACGAGATCGCGAGTGTTGGTCTGTTTCTGCAGCTGGTTGCGGATGGCTTCCGCGGCCTGAACTCCCAGCTCCTTGTCCGAGCTCTGAAGCGTGGGGATCATCACTCGCTCGCCCGTCTTGCCGCTTTGGGCGAATGCAGGTGATGCCGTGATTGCCACGAGCGCTATGAGAACGAGACCGGAAATACCTAAACGTGCCTTCAATGGTTTAACCTCCAAGACGGTAAACATTCCTACCCACACCCCAAGCCGTGGGTCCCTTGTTTTGCTTTGATGGGCGAGGAGGGACTCGAACCCCCGACATCCTGCGTGTAAGGCAGGCGCTCTAACCAACTGAGCTACTCGCCCGGTGCAGAAACTGAGCCTGTTCCCTCACCGAAGAATGGCCAGCGGGATCAGCACACAGTACCCGATTACAAGCAGAATCGGGGCTAGCGTCTCGCCACCCCGCGCGAGGTCGGCGAATCCGGCGAGCAACACTAGTGTGGCAACTATCCAATACACCCATGCGCGGCGCGGACCAGAATCGCGCCCCGCCCGGGCACCATTGGCAAGATCGGTTTTGGCCATAAGGGTCGTAGTGTAGGGCGGGATGAAATGCGTGTCAACCCGGAGTGTGCCGGCGGGCCGACTGCAATGGGTGCTACGTGGCCGTCTGCCGCCCGTTTGAGTACTGGAGCTCGACCCAGTCCCGGTAGCTCCCATCCATGACCGAGCGCCACCACTGCTCGTTGGCGATGTACCACTTGATGGTCTTCAGCAGCCCTGTGTCGAACGATTCGGACGGTCCGTAACCGGTCTCCAGAGTCGCCTTCATCGCATCGATCGCGTAGCGCCGGTCGTGTCCGGGCCGATCCTTGACGAAAGTTATGAGCTCGGCGGTGTCGCCGCCGAGCGCGGCCGGGCATTTGGGAAACCGCTCCCGAACCTTCTCGTCCGCCCCGAAAATCTTGTTGATGCTCGCGCAGATCGTCTTCACCACGTCGAGATTCTTGCGCTCCGAATTGCCCCCGAGGTTGTAAGTCTCGCCCACCCTTCCCTTCTCCAGCACGCGCTCGATTCCGCGGCAGTGATCGCGAACGTAGAGCCAGTCGCGAATCTGGAGCCCGTCCCCATACAGGGGCAGCGGCTTTCCGTCGAGCGCGTTCACGATCGTGAGCGGAATCAGCTTCTCCGGAAAATGATAGGGACCGTAGTTGTTGGAGCAGTTCGTCGTCGTGACGGGCAGGCCGTAGGTGTGGTGGTACGCGCGAACGAGGTGATCCGATCCGGCCTTGCTCGCCGCGTACGGCGAATTCGGGGCGTACGCCGTATCCTCGGTGAACGGAGCGGCGGTCGGACCCAGACTTCCGTAAACCTCGTCTGTCGAGATGTGGTGGAACCGTCGGGCGCCGCCCGACCAGTCCTCGGTCCAGGCCGCGCGCGCGGCCTTTAGCAGCTCGTGCGTGCCCCTGACGTTGGTGTCGATGAAGGGATCCGGCCCGTGGATCGATCTATCCACGTGCGATTCCGCCGCGAAGTGGACGATCGTATCGATTCCCTCGTGCTTGATGATGTCGCGCATGGTGTCGCCGTCGCGAATATCGCCCTTTATGAACGTGAACCGCTCGTTATTCGCGAGGGGCTCGAGGCTCGCGAGGTTGCCCGCGTAAGTCAGCGCGTCGAGTCCGACGATCGCGTCGCCCGAATGATGCTCGGCCCAGAAATGGACGAAGTTGGTGCCGATGAATCCGGCCGCACCCGTTACCAGCATCCTACGCATCGTGATTCCCTTCCTCGTTCATTCTGCTTTGTCCTGTGATTGGTGAGCGATCAAAGATCGAATGCGCGACGCGGCGCTTCGAGAGCGCTCCCCGGGCCGCTCAGCGAACGATACGTGACGATTCCTCATCCGCCAATGCCTCTGGCCGCGCCTGCGCACAGATCTCTGATCAATGGCGCGATATCGTTCACCGCCGCGACCTTATCGGCACCCGCCGCCGCGAGCGCAGCCTGCGGCATTCCGTAAATGATCGAGCTCTCGCGATCCTGCACGATCGCCCTTCCCCCCGCGTCCCGAATTCGCCGCAGCCCTTCCGCGCCATCCCGGCCCATTCCCGTGAGCACGACACCGATCGCGGCGCGTCCGAACGTCTCAGCGACGGAGAAAAAGAGCGGATCGGCAGCAGGCCTCACGCCCCACATCGTTGGCGACTCGTCCAGCCGGATCGACGCATTCCCCGGCTCGCCTCTCAAGGTCATGTGATATCCGCCCGGCGCGACGTAGACGCGATTCTCGCGCAGGAGCTTGCCATCTATCGCCTCCGCCACCCAGAGAGCGCTCATCGCGCGGAGCCGCTCGGCGAGGAGTTTGGTGAATTCTCCCGGCATGTGCTGAACGATCACCACCGCCGCGCCCAGTTCTTCGGGAAGGTGCGGTATGATCTCAGCCAGCGCGCGGGGCCCGCCCGTCGACGACGCGATCGCCACTACTTTAGTCGCCGCATCGGGCGATTTCTTTGGCGCCGCCTCGCCGTGAACCGCCGACGCGGCGGGCGCGGGTGTCCGGACTCCGCCCATGTTCATCGCCCGCGCCGCTTCGAGTGCCGACATCAGCTGCACGCGCACAGTCGAAAGGTCGATGCTGACAGGGCCGGACGGCTTTCTCACGAACTCGAGTGCGCCGCGTTCGAGCGCGCGCAGTGTCATCTCGTTTCCCAGATCCGAGCCCGCGGCGCTGAGCATCACGACCGGCCGCGGCATCTCGGCCATGATCTGCTCGAGCGTCTGCAGGCCGTTCAAGCGGGGCATCTCGATGTCGAGCGTCACGATATCGGGCTTGAGAGCGCGGATCTTCTGCAATGCCTCGATTCCGTCGCCCGCGGTACCGACGACACGGAATGCGCCGCCCGACTCGACCATCTCTGCGATCAGCTTGCGCATGAACGCGCTGTCATCGACGACCAGGACGGTCGCAGCCTTGTCGGTCATCTCAGCCACGCCAAACGGGCTAGATCTTCCGGAAGATGCGTTCGCGCGCATTCACCGGCGTAAAAAGACCTCTCGCGCCACCGAGGAGACTCTCGACCTTGCCGAGGACGAGGAACCCGCCCCGAGCGAGCGCGCGATGAAATGCCGAGAACAGTGCGTCCTGTGCCTCGCGCTCGAAGTAGATGATCACGTTGCGGCAGAGGATGAGATGAACGTCCTGAAGCGGAGGCTCGTAGGCGAGGAGATCGTTGCACTCGAAGCTCGCCAGCCGCCTGACCTCGGGCAGCATCCCGTGGAGTCCGGCAATCTGCGGGAAGTATTGCTCGCGGAGCGCCGGCGGCGTATCGCCGAGGGCCGTGTCGGCGTAGAACGCGCGCTCCGCTTCTCCGAGACAGTCGGCATCGATGTCCGTGCCCAGGATCCTGATTGTTTCGAGCCGCGCGCTCTCTCGCCTCTCGGCGGCGTGCTTGTGCATTAGTATGCCGATCGAGTAGGGCTCCTCGCCCGACGAGCACCCCGCGCTCCAGATGCGCGTCTCGGGCTCCCCGCGCTCCCACAGCTCCGGAACAACTGTGTTCCTGATCACCGAATAGGTGTCCCAGTTCCGGAAAAACTTCGTCACGTTGACGGTCAGCGATCGAATCAGTCGATCGTATTCCTTCGGATCGGCGTCCAGCGCTGTCGAGTACTCGCCGGCCGTCGGCGTGTGTTTCGCGCGCATCCGGACAGCGATGCGTCGTCGCAGGCACTTGTCCTTGTAGCTGGAGCAGCGAAATCCCCGATCGCGCGTGATCTTCTCGATCAGTGCCTGGAATCCGGCGTCGTCTCCCTGGACCGACTCCGCGCGCCCCGTCAGGAGTGACTCGATGCTTTCGTCGCCTTCCGTTCCGCGCGCGAAATTCCTTCCAGCGCTGCGGAGAGATTGCGACGGAGCTGCGGAAGCTCCGGTGCCAGCGCCACTCCCTTTTCGGCCGCGTCCTTCGCGCTCTCGTAGTCCTCTCGCTTGAGGTGAGCCGCGGCGAGATTGTTCAGCATCACCGCGGACTCGGGATGCGTCTCGGTTGCGGCGGCGAGCAGCAGCATCTCGCGGTCGGGGTCGTCGGTCATTGCGGCGACCTTCGCGGCGTAGTGGAACCAGACCGCGGGAGGCGGATTCGTCTTCCACAGACTGCGCGATTCACTCAGCCGAACCTTCGCCGCCTGGAAGTCTCCCAGACGCATCGAGACGATCGCCGCCTGCAGCTGGATGAGCGGATCCGTGCTTCCTCCCGCGCCCAGGGCCCGGTCGATCACCAGTCTGGCTTTTTCGAGCTGCCCGAGCTGTTCGTAGGCGAGCGCGAGGTTATGGAGAAGTGATATTTTGCTCGGCGCGTTGGGCGCCGCGGTCATGAACGCATTCACGGCTCCGGCCCATTCCTTCTGCCGGAGCGCGATGAGGCCGACGTGGAACGATGCCACTGGGTCGGCCGCTTCCTCGACGAGCGCGCGGAATTCGCGTAGCGCCTCGTCGTGCATTCCAGCTCTGTACAACGCGCTGGCGAGCTCACGCCGCTCGAGAGGACTCGCGTTCCGGGGGAGCGTCGGTGTAGTTCTCTTCCGTCCGACGGGCAGAAGGAAGGATGCGTTCACCAATCCATACAGCGCCTTCCCGACCTCGAACTCGCCGATGCCCGAGTCGCGGATCAATCCATTGATGTCGCGGTGTCCGTCGATGATCGGAAGCAACGCCTCCTGCTCGGGGGAAAGCGGGTCCCTGTTCATCATCAGGCGCGGACGGTCGAGACTGAACACGACATCGAAGCTCGGGATCTTCTTCTCGATGAGCGACCACTCGTCGACCCTCCGCGCGCCCTCCAGCAAGAGCGACTGCGGATCGACGGAGACGCGCTCGGCGCCATCTTCCGGCTCCACGCCGGGCTCGAAGTTGAAGGTGCCGCTCGTCCACGTGAACAGCGTGTAGACGGAGTTCTCCGTGTCGAGCGGCCGGTTCACGATCGCGGCGTGGCAGATGCGCCCGCTGTCGAAGTAGATCGAGCCGAAGCTGTCGTGGAACGAGAGTCCGAGGCATCCCGTCTTCTTCCCCATCGAGAGCAGCTGGAGGACGTCGGGGAGGCTCGCCTCCTTGAGGCTACCCTTGATGGCCATTAGCGCATCTCCTCGATCATCCGGTCGGCGATGTTGGGCCACTCGACGATGAGGCCCGCGTCCGGCACGGCGGGAGTCTTCTTCCTCTCCTCCGGGGGCGCCTTCGGCTTGGTGTCGAGCGACTCCACGCGCTGCGCGATCTCCTGGCTGATGTCAGCCATGAAGTCGGCGAATTCGCCGCTCTCCTCCTCCTTCTTCGACTCGTTCGCCACGAATCAGGATTCCTTGACGGCGGGAGCGCTCAGGCGTGACAGCACCAGCGACGCGACGCTGCGAAGCGTCTCGAATACGCCGCCGCCGGTGATGGCGGTCCCCGAGAAATAGGGCACGTCCCGAAAGTTGAGCGTTTCGTCCAGGTCCTCGATCGAGCTGATCTCGCCCGCGGGCAGATCGCGCTTGTTGTACTGCATTACGAGGGGAAGCGTACGCGGATCGAGGCCCTCGTCGGCCAGATTCGCGTGCAGGTCCTGCAGGCTCTCGATGTTCTCGGCGAGCTGGCGAGACTGGCTGTCGGCAACGAACACCACTCCGTCGACGCCCTGCAGCACGAGCTTGCGCGTGGCGGCGTAGTACACCTGGCCGGGAACCGTATAGAGCTGAAACCGGGTCGCAAATCCGGAGATGGTGCCGAGATCGAGCGGAAGAAAATCGAAGAACAGGGTGCGATCGGTCTCGGTGGCGAGGGAGATCATCTTCCCCTTCCTCTCCTCCGGCAGCTGCGAGTAGATGTGCTGAAGGTTGGTCGTCTTTCCCGATCTACCCGGCCCGTAGTAGACGATCTTGCACGTGATTTCGCGCGTGCCGTAGTTGACGACTGACATGCTAGTGCTTTCCTATCGGACCGAAGAGCGCATCGAGACTGCGATTGAGCTCGCCCTCGAAATCACCGGACGGTCCGACGCCCGCGGCCTGCTTCTCGGGATGCAGTCTCTCGAGCGCCTTCTGAAACTCCGCGAAGTAGATCTCCACCACGCCGAACGAGCTCTCGCGGTCAAAGACGCCCACGAACAGCAATTCCTGCGCGCCGGCGGATGCGCGGGCCATGAATACCCGCCTTTCCGCTCCAGCGTGGTGCATCTCGTAGAAGGGCTTGCCATCGAGCTGGCGTCCCAGCTCACGCGCCGAAGCGTTGATGGCGGACGTGAGGGCGCAGATGGACATCACATCGGCCGCGTTGGAGAAGCCGAACTGTCCGACCGCGCGGCCACTCGGATAGAGGAGAACACCCGAGATGAGACGTGCGTCGTCTTTCAGCCGCGTGAGCGGAGCCGCGACCCAGGCTTCCGCTACAGTCGGATCGCTCATGTATTTTCTCGGGCTGCGTTCATCATCTCGAGTCTCACTCGTCCCAGGTTGGCGTCAGTCGTGACGATCGTGACGAGCACGACCTCGCGGGCGCCCACGACGAAGATGTGACCCCGCTCGGCCTCGAGCCGCATGAACGCGGGCGTGCCAAGCCTGGCCGCGTCAGACGCGCGAGTGACCTTCGAATAAAGATAGGCGGCGAGTGCCGCGGTATGTTTCCGCGGGTCGGTGCCGTCCGCGGCGCCGCCCATGATTGCGCTCGTCTCGACGATGAGCCCGTCGGTTGCGCCGACTACCATGGCCGCGACGACGCCGGGCACGTGGGACAGGGTGGCGACTACCTGACTGAGCGCCTTCATGCGCGGCCCCGCATCCAGTTGATCGCGAGCACGACCGAGCGCGTGAGAACCCGGCGGACCAGTCCGAGCGGAACGGTCAGGGATGAAGCGAGCAGAACGACAGCCTCTCGCGAGGCCGGAGCAAGCGCGATCGTCGCTGTGTCGGTCTCCACCACCACCGCGGTCCAGCCGCCGATGGAGAGGAGCCGCATGGATCTCGTCACTTCCGTGCTGACGCCGCTCAACGCTGCGCCGACCTCGGCGGAGATGTCCCGCCCGCGCTGGTCGATGTAGCTCCCGGCCAGGGGCTTGCCGGCCGAGTCGAGCAGCAGCGCCGTCTGCTCGGCCTCGCCAATCGCGGTAGCGAACAGCGTCCGCGCCGACTCAGACATTGCTGGCATCATGTTCCTGTAGCGAGATGTCGATGAGGCCCGTGCTCAGCATTCCGTAGATGATCTTTGCAACCTCGAACTCGGGAAGCACGAGACGCTTCGCGATTTCGTGGAGATTTCTCTCGCCGTCGATTATCGAGAGCACCTCCCATTCACGCGGAAGGAGGTCGATGAACGACTCCGGGCCGTCGTCGAGGGGGGCGAGCAGCGGGATCACGAGCGCGTCCGGAATCTTGTCGGCCATGCGCGACCACTCGTCGATGCGCCGCGCACCTTCCATGAGCAGCGATTCGGTGCTCACGCGTACGGCGATGTCCTTGCGAATGGGACGCGGCGGCTCTTCCGTGAATGAGAAGAAACCCTCGGACCAGGACATCAGATCGAAGACGACGGTCTCGATCTGCTGGCGCATAAAGCGATCGATGTCCCGCGGCGTCACAATGCCGTGGGCGACGAGAATCTCCCCGACTCGGCGTTTGTCGCCTGCACGCTGCATTGCCGTGGCGCGGGCGAGATCCGCCGGCGTCGCCTTGCCCGATCTCTCGAGAATCGTTCCGAGAAGATGCGGGTTGCTCTTCATCGTCGCGGCGACGATCGTCCCCGCGTCGAAATAGACGCTCCCCTCGTTGTTCCTCTCGGGAGAATACACGCGCAGCGTTCCCGTCTTCCGGCTCAGGTCGAGCAGCTGGAAGACGTCGTGAATGCCGAGCTCGCGGAGTGGTCCTTCGATCGCCATTAGACGCGTCCGCGCATCAGCAGCCGGCGATAGCGCAGCGCTTCGGCCTGGTTGGGATCGAACCGCAGCACACGCTCGAACGCCTGGATGGCGTCGGCTTCGCGGGCGAGGTCAATCAGGATCTCGCCGAGCGCGATCAGCGCGGCAAAGTGATAGACGTCGCGGCGAATGAGCGCCACGATCCGCGGCAGTGCGCTTCGCGACCGGCCGGTGCGCCGATATGGCCCCACCAGCTCCACTACTGCTGCATCGTGATTCGGCGCGGCTACGAGAACCGTCTCCAGCTCTCTGATCGCCCCCGTGTCGTCGCCGGCCTTCGCGAGGAGCCGCCCGAGCGCGATCCTCGTCTCCGCCTGCCGCTCGTCGATGCCGAGGCTCGAGCGGTACGCCGCAATCGCCTCGATCGCATCACCGAGCGCCGCGTAGAGATCGCCGACTCGCTTCAACACGTTGGCATTGCGCGCCTCGCTCTTCTTGAGCGTGACGAGGATTTCGCGAGCGCCCGGATTGTCGAGCGAAGCCACGCGCGCTTCCGCGGCCAGAAGGAGCAGGTTCACGTCGGTGCTTCCAGCCTCGACCAGAGCCTCGGCATATGGTCGCGCCTGCTCAGCGCGTCCGAGTGCGAGCAGCGACCGCGCGGTGCCTTGCCGCGCGTAGGAGTTCGTCTCCTCCATATCCAGCGCGCGCCGGTATCTCTCGAGCGCCTCTCCGTGCAGTCCCTGCGCCGCGAATCCGTCGCCGGCCAGCACCAGACCGAGAACCTTGTCGCCGCCGCGCGAGAGGACCCGCGCAATCTCCGCCTGAGCGCGGTCGTACAGGCCCTTCGTGATCAGGTCGCGGGCGAGCGAGAACCCCGCCATTGCATCCTGCGACGCCGGAGTGGCACGCACCGGCTTCTCGGCGAACAGCTCCTCTATGATGGCCGGGTCGAAGTGAAAATCTTCGACGTGTTCGACCGTTTCATCCGACTCGGTGATCGGCGGAGCGACGGTGAGCCTGATCTCCTCGTGCGGGAGCTCTATCGCCAGTTCGAGCTTCTGCGGCGTGTACATCGGATCGAGCGCCAGCGCGCGCTTCGTCTCGCGGAGCGCCGACGCGAAGTCGCCGAGGTTTGAGAGCGTGAAGCTCATGTTGTAGTGCGCTTCGGCGAAATCCGGATTTGCCTGGATCGCGCGCGCAAACGCGTTCCGCGCGTCGGTGTACTTCTCGAGCTCGACCAGGATCAGACCGATGCCGTTCCACGCCACGGGGTGCTCAGGCGCGGCGCTCAGCACCTGTCGATACGCTTCGAGCGCCAGCTCCGTGTGCTTCCTCCTGAACAACCCGAGGGCGAGGTTCAGGCGGGCTTCGACCGGAGGAGCGGGCGCCTGCAGTGCGCGCCTGAATGAGTTGATCGCGGACTTGGTGTCGTTCTTGTGCCAGAGCAGCACGCCCAGGTTGTTCTGCGCGAACGGATAACTCGGGTCGATTTCCAGTGCCAGCGTGTAGCTCTGCTCCGCCTCGGCGTGCCTGCCTTCCAGTTGCAGCGCGACCCCCTTTCCGTTCCAGGTCTTCGCCGTCGGGGAAAACTCGCGCGCGAACCGCTCGGCGGTGGCGATCGCGGCGCCGGTATCGCGCTGCAGCAGGTACAGCTCCAGCATCGCCTGGAGCACCTCGGCGTTCGCTTCGCCGCCTTCGATCGCCTTCTCGTACTCGTGGAGCGCTTCCTGGAAGTAGCCCTTCTGCCTCAGCGCGCGGCCGAGCGTGATGTGCGCGCCGGCCGGCGTCCTCTGCTGGTGGCTCGGGGTCACGTCATGGCGATACGTCACGAGCGAGAGATTCGCCTGCGCTCGTACCAGCGTCGGATTCAGCAACACGGCGCGCCGATTCGCTTCGGCCGCCTCTTCACCGCGGCCCAGATCCCCGAGTATGAAGCCGATCAGATAAAGGGCGTCGGGATTCTCCGGGTTCAGCTCGATCGACCGCCTGACGGAGCGCATCGCGTCTTCGTGCAGACCGCGGTTGTAGAGAGTCTCGGCGAGCAGGAAATGGAGAACTGAGCTGTCGGGATCGAGCTCGATCGCGCGCTGAAAGAGAGTGTGCGCGCGCTCCATGCGGCCGCCCGTCTTCTCCGCGATCCCGCTCTGAACGAGCGCCTCGAGGTCCTCGGGATTGGCGCGCAGCCGCTCGTCGAGCTCGTGCAGTCGCCGCTCGACGATGCCGCTGTCTCCGTACGCGATCTCGAGGTTTCGCCTCGCCACGCCCATCCGCTCGTCAAGCGCGAGCGCGCGGGAGAACGCGACGATCGCCTCGTCCGTCAGTCCCCTTCGAAAATAGAGGACACCGAGGTTGTTGTACGCGCCCGCATCCGAAGGATCGATTCGGCGGGCGAACGATCGCAGGATGTCGATCTCACCGCCCTGAGCGGCTGCCGATGGGCGGGCAGTTGCCGCTGCGCTCATGGGCTACTCTACGCGCACGGCGCGGAAGATGGCGTCGAATGCCTTCTGGTCGGGGACGAGCAGGAAGAATCCGTGCAGGCTCTCCACCGGCTCCTCGAGGAAGAACTCCGTCTCCACGCAAAGGATTGGAGATTCGGCCTGCGGTGCGCGGTCGCCCAGTGTCTTCAGAGCCTCCTCGGTCTTCCCGGTGGTGAGCGACGGCGGAGAGAGCATGAGGCGCATGTCGAGGAACTCACTGAGAGCCGTGAGATACGCGCCGGCGAGAATGTTTCCCGCTTCGTTCAGCGCCGACTGCTCGAGCTTGCCCAGACTCTGGGATGTCCCACGGGTCCGCCGCAGCATTCGCTCCGCGAGTCTCAGACCCGCCGGGATTGCCAGGAGAAACACCGTTTGCCCGCCGATGTCGCCGCTCATCGCCATCCGGACGGCGACGATCTCCACGCCGCTAGCGATCTCCGGCACGAAATCACCGGGCGGTACAATGTTCACCATCGGGACGCTGATCATGATGCGCGTGGCCGTCAGCGTCGAAAGCGCGGTCGCGGCGTGACCGGCGCCAATGTTGGCAACCTCGCGCAGCGCGTCGAGACGGGCGCTACTGAAGAGCGTCGTAGCGCTATCACCGGATGGTGTATTGCGGGGATTAGTCATTTCAGAGGAGACTGGAGGCGTCCACGATGAGAGCGGGCGATCCATCGCCAAGAATGGTCGCGCCGCTGAAAAGAGTCTTGCTGGCGTCCACGCCATCGAATTGCTTGACGACGATTTCCTGCTGGCCGATGAACTCGTCGACGATGAGCGCTGCGCGCCGCTCGGCCAGCTCGATGAGCACGACCTGACCGCTGGCGGCGCTGGCGGCCGGCGGCAGGCCGACGCGCTCACGCAGCCAGATGGCGGTGAAGAGATCGTCGCGGATGGCGACGACCTGCCTTCCCTTCGACTCGAGCAGCATCGGCTGCGAGAGGCTGAATGTCTCGAGTACGTGCGTGAGAGGGATCGCGTAAACCTCCTTGTCGACTCTTGCCAGGAGGGCGCGCGAGATGGCGAGCGTCAGAGGCAGACGCATGGCGACGCTGGTGCCGAGCCCCGCGTCGGTGTGCACCTCCAGCGAGCCGCCGAGCGCGCGCACCCGGGTAGCCACGATGTCGAATCCGACACCGCGTCCCGAGATCTCGGTCACCTTCTCCGCCGTCGAGAAGCCGGGCCGGGATATGATCGAGATGAGCTCCTGCTCGGACAGCTTCGTGGTGCCCTGCTCGACCAAGCCCAGTTTCTTCGCGCGCGGCAGCACTCGCGACTGGTCTATTCCGCGGCCGTCGTCCGTCACACGAATGAGCACCGTCGCGCGGTCACGCTCCGCCGTGAGGATCAGAGTGGCGACGCGTGGCTTTCCGGCTCTCTCACGATCGTCCGGCGTCTCGACGCCGTGATCGAGCGAGTTCCGGAGCAGGTGCAGAACGGGCTCGCCCATCTCGTCGAGCATCGAGCGATCGAGCTCGATCTCCCGGCCTTCGATCTTGAAATCCACTTCTTTCCCGAGCGAGCGCGCGGTGTCGCGCACGACACGCGGGAAGCGCTCGAACACCTGCCACACCGGAACCATGCGGCTCGTCATGATCTCGTTCTGGAGCGTGGCCAGGATCTGGGAAGCGCGGAGCGTCGCCTCGAGCAGCGACTCGTCACCGAGCTGCTCAGCGATCTTCTGAATGCGGTCGCGCGCGATCACGAGCTCGCCAACGACGTTCATCAGGGTGTCGAGCCGCTTCGCGTCGATGCGGATGTGGCGCGGCGTCTTTTGCGCCGCCTGAACAGAAGGAGCCGACGGAGAGGGCGCCTTCCTGTCGACCGCCACAATGGCGAATTCCGACGTGAACGTCTGCGGTGTCTCCTCGCTCGAGGCCGCTCGGATGCGGGCCATGATCTCCTTCACGTCGAGCTGCTGCGGAGCTGCACCCGTTGCCAGGTCTACTGCCTGCTCAAGCGCGTCCACGCCGGAGAAAAGCGTGTCGATGATCGGGCGCGTCACGACGAGCGCGCCGTTCCTGAGCTTGTCGAGCAGCGTCTCCAGCTCGTGGGACAGCTCTCCCACCGAAGTGTAGCCCATCGCGGCTCCCATGCCCTTCATCGTGTGAACCGCGCGAAAGAGACGCGCTATGGCCGTGTCGCTCCCGCCGCGCTCCAATTCGAGGAGCGCGTTGTTTATCTCGGAGAGGTTTTCACGGCTCTCCGAGAGAAAAAGCTTGGCGTAGCGACCCGTGTCCACCTAGGCGAGCACCCGCTGCACCGCTTCGAGAACGCGGCTCGGCTGGAACGGCTTCACCACGAAGTCGCGCGCTCCCGCCTGAAGGGCTTCCTGCACCAGGGCCTGCTGCCCCATCGCGCTGCACATGAGAATTCGCGCGGCAGGATCCATCTGGGTAATCTGCTTCACCGCTTCGATCCCGCCCATCTCCGGCATGATGATGTCCATCGTCACCAGATCCGGTTTCAGCTGCTGGTATTTCTCAACAGCCTGTTTCCCGTTTTCCGCTTCTCCGACGACCGTGAAGCCGGCCTGAGAAAGGATATCGCTGACCATCGTCCGCATGAACACCGCGTCGTCACAAACCAGCACAGTACTGCTCACCCTACCTCCCTTGTCCGATGACTTGCTGAACCACTGTCTTGATGTCGAGCACGAGGACGCGCTGCCCCTCGATCTCGACTGCTCCAGTTACCGCGCCCACGAGCGGGATTTCCGCCTGATCCGCCGCCCCGAATTGATCTATCGGCACATCCTGAATGTCGCGAACGTCGTCAACGCCGATTCCGATCCACCGATCGAAATAATCGACCAGCAGGATCAGGCCTTCCGCGCGCCCGCGAGCGAGCTTGCCGAGCGAGGTGCCGCCGTCAATCACAGTCACGATGGTTCCGCGCAGATTGATGAGGCCGCGCACGGTATCGGGAGCGCCCGGCAGCCTCGTTATGTGCTGCATGGGAACTATCTCTCGAAAGGAGTCCATGTCGCACGCGAAGGAGCTGTCGCCAATGTTGAACACGAGCAGGCGGCGGGTCGGTACGTGCGGCTCTTCCTCGACGACCTGTTCGGGAGGGAGCGCGACGGCGTCACTCATAGAATCGGAACGCTGTGAGCGGGTCGACGTCGTCCGCCAGTGCGTGCTCTCCGGCCATCACCGCGAGCGCGCTGCGCAAGTCCTCCGGAAGCGGAGAACGGAAATCGAGCGACTCGCCTGTCACGGGGTGGTTGAACGCGAGCCAGGCCGCGTGCAGGAAATGCCGCCTGGGAGGAAGTCCGGCCACACGACGTCCTCCGCCCCCGCCATACACGTCGTCGCCCATGACAGGATGGCCGATAGACGCGAGATGAACGCGGATTTGGTGAGTCCGTCCTGAATGGAGATGGGCACGAAGAAGGTCCCCCGCATCGAACCGAGCAAGGCGTATGAGGTCGGTCTTGGCCGGCCGACCCTTATTGACGATTGCCATGCGCTTCCGGTCTCGGGGATCACGGGCTATCGGCTTGTCGATCGTGAGAGCGTCCGTCGAGATATGACCCCAGGTCATGACCGCGTATCGCCGGACCACCCGGCGGGCAGCGATCGCCGCGCTCAGAATCCGGTGCGACCGGTCGGTCTTGGCCACCACCAGGAGGCCCGAGGTCTCCTTGTCGAGGCGGTGGACCATCCCGGCCCGCTCCGGCTCGCCCTCGGTCGAGAGGCTGCCCCCACGCCCCAGCAGGGCATTCACGAGCGTGCCGCTCCAGTTCCCCGGTGCCGGGTGCACGACCATCCCGGCGGGCTTGTCCACCACGAGGAGGGCCTCATCCTCGTAGACCACGCTCACGGGAATGTCTTCGCCCGAGATCGTCCGCTTCGCGGTCTTCGGGATCTCGATCCGCACCAGCTCCCCAGTCTCCGGCCGGTAGCTGGCCTTTTCGCGCCGCCCATCGACCTGCACATGTCCCTGAGCGATCAGCGTCGCCGCCTGGGTCCGCGAGAGCTCGGCACGGCTGGCAATAAAGAGATCGAGGCGGACATTGCTGTCCGCCTCGACGGGGAACTCTTTGACGTCGCTCAGAGCCTAGCTCTCCGCCGGCGTATCCGACACTGGCGTGGCTGCGACGGCGGGGCCGGAAGATCGCTCTTCCCCCCAAAGGACCCAGGCGAGGAGAAATGCGCCGATGCTGACGGCCATGTCAGCGACGTTGAAGGTCGGCCACCGCAGGTCGCCCACCCCGACATCGATGAAGTCCACCACGCCCGTTGCCGACCGAATGCGGTCGATGAGATTGCCGACCGCTCCCCCGCAAACCAGAGCCAGTGCTAGCGTGCGCAGGAAATCTCGCTGCCGCGTGGCCTGGTACAGCCGTCCTAAAATCACGAGCGCCCCCGTCGTCAGCGCCATGAATATCCACCGCGAGTAGACGCCCAGGTTCAGCCCGAACGCGGCGCCCGGATTGTAGACGAGCGTCAGCCGGAGATGATTGGCGAGGATCTCGTGGGGGATATGCTGCGGTGACAACGTCGACGCGGCGATCAGCTTGGTCACCAGATCGACCGCCACCACCGTGATCAGCGTGCCCCAGAAGAGGGGCGGATTAGGCTTGGCGCTTTCCATCTTCTTCGCGCTGCTTGCACTCGATGCAATACCTGGCGTGCGGAAGCGCGTCGAGACGCTCGAAGCTGATCTCACGCCCGCAGTTGTGACACTTGCCGAACTGCTCGGGATTGCGATAGAGCCGGCGGAGCGCTTCGTCGATGTGCCAGAGGAAACGGCCTTCCTGGCTCGCGAACAGAAATGCCTTTTCGCGCTCCATTGCGTCGGTGCCCTGATCGGCCATGTGGAAGGAATATGCGCTCAGATCGCCGTCCGCGCTCTGCGGCGTCGATCCGAAAGTCTCGTCGTAGTGCCCCAGCTCCTTCAAGACGCGCTTCCGCTCTTCGAGCAGTCGCTTCTCGAAATGCTGAAGGCTCTTCTTTGGCATCGCCTTCGGTTTCTTGCTGCTGGCTGCTGTTGCCATTTCTAACCTACCCTCTCCAAGGCGACTTCAACGCTCTGCCCATCAAGGTCGAACGCATGCGTCGCGTGTGTTCCGTCGATTTTCTCGCCCACAGAGACCTTCAGGGCGAGTACTTCATCGGCGATCCATTTCTGGAAGGCCTTCATCGCTTCCTGAATCTCCGCACCACCCGCAACGAAGAGCGTGATGCGATCGCTTACGGCGAAACCCAATTCTTTCCTCAACCGCTGAACGCGGCTCACCACCTCGCGCGCGAGTCCTTCGAGGCGCAGCTCGCGCGTTACAACCGAATCGAGCGCGGCAAAATAGCCGCCTTCCTCCTTTACCACCAAATCCCCGGAAGCGGTCCGCACGACCGTCAGATCCTCGGGGCTCAGCTCCCGCGACTCATTTCCGACCGAAATGTAAAGCGGCTTCCCCGCCTCGAACTCCCTCAGTGCCTCGCTGCTCAGTGCCTGGACCGCCTCGGCGGCAAGGGGGGTATCCTTGCTGAATTTCTTACCCAGCGATCTGAAATTCGGCCGAGCTTTTAAAGTTACTAGATCGTCGGCGCTGGAGATGAATTCGACCTTTTTTATGTTGAGCTCGGCCGCCAAAAGGGGGCTCAGCTCTGCCAACATCCCCTCTGCGCGCATCTGGGCTCCCTTCGAAACGGCCCCGTGAATCGGCACGACGCACACCAGCCGGGCCAAGGGTTGACGCACCTTGACGCCGGCTTCCTCGCGGGCGGCACGGCCCAGCGTAGCGAGGGTCCGAATGTGCCCCATCGGACGCTCCAGATCGACATCGATCGCCCCCGCTCCGGAGGCCCCACGCGTGAACGGCGCCAGATGCACTGAGCCGCCCGTGAGCTCGCGATGGACCCAGTCGGTGATGAACGGAGCGAACGGTGCGAGCAGCCGGCACGTGACCGCGATGATCTCGTGCAGCGTCGCGAACGCGGCGCGGTTGTCCGCGGCATCGACGTCGTAGAAGCGATGGCGGCTCTGGCGCACGTACCACTTCGACACGTCCTCGTCGAAGAAAGTCATCACCGCCTTGGCGGCGTTGGTGGCCTCGTAGCGGCCCAGCAGCTCGTCGGCTTCGCGCTCGACACTGGCAAGCCGCGACAGAACCCATCTGTCCAGCAGCGGACGATCCTGTGGCGCCGGATCCTTGTCGGATGGCGACCAGCCGAAGTTCGCGTACTCCGCAAAGATGCCGGTATAGACATTCTTGAACGTGAGCAGGAAGCGCCCCGCGGTGTCGCGGATGCCCGCCTCGTCGAAGCGGCGCGGCGTCCAGAGCTGGCTCGAGGTCGTGAGGAAGAGCCGAACCGCGTCGGCACCGTAGCGCGGAATCACGGACGCGGGATCGATGATGTTCCCGAGCCGCTTCGACATTTTCTGTCCCTCGGCGTCGAGAACTAGATCGTTGACGACGACGGCGCGGTACGGCGCGGTGTCGCCGACGACCGGTGAATGCGCCTCGTGGGCGAGCAGGTTGTTCGGCAGCGCATCACCGAGTCCGGTGGCGATCGCGAGCAAAGAATAGAACCATCCGCGCGTCTGGTCGATTCCCTCGGCGATGAAATCCGCGGGGTAGTAGCGCTCGAACTTGTCGCGGTTCTCGAACGGGAAATGCCACTGCGCGAATGGCATCGACCCGGAATCGAACCAGGCGTCGATCACCTCGGGCGTGCGCGTCATCGTGCCGCCGCATTTGCACTGCCAGGTGTAGCGATCGATGAACGGCTTGTGGGGGTCGAAGTTGGCGGCGAGCGCGACACCGGACCTCTCCGACAGCTCCGCGTATCCGCCGATGGCTTCCGCGTGCGAGTCGTCCCTATCGCAGACCCAGATCGGAAGCGGAGTGCCCCAGTAGCGGTCGCGCGAAACCGCCCAATCGATGTTGTTGGTCAGCCACTCCCCGAAGCGACCAGCTCCGGTTTCGGCCGGATGCCAGTCGACGCGCGAGTTGCGCACCAGCATCGCGTCCTTGAACTCGGTCGTGCGGATGAACCAGGAGGTGCGAGCGTAATAGAGCAGGGGCGTCTCGCAGCGCCAGCAATGCGGGTATGCGTGCTCGAACAGCGTCGATTTCCAGAGCACCCCGCGCCGCTTCAGCTCTTCGAGAATGACGGCGTCCGCGTCCTTTACGAACATTCCGCCCACGAGCGGCATGTCGGCCGGGAACTCGCCGCGGAGATTTACGGGCTGGAGGAACGCGAGTCCGTTGCGCTGCCCCGCCGCGTAATCGTCGGCGCCGAACGCGGGGGCCATGTGCACGACGCCGGTTCCTTCGTCGGCGGAGACGAAAGACTCGCCAACGATTATTTCGTGCTTGCCTTCCTTGTACTCCACCCAATCGAGCGGCCGCTTGTAGCGTTTCCCGACGAGATCGCTGCCACGGACGGAGCTCACCGTCTCCCAGCGGCCGGCGAAATCGTCACCCAGAACGGCGGGTGTGCGAGAGAGAGCGAGGATGATCGTCTCGTCCGTTTCAGATTTTCTTTTCCGCAACTCGACGTACTCGAGCGCCGGGTTCACCGCGAGCGCGACGTTCGAGACGAGCGTCCATGGGGTCGTCGTCCAGACCAGGATGCGCCGCCGCGTCTTCGCACCCTTGTCCTCAACAAGATCGAGCGCGACATAGACGCTCGGATCCTTCACATCCTTGTAACCCTGCGCGACTTCGTGGCTCGAGAGAGTCGTCCCGCAGCGAGCGCAGTACGGCAGGACCTTGTGGCCGCGGTACAGGCGTCCGCCACGGAACATCGTGGCGAGCGCCCACCAGACGCTCTCGATGTAATTATTGGAGTAGGTGACGTACGGATCGCTGTAGTCGAGCCAGTACCCGATCCGCTCGCTCAGCTCTTCCCAGTCAGTTCGGTAGCGCCAAACGCTCTCACGGCACATCTCGTTGAACCGCTCGACGCCGATCTTCTCGATCTGCTCCTTCGCCGTCCGAATGCCGAAGTCCTTCTCGATTCTCTTCTCGACTTCGATCTCGACCGGCAGACCGTGCGTATCCCAGCCCGCTTTGCGCGCGACGTGATTGCCGCGCATCGCGCGGTAGCGGCAGAAGAGATCCTTCACCGTTCGCGAGAACACGTGGTGGATGCCGGGCCGGCCGTTGGCGGTGGGCGGGCCTTCGAAGAAGACGAACTCGGGCTTCCCCTCCGCCTGGGCGAGGGTCTGCTGGAAAAGATTTTCCTCTTTCCAGCGAGCGAGCATTTCCTTCTCAAGTTCGTCGGGCGAGCGATCGGTCGGCAGCAAGCGGAAGCGTCTGCCCTTCTCGTCTCCCCCCGCCGCGGCCGGCACGGGGCGGACCACGGTCATTCTCGGTTCGATCCGGAGGAGTTGGAGCCCGCGCCTCTGAGAGTGCTCGCCACAACCTGGGAATCCGAAGCTTCGACTTCGGACAGCTGACGCGCGATCAGGGTCCGCATCTGCGCCAGATACGTGCGCCGCGAGCGATCGAGATTGTCCAGCTCTTGCTCCATTCGCCGCACGTCGGACTTGGCGGACTCGATGATCCGCTCGCCCTCCGCCTGCGCCTCGCGCAGAACGAGCTGCGCCTCGCGCTCCGCCTGCTCGCGAACCTCGCCGCGAAGCTGCTGCGCCGCGATGAGCGCATCGTTCAGCGCCTTGTCGCGCTCACGGAACGCGCGGAGCTGCTCGTGAAAGCTCCTGGCCTTGGAGTCGAGGTCCTGATTGATGCGCGTGAGCCGCTCCATCTCCTCGGCGACCTGATCCCTGAACTGATCGACGCGCGCGCGGTTGTAGCCGCGCAGCGCCCGGCCGAAGTCGTAGCGCCGCACGTCCAGTGGTGTAAGATGAAATGACTCGTCGATCATTTATCCCTCGCTCCGAAGAGGGTGGTCCCGACCCGCACCAGAGTCGCGCCTTCTTCTACGGCAATCTCGTAATCGTTCGACATTCCCATCGACAGCTCCCCGGCCGGGTGCCCAGCCGCGATCAGTTCTTCGCGCCCTTCGCGAGCCTCCGCGAAGGTGCGATGGAGCTGCGACTCCGTTGCGCTAAAGCTAGCCATTGTCATCACTCCCCGAACCCGGATGCCCGATAGCGAAACGAGTCGCTCGGCTTCCGGCAGAAGATCGGAGAGAGTGTATCCGCCCTTCGAGGCCTCTCCCGAAAGATTCAGCTCGATCAACACGTCCATCGCCCGGCCGCGCACGATCCCGAATTCAGACACAGCGTCGGCGAGCCGCGGGCTGTCGAGCGAATGCAGCAACACGAACTGCTCCAGCGCCTTCACCTTGTTCCGCTGAAGATGCCCGATGAGATGCCAGCGCACCGGCACCTCGACCGCGGCCATCTTCTTCAACGCTTCCTGAACCTTGTTCTCGCCGACGTCGTGCAGGCCCGCTTCATACGCCGCCCGTGCGGCCTCGGGCCCGTGCGTCTTGGTGACCGCGACGATCGTGACCTGCTGCCCGTGACCACCCCGCGCTGCCGCCGCGGCGATCCTGGCTCGAACATCGGCGAGGCGCTCAGCCAGGCCTGGAAAAGCCATAACTGTCAAATTTAGCCGCGAAGCGCTCGCCGTTCAATTCATCAGGCAGAGCGGCAACGAGTTTGGCGAGGAGCGAGTCGCTTACGGTTGGCCGATGCCCAGGCTGCGTCCGATCATGGCGAGCAGTTTCTCGTCCGGCCCTTTCACGCTCACAGTGACGGCGCCCGCGTAGGCGGTTCCCGTAATGCGCACAACTCTGTCGCGACTCGCCGCCGTTGGATTGGCGCGTCCCTCATACTTGAGCACGAAGGAACCGAGCAGAGAATCCCCATCGCACTCAACCGCGATCTCGGGCGAAACCGTGATCTCGATATTGCCGAGGACTGCCACGGCCTCGATCTCGGACAGGCCGTACCCAATTTCGGCCGCGCGCAAATCGAGCTCGATGTTTCCCATCACCGCGAGCGCGCGGAACCGCCTTGGCAATTGCCAGCGGCCTTCCCTCTCGGCACTGCTGAGAACCGAGACGACGCCCGACGTCGAGCGCGATTCGGGAACCAGCTGCTCGCCCTGCTCGCTGGCGTAGCTGCGGGGCGGCTCGAGGGGATTGGTCAGGCGATGATCTCCTGCTCTGAAATCTGACATCCGGATTCGCGCGAGGGTGGAGTGCCGAACGTTACGAGAGCAAACGGCCAATGGTTTTAGCCCGAGCGCCCGAAAATGCGTCCGAAAAACCGGACGATGTTCTGCATGTTGCGGCTTATGTCGTTGAACATCACGGTGACGAACAGCAGGCCGATTATCAATAGCCCGCCCTTCAGGATGCGCTCGCGGGTCTGCGTGCTGAACGCGCTTCCCTTGATCGTCTCCGCCACGTTGATAAGGATCTGGCCACCATCGAGGATCGGAATGGGAAGCAGATTGAACACCGCGACGTTGATGCTGATGAGCGCCACCAGCAGCAACAGCGTCTCTATGCCGCCGCGCGCCGCCTGAACCGACACCTGCGCGATCGCGATCGGTCCTCCGAGATCGGAGACGCCGACACCGTGTGCGAGCGCGCCCAGCGCCGAAAATATCCTGCTGCCGTTGTCCATCGTCAGTCCCCATGCCGCGCCGAACGCCTGCGGCACGGAGATCGGGGTGAATCCTTCGCTCGCCGCCATGCCGATTCTGCCGAGCGACCGCTTGACTCCGGTGCGCGGGTCGGGAACGACTTCCGCCGCCGGCGTCACCCGGAGCTCTATGGTCTGCCCGTGCCGGACGATCCCCAGGTCCAACGGACGGCCGGCCGACGCGCCGATGCTATCGAGGAGGGTCTCCCAGCTCTTGAGAGGCCGGCCATTCAGCGTGGCGATGCTGTCCCCCGCCTGAATTCCGGCGAGAGCTGCTGGCTTCCCGGGAGTCACGCCTGCCGCGATGGGAATCGGCGTCGGAAATCCCGAGTGCAGCAGAAGCCCGACGTAGATGCCGTAGGCGAGAAGAGCGTTCATCGTGACGCCGGCAAGCATGATGAAGAGCCGCGCGACGAGCGGCTTCGACTCGAACCAGCGCGATTCCGGAATCGGCTTGGGTCCGAATGGAATCATGGCGTTCGGATCGTAACCGTCGTGGGGATTGGCGGCTCGCGTCGCCGAATTCTCGCTTCCACCCTCGAGAAATGCGGTAGCTTCGTCCTCGCGCGAGGCCATGCGCACGTATCCGCCGAGCGGCAGCGCGGCGAGAACGTACTCGGTCTCGCCGAATCTCTTCTTCAACAGGGATGGACCGAACCCAATCGAGAAGCGCGGCGCGTACACGCCGGTCAGCTTGGCGGCGATGAAGTGTCCCAGCTCGTGCACGAACACGACGAGCCCGAAGACGATGATCGGGGCGAGCCAGCTCAGCACTTGAACATCTCCTGCACGTGGCGGCGCGCTGCAGCGTCCGCCGCCAGCAGCTGCTCCCGCGTTCCGCCTGGCATGTCGCTCAGCTTGTCGAGCGCGGAGGAGATTGCGCGGGGAATATCCGGAAAGCGGATCTTGCCGGCGAGGAACGCGGCGACGGCGCACTCATTGGCCGCGTTGAACACCGCGGGCGCGGCCCCACCCGCTACTCCGGCGGAGATGCCAAGGCGCAGCGCCGGAAATCGCGCGTGATCGACGGGCTCGTAGGTCATCGGAGAAAGTTTAACCGGATCGAAAGCTGGCACGCCGTCGTCGGCGACGCGTTCAGGATGCGTCAGAGCATAGAGCACCGGCAACTCCATCGTCGGAACGCTCATCTGTGCAACGACGCTGCCATCGATGAACTCGACGAACGAGTGAACCACGCTCTGCGGATGCACCACGACCTCGATGCGATCGTAAGGGAGGCCAAACAGAAAATGTGCTTCGATGACCTCGAGCGCCTTGTTGGCGAGCGTCGCGCTGTCGATCGTGATCTTGCGGCCCATTTGCCAGGTCGGGTGTCTGAGCGCGTCATCCACCGTCGCCGACGCGAGCCGCTCCGCGCTCCAGCCGCGGAATGGTCCGCCCGACGCTGTGAGCACGACCCGGCGGACCGCCGACGTCGGGTGTCCGGTGATGCACTGAAGGATCGCGCTATGCTCGCTGTCCACGGGAATGACCTCACCCGATCCCGCGGCACACGCCTGCCTCACCAAGTCTCCGGCAATGACCAGCGTCTCCTTGTTGGCGAGCGCGACGCGCTTTCCGCCTTCGAGCGCGGCCAGCGTCGCGTCGAGTCCCGCCGCGCCCACGATCGCATTCAGCACGATGTCGACGTCATCGCGCGTGGCGGCGGCGATCAGGGCCTCGGTCCCGCTCTGCCACGCATCGTCCGCGTCGGCTTGGGATTCCACCATGCCGACGAACGCAGGTGAGAACTTGAGCGCCTGCTCTCTGAGGAGCGCGCCGTTGCTGTTCGCAGTTAGAGCCGTGACTCGGAATCTTGCGCGCTGCCTGTCCAGCACGCGGAGCGCCGTCGTGCCGATCGACCCCGTCGAGCCCAGCACCGCCACCCCTTTGGGTGCGGTGACCGGCGTCACTGGGGCATGGGCAGCAGCAGGCGCCCTAGCAGGAGGAACGCGATCGGCATCACGAACAGCAGGCTGTCGAAGCGATCGAGAATTCCACCATGCCCCGGGAGGATGCGCGAGCTGTCCTTCACGCCCGCCTCGCGTTTGAGCAGCGACTCGGCGAGATCACCGGTCTGCGCCGTGACACTCACGACGATGGCGAAGAGAACCGCGCCCTGGATCGTGAGTCCCAGCTGCGCATACGGCATCAGTATGAATCTCACGTAAAGCAGACACATGACTATAGCGAGGCCGAGTCCACCCACCGCTCCTTCCACCGTTTTTCCGGGACTCACCGACGGAATCAGCTTCTTCTTACCGAACGTGCGACCGAATGTGTATGCGCCGACGTCGGTAGCCCAGGTGAGGAGCACGGGCAGGAAGACCAGCGCTGTTCCCGCCGCCGCCCCGACAGCGTAGTCGTGGTAACGAACAGCGTAGATGTATGAAAAGAGTCCTGCATACATCACTCCGAACGCCGTGATCGCGACGGATGAGAGAGGCTTGCCCGACGGTCCGCGGAGCCAGATGGTGCTCGCGAAGAGGACGAGGATCATGGCTACGATCGCCGTCAGCGAAAGACTGTAGACACCCAGCCTCTGCGCATGGACGGCGATGGGAAGGAGAGCAGCCAGCGCTATTCCCGCAGGCTCCATCGGCAGCGCTCCGGTTTCTTTCGCCATGCGGAAGAACTCCCAGGCGCCTAGCGCCGCGAGCACCGAAAGAACGATCGCGAGCACCCAGTCGCCGAAGTATACGATCGCGATGCTCACGGGCGCCGCGATCACCGCGAAGATGATGCGCCGTGTCAGCTCGGACACGGGCTAGACTTCCATGATTTCTGCTTCTTTTCCCTTCAACAACTCATCGATCTTGCCGATGAAGTCGTCGTGGAGCTTCTGAAGCTCTTTTTCGGCTCTCTTCTGCTCGTCTTCCGACGCTTTCTCGAGCTTCTTCAGCTGATCGCGCGCGGCGGTTCTCGCGTGGCGGATGCCGATCCGCGCCTCCTCGGCCAGCTTGTGAACTACCTTCACCAGCTCCTTTCTGCGCTCCTCGTTGAGCGCGGGGAGCGGGACCCGGATGACGCCCGACTGACTCTGCGGGTTGAGACCGAGATCCGATTCGCGGAGCGCCTTTTCGATCGCCGTGACGAGTCCCTTGTCCCAGGGCGTCACGGTGAGAAGACGCGGCTCCGGCGCGGAGACGCTGCCGACCTGGTTGAGGGGCATCTGCTGCCCGTACGCGTCGACGCGAATGGTGTCGAGGAGGCTCGCCGTCGCCTTGCCGGTACGAATCGAGGCCAGCTCGCGCTTCGAGGCCTCGAACGATTTCTCCATCGCGGTCCGGCAGTCCTTCGTAATCTGAGGAATTGTCGTCATTGTACGATCGTTCCGACGCGCTCGCCCACCAGCGCCTTCGCAACCTCTCCGTGACGGTGAATGTTGAGTACGATGATCGGGAGCTTGTTCTCCTTGCAGAGAGTGATGGCCGTCTGGTCCATCACGCCGAGCTCGTTGACCATGACATCGCGATAGCTGATCGACTCGTAGCGTGTTGCATCGGGATCCCGCTTGGGGTCAGCGCTGTAAACTCCGTCGACGCTCGTCGCCTTGATGATGACGTCGGCGTGGATCTGGATCGCGCGGAGCGCCGCGGCGGTGTCGGTCGAGAAATACGGATTGCCGGTGCCGGCCGCGAAAATCACGACGCGGCCCTTCTCGAAGTGGCGCATCGCGCGACGTCTAATGAACGGCTCGGCGATCGATTCCATCGCGATCGCGGTCATGACGCGCGTCTCCAGCTGCGCTTTCTCGAGCACGTCCTGAAGCGCGAGCGCGTTGATGACCGTGCCGAGCATGCCCATGTAGTCGGCGCCGACGCGGTCCATTCCCATCTTCGAGAGCTGGGTGCCGCGCACAATGTTGCCGCCGCCGATCACGAGGCCGACGCTCGCTCCCATCTTCACGATGTCGGCAACCTCCGTCGCGAGGCGCTCGAGGATTTTGAAGTCGAAGCCGGTGCCCTTCTGCCCGGCGAGAGCCTCGCCGGACAGCTTGAGCAGAACCCGCTTGTACTTGAGATCAGCCAAGCTGGTCTCTACTCCTCGCCCATCTGGAAGCGGACGAAGCGGCGAACCTGGATGTTCTCCCCCAGCCTCGCAGATGCTTCCTTGATCAACTCGCCGACGCTCTTCTTCGGCTCGCGAACCCACGCCTGGTGGACGAGAGCCACGTCCTTGTAGTACGCCTCGACCTTTCCGGCGACGATCCTCTCGATCAGGTGGTCGGGCTTGCCGCTCTCCTTCACCTGCTCGACGAAAATGCGGCGCTCCTTGTCGACCTTGTCCGGCGGGACCTGATCCTTGTCGACGGCAATCGGAGCCGCGGCGGCGATGTGCTCGGCGATGTACTTCACCAGCTGCTTGAAGTCATCGGTGCGCGCGACGAAATCCGTCTCGCAGTTCACCTCCACCATCACGCCGACCTTGCCGTTGTGGTGGATATAGCTGCCGATGACGCCTTCGCTCGTTTGCTTGCCGACACGCTTCTCGGCCTTGGCGATTCCCTTGGTGCGCAGGTACTCAATCGCCTTTTCCATGTCTCCATGGTTCTCCTCGAGCGCCCTCTTCGATTCCATCATACCCGCACCGGTGCGCTGGCGCAGAGCCTGAACGTCTTTGGCTGTGAATTTCTCTTTTGTAGTCATCATCCTGTCTCGTTAAAACGCCGCCGGAATTTTCCGGCGGCGTAAAAGTTAACCTTCCTGCTCGGGCTCGGTGGCTTCCTCTGTTCCGCCACCTTCGTCGCCGCCTGTCTTGAGCCGCGCGGCAATTGCTTCGGGCTTAGCCCGTCGCCTTCGTGGCCGTTTCTTCCGCTTCTTGTCGCCCTCGCCTTCCGGCTCGGCGCCGCGGTCCGAGCTGTAGGTGTACGACTCGGCCTCTTCGGCCTCCTCGCGCATCGGCGCCTCGCGGCGCGCCTCGACGATCGCATCGGCAATCGACTTGGCCATCAGCTCCACGGAGCGGATCGCGTCGTCATTGCCGGCGATCGGAACGGTGATCAGATCCGGATCGGCGTTGGTATCGACGAGCGCGATGAGCGGGATTTGCAGCTTGTTGGCCTCGTTGACCGCGATCCGCTCCTTCTTGGAGTCGATCACGAACATGAGGCCGGGAAGGCGCGTCAGGTTCTTGATGCCGGAAAGATTCTTCGCAAGCTTGTCGCGCTGACGACCCATCATCAGCTGCTCTTTCTTGGTGTAGTTCTCGAAGTCACCGCCAGCCTCGCTTCCGGCCTCCAGCTCCTTGAGACGGCGGACCTGCTTCTTCACCGTCTGGAAGTTGGTGAGCAATCCGCCCAGCCATCTCTCGGTCACGTACATCGCTCCGCAGCGCTCGGCCTCGCTCTTCACTATGTTGACGAGCTGGCGCTTGGTGCAGACGAAGAGGACGTTGTCGCCGCGGAGGATCACTTCGCGCGCCAGCTTCTGCGCGAGCTCCAGCTGGCGCAGCGTCTTCTGCAGATCGATGATGTGGATGCCGTTTCTCTCCGCGAAGATGAAACGACGCATCTTCGGGTTCCAACGGCGGGTCTGGTGTCCGAAATGGACACCGGCTTCGAGTAGCTGCTCCAGGTTTGGCTGAGCCATTAAATAGTTATTCCTTCGGGGTTAACGCTTCGAGAACTGGAACTTCTTTCTTGCTTTCGGACGGCCTGGCTTCTTCCGCTCGACCGCTCTTGCATCGCGGGTCAACAGCCGTAGGTCGCGGAGCTTCTTGCGGTGCGATTCATCCATCCTTACGAGCGCACGAGCGACGGCGAGGCGGAGCGCCCCTGCCTGGCCGGTGAGCCCACCACCTTCGACCTTCGCCTTCACATCATAGCGGCCGAGGGTATCGGTGATCGTGAACGGCTGCTGGATGGCGGAGACGTGCGCGGGACGCGGGAAATAATCTCCCAGCGTGCGTCCATTCACCGACCACTTGCCGGATCCCGGCTTGATGTAGAGACGGCAGACGGCTTCTTTGCGCCGTCCGATCGTGTGCATGGTATCGGGCATTACTTCTCACTCTTCTTGTTGAGGACGAGCACTTTCGGCTGCTGCGCGGCATGCGTGTGCTTCGCGTCGGCGAACACCCGGAGCTTGTTGCGGAGCTTCCCGCGTCCGAGAGCCGTCTTCGGCAGCATGCCGTAGACCGCCTTCTCGATCACGCGCTCGGGGTGCTTGGTGAGCATCATCTCGAACGGCGTAAACCGCTCGTGACCCATGTACCCCGTGTGTCTGAAATACTGTTTCTGCTCCGCCTTCTTGCCGGAAACGCGGACCTTGGCAGCGTTGATGACGATGACGTTGTCGCCCGTATCCATGTGGGGCGTGAACATCGGCTTGTGCTTGCCACGGATGATCTTCGCGACTTCGGTCGCCAGACGGCCGAGGATCATGCCTTCGGCGTCGACGATGTACCACTGGTGCTCGATATCCCGCGGGGTCGCGGAGTAGGTCTTCATGTGAAGCGGAACGGTATGGAAGTGCCGGCCCCCTTTTCGGTCGAGTAGGGTTCCAAGCGGTTGGCTGCGACTAAGTGGTTTTACGACAGCCTTTTAAGGTATCCGGGACAGGTGGGCATGTCAACCGCGGGACGCTCCGCGAAACGGAGACCACCTCCCCTCACGTTTCGCTATTCGAGGGCGACCAGTAGCGCCCCCTTTTCAACGGCGGTTCCGGGCGTGACCTCCACGCTTTTCACAGTTCCGGCCGCGGTGGCGCGCAGCTCGTTCTCCATCTTCATCGCTTCCATCACGACTATCCCCTGACCCGCTTCAACCCGGTCGCCGACGCTGACGTTGACTCGCACGATCAGGCCCGGCATCGGTGCGATGATCGGAGCTGGCCCCGTCGGTACAGCACTCGCCGCAGAGAGATCGCGGATCGAACGGATTCGCTCGTCGAGCGCCTCGGTCTCGAACCGATAGCCGTCCACCCAGAGCGTGTACCTTCCTCGCCCCTGCCGCTTCTCGGCGACAACGCGATAGACGGGGGTTCCCAGCTTGACCATTCGCACCGGGCTTCCTTCGATGTCGGAAAGCTCGGCATGCGCCGGCGCCTCGTCTTCGTAGCGAACGCCCTCCGGCTCGATCGAGACCGTTTTGCGCTGGTCGTTCAGCTGCACGACGTATCTCATGCCGACTCTCCCGCGGGACGCAGATCGCAGACCGTTTCGACGTGTGCCGTTTGCGGGAACATGTCGAACGCGCGCAGCGACTCGATTCTGTAGCTCGGAAGGCGCGAGAGGTCACGAGCCAGCGTCGCCGGATTGCAGCTCACGTAGATCACGCCGCGAAGGTGCCCCACTTCTGCCTCGAGCGTGTCGGTCACGCGCGAGTCCACTCCGGCGCGCGGAGGATTGAGTACCACGAGATCGGCGGGAAGCAGTCCCGGAAGCGCATCCTCCACTCTCGCCCGAATCGCGCGGGACGGCTCCGCGAGCTTCGATGCGGACCAGGCCGACGCATCGGGGTCGAGCTCGACCGCGGTCACCCTTACACCCTGCTCACTCAGCGAGATTGCGGTGTGTCCAGCGCCGGAGTAGGCATCGATCACCGTTCTGGGCTCGAACGAGCGGGCGCGGTCGAGCACGTAAGACCGAAGGATCTCGGCCATCTCGGCATTCACCTGCGCGAACGACGCGCTTGGATCGCGATCCTGCCGCTTGTCATATAAAAGGCGGCGCGGCTTGTCCTCGGCCGGCTCCCACCACACCGCTGAGATCGAAGGGACCGCGGCGGAGAACTGGTCGCGTGCGGCCCAGCTCTGCCCGCCGATCATCACGAAAGTCGGCCCGCCACTAGTGATGCGGACGCTTCCGCGCAGCTCCTTCGCGTCCGGGAAATAGGCATCGGCCTCCATGACTTCACGCCACGCAGCGACGACGCGACGGTCCGTGATCGGACAATCGGAGAGAGCAAAAATGCGCGAGGGATCATCGTAAGGATGAAGCCCCGCGATCCAGCGCGCTCCGCGTCGGCGCATCGCGAGCGTGAGCTTCGTTCGATAATGCCATTCCTTGGGGCTGCGCTCGATCTGAGGTGCGTCGACGATGCGCTTCCCGATGCGCTGCACGGAATCGCGGATGATCGTCTGCTTGGCCGCCAGCTGGGACTCGTACGTCATGTGCTGCAGCTGGCAGCCGCCACAGTTGTCTCTCGTGTAGTGCGGGCAGGACGGCTCGATCCGAACGGGAGAGGGAGACACGATGCTCCTGAGCGCGCCGCGCGCGAAATGCCCTTTGCCCGATATCTGCGCCGTCACGACATCGCCGGGCGCCGTCCGCGGAACGAACACGACGAGCCCATTGCTCCTTCCGACGCCGTCTCCGCCCGCCGCGATCGAGTCGATAGAAACGCTGACGACAGCCATCAGTCGCGCAGCGCCTCGACGCGCGCAGCCTGCTTCCACGAATCGAGCGCGACATCGCTGCCCCTGGCTGGAAGAGTTGCGCCGCCTGCGGCGGTCGAGACCGCGCGCGCTCCCCTGTCTCGCTCCGCCAGCAAAGCGCCGGCGATCGCCGCGACTCGAACGGACTCTTCGCTGGGCGGACGCTCGAGAATCGAAGAGAGACGCCGCTCGAGCCACTGAATGTCGATGGCGCCGCGACGGAACTCGTCGTCATCCATGACTCGAATGTGGAAATCGCGCGAGGTCTCCACGCCCTGGATGATCAGATCTACGAGAGCACGCCGCATCCGCGTTACCGCCTGCTCCCGATCGGCGCCCCAGACAATGAGCTTGGCGAGCATCGGATCGTAGTAGAGGCCGATCTCGCTTCCCGATTCCACACCGCCATCCCACCGCACTCCCGGGCCGCTCGGCAAATGCAGGTGCTGAATTCGTCCGGTAGATGGAAGGAAGTTGTTCGACGCGTCTTCGCTGGTGATGCGGCACTCGATCGACCAGCCGTGCGGCACTATCTCCTCCTGCTTGAACGGGAGCTTTTCACCCGCGGCGATTCGCAGCTGCCACTGCACGATGTCGATTCCGGTCACGAGCTCCGTCACCGGATGCTCGACCTGGAGTCGCGTGTTCATCTCCAGGAAGTAAAACTCCCCGCTCTGATCGAGAAGAAATTCGCAGGTGCCGGCATTCACGTAGCCCGCGGCGCGGACCGCGCGCACTGCCGTCTCACCCATCTTTCGCCTCAGCTCCGGAGTGACCGCGACACTCGGAGACTCCTCGATCATCTTCTGGTGCCGGCGCTGGACCGAGCACTCGCGCTCGCCGAGCGAGAGAACGGTGCCGTGCGAATCAGCGAGGATCTGAATCTCGACGTGCCGGGGCCGCGCCACGAATTTCTCCAGATACACTGCGTCGTCGCCGAACGCGCTCTTCGCTTCCCTTCGCGCCGCTTCGAGCGCGCCCGCCAGCTCCTTCGGCGCTGAGACCACGCGCATCCCCTTTCCCCCACCGCCCGCCGCGGCCTTCAGCAGCACCGGATAGCCGAACTTCTTCGCGATCTTCTCGGCTTCCTTCGCGTTCTCGAGGGGTTCGGTCGTTCCCGGAACCACCGGAACTCCGGCAGCGACCGCAAGCGTCCTCGCGGCCGTCTTGCTTCCCATCGCCGCGATCGCCTCGGCCGGCGGTCCGATCCAGACGATCCCCGCATCGCGGACGGCTCGCGCGAACCATTCACGCTCGGAGAGAAATCCGTAGCCGGGATGAATCGCTTCCGCCTTCGTCATCTTCGCGGCTTCGATGATCCTCTCGCCGCGCAGATAGCTCTCGCTCGAGGGCGGCGGCCCGATCATAACGGCTTCGTCCGCCTCGCGGACGTGCGGGGCGCGCACGTCGGCCTCGCTGTACACCGCAACCGTTCTTATCCCAAGCTCGTGGCAGGCGCGAATGACGCGCAGAGCGATCTCGCCACGATTCGCGATGAGAACTTTCTTGAACATCAGGAGTCGGCCGACGTCAGAGCCTGCGCTCTTGATCCATCAGAGCGGAATGTTGCCGTGTTTCTTGGGCGGATTCTTGTCGCGCTTCGTCTGTAGCGATTCGAGCGCGTCGATGAGGGCGGGCCTGGTATCGCGCGGATCGATGATGTCGTCGAGATAACCGCGACCGGCCGCGATATACGGGTGAGCGAACTTTTCTCGATATTCCACGATCTTCGCCTCGGTCGCCGCCGCTTCGTCCTTGCTCTCGGAGATCTCCTTCCTGAAAAGAATCTCCACCGCACCCTTTGGTCCCATCACGGCAATCTCCGCCGTCGGCCAGGCGACGTTGAAGTCGCCGCGGATGTGCTTCGAGCTCATGACGTCGTACGCTCCGCCATACGCCTTGCGCGTGATCACAGTGAGCTTGGGCACCGTCGCCTCGCAATAGGCGTAGAGGAGCTTCGCCCCGTGCTTGATGATCCCGCCGTGCTCCTGCGCGGTGCCCGGCAAAAAGCCCGGCACATCCTCGAACGTCACGAGCGGAATGTTGAACGCATCGCAGAAGCGGATGAAGCGCGCGGCCTTGAGCGACGCGCTGATGTCGAGCACTCCGGCGAGCACGGCCGGCTGGTTTGCCACCACGCCGACGCTGAATCCGCCGAGGTGGGCGAAGCCGCAGATGATGTTCTTCGCGTACTCACGCTGCACTTCGTAGAACTCGGCGTCGTCGACGACACGCGTGATCACCTCGTGCATGTCGTACGGCTTGTTGGCGTTGTCCGGAACGACATCGAGGAGCGATTCTTCGCGCCGGTTGCGAGGGTCGGTGCCCGGTCCCCGCGGCGCGGCGCCGAGATTGTTCGATGGAATGAAGCGGAAGAGATCGCGGATGTGTTGGAGACATTCCGGCTCGGAGTCGCAGGCGAAATGGGCGACGCCCGACTTGGCGGCGTGCGTGTCGGCGCCCCCCAGCTCCTCCATCGTGACATCTTCGTGGGTCACCGTTTTCACGACGTTGGGACCGGTCACGAACATGTACGACGTGCCACGCACCATGTAGGTGAAATCGGTGATCGCCGGAGAATAGACGGCACCCCCCGCACAGGGCCCAAGCACCGCCGAGATCTGGGGGACGACGCCCGAGGCGAGCGTGTTGCGAAGAAATATCTCCGCGTATCCGCCGAGTGAGACGACGCCTTCCTGAATGCGCGCTCCGCCCGAGTCGTTGAGGCCAATCACCGGCGCGCCGTTCCGCATCGCCAGGTCCATGATCTTCACGATCTTTTCAGCGAAAGACTCGGAGAGCGACCCGCCGAATACGGTGAAGTCCTGCGAGAAGACGTAGACGAGCCTGCCGTCGATCTTCCCGTGTCCGGTGATGACTCCATCTCCGTAGAACTTCTGAGCCTCGAGGCCGAAATCGGTCGAGCGGTGGACCACAAAGCGGTCAAGCTCGACGAACGAGCCCTCGTCGAGCAGAAGCTCGAGTCGCTCGCGGGCGGAGAGCTTTCCCTTTTCGTGCTGTGTCTTGAGCCGCGCTTCGCCTCCGCCCAGCTCGGATTCGGCGCGCCGGCGCTCCAGGAGGTCGAGCTTGTCTCGCATCGTCATTGGAGCGAAAAGCTAACGCTCCGCGGAGTGGGCATCTAGCGCCGTTCGGAGCGGACGGAGCAAACCTGGCAAGGACGGCGCATGCATTGCTATCGTTCCCGTTGTACTGATAGCATTAAAAAACAACCCGCCCGACTTGACTCCACCACGAAGAAGATCACGCAAGCCGCGTAAGCGCGGGGTGCGCCGCCCCGCGCAACAGCACACATCGCTGCCGACGAGTCGCAACGCGTACATGGAGACGCGCCAGTGGCTGCTCGATCGGCACGGACCGGTGTGCGCCTACTGCGAGCGTCGCGTCAGCTCGAAGACGATCACAATGGATCACGTGACGCCGCGAAAAGGCAAGACGGCGTACGATCGGCGCGACAACCTCGTCCTCGCCTGCCCGGCGTGCAACGCGCTCAAGGCCGATCAGCCATTTCTGGCATTCTTGCTGGCGCGACGGGCGCGCGCGGCGAGCCTGGTGCGCTACGGAGGGCACCTGAGTCCGATGCTGCTCGACCTCGCGAGAGAGATTGCGGGACCGGAAGCCTCGGCGCGCGCGGAGCGGCTCGCGGACCCGGACTACCCCTACCTGGACTAGGAGCCCGTCGGCTCCAGCTCGCCCTTTGTTGGGGCTGCGTCACTCGCGGTCTCGGCCCGCGCCTGAGGTGCGCTCGCCTCTGACTTTGGCGCCCCAGCTACAGCGGCGCGGCGCGTCTTCGGCTTGAGTCTCGCCTTGATGAACCGGAGCACATCCATCTCGTGCTGACGAAGCGTGGGTCCTTTCGTCTTGCGCTTGTTCCAGTGGCGCTCCGGCAGCCGGCGTAGAACCGAGCCTTCCAGATACGCTTCGATGAGCACCGGATGGATGTAGTACTTGCGGCAGACGCTCCGCGTGTTGCCGAGCCTCTTGGCGGTGACGTCGACCGCCGCAACGACGTTCTTCTCAGCGTCCCGCTTGGTCTTGGCCGGCCCCATCTGCCGCAGGGCTTCGGCCACGAGCATCGTCCCGGCCCAGGTACGGAAATCCTTTGCCGTGATTTCTCGTCCGGTGACTTCCTGCAGGTACGCGTTCACGTCTTCCGCGTCGACTTCCTGCCGCTTTCCGTCGTCGTCCAGGTACTTGAACAACTCCTCACCGCGGAGAGCCTGACAGCGCTGCACGATGCGCGCGATGCGCTTGTCGGTGACCGAGACTGCGTGCTGAATCCCGCTCTTTCCACGAAACTCGAAGCGAAGCTCCGATCCCACGACGGCAACGTGCCGGCGGCGCATGGTGGTAAGCCCGAACGACTTGTTGGATTTCCTGTACTCGTCCGATCCGATTCGGATCAGCGTCCTCTCCAGCAGCCATACTACGGTCGCCATGATCTTGTCGCGGTCGAGTCCCTCCTTCGCGATGTCGGTTTCGACGCGCTCGCGGATCTTCCACAGCACATCGCTCAGCTCGAACATCCGCTCGAACTTGGTTCCGTCGCGGTGCTGGCGAAAATGTGGGTGGTAGCGATACTGCTTGCGGCCGCGCGCATCGCGGGCCGTCACCTGAAGGTGTCCGTCCTCGTGCGGGCAGATCCACACATCGGTCCACGCCGGCGGAATCACCAGCGACCGTAATCGATGGAGAGACTCGCGCGACCGGATCACGACGCCGTCGGGACCGACGTACGTGAAGCCACGGCCGTGACGCTGACGGCGAATTCCCGGCATCGCATCGGTGACGTACGTGAGGCCCGCCGCTACGGCGGACCCCATGTATTCGTGAGAGACAGACTGGCCCAGCTTTCCTCCTCGAACTCGCGCGCTCAGTAGTCACGCCTCATGCCGTGAGACGGAGAGGCGGGGCGTCCGATATGGACGAGACGAGGGCGGGGTGGCAACCTTTTTTTGCGCCCTCGACCGCTGGACCGCTCGTATGGCCACCCGCGGCTCGGGGTCGATCCGGGTCGGGAGCGGCACGCATGCCCGCAGGCTCAATCCAGCTCGTCGAGATTCCGCAACTGGGGGATTTTCCACGAGGTCACTCCGACTACTCCGAGAGTTATCAGCCCCCCGAAGATCACCGAGCGAACGGTGCCAAGCAGCTTCGCCGCGACACCCGACTCGAAGGATCCGATCTCGTTCGACGAGCCGATGAAGATCTGGTTGACCGCGGACACGCGCCCGAGCATTTGTGGCGGCGTGCGAATCGTCAGCAGCGTCGATCGGATCACGACGCTCACGTTGTCGACCATTCCGCTGATGAAGAGGAGCACCAGCGAGACCCAGAACCACCTCGACAACGCAAACAGAATCCAGCACAGGCCGAACGCGGCAACGCAGATGAAAAGTGTCCGTCCGGCCTTCCGCAGCTTACGGTGGACGAGCAGAAGCGAGATGAGCACGGCGCCGGCCGCCGGCGCGGCACGGAGTATTCCCAGCCCCTCAGGACCAACGAGAAGAATCTCCGACGCGAAGATCGGAAGCAGCGCTGGCGCTCCGCCGAACAACACCGAAAAGAGGTCGAGAAGCTGCGCGCCCAGCAGCTCGGGCTGGGTCAACAGGAAGCGAATCCCGACCGTGAGATTCTCGCCAATGGTCAATTCCGTGGCGGCCGCCGGCAGGCGGGTGTACGCAATCTGCCCGAACAGAAGCAGTGCGATCGCGCACAGGATCGTTTCCACGATGTAAGCCAGCCGCGCGCCGGAAAACCCGTAAATCATTCCGCCAGCCGCGGGGCCAACGACGGCAGCGAATTGCCAGAGGGACGACCGCCACGTGATCGCATTCCTGTAGGTCTCGCGCGGCACGATCTCGGCTCCAAGCGCGGTCCGCGCCGGCTGGAGAAAGCTTCTCGCGAGTCCGCTGACGCAAACGACCGCGTAGATCGGGACTATCGTCCTGCCCAGCAGCGGCCGCGCATAGACGGTCAGAAGAAGGAGCGCGACTCCGCAGCCCGACTGAACCGCGAGCGCGATGAGCGACAGCAGCTTTCGGTCGTGCCGGTCGGCGATGTGGCCAGCGTAGAGGGCCGCGGCAATGAAGGGCAGCGCTTCGGCCAGCCCCACCAGTCCAAGGGAAAGTGGATCCTTCGTGAGGGCGTACACCTGCCACGCCACGACCGTCGCCTGGATCTGCGTTCCCAGCGTCATCGCCACCAGGCTGGCAACGTACCAGAGAAAGTTGGTGTTGCGCAGCGATATGTACGGATCGTGTCGCTCTGCCATTCCTCGCGCTTGGGGACGGGACGCCGGATGATACCGAACCGGTACCGCCTCGGCAATTATTCAGACGTGGCGGCCGGCGCGTGAGCGCGTTCTATTTGTTGTGGCGGGAAATTCAGCGTCCCGAGGAGGCAATAGTGAGTACGGCAACCCCAGTGAAAGCGAGCGCGACAAAACCGGCGAAGTCGGAATTCCCTCCCTATTACGAGAAGTACATTACGCTTGTCCCGAACGGCGATGTGATCTCGACGCTCACGGCCCAGATGACCGAAACGCAGTCGCTTCTTTGCGCCCTTCCGGCGTCAGTCGCGACCTACCGGTACGCGCCCGACAAATGGAGCGTGAACGAGGTCGTCGGACACCTGATCGACAGCGAGCGAATCTTCACGGGACGCGCTCTCAGGTTTGCGCGGAATGATGCCACGCCGATCCCCGGCTTCGAGCAGGACGACTACGTTCGCAACGCCACGTTCGACGCGTATCCTCTCTCCGAGCTCGCTTCAGAGCTCGAGACGGTGCGCCAGTCCACCATCCTCTTCTTCAGGCACATGGGTGAGCAGGCCTGGACTCGGCGCGGGCTCGCGAACAACGCTGAAGTCTCCGTGAGGGCGCTCGCCTACATCATCGCGGGCCACGAGCTTCACCACCTCGAGATCCTCCGCGCGAGATATCTCTAGCGCGGAGGAATGCGCCGGAACAAGCTCCCAGCCAGGACGCTGCCAGGCTTACAGCCCCCTGCTTCCGTTCTGTGGAGGCATCCGCGCACGACGATCCGTCCTGTAGGGCCTACGCTACCAGCACCGAGCTCGCTTGCCAGTTGATTCCGAGGAGGGCGTTCGCAACCGTCGGATCGAAGTGACTCCCGGCCCTGCGCTTGATCTCGGCGAGCGTGTCGTCCATTCCCCACGCCGGCCGGTAGGGACGGTCATGGGTGAGCGCGTCGAGAAAGTCTGCCGCCGCGACTATGCGCGCTTCGAGCGGAATGCTCTGACCCGAGACGCGGTCGGGATAACCCGACCCGTCCCACCATTCGTGATGGCTGCGGGCGATTCGCTGCGAGAAGCGGACAAGCTCCGAGCGGCCCTTCGAGAGCATTCTCGATCCGATCACGGTGTGGGTCTTCATGATCTCGAACTCTTCCCCGGTAAGCGGGCCAGCCTTGAGCAGGATGTTGTCCGGGATTCCGACCTTGCCGATGTCGTGCAGGGGGGCGGCGCGGCTGATCAGCTCCAGCGTCGCCGACTCGAGGCCGATCGCTTCCCCCAGCCTCGCCGAGATCTGCGCGACTCGCTTGGTGTGATTGCCGGTGTCGTCGTCCCGGAATTCGACGGCGGCCGCGAGCCTCTCCAGAACCTCGAGCTGTGATTGCTCGAGCTCCCTCGTGCGCTCCGTGACCTTCTGCTCCAGCTCGGTGTTCTGGTGGCGAAGCTTCCGATAAAGGAAATGCGTTTCAAGGAGATTTCGAATCCTGAGGAGTACTTCCGCGGAGTCGAACGGCTTACTCAGGAAGTCCTTTGCTCCGAGTGCGAGGGCGCGGCGCTTGGCGTGGGCGCTGTCATCCGCGGTAATCATGATTACTGGCACCTGCTCCGAGTCGCCATTCTGCGCGACGATTTCTTCCAGGACCTGGAACCCGTCTTTACCGCTCATGTGAACGTCGAGCAGAACGAGATCGGGCTTGAACTGCTTATGAAGCGCGTGGGCATCCACTGAACTGGTCGTTGACGCAATATCCTCGTATCCGGCTTTCGCAAGGATTTGCTCAAGGAGGCGAACGTTCGCCTCCTGGTCGTCGATGATAAGGATCCGCCCCAGCTTGTCACGCCGTGGCATCTTGGTCTGTGACACCTAGGCGGAGGTCGTCGGGGGCTTGCTCAGAACCGCGCGTACGGCCGAACGAAGCGCGTCCGCTGTAAACGGCTTCTGGAGGAAGTCAGTCTCCGACTTCTGGATTCCGCGACGAAGTATTTCGTTGTCGGTGTATCCCGACATGAACAGAACTCTCAGTCCGGGGCTGAGCTCGTGCAGCTCGTCGACCATGCCGCGCCCGCCAAGCGTCGGCATCTCGACGTCTGTGAGAACGAGATCTATTTCGCCTACCTGTTCGGCGGCAATGCGGAGCGCCATGGCGCCATCTGACGCCTCGAGAACGTGGTAACCGGCCTCAGTGAGCACACGCTTCCCCAGCTTGCGAAGCGATTTCTCGTCGTCGACGAGAAGAATGGTTTCGCGGCCGGTGGGCGCTCCGTGCTTCAGGCGTCTGACCTTCGACGAATTCCTCCCGGCTGATTCGCGGTCGGCTGTCTCTTCACCCGACTCCTTCATCGGAGAGCCGGGAAGCGGAAGCGAGCTCGCGCCTCGATCGAGGCCGGTGGCTTGCGGCAGAACTCGCCGGCTCGTGAGCAGCAGCTTCTTGGTGATCGCTTCCGCACGTTCGGCGGCCAGGCGAATCTCGCCTGCTTCCTGGGTCGAGAGCTTAGCTTCGCCCAAACTCGACTCGATGATATCCGCGTTCATGCGAATGACGGTGAGAAGATTGTTCAGCTCGTGCGCGCCGCGGCTCGCCACGTCAGCGAAGGTGTGGAGCTCCTGGGTTCTGAGGGCGAGCGTCTCTTCGACAGGGCGTCCCGCCGTGAGGTCTTCGATCGCGAGGAGAACCGTGGCTTCGGCGGGGTCCGCGGAGGGGACGAGTCGCGCGCTTAGCCACAGGACTCCTCGGCCACCTTCCTTTTCGTCGTGAACCAGCTCGAAGTGATCCGACTGCGGTTCCCCGCCAAGAACGGTCTCGAGCATGGGGCGGAGTTGTTTGTCCCACGTCATTCCACCGAGCTCGTAGACCTTGTGCCCGACGCATTCAGCGGGTGCAAGGCGAAACATGGTGTAGAAGGCTTTGTTGGCAGCGCGCACGTTGAGCTCGGAGTCGAGAACCAACAGTGCTTCGCTTGGGGCAGGGGAGCTAATCATTCACGCGATGTAGCAGTGGGGAATGGAACGCAATCCGACCCTAGTAGGACGACTAGGGGGGGGTTGAGTATCGAAAGGATTGGGGGGGAGGGCGCTGCAGCGACGCCGCGAGCCTCACTTCTTTGGCGAAGCACAACACAATCAATCTTGAACACCGCGTCCGCAAAAAGAAAATGGCTCGCCCAAAAAGGAGCGAGCCATTCACTCGAGCCGCGTCGCGTCTACGCCGGCTCTTCTACGAAGGAGTCTGGCGGCGTCGGAATCGGATCCGACAGGTTGTAGTCGTCGGATTCCATCGGGATGACCTTGGACGGCGTCTCCGGACGGGGAGGCTGCTCCGCCGGAATCGCGGTCACAGCCAGAACGATGCGGCGATGAATCGGATCGACCTCGAGAACTCTGAGATCGAGGTTCATCGTCTCGTAGACGATGTCCGCAGGACTGCTCACCGGCTGTCCGAAATTGAGCTGGCTCACTGGAACGAAGCCTTCGATGTCGTTGCCGATATCGACGACCACGCCCTTGTCCATCAATCTCACGACCTTGCCGTGCAGCTCGGTGCCAACGGGATATGTCTCGCCGATCCTGAGCCACGGATCTTCCGTCGCCTGCTTCAGGCCGAGCGAGATGCGCTTGTTCTCGGCGTCCACGTTGAGGATCACGACGTCGACCGAGTCGCCCTTCTTCACGACTTCCGAAGGATGCTGAACGCGCTTGGTCCACGACATGTCGGAGATGTGGATCAGTCCGTCGATGCCCGGCTCGATCTCCACGAACGCACCAAAACTGGTGAGGTTCCGAACCTTGCCGTTGAGCCGCGTACCGACCGGGTATTTCTCCGGCAGCATCATCCACGGATCCTGCTCCGTCTGCTTCATGCCGAGGGAGATCTTCTCCTCGTTCGGATCGACCTTGAGCACGACCGCCTCGATCGCTTCACCGATCGACACCAGCTTCGACGGGTGGCGCACGTTGCGCGTCCAGCTCATCTCGCTGATGTGAACGAGTCCTTCGATTCCCGGCTCGAGCTCGATGAACGCGCCGTAGTTGGTGATCGAAACCACCTTTCCGGAGACGCGGGTGCCGACCGGATATTTCTCGGCGACATCCTTCCACGGATAACTCTGGAGCTGCTTCAAGCCGAGCGAGATGCGCTCGCGATCCCAATCGATGTCGAGAACCTTGACCTCGAGCTCCTGGCCGATGTGCACCATCTCGGACGGATGCTGAATGCGGCCGTACGACATGTCGGTGATGTGGAGCAGTCCGTCGACTCCACCGAGATCGATGAATGCGCCGAAGTCGGTGATGTTCTTGACCACGCCCTTCCGCACCTGATCTTTCTGGAGCTCCTTCATCAGCTTCTCGCGCTTCCCGGCCCTCTCCTGCTCGAGGATCACTCGGCGCGAGACGACGATGTTGCGGCGACGCTTGTTGAGCTTGATGATCTTGAAGTCGAAGCTCTGGCCGAGCAGCTCGTCGACGTTCGGAACGCGGCGGAGCGCAATCTGCGAGCCGGGGAGGAATGCATCGACTCCCATGAGATCGACGACCACGCCGCCCTTGATCTTCTTGATCAGAGCGCCACGCACAGGCTCGTCGTTCTCGTAGGCGACGCGGATGCGCTCCCACACGCGCATGAAGTCCGCTTTCTTCTTCGAAAGGACGACGGATCCTTCCATGTCCTCGAGGTGCTCGAGGAGAACTTCGACTTCGTCTCCCGCCTTGAGATCGGGAAGATCCTTGAACTCTTCGAGCGGAATCGTCCCCTCGGATTTGAAGCCGATGTCGAGGACGACCATGTTGTCACGGATATCGAGCACGCGGGACTTGACGATTTCGCCCTCTTCGATCGAGGCCATCGTCCCGTTGTACATCTCCATCATTGTCTCGAGCTCGTCCTGCGAGTAATCGTCCTCGTCGTAGAGCTCGGGCCGCAGGTTGGCAAGCGGACGCAGCTGCGCTTTCTGCAGATCGCGCTTCTCGCGCGCGGTCAGCGTCGTGCCGGTTTGGGTTTGTGTTTCGGTTGGCGAGTCTATCATGTTGCTGGTTAAAGGGTTGAGTACGTTCGAATCAAGCCTTTAAATGTAGACCCTTCCTGCTGCTGGGTCAACTTGGCCGACACTACCATGTCAACGGTCATTAGAAATGTCATCCAGGTTAAGCCAATAGAAATGTCACCCTTGTGTTAGGGGTCTTTTCTCTTGTTTTCATGGCACTCCGGCGGGGATTAGACCCGCCTTTCGCTGCTCAAAGTCCTCTTTGCGTTGTAGGTAGTCGTTGCCCCGCCATGGATGGTTCGCTGCTGGATGCCTGGCCTTGTGAGCTGCGATCGCGAACCGGCAGCCTAATACATGAGGCGTTTGGTCAGGAGCAGGATGAGCTCCTGGTCGGTGAGGCCCTCGAGCGCGCCAACCGGAAGGTCCATCGCGACTTCGCTTCCATCGTCGCACCTGAACGAGACCGCCACGCTCGCGGGCTTCGACCGGCGATCTGGAAGACCTCCCGGCCGCGCGCCCTCGAACGCACTCCAATCAAGCCCCGAGCGATCAGTGAAACGACGCATTCGCGAACATCCTCCGGGTTTTCTCCCTCTCTGACGAGGCGAGAGAAGCCACGCCTGGTGCTATCCCGAGCGCTGCTTGGATAGAGTCACAATCTGTTCCACCTGCTCCTGCTGAGTCAGGCCCGTCGTGTCGATCATGACCGAATCGGCGGCTGGAACGGTCTGGCCGGCGTCTCGGGCGTCCCGCCCTGTGATCCGCATCGTCTCGTCGTCGAGCATTTGTTGTGACGCTGGGGTCCCCCGCTGGCGCAACCGCCTGGCCGCGCGTTCGCGCGAGTCGGCGACGAGGAAGATCTTGAGATCGGCGTCGGGAAAGACCATGGTACCCATGTCGCGCCCGTCGACCACGACGTTCCGCGATTTCGCCGCGTCCCGAACCTTCTGGTTCACCCACTCCCGAACCCGCGGCATCTGCGCGACACGCGACACGTTGTCCGTCACCTCACCTCCACGGATCTCGTCTTCGATCGCGCGGCCCTCGAGAAGCGGATAAAACGAGGTGCGAGCCGCGCGTAGCTCCACAGGTCGCGCCGCGTCGAGGACAGCCTGTTCGGTCCATTTCGACGGGTCGCTCTGGTCACGCAGCGTCGCCGCAGTCGCGGCGCGATAGAGAGACCCCGAGTCCACGTGGAGATAACCCAGCTTCTCGGCCACCATCTGCGCGGTGGAAGATTTTCCGGACGCGGCTGGACCGTCAATCGCAATCACGAATGTCCGGCGCGTCATGCAGCCACTCGGCGCAGATCTTCCCAGAAACGCGGATAGGAGACGGCGACACAGTCGGGGTTCGTCACAGTGATGTGATTTCCGGAAGCCGCGGACAGGATGCCAAACGCCATCGCAATGCGGTGATCTCCCCGCGGATCGATCGTGCCGGACAACTCCCGACGCGATGCGTGGACGCGCAGCCCATCGGGAAGCTCCTCCGCGTCCGCTCCGACCGCGCGAAGGTTTTGCACCACCGCGCTGATGCGATCGCTCTCCTTTACTCGCAGCTCCGCCGCGCCAGTGATCTCGAGATCGACCCCCGCACCCGCCGCGATACATGCGAGCAGCGGCAGCTCGTCGATGAGCGACGGGACCTCGGCCTCCGTGATTCTGGTGCTCCGGAGCGGAGCCGGCCGAACGCGCAGAGATCCGATCTCCTCGCCGCCGCTGCGGGCGCTTGCGGTCTTGTCGACCTGTGCTCCCATCCGCGTGATCGCCTCGAGAAAGCCCGTGCGCGTAGGATTGAGACAGACATCAGTCAGCGTCAGCTCTCCGCCGCCGGCGAGCGAGGCAAGCGCCACGAAAAACGCCGCTGAAGATGGATCCGCGGGCACATCTATCTCGATCGGACTGAGCCGGCGCGCGGGTCTCAGGCAGACCTGATTCCCATCGGTTTCCACGTCGGCGCCCATCGCGCGCAACATTCGCTCTGTGTGGTCGCGCGATGGCGATTTCTCCGTAACGCGCACTTCGACCTCCGAAACGAGGCCGGCGAGCAGAATGGCGCTCTTGACCTGAGCGCTCGAGGCATGCGTGTCCCAGTCGATGCTTCTCAGGTCTGCGCCGTGCACTGTCATCGGCAGTCCATCGCCGTGCTCGAAGTCGAACTTCGCCCCCATGTACGTGAGCGGCTCCGCGATGCGCTTCATCGGGCGCCGGCTCAGGCTGGCGTCACCCTCGAAGCGCGCCGAGAAGGGATGGGCCGCAACGACGCCGGCGAGGAGACGTGTGGTCGTGCCGCTGTTGGCGCAGTCGAGCGCGCGGCGTGGCGGGAGAAGTCCGCGGATGCCGGCGCCGTTCACTCGCATCTCGCCGGCCAGCTCCGGAATCGCGGCTCCAAGGGCGCGAAGCACTTCGGCGGTGGCGCGGACGTCCTCCGAGTCGAGAATCCCCCGAATGCGCGACTCGCCATCCGCCAGTGATGCAAGGATGAGCGAGCGGTGGGAGATCGACTTGTCGCCCGGCACGCGAATGGTGCCGGACACCTTCAGCGAAGCCAAGATTCGAGCGCCGTCGCCGCGTCCGTTTTCTCGTCGCGGTATTTCACGATCACGGGAGTCTGCAGGGAGATGCCCTGGCTCTGGCCCCAGTCACCTTTCACCGCGCGCGCGCCCGGGACGACGACCGCGTTCTCCGGAATGACAAGGGGCTTCCCGTTCTCGGCGCGGTGAACCGTCTGTCGCTCGAGATCATAAACCGGCGTGCCCCTCGTGAGAACGACCCCGGCCCCGATCACCGCCCGCCTGCGCACGACGGTGCCTTCATAGATCCCGCAATTTCCTCCGACGACGACATCGTCTTCCACCACGACAGGAGATGCGTTCACCGGCTCGAGGACGCCGCCAAGCTGCGCCGCCGCGCTGAGGTGGACCCGCTCTCCGACCTGGGCACAGGAGCCGACCAGGGCGTGAGAGTCGATCATCGTACCCGATCCGACGTACGCGCCGACGTTTATGTACATGGGTGGCATGCACACGACACCGCTCGCGACGTAGGCGCCGCGCCTGATGCTCGATCCACCCGGAACGACTCGAACGCCGTCGGCCAGGGTCAGTGGCCGCGGCGGATACATGTCCTTGTCGAAGAAATAGAGAGCAGCGTCGCCATCGGATGATCGGATCGACATGTCCATCATCCCGCCAACACGAAAGCCGAGGAGGATTCCGCGCTTCACCCACAGGACGGCGCGCCAGTCTCCGGTCGCCGGATCCTTTTCCGCCGCTCTGACGCTTCCCGCTTCGAGCGCATCAAGAAGCCGTCTGACGATGCTCCGCGCATCGTCCGGGAGCTGAGCACCCGCGGGCGTGGATGCGAGCGCATCGATGCGCTTCTCGATTTCACGCAGGCTGGACACGGTCACGCCCTGAGGGCGCCGACGGATACGAGAGCTGCGCGCACCGTCGGCTCGAACTTGTCCGCGAGCGGAACGAGCGGGAGGCGAAGGACATTCGCCATCCTGCCCATCATCGCGAGCGCGGACTTCACTGGAATCGGATTGGGCTCGACAAAAGCGGCTGCCGTCCACTCCGCGAGCTGGTGGTGGATCGCGCGCGCCGCCCCAAAATCTCCCGCCGCGCAAAGCTCCGTCAGCTTAGCGACGAGCTGCGGCGTCACGTTGGATGTGACGGACACGACGCCGTCTCCCCCATCCGCCATGACCTGGAGCGTGAGCAGGTCATCCCCGGAAAGCACCGAGAATCGCGCGGGCCGGTGCCGGATGATCTCACCGATCTGCGCCAGATTTCCCGACGCCTCTTTCACCGCGACAATGTTCTCGTGTTCGGCCAGCTCGAGCGTCGTGGCAGCTTCGATGTTGCTGGCGGTGCGGCCCGGCACGTTGTAAACGACAATCGGAGTTCGAACCGCATCCGCAATCGCCCGAAAGTGCGCTACGATCCCCCGCTGCGGCGGTTTGTTGTACATCGGCGAAGCGTGTAGCAAGTGCGTCGCGCCGGCTGATTCCATCTCGAGCGATAGCGCAATTGCCTTCTTGGTGTCGTTCGATGCGGCCCCGGCGACGACGGGAACGCGCCCTGCCGTTTGTTCGACCGTTATCTCGACCACGCGCCGATGCTCGGCCGTCGTCATGGTCGCGGCTTCGCCCGTCGATCCGCAGGGGACTACAAAGTGGACGCCGCTCGTAATCTGCCAGTCGACAAAGGCGCGCAGTGAGCGCTCATCGATCTCGCCGGATTTGGTGAAGGGCGTGACGAGCGCTGTTCCACAGCCAGTGAGACGCTGCGATTTCATTTGTTAAATGTACGCGGCTCTCGCCGCGGAGAGCGAGTGTCGCCTACCCGCGCGCGGGAAGCTCGAGTACGTCGCGCATTGTGAAAACGCCGTGTTTCCCGACGAGCCAATCCGCTGCCTTCAGCGCGCCCTCGGCGAATACGCGACGGTCCCGCGCCAGGTGCGTGAGAGAAAGCTGCTCGAACCCTCCATCGAAAATCAGCTCGTGTGTGCCGGGCACGGATCCCGTTCTCACACTCGTGGTGGGAATTGGTCGCTCCAAAGCCTCGCTCGCTGCCTTGGCGATGGCGATCGCCGTGCCCGACGGAGCGTCCTTTTTCCCGGCGTGGTGGGTTTCGACGATGTGTGCATCGAACTCCGTGAGCGCCCGCATCATGGTGCCGGCGTAGCGGGAGAGCTCGATCAGAACGTTGACTCCGAGCGAGAAATTCGGAGACCATAGAAGCGGCGTCCCCGTCTCTTTCGCGATGCGCGTCACTTCCGGCAACGAGTCGTACCAGCCTGTCGTGCCGGCGATGACCGGCACTCCCGCGCGGAGACACGCCGTGATGTTTCCAACCGCCGCGTCCGGCTGCGTGAACTCCACCGCGACCTCCGGCTCCCCAAGAGAGAGCGCGGTGATTCCCTTCCCGCCGTCGCTTTCGCGCTCGCCGACGACCGCCGTGACCTTCCAGCCCTTCTCGACGGCCAGCTGCCTGATTGTCTGGCCCATTTTGCCATCACCGAGGATCGCAATCCTGCGCCCGCTCATTTGCCCGCTCGCGCAAAGAACGCGTCGTGAAGCCGCTCCATCACCGGATTCAGCTGATCTCCATCCACGATCATCGTGAGGTTTATTCCCGTCGCGCTGAGGGACATCATGTGCACCGTGATTCCGTCGAGGGCGCCGATCGCGCGACCCATCGCCGCGCTATCCTCGCTGATGGCGGCCCCGACCACGGCGACGATCGCGCGATCGCGCTCGACCGAGACGTCGCCGAGCTGCGAAAGGTCGACCACCAGCGACTCCAGTCCCGACGGATCGTCGATTGTCACTGAGACCGAGACTTCCGATGTCGCAACGACGTCGATTGAAATGTCGTTCTTTTCAAAGATCTCGAACACCCGGCGGAGAAATCCTCGCGCGAACAGCATCTTGGCCGCGCCGACCTTCACCACCGTGATGCCGCCCTTGCCCGCGATCGCGCTCACGGCGCGCCGAGGCGCGTCGAACGTGATCCGCGTTCCCTTCCCCTTCGGATTCCGCGAATTGTAGATGAAGACGGGAATGCCGAGGCGGACAGCGGGCGCGATCGTATTCGGATGGAGCACCTTCGCGCCGAACGACGCGAGCTCCGATGCCTCGTCGAAGCGAATCTGCTCGATCAGCTTGGATCCTTTGACTACCCGCGGGTCCGCGGTCAACATCCCATCGACGTCTGTCCAGATCTCGATCGCATCCGCGTGGAGCGCCGCGCCGAGGAGCGACGCGCTGTAGTCCGATCCCCCGCGCCCCAGTGTGGTCGTAATTCCCCGGGTCGTACGCCCGATGAAGCCGCCCATGACCGGCACCTTTCCTTCCTGGATCAACGGCTGCACCAACTCACGGGCGGCTTCCGCGATCGCATCGGTTTGCGGTTCCGCCGACATGAACTTGTCGTCCGTGACGAAGACGTCGCGCGCATCGATATGCTCCGCCGGAATGCCGCGCAGCTTGAAGAATGCCGCGACGAGTTGCGACGAGAGCTGCTCTCCGAACGCGGCGATCGCGTCGAAGCTGCGCGGAGTCGCGTGACCGAGCACGGAGAGCGCCTCGGCCAGACTCGCGAGCTCGTCGAAGCTCGCGCTCATCTCCGCCGCCACGTCGGACGCTTCGCCGGAGGTGCCAAGGAGTTTTTCGCACTCCTGAAAATGGCGATCCCGAAGCGTCTCTACTCCGCGAAGCGCGCCGATGAGGTGACCTTTCGCCGACTGCTCTCCGATCGCCAGCAGCGAATTTGTCGCTCCGCCGAGAGCCGACACGACGACCGCGGGCTGTCGATCGAGACGACCCTTGACGATTTCGGCGGCGCGCTCGATCGCCTCCGCATCGCCGACCGATGTCCCGCCAAACTTTACGACGATCACGCGGAGTCGAGAGCGCCGTTGGAAGCGAGCAGCTCCGCGTTCAGCACGGACCCGCCCGCCGCACCCCGAACCATGTTGTGCCCGAGAGCGACCATGCGCAGGTCGAGCACCGCGTCGCGCCGCACGCGCCCGACCGTCACCGTCATTCCCCCGCCGGCGTTGACATCGCGCTTCGGCTGCGGGCGATCCGGCGCGTCGGTGACAACGACCGGATGCTCTGGCCGCGTCGGAAGCCCCCGAGTCATCGGCAATCCCTGCCACGACCGCATCGTTTCGATCGCGGATTCGGGCGTCGGCGTCTCCTCGAAGCCTATCGTCATGCAGATCGTGTGGCCGTGTTCGACCGGGACGCGGTTCGTGTGCGCACTCACCTTGAACGTCGCACTCGTCACCTCGCCGTCCTCGTAGGTGCCGAGCAGCTTCAGCATCTCGCGCTCGAGCTTGGACTCTTCGTCGGCGATGTATGGAATCACGTTGCCGAGTATGTCGAGCGATGGCACGCCGGGATAACCGGCGCCCGACACCGCCTGCATCGTCGAGAGAAAGAGCTGCCTGATCCCGAATTTCTGATGCAGGGGCGCGAGAGCGACGGTAGCCACCGTCGCCGAACAGTTCGCGTTCGTCACGATGGCGCCACTCCAGCCCCGCCGTTGACGCTGGCACTCGATGAGAGCGAGGTGATCGCCGTTCACTTCAGGAATCACGAGCGGCACGTCGGGCTCCATCCGGAAATTCTTGGCATTGCTGAGCACGAACTTCCCAGCCTTGGCGAACGCCATCTCCACCTCGCCCGCCACCGCGGCATCGAGCGCAGAAAACACGATCGGCGCGCTCACAACGCCTGGGTCACAGGCAATCACACGGCGATTCTGGAGCGCCTGCGGCGGAGGCGGACCTTCCAGCCACCGCGTCGCCTCGCCGTATTTTTTCCCTGCGGACCGCTCCGATGCCGCCAGCTCGGCGATCTCGAACCACGGATGTTCGGCGAGCAGCCGCACGAACATCTGACCCACCGCCCCGGTGGCGCCGAGTACTGCCACGGGCCACTTGCCCTTGCGCTTTCCTGGAATCGGCGGAGTCGTCATCTGGCGAGAAGTGTTTTGGCGAGCTTTTCGTACGTGTCGACGCTGGCCCTCAGCGCTTCGACATCGATGTACTCGTCCGGAGTGTGCGCGACATGAATCGAGCCGGGCCCGAACAAGAGGGGCTCGCCCCAGTTCGAGAGCAGGGGAATATCCGATGTGTACGCGACCGGACCCGTCTCGAATCCGGGCACCGTCGCGAATCGCTGCGCCGGGATGTGCGAGCCGAACTCCACGTCGGCGTGCCCCTTGGCCCAGGCGAGCACCATCTTCTTGATCGGCTCGACGTCGCCGACGAGCCGGAACATGATCTCGGACTCCGCATAAGCCGGGATGACGTTGGCCTCGGTGCCGCCCTTGATCGTTCCGATGTTGACCGTGGTTTCGCCCAGCACGGGATCCTTGGGAAGCGGAAGCTTCCGCAGCGTCGGCAGCAGCTCGAGCAGCGGCTCGATGGCCGAGCGCCCAAGGTGCGGATACGCGGAATGCGCCTCTCGGCCGCGCGTGCGGATCGTCGCCCGGAGAGAGCCCTTCGCACCGCTCGCCAGCTTGCTCTCCGTTGGCTCACCGTTGATCAGGAAGCGGCTCTTCGCGCGCAGGTTGTTCGCGGCGCGGGCGCCGTCGGAGCCCTTTTCCTCGCCGACGACGAAGAGCACGCCGACTCGCTTCTCGCCGTCGCTGACGAGGCGGTCGGCCGCCACCATCATCGCTGCCGCTATCCCCTTCGCGTCGGATGAGCCACGCCCAAAAAGACGCGTGCCTTCCAGCCGCGGTGGGACGAATGGCGGGACCGTGTCGAGATGAGTCGAGAAGGTGACGCCACCGTCGCCTCCCGATCTCGAGGCCCAGATGTTCGCTCTCCCGCGACTCACTTCCTGCAGAGTCACGTTCCAGCCGCGCGCGACGAGCCAGCGGGACACGTAGTCGACGACGCTCCCTTCGGAGCCCGTCGTCGATTGGATCGCCACCAGCTCGGCGGCGAGCGATACGACATCGGTCATGGGGAGAAGTTAGCGCTGCGCGTGGATGGTGTCAGGACGATGCGAGCCGGGGTTTCCGCGGCGCCGAGCGCGGTGAGAGCGCTCAGGTCGTTGCGTCGAGGCGGTTGAATGCCGACTTCCGCGCCGCGCCGTCGACCCCCTGGACGTGCTCGACGAACATGTGCTGGACGAGCCTACTCGCCTCTTTTACGTAGGCGTCGTGGCGGCGCTCGCCAATGTCTCCGATTTCCTGGAGCGTCCGGTTGCCCATCATTTTGCCGGCTTCGCGAAAGGTCCTGAAGGCGTCCTCGGATTGGCGCGCCATCACGATGTCGCCGACGAGGCGAATGTAATCGCTCTCACGCGCGGCATCGGCGAGATCGCGTACCGCGCTGACGGTCGTTCCAATCACCGTTCTCGCGATGCCTGACCCACCTCCCAGCTGCGACTGGTACTCCTCGAGCATGTGCTGGTGCTCGCGCATGTGCGGAAGCTGGCGCGCGCAGAGATCGCTGAAGCGAGGGTCTTCTGCCTGTTCCTCGTGCGCCTCGAGCGCGCTCAGGAACGCGCCGTGCTGGGTCACGGCATTGTCGATCTGACTCTTCAGGAACGCATTCCCTCTGTCCATCATCGTCTCCGAAGTCGGGTGTCGGTACATCGGGATGGAACAAGCGAAAGTTGTGCCCGAAACGACTCCTTTCACCCACGATTTCCCCGGGTTACGCGAGTTGGTGCGGGGGTCCTAGTTGCGCCTCGGAATAAGCAAGCTGCCGGCCAGTGGGTCCACCGAAACGGAAAGCGGTGTGCCGTCGAGGAGTTCGCCGTCGGCCTGGGCGGGCATCGGGGGCAGGGTTTCGACTCTGAAATCGCGCCCGGATTTGTAGAAGAGGCACGGATCGGGACTGAAATCCTTCCTGACCATGCGCCAGAGAATCCTGAGCGAGTCCTGGAAGTTGTTCGGCGAGAAGACGCAAGCATTGAGAAGGCCGTCGTCATGAACGATCCCGTCGCCGAACGCGACAAGATCGTTGAGAACTGCTCCAAGATTGGCGACCAGGATCGCCGAAGCGGATCGATCGTAGACGGTACCGTCCACCGTCAGGCGCAGCTCGAATTTCTGGTTGCGGAGCACGGCCTTGAATCCACCGATGACGTAGGCCATGAAGCCGAAGCGCTTCTTGAGGCCGGCCGGTGCCTCGGACATCATCGTGGCATCAAGACCAACCCCCACGCCAATGGCAAAGCGGCGGCCGTCGCCGAGCCGTCCCAGATCTATCCTCGCTTCATCGCCGTTGAGCAGCATCGGGACCGCGCGAGCCGGATTCAACGGAATGTGAAACGTCCGCGCGATGACGTTCGCCGTGCCTCCGGCCAACACTCCGAGGGGCGGTCCCTGGTGCGCGAGAGCGCCCAGCACTTCCATGACTGTCCCGTCGCCGCCGAGTGTAAACACGGCGTCGTATTTGTGCGCGTGCGTCCTCGCGATCGTCGCCGCGTGTCCGGGCGCTTCGGTGGGCATGGAGTCGCAACCGACCCCGGCGTCGGCAAAGGCCTTCAGGGCCTGGCGGTGGATGCGCGCTCCCCGTCGTGACCCTGGATTCACGATCAATAGTACGCGCTCGATTCTTCTGGGCGCGAACCTCATTGCCGTTGCTGCGCTCATGGCGTGTCAGGGACTTTGTGAACCCGCATTCCCGGATTCTCCGGCGACGCAGGACGCTGCACGGACTCTACGATTGCTCTCGCACATCGGCGTGCGTTGGGGCCAGGCAGGGCATTACTGGATGCTCGGGGCGGGGATCGAACCCGCATGGGATCTTATCCCAAGGGATTTTAAGTCCCTCGCGTCTACCGATTTCGCCACCCGAGCGGAAAAGGACGAGCCAGCGCGGATGGGTGGCACTGACCCCCAAGAAAAACGAAGCGGGAAACGGGACTCGAACCCGCGACCCCAACCTTGGCAAGGTTGTGCTCTACCAACTGAGCTATTCCCGCAAGCAGTGACAAAGCTACCGGCGAAAAACGACGCGAACAAGCGGCGTGTGTGTCTCTGGGAGTCTCGCAATTTCAGGTTGACCAAACCTCGCGCGGAATGATAACGTCTCCCTACTGGCGGACGTCTCTTACTGAAACGAACGCCTCTAATGCCCGTTCACACCGTGCGGAAAACCTATGCGGCGTCTTTTGGTCAGCGTTTCCACCGTAGCTCTGGCGTTTACGGCGATCTTCGCCAATCCGGCCGGCGCTCAGCGCGTGCTAGGCGTTGGTGACGACGCCCTGGTGCTTCCTCGGGGTGTGCTCCGGTTCCGGACCCTCGGGAACTGGACCTGGTTCAACGAGCGCTACGGCAAGGACACCCCGGGACGTCCAGACGGCGCCCTGGAGCCGCTTGGCATCGACTTCACCCTCGATACCATTGGCGTGAAGCAGTTCCCGAATCTCATCGCTTTACAGACCGGACTACAGCAGCTGACGGGAAATCCCATTTGGCTCGCGACGCTCGGCAACACCGTCGTAAACCTGCGCGATCGCGTCGCGGCGTTCCCATTCGTATTCGAGGCCGGACTCTCGAAACGCTTCTCAGTCGGCATTCAGGTGCCGTACGTCCGCACGCAGACCACGGCCTTCTTCAACGCCAACACGAGCGGAAACCAGGGAAACCTCGGATTCAACCCAGCACTCGCGGTCGAAGCAGCCGCCACCCAGAACGCGACGATGTTGGCGCAGTTCACCACCGCGGCCAACACCCTCGAGGGTGCGCTCGCCGCCTGCCAAGCGAACCCCGGTGCATCTCCCTCGTGTCCTCTGCTCCTTGCCAATCAGGTGAACGCGACGGCGCTGATCGCTAACTCAAGAGCGTTTGCGGGCGGCGCAGTCGGCCCCGTTGGTGGGGCCTTCAGCCCCATTGGGGGGGTCTACACGACTTCGCCCTTCGTTCCGATCGTTGGCACCGACGCGCAGCTCGCGATCGAAGCGCGAGTCCAGGCATTCAAGGCGCTCTATAGCAGCTTTCTGGGCGCCGGCAATCCGATCACCACGAATGGCCCGTTTGCCTCCCAGGGCCGACTCACCCTGCGTGACGCGCAGCGAATCCTGGCCGAACCCGCGTTCGGGATTGGCGCCAATCCGCTGGAGTCCGTCACCCGCTCTCACGTTGGCGACATCGATGTCGGCGGCAAGTTCTCGGTGTTCGATTCCTTCGGCGGCAGCACCGAGGCGAGAATGTCGCCAAAGGGACTGAACTTCCGTACCGCAGTGGGAGTAACCTTCCGCCTCCCAACCGCTCAGATCGAGTCGCCCGACAACTTCATCGACGTCGGGACCGGTCGCAAAGCGATGACGGTCGAAGGCAGGTGGTTCGGCGATCTTCTGCTCGGGAGCCGCTTCTGGGAGTCGTTCATTGTGCGCTTCAACAAGCCGTTCTCGGACGACCAGGAGATGCGCATCACCGACCTGCCCAACGAGGAGCTCGCTCCACTGTACCGCAAGCAGACCGTACACCGGCAGCTAGGCACCACATTCGAGTTCGAGACGGCCCCCCGCATCGTGGTCAACGACTTCGTGGCGCTCTCCGGCTGGTACATGTACCGTAACAAGAAGCAGGATAACTACACCGGGACCTTTACGATTCCGGCGGCAGTGACGGGATTCTCCGATATCACCATCGACGCGGCGACGCTCGACCTCGAGACCGCGCAGACGGAGCACAGGGTCGGCGGCGGAATCTCCTTCTCGAATCTCTATTCGTTCCAGCAGGGGAAGGCGAAGGTTCCCTTCGAGGTCCAGTACCTCCACTGGCAGACGGTAAAAGGCGCGGGGGGCACACAGCCCAAGTACTTCGCCGACCAGGTCCAGCTGCGACTCTACGCGAGGATATTCGGGGGAAAGTAGAGCCATACGACAAGAACACAAAACAACGGAACAGGCGGGAGGCGCCAGAGCCGTAGTTGCCCGTGCACGACGCCCCGACGTGTCTCTATGGCGTGAGAGTGCCTGAACTCGCATGCCTGTACCATGAAGGGGGCTCGCAAAGTCCGGGCGTAGTGAACTAAAAAACTCACAACTGCGCTACTGGCGCCTCCCGCCTGTTCTTTTGCATCTCCAAAGGCACGTGAGCGTATCAGCCTGGAGCGGCCGCGCTCTCCAGCAGCTCCTTCGCGTGGGCGCGACTCACCTTGCTCTCGGGATCTCCGCCCAGCATCCGCGCGATCTCATTCACCCTGCTCGCTCCCTCGAGCACGGTGATGTCGGCGGTCGTGACGCCGCCCTTGGCGCCCTTAGCCACGACGATGTGGTGATGCGCGCGAGCGGCGATCTGCGGCAGGTGCGAAATCGCGAACACCTGGTGCTCTTTCGCCACGCGGCGCAGTGTGTCACCGACCTGCAGCCCCACGCGTCCGCCAATTCCGGCATCCACCTCGTCGAATATCAACGTCGGGACGCGATCGACGCGCGCGAGAATCGTCTTCAGCGCGAGCATCACCCGGGAGAGCTCTCCGCCTGACGCGACGCGCGCAAGCGGACGATCGTCGTGCCCGACGTTGAGCGCAACGCGGAACTCGACATCTTCGGCGCCTTCTGCCGTGGACTCGTCGCGCGCGACGAGAGACACCGAGAAACGGCCGTCGGGCATTCCGAGCTGCGGCAGCAGCACGTCGACGGCCTTGGCGAGCTTTTTCGCCGCGGAAAGCCGCATGTCGGAAAGCTTCTCCGCTTCGGCGGACAGACGCCGGCGAGCGTCCGCTTCGCGCGCGGTGAGATTCGCGAGATCGAACTGCGCTGTGTCGATCAGATCCAGCTCCGAGCGCGCGGACCGGCCAGCCTCGATCACGCTTTCGAGCGTCGGGCCGTACTTCTTGAGCAGCCCGAAGAGGCGGTCACGGCGCTGCCGCACGTCGTCGAGACGCGCGGGGTCGAGGTCCACAGAGGCGGCGTAGTCTTCCACGCTTCGCGCCAGCTCCTGCAGCGCGTAAAAGCCCGCGTCGAACAGCTCCTGCATCCGCGCTGCGGAAGGATCGATGCGTTCTATGGACGTCAGCGGACGCTGAGATGCGCCGAGCTGACTCAACACGCTCGCGTCTTCGCCGGAGAGAAGCTCGCTCAGGCTGCTCGCCAGCGTGCGGAGCTCCTCGGCGTTTTCGAGTACCCGCGCTTCGTCCTCGAGCTTGGTGCCTTCGCCGGGCGAAAGACGCGCATCTTCGATCTCTTTCGCGACGTGCCTCAGATAGTCTGCCCGCTTCTCCGCTTCGGCGCGGCGCAACGAGAGGATCGAGATCTCGCGGCGGACGCCCGATAGCTCCGCGTACGTGCCGCGAACCAGCCCCGCTTGCGGCTCGGCCCCGCCGAATGCGTCCAGGATCCGGCGCTGCGATTCGCCATCGAGCAGCGTCTGCGCGTCGTGCTGGCCGTGCAGATTCACGAGCTGACGCCCGATCTCCGCCAGCACAGAGGCGGTCACGGTGGCACCGTTGATCCAGGCGCGTCCACGGCCGTTCGCGGCGATCTCGCGCTTCAGAACGAGCGTGTCGTCCTCGACTTCGATCCCTCGCTCGTCTGCCAGCTCGACGATTCCCTTCACGTTGGTGACATCGAATACGCCCTCGACTGTCGCCTTTTCCGCTCCGGAGCGGATCAGATCCGCGCTCGCCCTCTCGCCGAGCAGCAGTCCCAGTGCTCCGACGATGATGGACTTTCCGGCGCCCGTCTCTCCGGAGAGGACGTTGAACCCCTCCGCGAGCGGAAGCGTCACCTGCTCGATGATCGCGAAGTTCCGGATGCGTAGCTCTGTCAGCATCAGTACGGCTCGTCGAGGTCGGGCAATCCTCCCCAACCCAGTTTGACCCGCATTCGCTCGAAGAACGTCGCACCGGGAAAGCGGATGATGCGAACGGGATTGTCGGCCCTTCTCACCTTGAGCTTCTCGCCTTTGACGAAGCTCGTTCCCACCTGTCCGTCCACCGTAACCAGAAGTTCCGTCGGAGTCTCGTTTGCTTCCACCGTCACTTCAGCGTCGGCGGGGATCACGAGGGAGCGAACTGCGAGAGTGTGCGGAGAGATCGGTGTGATGATAATGGACTCCACCGTCGGCACCACTACTGGTCCCCCCGCGGAAAGACTGTAGGCGGTGGACCCGGTGGGAGTGGAGATCACGACGCCATCGGCGGCGTAGGTGCCAATGCTTTCATCGTCGACGAAGACGTTCAGCCGCACGACGCGGGCGAAGCCGCCCTTGTGGAGTACGAAATCATTGAGCGCCCGCCACTGCTTGCGCGCTTCGCCGTCGGAGCTGATCACACGGGCGGTGAGAGCCATCCGCGGCTGGGCAACGTAATCCCCGCTCGCCAGATTCCTGAGCGCGGGCTCGAAGTCGCTGCTCAGGCAGCTGGTGAGAAATCCGAGACGCCCGAGATTGACCCCGAGTATCGGAATGTCCCGTCCGTCCAGAAAGCGCGCGCCGCGGAGCAGAGTTCCGTCGCCGCCCAATGTTACGAGCGCGTCGAGCTGCTGCGCATCCTCGAGACGCGCGCCCTTCCCTGCTATCTCGTGAAGCCCCTGTTCGAGCAGGGGCTCGATCGCAAGCCCGGGCGCAACACGAAATAGCGTGCGCAGGATTTCAGGCAGCTCATCGTATCCCTGATGCCCGATGACGCCAAGTCGCATCAGACGGCACGAAGGTGGGTGCCCCGCGAGCTCTCCAATCCGAACGCATCGCTCGCGCGCTGCGCGATCCCGCGCGCGTCAAGCCCCAGAAGCGCGAGCTGCTTCGCGCGCGGCGCCTGATCCACGAAGTCGTCCGGCACTCCGTGCGCCACGACTCTCACCGACGAATCCGTCTCCGCGATCACTGCCGCCATGTGCGATCCAAAGCCGTTGACAACCGTTCCTTCCTCGACCACCAGGATGTTGCGGTGATCGCCGACGATCTCGGCCAGAGCTCGCTCGTCGTGGGGCTTGAGATACCTGCAGTTCACCACCGTCACGCTCACGCCGCTATCCGCGAGGATGTCCGCGGCTGTAAGCGATGCAAGTACCATGGTGCCGACGGCGAGTATCGCGACGGCTTTGTCAGCATCGCGTCCGGGGCTGGTGCCGCGGCGAAGAATCTCCCACGAGGCGTGCGGAACCGCATCGATGTCGGCCGTCGCCGGAACAGTGTCGGGCGTGGCGTCGCGCGGATACCTGAGGCAAAAGGGTCCCTTGTCGTACTCGAGTCCGCTCCGGAGCAGCGCGATCATCTCCCTGCCGTTTTTTGGCGCCGTGACGACCATTCCGGGAACGGCGAGCATGTAGGCGATGTCGTACAGCCCCATATGGGTGGGACCATCCTCGCCCACGACCCCGGCGCGATCCATCGCGAACACGACCGGGAGGTGCTGGATGGCGACATCGTGAATGACGTTGTCGTATGCCCGCTGGAGAAACGTCGAGTATATGGCGCACACCGGCCGAATTCCCCCGGTGGCGAGACCGGCCGCGAACGTCACCGCGTGCCCTTCCGCGATTCCGACATCGAAGAACCGCTCGGGGTACGCCTTCGCGAACGCGGCGGTTCCCGTTCCACTCGGCATCGCGCCAGTAATGGCGACGATTCGTGGATTCTCCTTCGCCAGCTCGACCAGGCCCTGTCCGAACGCGGCGGTGTAAGCTGAATTCGCCGAGGAAACTTTGCGCTGCTTCCCGGTTGCCGGATCGTGTCCCGGCGGAAGCGCGTGCCACTTCTCGATGTGCTCGCCCGCGGGAAAGCCTTTCCCTTTCTGCGTGATGCAGTGAATGAGACGGGGTCCGCTCATGTCCCTCACGGCCGCGAACGTATCCATCAGCGCGTCGATGTCGTGGCCGTCGATGGGCCCGAAGTAGCGGAAGCCGAGCTCCTCGAAGAGAACGCCGGGCGTGAGAAAAGACTTCATGCTCTCTTCCCATTTCCGCACCAGCGTTCCAACTCCGGCGAGGGGACCCGGGGCGGCGTCCATCACCGAGCCGATCGCGGACCGGACCCGATTGTACAGCGGATTCCGCTGAATGGAAGTCAGGTACTTCGACATCGCGCCCACGTTTGGGGCGATCGACATCTCGTTGTCGTTGAGAATGACGATGAAGTCGCGCTCCGATGCGCCGGCGTTGTTGAGACCTTCGTACGCCAACCCGCAGGTGAGCGCGCCATCGCCAAGAATGGAGACGACCTTGAAGTCCTCGCCGTTCAGATCGCGCGCGACGGCCATTCCGTAACCCGCGGATATCGCCGTGCCCGCGTGTCCGGCGCCGAAGGTGTCGTACTCGCTCTCCGTCCGCTTCAGGAATCCCGACAGCCCGTTCTCCTGGCGCAGCGTCTCGAATTTATCCGCGCGTCCGGTGAGGAATTTGTGCGGGTAGCCCTGATGCCCCACATCCCAGACGATCCGGTCCCTCGGCGCATCGAAGACGGCGTGCAGCGCCACAGTCAGCTCGACCACCCCGAGCCCGGCGCCAATGTGGCCGCCAGTCCGGGAGCATATCTCGATGAGACGGGTGCGCATCTCTTCGGAGACGGCGCGCAGCTCGTCGCGCGTCATCGGCTTGAGATCCGCGGGGGAGTGGATACGGTCGAGGATGGACATGTCGGACGTGTTTCTCAGGACGTACGGGTAACCATGAAATTAGCAACTTGTGAAAGCTCCTGGGTGAGCATCTTCTGCTCCCCGAGGCTCTTCAGACCATCGCCGATGAGGGCCTGCGCTCTCTGCCGGGCGCCTTCGACGCCGAGCAGCGCGGGATAAGTGCTTTTCCCGAGAGCGGCGTCCCTGCCGGTGGTCTTGCCAAGGGCGCTAGTAGTCGATGTCACATCGAGGACATCATCCATGATTTGGAAGGCGAGTCCGACCGCGCGGCCATACCGCTCGAGCGCAGCGATCTGCGCTTCGCCGGCGCCCGCTGCGAGGCCGCCCATCCTGACCGAGGCCACGATCAACGCCCCGGTCTTGGCGGAGTGAATTCCTTCCCGCTCTTCCAGCGACAGCGACGATCCTTCACCGGCCAGATCGCGAAGCTGTCCTCCGATCATTCCACGCGCGCCGCCGGCATCGAGCAGCGTTTCGAGAAGCTTCGCCCTCGCTTGCTGGGGCAGTCGCATCGCTTGCACGGAGTCGCGGACCACCCTGACCGCGAGCGGAATCATCGCGACGCCGCCCAGTATCGCGGTCCTCGAGCCGTAGACTTTGTGCACCGTCGGCCGGCCGCGGCGCATGTCGTCGTCGTCCATGCACGGCAAATCGTCGTGCATCAGCGAGTAGGAGTGAATCACTTCAGGCGCGCACGCGAGCAGGGTCGCGTCTTCACTGCCACCGGCAGCGCGATAGGCAAAGAGAAGGAGGAGGGGACGCAATCTCTTCCCAGGACTTTTGAGTCCATACCGGATGGCGTCTGCGACCCCGCCTGGCAGATCGGAGAGATAGCCGGCGCAGATCTCATCCAGCCGCCGCTCGATTCTCTCCCGATCCACATCGAAGCGAAGCGGCACTTCTCTAGAGATCCATCTCCCGCAGCTCGAAGCCCCCGTCTGCCTTCTCCAGGAGCAGCTGGACTTTCGTCTCCGCCTTGTCGAGCTCGGTCGAGGCGGCGCGCAGCAGCTCAATGCCCTCTTCGAACAGCTTGAGCGACGCGTCGAGGCCAACCTGCTCTCCTTCCAGGGCGGCCATGATTTCATCGAGGCGGCGAAGATTTTTTTCGAACGTCATGAAGGAGCGGGAAGTTGGTTGGGCGCATTGAATCGGATTCGAAGAATATCAGCGCGCGCGTCGCGTAAGGGCAAACGCGATCACCTGATCTCCAGCCCCAGGCCTTGCCATCACCCTTGACTTCCCGCCTGTTTTGCTATAACCTTTAATCCGGATGAACGGATTGAGCATTTGACCGCCCCCGCCCTTTTCGGGCAGATGACTGCCCTCGCCGACCCGACGAGGAGCAGGCTTCTGCTCGCCCTCGAGCGGAACGAGCTAAGCGTGAACGAGCTGCAGTCGATCCTTCAGCTGCCCCAATCGACTATCAGCAGGCACCTCAAAATGCTGAGCGCCGAAGGGTGGGTGGAGGCCCGCGCCGAGGGAACGAGCCGCCACTATCGCCTCGCATCCGACACTCTGGACCCGACAAGCCGCCGTCTCTGGCACATCGTGCGTGACGAGGTCATGCACACGAGCGCCGCCGACCACGACGCGCGCCGCACGCAGGCCGTGCTCGCCGAGCGGAGCACGCGGTCGCAGCAGTTCTTCTCCACCTCAGCGGGTCAGTGGGACAGGATGCGACTCGAGCTGTTCGGGCGCCGCGCGGACGTCGCTCTCCTCGGGCTTCTCGATGAATCGTGGGCTGTCGCGGACCTCGGCTGCGGCACCGGAGCGATCACACAATCTCTGGCGCCGTTCGTCGAGCGCGTGATCGCGGTGGACGAATCGGGCGCGATGCTGGCCGCGGCCAGAAAGCGGCTCCATGGAATTGAGAACGTCGATATCCGGAACGGGCGCCTGGAAGCATTGCCTCTCGCGGACGGAGAAGTCGATGTGGCACTTGTTTTCCTGGTGCTCCACTACGTCAACGATCCCGCGCGGGTGATCTCGGAAGCCGTTCGTGTGCTCAAGCCCGGTGGACGACTGCTCGTACTCGATATGATGCCGCACGACCGGCAGGACCTGCGTCAGGCGATGGGTCACCTCTGGCAGGGATTCGACGCCGCCACGCTCGGCGCCTGGATGCAAGCGGCAGGATTGGAGAGCTTTCGTTACAACGCACTGCCGGCTGATCCCGACGCTAAAGGTCCGCTGCTTTTCGCCGCCACCGGCAAACGAAGTGCAGTTGCAACAAAGAGCGGCTCGCGCGAGAAAGCGGATGCGGTTCCGCTTATGAAAACCGCGTAATCACCTACCAACGCTGACTTCCAAATGGAGCGCACTGTGGGCACGATCGCAGAACCGATGAACGCATTTACGGCGGCAATCGATGCAGGACGGGAGCCGTACAAGGTCATGGATCTCTCGCTCGCCGAATACGGACGCAACGAGATTCGTCTGGCCGAGCACGAGATGCCAGGCCTGATGGCGCTACGCGCGGAGTACAAGGCCAAGCAGCCACTCGCGGGCGCGAAGGTCATGGGCTCGCTGCACATGACGGTGCAGACCGCCGTCCTCATCGAGACGCTCACACAGCTCGGCGCCGACGTGCGCTGGGTTTCGTGCAACATTTTCTCGACGCAGGATCACGCCGCCGCGGCTGTCGTCGTCGGCAAGCACGGCACGATCAGCGATCCGCAGGGCACTCCGGTGTTCGCCTGGAAAGGCGAGTCGCTCGAGGAGTACTGGTGGTGCACGGACCAGGCGCTCGTCTGGCCCGATGGCTCAGGTCCAAACCTGCTGCTGGATGACGGTGGAGACGCGACGCTTCTCGTTCACAGGGGAGTCGAGTTCGAGAAGGCCGGACGCGTGCCCGAGTTCGATCCCAACAAGGATCCGGAAGAGTACGGCGTCATCCTCAATCTGCTGCGCCGCGAGCTCAAGAAGGATCCGCAGCGCTGGACGCGCATGTCCAAGGATCTGCGCGGAGTATCCGAGGAGACGACGACGGGTGTGCACCGCCTCTATCAGATGATGGAAGCGGGGACGCTGCTCTTCCCCGCGATCAACGTCAACGACTCCGTAACCAAGAGCAAGTTCGACAACCTGTACGGCTGCCGTCACTCGCTCACGGACGGAATTCTTCGCGCGTCCGATGTGATGCTGGCCGGCAAGGTCGCTGTGATCTGCGGCTATGGTGATGTCGGCAAGGGATGCGCGCAGGCGTTGAAGGGCCAGGGCGCCCGCGTCGTGATCACCGAGGTCGATCCGATCTGCGCGCTGCAGGCGGCGATGGAAGGCTATCAGGTGACGACGCTCGAAGACGTCGTGAAGACGGCCGACATCTTCGTCACCGCGACAGGCAATATGAACATCATCACCGCCGAGCACATGGCGCAGATGAAGGACAAGGCGATCGTCGGCAACATCGGGCATTTCGACAACGAGATCGACATGGCCGGCCTGAAGAAGACCAAGGGCATCAAGCGCGTGCAGATCAAGCCGCAATACGACGAGTTCGTGTTCCCCGACGGCCACAGCGTCATGATTCTCGCCGAAGGACGCCTGCTCAATCTTGGTTGCGCGACCGGGCATCCGAGCTTCGTGATGTCGGCGAGCTTCACCAACCAGGTGATGGCTCAGATCGAGCTGCACACGAACTGCGACGCCTATCAGTGCAAGGTATACACGCTGCCGAAGAAGCTCGACGAGAAAGTCGCGCGGCTGCATCTCGACAAGCTCGGAGTCAAGCTGACGAAGCTGTCGAAGGCCCAGGCGGATTATCTCGGAGTGCCGCTCGAGGGTCCGTACAAGTCGGAGCACTACAGATACTAGGATAAAAAAGGAAAAGCCCGGATTCTCCTACGACGATTATGTCATCAACCTGAACAAGGGACAGTCCATCACCGTCTCCATGACCTCGACCGTCGTGGATTCATATCTCGAGATTCGTCCGGACGGCAGCGCGACAGTTCTTGCGTCCAACGACGACGTCGCAACAATGAACGCACAGGTCTCGTACACCGCAGTAACCGCGGGCTTTTACGTCATCACGGCAGCCACGAAGGTGGCGGGTGCGACAGGCGACTACACGCTCGCCATACAGTGAGACCGGCAGTGGCCGCCGATCAGGCGCTCATTTCTTCGCCGCTTTTGAATCAAGCGAGAAGAACGGAGATCGAATAACCGGGCGATTCTGGTCGTAGGATCGCCTGGTGAGGAACGCGACGGTGCTGTCGCTCCCCGACCATCTCTCCACAGTCGCCGAATCCAGCAGCTTGTACCGGCGTGCAAGCTCCGCGCGGTACCACTCGGCGGCGAGCAGCGGCACCGTAACCACAGTGACATCCTTGCGCGTCCCTTCAACCTGCTGGAGATACCACAGCGGATAAGTGTCGTTGTCTCCCAATGCGAGGAGGATGCCCGACGGCGGGACCTTCGCCAGCATGTCCGCTTCATCGAGCCGAGCGCGCACCTCGACTTGGTCGGTTCTGCGATCGACAGCGGTCCAGTTCAGGATCGCCGGCGCGAACGGGATTACCATCGCCACGAAGCTGAGAGGTGGCTTGAGGCGGCGTGACAGGCTGATCGCGCCGAATCCGGCCCAGAGTCCCCAGCAGATGAACGCCCAGAAGAAGAAATAATCTCTCTCGCGGGCTTCGCGCAGAGCGTTCGCGGGAAGAATCCCCTCTCCGAACGTTGGCCCCGCTTTGAGGTTGAGGTAAATCACGACTCCGAGGGACGAGACCAGAAAGAGCAGCGTGAGGGCGCGCCAGCTGCGGCGGTCGACGCTGCGGTGCGCCAAAAAGCCGAAGAGCCCAACGAGAGCGTAGAAAATCGTGATGGAAGTTCTCCACCAGCTGGGCGGAGCAGCCGGCGCTAGTCCTTTCGCAAACTGCCAATCGGCGTACTCGAAGAGGTTGCCGAGCTGGAGATAAAACGGGGCCTGGCGCGGCCAGAGCGCGGGCACGTCGTATTGCCGGCGAAGGATCACATCCACGAGCGAGCCAAGTGTCGACGGATTGCCCTGATTGATCGCGGGATCGTGGCGCGAGCGAATCAGCATGAACAGGACGCACGTCATTCCAACGACTGTTACGAAGATCGAGCCACGCAGAAGCTTGGCGAATGAGTGTGCCTCCCGCCGGCCATCGACATGACGTCGCCCCACAGGAACCGCGAAATACCCGTCGCCCGTGCTGAACACGAGGAGGATCGCGCTGGGAACGACGAGCAGTGCCATCAGATGGAGCGACCACGCCAGTCCGGCGAGATATGCGGCGAGCAGAGCCCAGCGCGCGTCGGAGTCCTCGCCCGCGCGATCCGCTGCCCAAAGAATCATGCAGCCAAAAAGAAGCGCGACCGCGTATACCTCGGTCTCGGTCGCATTCAGCCATACGGTCGACATGAGTCCGGCGGCAAGTCCCGCGGCAGTCGCGGCGAAACCATCACCGGTCCACTTGGCGAACAGGCTGGTGAGAATGCCGCATCCAAAGGCGGTAGCGGCGGCGGACAGCAGATTGATCGAGCGCGCAAATCCAAACACGGCACCGAACATCATGCTCCAGACTTTGCCGATCAGGACGTAGAGCGGAGTGCCGGGCGGGTGCGGAATCCCAAATGAATGGATGGCAGCTAGAAACTCGCCCGAATCCCAGAGCGTGACGCCCGGGGCGAGGGTGAGCATGTAGACGAACAGAAGGAGTACGGCGGTCGTCCAACCCGGCGAAGGGAATCGTCTTATCGGGAGTGCCTCGGTGAAGAGTACCGCCTCAAAATTAATTCAGCGGCTAGTGAGTTGCCCAACATTGGGCGGTTGACATCTTCGACATATTCACTTCCGACGCCCCGCAGGAGGCACTGCGTACGTGATCACTCGCGCCTCAACAACGCTGGTGCTCAGGAGGAAATATCCGAGAGTCAGGCTGTGGCCGCTTCTCATATCGGCGGCTCGAGGGGGTTGCTCATCGGAATCGTCATCTTCAACCTGATCAACATCCCGCTGATGTTTCCGCGGCCCGGCTCGCTCACGCCGATCATCGAGCACCCCGCGGTTTTGCCTACGTTGATTCTCGTACAGGTCGTATCTGCCTGGCTGCTCGTATGGTGGCTCGGCCGCCGGACGATACACCTCGAAGAAACTCCGGCGGCACCGTCCTGATCATTCCGCGAGGAGCTCGGACTCCTCGGGAGTCAGAGCCCACGCGGCATCGAGTGCAAGCCGGTTGGCGCGGACGCGATGCACGCGAAAAACTCGCGCCCCGGCAAAGAACGCGACGACGTTGACTCCAACCGTCGTCATGTCGCGATCGTCGTTCGAGATCGATTGGGGAGCGAGCGTCGTTCCCCCCGCCGAGCCTCCCGATACGGCGGTGTAGCGAATGAGCTCGGCGATCACGCGCTTGCGAGAAGCCCCGACGAATACGGGATAGCCGAGCGCGACGATTCGCGGCAGCTCCACCAGCGCGGCGAGCGAATGGGCGGTTCGCTTCGAGAATCCAATGCCGGGATCGAGCGCGATGCGACCCGGGTGAATCCCGGCGCGCTGCGCGGTCTGAATGCTCTCCTCCAGCTCAGCGACGATCTCTCCGACCGGATCGCTGCCATAGACGGCGTTCTCGTAGCTCGCCATGTCGGCCACCGTTCCGCGCGAATGCATCAGGACGACGCTGCAACCAGTTTCGGCGCATACGCGCGGCATCCCGGGATCGAGCGACATCCCCGACACATCGTTCACGATCGACGCACCTTCGGCCAGGGCCGCATTGGCAACCTCGGCTTTAACAGTATCGATGGAGATCGCGACATCACTCCAGCGCGAGCGTATGCCGCGGATCGCGGGAAGCACGCGCTTCAGCTCTTCGCGGGCCGAGATCGGCTTGGCGCCGGGGCGAGTCGATTCGCCGCCGATGTCGATCGCGTCGGCGCCCTCGGAGATCATTCTCCCCGCCTGAGCGATCGCGGCCTCGGTGGAAAAAAAGTTACCCCCGTCGCTGAAGCTGTCGGGGGTAACGTTCAAAATTCCGAAGATGGTTGGCCGCTGTGACTTTGACGGCCAGGCGAAGATCACGCCGGGGCTACCTCCGGTCCTCCGAAGAGCGGCGGCTTCGACGGTTTGGGATGCATCACCGGCGTCGTGAGCGCCGGCGCCATAGACGGCGGGTTAACCGGACGGGGCGGAAGTTTTTCGCCGCGCGAGAGCGCGGCAACATCGTCACCGGTGAGAGTTTCGCGATCGAGCAACGCCGCCGCTACGGTATGAAGAAGCTCCATGTTTTCCTGAAGCACCACCGTCGCGCGCGCGTATGCCTCCTTGATCACGCGCGTTACTTCGGAATCGACGAGCTGCGCGGTGCGCTCGGAAACCTCCCGGCGCGTCTGGATCTCGCGGCCGAGGAAGAGCTCCTGCTCGTTGTCGCCGACGAGGATAGGACCGATCTCGTCAGAAAGTCCCCACTGCGACACGTAGCGACGCGCCAGACCCGTGGCCTGCTGGATGTCACTGGCCGCTCCAGTGGTTACTCGGTCGCGCCCGAACACCAGCTCCTCAGCAACGCGACCACCATACGCCTTGACGAGATTCGCCTCGAGCTGCTCTCTCGTGACCGAGACGCGGTCGTCTTCCGGCAGCGTCCAGGCCACGCCAAGCGTGCGGCCGCGCGGAACGATGGTGACTTTGTGCAGCGGATCATTCCCCTTCACCTTGACCGCGCAGATGGCGTGGCCACCCTCGTGATACGCGGTGAGCTTCCGCTCCTCGTCCTTCATGACCATCGACTTCCGCTCGGCGCCCATCATCACCTTGTCCTTCGCGTCCTCGAGGTCCGCCATGTAGACTTTGTCGTGGTTCCGCCGGGCAGCCAGCAAAGCCCCTTCGTTCACCAGATTCGCGAGATCGGCTCCCGCCATTCCCGGTGTTCCGCGCGCGAGCGTCGTCACGTTTACATCATCGGCCATTGGCTTGTTGCGGGTGTGTACGCGCAGAATTCCCTCACGTCCGCGCAGGTCAGGCAAATCAACTACGATCTGCCGATCGAAGCGGCCGGGACGCATGAGCGCGGGATCGAGAACGTCAGGACGGTTAGTCGCGGCGATCAGGATAACACCCTCGTTCGACTCGAAGCCATCCATCTCGACCAGCAGCTGATTGAGAGTCTGTTCGCGCTCGTCGTGACCGCCGCCCACGCCTGCGCCACGATGGCGGCCCACGGCGTCGATCTCGTCGATGAAGATGATGCACGGGGCGTGCGCCTTGCCCTGCTCGAACAGATCGCGCACTCGACTGGCGCCGACTCCCACGAACATCTCCACGAAGTCGGAGCCCGACATCGAGAAGAAAGGACGGGCGGCTTCACCAGCAACGGCGCGGGCGAGGAGCGTCTTGCCGGTTCCTGGAGGACCGACCAGCAGCGCACCCTTCGGCAGACGTCCGCCAAGCTTGGTGAACTTCTGCGGATCCTTCAGAAACTCAATGATCTCCTGGAGCTCGACCTTGGCCTCGTCCGCGCCGGCGACGTCATCGAACGTCACCTTGGGCGTGTCGCCGGTGAGCAGCTTGGCCTTGGATTTTCCGAAGCTGAATGCCTTTGCTCCCCCGGCCTGCATCGAGCGAAACAGGAAGAACCAGATTCCGAAGATGAGGAGGTACGGGAAGAGGCTGATCAGGATGGTCGTGAACGAAGGGCGAGCGTCCTCGGCCTGAATCTGCACGTTGTGCTCGCGGAGACGCGCGACTTCGTCGCTCGAATTCTCCGTCGGCAGAAGAACCTTGAACTTCGAGACGAGACGTCCCTTCACCGGAACCTTCTGCTTGAACTCTCCCGTCAGCAGTCGACCGGCCTGGATAGTGACCTTGTCGATGTTGTTCGTCTGCAGCTCGTGATCGTACAGCGGAGTATAGGGAATCTCGGGCGCCGCCTCGGCGCCCTTCCCCGAAAACTGGATGATCGCGATGGGCACCAATATGACGAAAACCCAGAACGAGAGTTGCTTCGAAACCTTGCTCCAGTTCGTCGGCTTCTTGGGATTCTTGTTAGGCATTTGTATAGGCATTACTGCAAGCTCGCTATGTACGGCAAATGGCGGAAGTTCTCCGCGTGATCCAACCCATATCCAACCAGAAACTCGTTCGGCGCATCAAAACCAACGAACTTCGCGTCGTACTTCAACCCTTCCGCGATCCGCTTGTGGAGCAGTGCGCAGATCTCCAATGATCTCGGATTCCGCTCCTTTAGTATAGACATCAGACGATTCAATGTACCGCCGGAATCGACGATGTCTTCGACTAAAAGGATGTCTTTCCCTTCCAGCTCCGTTTCCGGATCGTACACCAGATTGACTGTACCGCTCGACACTGTCCCATCTCCATAACTGGCCGCAACGAGAAAATCGACCTGAAGCGGACGAGTGATTTGCCGAACGAGGTCACTCAGAAATATGAAGCTTCCTTTGAGCAAACCCAGCACCAGAAGATCGCCGTCCGGATAGACTCCGGTGATCTCTCTGCCGAGCTCGGTGACTCGCCTCGCGATCGCGGCCTCGTCGAACGCGATCCGCTTGACAGCTCTTCCGGAAAGGCGCGGATCGGCTTTGACTCCGAGCGGTCTGACGGTGCTGCTCATGCCCGGGCCTCCGGTCTCACCGACCGCCAGCGGCGCAGCAGCATGTGATCGCGCCGCATGACGATTTCGATCCCTCCGGAGAGCTGAATCGCCCCTCCCGTTGCTCCCTTAATAGTAAACTCCGCGGCCCGTTGGGTTCCTCGACGGTCCATTACCACGCTCGCGCGTGCCGCCAGGGCGGGCCAAAGAACTCTGAGGGAGTCGGCGTCGTAGCCCTTGAGGCTCGAGCGGTTGATGCGGAGCGCGCCATCCTCCTCCGCCTCGGCGCCGACGCGGCCGGCGAGATCTTCGAGCGACCGCCGCCAGTCCGCGGCTTCCCGGGCCAACAAGAGCAGCTCGTCCGAAAATCTGGGATTCTGCTTCATGATCGAGGGCAGAATGTCGAGCCGGATGCGATTCCGCAGATGCTTGCGGTCGCAGTTGGATGGATCCTGGACGAAGGACACATTGTTCTGATGAGCGTAGCTCGCCAGCGTGGCTCGGCTGATGTTCAGAAACGGCCGGACGATTTCGGATTCCGCGTACAGGCCGGCGAGTCCGCGAGGGCCGGCATCACGCAGGATGCGCATGAAGACGGTCTCGACCTGGTCGTCGAGGTTGTGCGCGGTCACGACGTTAGCCTCGCGCTTCGATGCGACCTGCTGGAGGAACTGCCAGCGGCCGCGACGCCATTCCTCCTCTCGCGTGCCGATGGTTGATGCGCGGCCGGTGACGCAAACGAATCCGGAGCGGAAAGCCTGGCGCACGACGAGGGCTGCCGCGCGTCCCGCTGCTTTGCCCGTGCCGTGATCGAAGGTGGCGACCATGACCTTCTTGCGCGCGCGCGCGGAAAGCCGGGAGGCCGCCGCGGTGAGCAGCACCATCGAGTCGAGGCCTCCCGAGACGGCGAGAACCGCTGGTCCGCCGTTCCCAAGCGCCGCCTCGACAGCGCGCTCCACTTCGGATACTTCAACCCGGGCGTACGCCATGATACTTTTAATCTACCTAATTCACGGGGGAGTTTCGCTTGGAAACGCACGGCCCGCTGGGCACGCTGTGGGTGTCGTTCGGCCTCATCGCGTTCTACCTAGCGCTGATCTGGCTGAACTCATTGCTCGGCATGTTTCTCACCCCGTTGTTCATGATTCCGGGGACGTGGCTCCTCGATTGGCGCAAGCGGAGAAAAGGCGAGCTGAAAGAGGACTCCGAGACGTAACGCTACCAGGGATAGAGCGCCTGGTAGTAGGCGCGATTGCGCAGAACCGTGCGCACGTAGTCACGCGTCTCGACGAAGGGGATGCGTTCCGTGAATACCTCCGGATCGGCGGCCCCTGCTTTGCTCGACCATTTTTCCACACGCGACTCGCCCGCGTTATAGGCAGCAAGGACCTTCACCACCTCTGGATATCTGTGCGCCAGACCACTCAGGTGAGCGGTCCCAAGCTTGATGTTGGTGGCGGGCTGATAGAGGAGATCCGGATCCCACGGACCGATTCCTTTCGTGTCCGCGACTGCTTTTCCGACCGCCGGCATTAGCTGCATGAGTCCTCTCGCACCGGCGGGCGAGGTGGCCAGCGGATTGAAGTTCGATTCCTGCCGGATCAGCGCCGCTACGAGAACCGGATCCAGGCCGTTCTCCTTGCTGCTGGAGATCAGAGTCTGGCGTTCCAGCACCGGAAAATAGAGCCGGTAATTCTCCGGACTGCGTCCGATCTCGTCGATGGCGCGGCGGCCGAGCGCGATCGAGCGGGATGCCTGATCGGATCCGGCGAGTGCGTGGGCCGTGGCGATCATGCGGGTTGGATTCCCCAGAGCATCACGGAACAGTCTGTCATTCTCGAATCCGGCTTCCACATCCATTCCGACATCCTTGAGCGCCACGATGCGGTTCATTGCCGTATCGATTGCCGGAACTCTGGCGTAGTTCGCCGGTGAACGGTCCGGCGCGACGAGCGTCGTGTCGAGCCGCTTGGCAGCCACAACCGCATAGTAGCTGAGAGGCTCCTTGGCGACTATCGACCGCCATCTCGCCTTGCTGCGCGTCTTGTCGCCAAGTGCGGAGTAAGAGCGTCCAGCCCAATAGGAGGCGGCCAGCGCTTCGGTGCTGTTGGAGTCGCGCGCAACGAGCGAGTCGAATTCCGCGGCGGCGTTTTTTCTGTCTCCCTGTATATAAGCAATCATGCCCGCGCGAAAGCGGGCACTGGTGGCGTGGCGGCCGGTGGGAAAGCGCTTGAGCAGCGCCGTAAGCGTCTGCCGCGCGTCCTGGTCGCGATTGTCGTCGGTGGCGAGGTCGGCGAGAAGGAGCAGTGCCGACGCCGCGCTCGTGTCCTTAGGATACGCGGTGGTGATTGCGCGGAGCGTTGACCGGCCAACCTCCGTGTTGCCAAGAGCGATCTGCGCTCTCGCCCGCTGGTATTGCGCCGCGGCGGCGAGCTTGGGCGGAGCTCGTACTTTCGCGAGCTGAGCGGCGGCGTCTGCGTACCGTCTCAAGCGGTAAAGCACCGAGCCGTAGCCAACGTTGTCATCCACATCGCCGAGTCCGGCGCCGAGCGCCTTTGCGTAAGCAGTGGCGGCGCGATCAGGCAGTCCCGATTTGTTCGCCGCGCGCGCGATGACGAGCTCCTCGGACGGTGTGGTGGTGGTGAAGACCTTGTCGAAAAGATCGATGGCTTCGCGCGTATCCGCCGAGTTGTTCGAGTTGGAGATGTAGGACAGCAGCTCGCCGCGCGCGGCCGTCCTGGACGCGTCGTCGGCCGGGGGATTGATGCGAAGCCGCAAAGCGTCCAGCCGCTGGCCGAGCGCGTTGTAGGCGCGTATGGCACCCGCGAAATCGCGGGTCCGCTCCCGTGCGATCGCATCGGTCACTCGGATGCGATCTCGCGCTACGTCCGTTCGTACCTTTGCGTAATACGCTGCTCTCGCGGAGCTGTCGCCGGCGACACCGGCTGCCCGCAGGTATAGCCAATCGGAAAGCTGCGGCAGCTTCTGCCCCGCTTGCTCGTACGCGGAGCGCGCGGCATCGAGACTGTCAGCGCGATCGAGCTCCCGGGCGCGCAATACGAGTGCCCGGTCCTCCACGGAAAGCACGTGCTGTGTGGTGTCACCCGCCAGGACGGCGGCCGAATCTTTCTGGCTCGGTTTTGGATTTTGACAGGCTGTCGACGAAAGGACGAGCGCGACGAGCGGGAGTATGATCGAGGCTAGCGCCAACGTGTGTGATCTCCATCAAGGATTTTATTCGCTTCCTCGGGTCCCCAGCTGCCTGCCGGATACGTAGGAAGTGTTGTTGCGGGATGGCTGTCCCAATACTCGAGCAACGGGTCGATGATGGACCACGCCGTCTCGACTTCGTCGCTGCGCGTGAACAAGGTGGGATCGCCGATCATGCAATCGAGCAGCAGTGTCTCGTACGCCGGGTGCGCATCGTTTCCGAACGCCTCGGCGTACGTGAAGTCCATGTCCACCGGGGTAATCTCGAGGCCCGGTATGAGCTCGTGCATCGCGCCGGGAGTCTTCACCTGAAAACGCAGGGAGATGCCCTCGTCGGGCTGAACGCGCAGCGTCAGAACGCTGGGCGACATCTCCTCGACCGCCTTCTGACCGAATAGCAGGAGCGGCGGCGAGCGGAACTGGATCGCGATCTCGGAGATCCGGCGTGCCATTCTCTTTCCGGATCGCAGGTAGAACGGGACTCCCTTCCACCGCCAGTTGTCGATCGAGATCCGCATGGCGGCGAAGGTCGGCGTGAGGGAATCCGGCGACACGTCCGGCTCGCTCCGAAATCCCGGAACCGTTTTGCCTTCGAGTGTGCCAGTGTCGTATTGCGCGCGCACCACGGGCGGCTCGCAGTCGCCATGAATGAGAGGGCGCACCGAGTGAAGGACTTTCACTTTCTCGTCGCGAACCGCGTCTGCGGTGAACGAGCTGGGCGGCTCCATTGCGGCGAGCGTGAGAAGCTGCAGCAGGTGGTTCTGGAACATGTCCCGCAGCACGCCCGCCTCCTCGTAGTACTTGCCCCGTCCTTCCACCCCGACCGACTCCGCCGCCGTGATCTGCACGTGCGAGATGTAGTGCCGGTTCCACAGCGGCTCGAAGATGGAGTTCGCGAAGCGGAACACGAGGATGTTCTGGACGCTTTCCTTACCGAGGTAGTGATCGATGCGGTAGATCTGGTGCTCGCCAAACTCATCGAGCACGAGCCGGTTGAGCGCCATCGCCGACGCGAGGCTGCGGCCGAACGGCTTCTCGATAACGATGCGGGCCCACGGCCGCTCGTCATACGAATGCGTGCGCGAGGCGAGGTGGCTCGCGCACAGGTGCTTGAGAGTCGTCTCGAACACGCTCGGCGGAATCGCCAGATAGAACAGCCGGTTCCGATCCTGCCTGGGCGAGCGCGACTCGATTTCCGTGAGCCGCTTCTCGATGTTCACGTAGGCGTCGTCCTTCGAGAAATCTCCGCCCGCGTAGAACGTCCGCTCGCAGAGCCACTGCCAGACGTCGTCGTTGACCTTGTGAATCTCGTCGGAGTTGGTCATCGCTTCGCGCATCAAGGCGCGATACCCCTCGTCGGTATTCTGATCGCGCGCCACCCCGAGCAGGGCGAAGTTGTCCGGCAGGAGCTTCTGCTCCGCCAGATAGTAGATCGCCGAAATGAGCTTGCGCTTGGTGAGGTCGCCCGCGCCGCCGAAGATCACCATCGTGCATGTGTCCGCCTTCTCACGGCTTCCCGGCGGCCTCGGTGCTCGCATGAGCGGGACCGCGCTCGGAGTCTTCACGACTTCTTTACCGCGTGGCCACCGAATTCGTTGCGCAGAGCGGCGATCACCTTTGCCGAGAACGAATCGGCTTGCCGCGACCGGAGCCGCGTGAGCAATGAGAGCGTGATAACGGGCGCCGGGACGTCCAGATCGATCGCTTCCTGCACCGTCCAGCGTCCCTCGCCCGAATCTTCGACATATCCGCGTAGATCACTCAGCTCGCCATCCTTCTCGAACGCTGTCTCCGCCAGCTCATTGAGCCATGAGCGCACGACGCTGCCGCGATTCCAAACCGCGGCGATCTTGTGGAGGTCCAGCTTGAAGGCCCTCGACGCGTGGAGAATCTCATAGCCTTCCGCGTAAGCCTGGAGCATTCCGTACTCGATCCCGTTGTGAATCATCTTCACGTAGTGCCCGGCGCCCGGCGGTCCCATGTGAGCGTATCCGTCGCGCGGAGCGAGAGTCTTGAAGATCGGCTCGCACAGCTTGAACGCCTCCGGTGATGCGCCGATCATGAGGCAGTATCCGTTCGCGAGGCCCCAGATGCCTCCACTCGTTCCCGAATCGACGAAGTGAATTCCCTTAGCCTGGAGGTCGGCCGCTCTCCGCATCGTGTCGTGGAAGTTCGAGTTGCCGCCATCGATGATCACGTCGCCTTTCGACAGCCCTGGCAACAGCGAGGCGATCGTATCATCTACCGGTTTCCCCGAGGGCACCATGATCCACGCGATGCGCGGACTCTTCAGCTTGCTCGTGATCTCGGTGGGCGTGTTGGCGGGCGTGGCTCCCAACGACACGTACTTCTGCACCGCCTCCGCGCTGCGATCGAAGACCACTACCTCGTGCCCGCCTTTCATCAAACGCTCCGACATGTTGCCGCCCATTCGGCCGAGTCCGATCATCGCCAAGCGCATTGCCTATGCTCCGGGAATTTTCAAGTGGAGAAAACGCTCCAGGTCGGAGCGAAGCTGTGTCGCTGATGTGAAGTGAACCACGTTCATGCCAAGGGTGCTGGCCGAAATGAGATTCTGCTGCCGGTCGTCGATGAAGAGTGAGGTTGCGGCCTCCGCATGAGCGATGCCCAGGCCGCGGTTGTAAAATCCGCGCATCGGCTTGCGGACCCCGAGCCAGCAGGACGACAGGAATGCCTCGAAGATCTGCGAGATTCCGAACTTCTCGATACGATAAGTATTGAGCTCTTCGGATTCGTTGTTGAGGGTCATCAGCGTGTATCCGGCCTGGTGAGCCAGCGTGCGCGCGATGCTGATCGTCGCTTCGTCGGGGATGCTCTGCGAGTACATGAACTCGATGAACTCCTCACGTGAGAACTTCCTCGGGGTATGAAACACCGCGATCTCGAGATACTCATCGATTGTGATCCTTCCCTCTTCCCACTCTCCGATCACTTCCTTGTGGCGCCACTCAAAATCTTCCGCGTTCAGATCGAATTGAGCCACGGCTCGCTCTCGCTGCTCATGGTCCCAGCCATTCGAACCGAGCACTCCGCCGATGTCGAAGAAAATGTGCCTGATTTCCGTCACGCGATGAGCACCGCCCGCGCCGGCGCGCCGTCGCAGCCCTCGATGCGGAGTGGGAAGCAGATGAACTGGTACTCTCCGGGTGGTGGAGCCGACAGGTCTAGACCTTCCACTATCACCACCGAGTTCTCGAAGAGCGTGCGATGCGTGCGATGGTGGCCGGAGTGGAATTGCTCGACGGACAGGTAGTCGATTCCCACCAGCTCTACGCCCTTGTCGACCAGGTACTGCGCGCCATCGGGAGCCAGGTACGTGTAGTCCTTGACGAACTCCTTCCGCGAGAGGAGCGCGGAGTTGCGAGTGCGAAGGAGGATTCGCTTGTGATCCTTGATGTCGTGTTCGCGCAGCTCCGCGGCGCCGACCGAGCGAACGTCGTCGCTGAAGCCAACCAGCAATGCGGGCCCGATCAAACGATCGAGCGGGATCTTGTCGACTGGTTGGCCGTCGTCGAAGAAGTGACGGGAGGCATCGACGTGCGTGCCGGTGTGGGAGCCGAATCGTATCGTCGACACATTCGCGCTGGCGCCCTTCGCCATTGCCTGTTGCAGGGCGATATCGATCTCGGGGTTCCCCGGATACACCAGTCCGCCCGACCGGATTGGTACCGAGATGTCGTAGATGCGGCTCACGGCCGAATGCGAAGCAACTGTCGTGCGCGGCTTATGATGGAAGGCTCGTCGACTCGCTCGCGCTGAGTATGAAGCGCGGAATCGACGCTTCGAAGGGCGTTCCGTCCTGCCGGAGAAGCCCGTAGTGCCCCTCCATCCAGCCCTCTCCCGACTTCAGAATGCAGAAGCTCTGGTACTCGTGGAGCGCCCCCGGCATAATCGTCGGCTGCTCGCCGACCACGCCTTCGCCGATCACTTCGGTGTCCACTCCCTCCCCGACCGAGTCGTGAATCAGCCAGCGGCGCGTCAGGAGCTGCGCCGCCATCGTCCCGACGTTCTCGATGCGCACGAAATAGGCGAACACGTAATGGCTCTGCGATGGCTCCGAGTGATCGCGGAGATAGACGGGTCGCACCGTGACGCGAATCCCGTCTGTCTCCCGGTAGAAGAAGCTCCGGGCGGTCATACCTCAAGTTAGTCGTTCAGTCGGAGGAGGCGCCACGTTTGTGCGGAAAGACAACGGGGTGCCGGCTCAGCCGGCACCCCGTTAAAGCAGGAACTTCTTAGTGATGCCAGCTACCAGATCACGGGCCTGACGGAATCCGGCCGAACCATTGGATCACCCGGTTTACACCCGAACGCAGCAACGAACTGCGGCATGTTCGACACCGGGCCGTTTGTTCTCCACTGCCCCGGAGAGTGCGGATCAGTGTTGATTCTGACGCGCTGCGCCTCCGGGTTAATGTTCTGCCTCCAGATCTGCGCCCACGCCATGAAGAAGCGTTGCTCGGGAGTAAACCCATCGATGAGGGGCGGCCTCCCCTTCGCGGCCAAGGCCTTCTCCAGGGCCGCGTATGAGATCGAGAGACCTCCAAGATCGGCCAGATTTTCGCCGAGTGTGAGCTTTCCATTCACGTGAACACTGTCCAGCACCGTATAGGAATCGAACTGCGACGCCACGAGCCCGGTGCCGCGCTTGAACTTCTCGAGATCCGACGCGCCCCACCAGTTGCGGAGATTGCCCTGCGCGTCGAACTGCGAACCCTGGTCGTCGAAGCCGTGAGTCATCTCGTGTCCGATGACTGCCCCCATTCCGCCATAGTTCACCGCGTCATCCGCCTTCGGATCGAAGAACGGCGGCTGCATGATGCCGGCCGGGAACACGATCTCGTTCATAGACGGGTTGTAATACGCGTTGACCGTCGGCGGCGTCATTCCCCACTCCGCGCGATCCACCGGCTGGCCGATTCTCGCCAACTCCCGGCGACGCTCGTACTCGCGTACCGCGACCTGATTGTTGAGGAATGGTCCGGCTTTGATTGTGAGCGAGGAATAATCGCGCCACTTATCCGGGTAGCCAATCTTGTTGGTGAACGCCGCAAGCTTGGTTGCAGCCTGCGTCTTGGTGGTGTCGCTCATCCAGCCGAGCGTCTGAAGGCGATCGTGGAACACCGACTCGAGGTTGCGGACCATCTCGAGCGCGCGCTGTTTCGCCGCGGGGGTGAAGTACTGCGCGACGTACGCCTGCCCGAGTGCGTCTCTCAATCCCGCATCAGTCGCGCGACCGCAGCGCTTGTCCCGTGACAACTGTTCTTTCGTTCCGCTGAGTGTGCTGCTGAAGCGGAAGTCTTCGTTGACAAAGGGGGAGCTGAGGCTCGGCGCGGCTGCGTCAACAATTTTCCAGCGGAGGTACGCCTTCCAGTCATTGAGCGGGACCGATGTCATCAGGCTGTCAACGGCCTTCAGGAACACCGGATTCTGAACGTTGATGGTTGTGATGTCGGCTCGTCCTTCGCCGGCGAAGAAGTTGGGCCAGTTGAAGCCCGGAGTCAGCTGGGCGAGCTCCGCCGCCGTCATCTTGTGATAGTTGGCGTTCGGATCGCGCATCTCCACGCGCGTCTTTGCTGGCCTTGCAAGCGCGGTCTCTATCGCGAGGACTCGCTGCGCGTCCGATCCCGCATCCGACGCGGTCTCGCCCACCAATTGGAGCATTCGCGCGACGTGATCGGTGTAGTTGGCGCGGATGTCGGCGTAGCGCTTGTCCGGGTTCAGATAGTAATCGCGATCCGGGAGCGACAGACCACCCTGGCGGACGCCGGCGATGACGGAAGTGCTGTTCTTCGCGTCCTGCTGGGCGCCGAAGCCGAAGAGCGCGGGCACGCCCCGCGAATGGAGGCCCGCGATCTCTGACTCGAGTTGCGCGCGGTTGCGAATCGCGGCAACCCGCCCCAGCTCAGGCGCGATCGGCTGCGCGCCCGTCCTCTCGGCACCGGCCGAGTCCATGCACGAGGAGTAATAGGTCCCGAGCTTGCGAAGATCCGCATTCGCCTGCGGGTTACCGCTCGCGGCCGAGGTGCGGAGGATCGTCAGAACGTTGCTCTGGTTGTTCTCCGACAGCTCGGTGAAGCTGCCCCAGACTGAGTATGCGGGTGGCACCGGATGGGTCTTCACCCAGCCGCCATTGGCGAACTGATAGAAGTCCGTGCACGCCGAGACCGATCGATCGAGGTTGGCGGGGTCGAGTGGTGTCGACTGCATCGGGACGGCGCCCTGTGCTGCCGCTGAAGTTGCGAGCCCAAAGGCGAGGGCG